>Ga0126379_10002342_pt1 | contig 12025 bp, 11 predicted proteins | sample PanSoiMetPlot_24_FD_92640 | JGI IMG/M metagenome (GOLD analysis project Ga0126379, IMG submission 92640) | Tropical forest soil microbial communities from Panama - MetaG Plot_24 | ecosystem: Environmental > Terrestrial > Soil > Tropical forest > Bulk soil | place: Panama | collected 2016-02-17
CGGCGGTGAGGAAGAAGCCGACCGCGTTGTGGCCGTACCACCACTGCACCATGGCGTCCTGCACGCCCGCCCACACGATGTAGGACTTGGGCGAGAACAGCGAGACGGGAATCGCGGCGTTGTTGCCGAGATGCAGCACCGCGATGGTGAGGATGAAGGCGAGATAGAACCAGTTGGCGACGTAGATGTGCGGCTCGGTGCGCCGCATGATGGTGCCGAGATAGACCAGCAGGTAGACGACCCAGACGACGGTGAGCCACAGGTCGGCGTACCACTCGGGCTCGGCATATTCCTTCGACTGGGTGATGCCGAGGAGATAGCCGGTGCCGGCGACGACGATGAAGAAGTTGTAGCCGAGCACGACGAACCACGGCGCGAGGTCGCCGGCGAGCCGGGCGCGGCAGGTGCGCTGCACCACGTAGAACGAGGTCGCGAGCAGCACGTTGCCGCCGAAGGCGAAGATCACCGCCGAGGTATGCAGCGGCCGCAACCTGCCGAACGAGATCCACGCGAGATCGAGATTGAGTGCCGGGAATGCGAGCTCGAGTGCGATCCACAGGCCGACCGTGAAGCCGGCGATGCCCCAAAACACCGCCGCGATCGTCGCGAACTTGACCGGGCCCATGTTGTAGTTGGGCTTGCCCTCAAGCATGAGCGGCGGCAACTCGGCCGGCCGATCGACGTAGCGGTTGAAGATCGCGAACACGGTCGCGACGCTGGCGGCGGCGAACAGGTAGGCGTGAAAGCCGTATTCAGGCGTATGCGCCTTGGCGGCGATGACGACCGACACGAAGGCGAGCGCCGCGAAGGCGGCGGCCGCGCCGCCCTCGCCCAGGGTCAGGGATTTCGAAGTCGTGACGGACGCCATTGCGCGTGGTCCTGTGGCAGGTGAAAGCGTGGAGCAGACGGACTATCGGGCAGCGGGAGCGTTCCGACCTTGACCCAGGTCAAAACGGGGCGCTCGCTCTCGTGGAGACCGCGAATTGCGCAGCGGCGCGAACGAAAATCTCGACCGTCAGCGCTCGAGCGATTTCAAATATGCGATCACGTCGGCGACCTGGCCGGGATCGAGCCGATACTCCGGCATGGTTGGGTGGCCGGTGCGTATTCCCTCCGCCAACGCCTCGGCGAGATTTTCGACCGGATAGCGTTCATGAAGCTCGCGGAAAGGCGGTGCGATGCGCAGCGGACTATCGGTGATCCTGTCGACCGAATGACAGCGGGCGCAATTGGTACGCACGTAGGCCAGGCCGCGTTGCACCTCCGGCGACATCTGAGCGAGGGCCGGAGAAGCGAACAAAGCCAGCATGCATCCGACCGCCATGACCAAGCGACCGGATATCCATGGTATGCGGGCCCACATCAGTGGTCGCTCCTGTCGGAGATCCCGGAGCTCAGGGCGTCGAGCGTCTCGGCATTCGGACAGTAGTCACGCCAGGCCGCATCTGCGGGATCACGATTGAGGTCGTGCGTGCACACGCGCTTGTCGTCACACATCGAGCACACGCGCTGCAGGTTCCGCATGGCGGCGGGTCGCGTTTCCTCCACCTGTGCGGCGTCGATCCCGAGCGCCGCCATGCGCCGCTCGACTGGATCGGCCGCGTCGGGCCACTTGCCCGCAAGAACCCGCAGGTCGCCGACGCTGACGCCGGCATCGCTCGCAATCCGTTCTGCTTCGCCCGAGAGAAACGCGAGCTCGGCGAGGCTCGCGGCTCGCTGCCGCCGTCGGCGCCACCATCCGACGAGGCCGTCACGCACTGCATGGCTCCGGTCACTTGCGATAGTCATTGTCGCCTCCTTGGCCACGACCGGGGAAAAGCGGGAGCGCCTTTCGGCGATCCCGCGCGTCAGGGCGCTCAGGCCACCAGCGGGCGAAGCGCCGGGTGTTCCTTGAACCAGGACATCCGCTCGACGACGCCGTCGAGGCCCCAGACATGCCCGGCATGTTTGACGATCAGGAAGACGAGCACGCCCGCGTAGACGATGTGGTAGTCGAGCAGGAAGTTGTTGCGGTTCTCAATGAACGGAAAGTCCATGTGCGCGGTCCAGTACATCAGAACCAATGCGATGCCGAAGCTCGCGCTGACGCGAACCATGAGCCCGACCGCGAGCGAGAGCCCGATCAACAGGTGCCCGTAAGAGACGAAAAACGTGAGCACCGGATCGATCGCCGGCGTCGTCAGGACCGCATAGACGTCATGGAACGTCTTCGTATGGCTGAGGAAGCCGGCCACGCTGAACTTGGGATTGAAGACCTGGTGCGACGCCGCGTAGAGGAAGGTCCACGCCATGGCGAAGCGGAAGAACAGGATGAGGCTGCGTTCGGCCGTCGAAGTCGTCGAGGATGTGGCGTCTGACATCGTGCTCTCCGTCGGTTCGAGTGGATTGCCAGGCAGTTCACGCGTTGAGCTGCCGCAGCGCCGGACGGTTCCGCAGCACGACGCGGCGCGAGTTCGGCAGCTCGATCGCGTTCTCGTTCTCGAGGCCGCTCAGCGTGCGCGAGACCGTCTCGATGGTGAGGCCGAGGTAGTCGGCGATGTCCTGGCGCGACATCGGCAACTCGACCGTGTCGCCGCCCGGGCGCCGTGCCGCCATCTCGAACAGGAAGCCGACCACGCGCTCCTGCGCAGTCTTGACCAGCAGGAGCAAATGCTCCTGGACACGGGCCAGCTCGCGGCCCGTCAGGGTCCACAGCTCGTGCGCCACGTGGCTGTCGCGCGCCGCGAGGCCCATCAGCGCGCTGCGCCTGACGACGAGGATCTGCGACGCGGCGATCGCGTCGGCCGAGAACGAGTGCTCCTCGCCGACCTCCAGGCCGAACACGTCGCCCGAATGATAGAACGCGCCGATCTGGCGACGCCCATCGGCGAGGACCTTGGACGTGCGCACCGTGCCACTGATCACCTTGTAGACGAAGTCGGCCGGCTCGCCCTCGCCGTAGATCTCACAGTTGCGACCGAACTCCATGCGAGCGCCCATCATTTCGAACGCGCCGGTCAGCGGATGGCCGGCCGGAACGGACTGCGCGCTGCGCGCCACGGCTTGGTGCGGGTCAGAGTGAAGAGCGGTGGAGGTTGTCGGCGCGGGCATGGGGGGACTCCGTTGTTGCGTAAGTCACCGATAACCATTGAGCCGGGCGCCGGAAATTCAGATAATGAACCTAAGGGGGAGCCCATACGTAGAAATCCGTAGTCGCGAGGCTCCGTTTCACGCCGTAATCGTGCGGCGGACACGCAAGCCGATGGCACAGTCGGACCTCATATCGACGAGCGGGACTTCGGGCGGAGCGATTCGCACGTCGATGAAGCGGCGTGCTCCGGCGTACACGCTCGCCATTACGTTGGTGGCGCTCGCGTTCGCGCTCCGCTCGGTCCTCGCCGCACCGCTCGGGAATCAGGCGCTCTATCTCTTTCTCGTTCCGCCCGTGCTGCTCGCCGGTGTCATCGGCGGCCGCGGCCCTGGACTCGTTGCAACCCTCGCCTGCCTGCTCATCCACCTCTACGTCACGGATGAAGCCGCTGTTCTGGCCCAACCGCACTCGCCCGAATTCCTCGGCGTGACGTCGCGGGCTGCGACGTTCGCGATTCTGGGCATCGGAATTGCCTGGTTCGGCGAACGGCTGCGCGAGACCCGAAGCCAGTCCGCTGCCAGGGAAGCGCACCTCGAGTCGATCCTCGCCACCGTACCGGACGCCATGATCGTGATCGACGAGCGTGGGGCGATGCAATCTTTCAGCTCGGCGGCGGAACGCCTGTTCGGGTACACGGCGAGCGAGGTTCTGGGCAAGAACATCAAGATGATGATGCCGTCGCCCTATCGCGAGAACCACGACAACTATATCGCGCGCTATCTGCGGACGGACGAAAAGCGGATCATCGGGATCGGCCGGGTCGTCGTCGGAGAGCGCAAGGACGGATCGACGTTCCCGATGGAGCTCGCGGTCGGGGAAATGCGCTCGAGCAACACGCGGTTCTTCACCGGATTCATCCGCGACCTGAGCGAGCGGCAAAAGACCGAGGCGCGCCTGCAGGAGCTCCAGTCGGAGCTGGTGCACATCTCGCGACTGACCGCGATGGGAGAGATGGCCTCCGCCCTCGCCCACGAGCTCAACCAGCCGCTCTCGGCGATCGCCAACTACATGAAGGGATCGCGCCGGCTGCTCGAAGGTCGCACCGACGAGCAGTCCGTGACGATCCGCGAGGCGATGGAGAAGGCCGCCGAGCAGTCGTTGCGCGCCGGCCAGGTCATTCGCCGCCTGCGCGATTTCGTCGCGCGCGGCGAGAGCGAAAGGCGGGTCGAAAGCCTCAAGAAGCTCGTCGAGGAAGCGAGCGCGCTCGCGCTCGTCGGCGCCAAGGATCAGGGCGTACGTGTCACGTTCAGGCTTGATCCCGCGCCCGATCTGGTGCTCGCGGACAAGGTCCAGGTGCAGCAGGTGCTGCTCAACCTGATACGCAATGCGATCGAGGCGATGGAGCAGTCGCCGCACCGCGAGCTTGTCCTGTCCAACACACCGGGCGAGGTTGGCATGGCGGTCGTCGGCGTGTCCGATACCGGGTCGGGAATCTCGGACGAGATCGCGTCGCAGCTCTTCCAGCCGTTCATGACCACGAAACGTCACGGCATGGGAGTGGGACTGTCGATCTCGCGCACGATCATCGAGGGACATGGCGGACGCATCTGGGCGGAGCCCAATCCGGGCGGCGGCACGGTGTTCCGTTTCACCCTTCGCGCGGTGACCAAGGAGGACACGGACGATGACGATGCCATCTGATGCTGTCGTCCACGTCATCGACGACGACGAGGCGATGCGGGACTCCCTGAACTTCCTCATCAAGACGGCGGGCATGAACGTGCGGACCTACGACAGCGCGACGTCGTTCCTGGGCCATCTGCCCGAGATCAAATCCGGCTGCATCGTCACCGATGTGAGAATGCCGGGCCTCAGCGGGATCGACCTGCTGCACCGGCTGCGCGAGCGGCAGGTCGCACTTCCGGTCATCGTCATCACCGGGCACGGCGACGTTCCGCTCGCCGTCGAGGCGATGAAATCGGGCGCCATGGAGTTCCTGGAGAAGCCCTTCGACGACGATGCGCTGCTGACAGCCGTCCAGGCGGCGCTGAGCAGCGACAGCGCCCACGCCAAGCGCGAAGCCGATCGCGCCGAGATCATGGATAAGCTCGCGACATTGTCCAATCGCGAGCGCCAGGTGCTGGAAGGTCTCGTTGCCGGCCACCCGAACAAGACGATCGCCTTCGATCACGGGATCAGCCCGCGCACGGTGGAGATCTACCGCGCCAACCTGATGTCCAAGATGCGGGCCACGAGCCTATCCGACCTGGTGCGAATGGCGCTGGTCGGGGGCGTCCTCACCTCCACGCCGGGCGGCAGCCCTTCCAGGCACAAATGAGTTCGGCCAGGCTTGGCGCCTCCTCGGACCTTTTCCTTGCGCTAGATCAAGGCGCGCCCCGCGCCTGCGATGTTGTAGTGGCTCGACGCCCCTCGCACAGAGCAGACTAATGAAACAAAGTCGGAACATTTGCGCTGCAGCGCCGGTCGTCATCGTCATCGACGATGATGCGGCCGTGCGCGGGTCGCTGAAGTTCGCCCTGGAGACCGAGGGGATCGCGGTGCGCACCTATTCCACGGGCGCCGAGCTTCTCGACGAGCCGGACCTTGCGACATTCGCCTGCTTCGTCGTCGATCATAAGCTTCCCGGGATGACCGGCCTGGACCTCGTCGCCGCGCTGAGAAAACGGCAGATCACGGCTCCCGCGATTCTGATCACGAGCCATCCGACCATCCTTCTGCAGGAGCGCGCCGCCAGAGCCGGCATTCCGATCATCGAAAAGCCGCTGCTGGGCAATGCCTTGTTCGAACGCGTACGCGACGCCATCGCAAACCCGCGCCCGCCGGTCCCGTAAGATCGACCACCCGCCCTGAGCTGCGATCGCAGCGGCCGTCCTAGACGATCTCGGGCGCGCCAACAGCGTCCGAGCTGGTTACCCCTTCCTCCAGCTCCTCGGTGACGATGTCGCCCTTCCTGTCCGCGAGCGTATTCTTCAGGCGGCTGCGCGCCACCTCCCGGATACGCTCGGCAATGCGCGGCTGGCGCTCCATCAATGCCCGCAGATCCTGGGCGTCGAGAACGAGCAGGCTCGTTCGCATCGTCGCGGTCACGGTCGCCGAGCGCCGCGCCCGGCGCAAGGTGGCAATCTCGCCGAAGAAGTGGCCGGGCCCCCGGCGGATACGGTCGTGCTTGAGGGCGATCTCGACCTCTCCGGCGGCCACGAAGTACATGGAGTGCGCGGGGTCGCCGTGCCGCACCAGCACCTCGCCGGCCTGGATCTGCTGGGCGCGCAGCAATTGCATGATGTCGGCGATCTCGCCCGCGCTGAGCCCGGCAAAGAGCGGCACGCGCGCCACCATGCCCCAGGTCACGACGAAATCGCGGCGATGGACCTGATCGGCGAAGGCGGTCGCCACGATGCCGACCGGCAGCGCCATCATGATCAGGCCGGCGATGACGGTCACGGCAGCGATGAACTTGCCGAGCACCGTCTGGGGCACCACATCGCCGTAGCCGATCGTGCTCAGCGTCACGATGGCCCACCACATGGCCTCCGGAATCGTCCCGAATTTGTCGGGTTGTGCATTGCGCTCGGCGAGATGCATGATCGCTGCGGCGATCAGCGTGGCGCCGAGGAGGATGACGAGGCACCCGAACAGCGCCCTGCGCTCCGCATACAGGGAATCGAGCAGCGAGCGCATCCCGGGCGAGTACCGGGCAAGCTTGAGGAAACGGACCACCCGGAAGACCAGCACGACCCGCAGGTCGATCGGGACCGCGAAGACGAGCCAGAATGGCAAGACCGCAAGAAGGTCCACGATCCCGAATGGACTGCGGATGAACTTCCAGCGCGCCATGCCCGGACTGAGATGCCGATGCGGCGCATGCTCGGCCGCGACCCATACGCGCAACGCGTATTCGACTGTGAAAACGACGAGGGAGACGAGCTCTATCGCCGTGAACAAGCCGCGATAGCGCGCCTCGTACCGGGGAATCGATTCGATCACCACCGCGATCAGGTTGACCAGGATCAGCGCGACGATGAACCGGCCGGTCAACCGGCCGACGCGATCGCCGATCGGCCCGTGCTCGAGGATCTCGTAAAGGCGGTGCCGCAGGTTCGATGCAGTCGAGCGGCCCAACCGCGGCATCTTGCACCTCTCAACTCGCCGCCGTCTGCGTGATCACGACCTTCTGATACAGACCACCGAAGAACGATTCCTTGCGCAATTCACCAACCGTGCACCCCTTCGGCAGCCAGCTTGCGATCTCGCGCCGCCACAGATCGAGCGCGAACGGCTCAAGGCAGGCGAGGAGCGGACGCCACAGATAGCGAAGCGGATGCCAGTGGCGCGGCAGAGCGTAATCGACGATGACGATCTTGCCGCCCGGCCTGACCACACGCAGCACCTCGCTCAGGGTTCGCTCGCGGTCATGACGCGGCTGCTCGTGCAAGAGGAAGAAGACGATCGCCCGATCGTAAGAGCCGTCGGAGGCGGCGAGCTGGGTCGAGTCCATGCGCAACAAGCGCACGGGCGCGTCCTTCGGCAACTTGCGGTGCAGGTTCTGGAGCTGCACCGGCAAGATGTCGATGACGTCGAGCACGCCGCCACCGGCCGACACGCGGTCGCTCAATCCGGCTGTAAGATTTCCATAGGCACACGCAACCTGCAGCGTGCGGCCCGGCAGCCGTTCACCCAGTCCCGCCAGGGCCGCATCGCGCAGCCGGCCGTAGTTGCCCCACAAGATGAGATTCGCGAGCCATTGGCGCTCGAAAACGTTCACCGCCTTGGGGTGCACGTAAGCCCACCAGTAATGGGTATTCAGATAGTGGGGCACACCTGCTCTGTCCCGCAGATGAACGGCCTCGGACGAACCAGTGCTGATCGCGATAGGCGCTCCCTCGGCGCCGCCGTAGATCAAGGACATTGAACACCTTTGCCGCGTAACCGCCGGTATTTCCTCGATAGTTGTGCCGACAAGGGTGCGCTTTGAGGTAGATCAATGCGCATGTTCCGGCGAGGTGAACGCCGGTTCGCCGACAAGAACATGCGGCAATTAAAGAATCTAGAGCGTGTTCCGATTCCTAGGAACGAACACGCTCTAGCATGACGCCTCAAGGCTCTCGCAGTACGCGAAGCGCGTTCGTGATCACGGCGACATCGATCAATTCCTGAAACAACGCGCCTTGCACCGGTGTGAGCAGGCCGAACGACGCCGCGATCATCCCGACAAGCGAAAGGCCGATGCCCGCGAGCGCGCTCTGGAGGGCGATGAACCGCGTGCGCCGCGCCATCCGGATGGCGGCTGGAATGCGGTCGAACTGGTCCACCAGAAGCACCACGTCCGCTGCCTCCGCCGAGGCCGCCGCCCCTTTGGCGCCCATGGCGAGGCCCACATCCGCGGCCGCAAGCGCCGGCGCGTCGTTGACGCCGTCGCCGGCCATGAGGACGGGGCCGTTTTTCCGTTCCGACAGCACGACCAGCAGTTTCTGATCCGGCGTCAGCGAGGATCGCAACGCGTCGATCGGCAGACCTTGCGCCATGGCCTTGGCCACCTCGGGCCGGTCCCCGGTCGCAAGCACGATCCGTTCGATGCCGAGCCGTTTGAGCTCCTCCAACGACGCCTTCATTCCCCGGCGCAACTCATCGGCGAGAAGCAGGACACCGGCCGGTTTGCCGCCAGCACCCACCGCGACGGCAAGTGCGCCCGACGTACGCTCGCCCATCCGCATGACCGAAGGAGTTGCGAGCTTGCCGGCCACGAAGCGTATTCCGCCCACCACCACCTGGTTGCCGTCGACCTGGCCTTCGACGCCCTCCCCCGGGGTCTCGACCACATCGGTCGGCACCGAAAGCGCCAGTCCACGCGACTTCGCTTCACGCACCAGCGTCTGCGCCACACTGTGCTTCGATGCCTGGTCGAGCGAAGCGGCCAGTCGCAACAACTCGTTTTCCGAGAATCCGTCCGCCGCCCGCGCGGCAACGAGGCGCGCTTCGCCGTGCGTGAGGGTGCCGGTCTTGTCGGCGACCAGCGCACGCACGCGCGCGAGACCCTCGAGCGCCTGTCCGCTCTTGATCAGTATGCCGTGCCGTGCGGCGCGCGAAAGGCCCGAGACGATCGCGACCGGCACCGCCAAAATCAACGGGCATGGAGTCGCGACGACCAGCACCGCGACAGCCCGCAAGGCGCTGCCGCCCATCAACCAGGCGGCGCCGGCAACGATCAGGGTCGCGGCAAGAAACCCCAGAGCGTAGCGGTCGGCCAGCCGCGACATCGGCGCCTTCGAATGCTGTGCGGTCTCGACCAGGCCGACGATTCCCGCATAGGTGCTCTCGGCGGCCGGGCTCAGCGTCAGGAGATCGAATGCGGGACCCGCATTGGTCGATCCGCTCAGGATCGAATCGCCGGCGCGTTGCTGCACTGGAAGCGCCTCACCTGTAATCGCCGACTGATCGATCATCGCGAAACCGCCAAGCAGCGTGCCGTCGACCGGCACGACCTCACCTTGCCGAACCAGAAGCCGGTCGCCGGGCTCGATCGCGTCCAACGGCACCTCTTCCAGGCGCCCGTTGCGGTGGCGCATCGCGGACCGCGGCACGCGCGCGAGCAGTGCGGTCATCTCCCGGCGCGCATGCGCCTGTGCGAACTCTTCGAGATACTGCCCGCTCGCGTACATCAGCGCGACGATATCGGCCGCGAGGTGTTCACCCGCTGCGAGCGCGGCGGTGATCGAGAGGGCAGCGATGATGTCGAGGCCGATGTCGCCACGGCGCAGCCGGGTGACGATCTCTCCCAGCAGACGGACCAACGCAGGGATGGCTGCAATCGTCCACGTCCATGCGGCGGCCCGCGGCATGTCGGACATCGTCGCCGCGATGCCAAGTATCAGCCCCGCAAGCGGGAGCAAGGCAGTGAGAGCGCGGGATATGCGGTGGGGCTCCCGGGCGATCCGCTCCAGCTCCGCGCGGAGGGCGCTCACCGCCCAGGACGACCCGTGTCGATCCGCAACAGAAAGGGGCATGAACTTGGTCCGGACCTCGTCCCCATTAATCGCTAGTGCGACAACAGAACCCAGGTCGGCGGACGCGCCAGCATCCTCGCGGTCGCGCCGCCGAGAATGAATTCCCTCAGCCGCGAGTGGCCGTACGCTCCCATGACGAGCAAGTCGGCCGCGTACTCCTCGACATAGTTTTCGAGCACCTCACCGATCGGTCGCCCGCCTGATTTGATGTCTTCCATCGTGGCCTCGACCCCATGCCGCGCAAGATGCCTCGCCATGGTGTCGCCCAGCCGGGCATCCTTGAGAGGCTTGTCATCGACGACCGTGAAGAACCGCACCTGCTTGGCGCGCTGCAGGAACGGCATGGCATCGGCAACCGCCCGGGCGGCCGGACGACCGAGATCCCAGGCCACAGCCACCGTTTCGATCTCATCGGGCAGCCGGCGTCTCGGCCTCTCGGGAAAAACCAGGACCGGACGTCCGGCTTCGAACACGAGGGTTTCCGCGATGTCCTGGGCTGGCTGATCCTCCGGGAGCGGCACGACCGCGATATCGCGGAACCGGGCCTCTGCGGCAACACGACCGCGAATTTCGAGGGGCCGGCAGCACATGAGACTTTCCTCATGGGCGACGCCGAGCCTGTCCGCCAGCGTCGTGAACGCGGCCAACAGGGCACGCGCATTCTCGGCGCTCTTCTTGCGATCGGCGGCAAGAATGCCGCGCACGCCCAGCGGGTCGACGTAGAGGCCGATCGCAGGTTGGATGTCCATCTCGAAAGCGGCCGCCGTGACATGCGCGCCAAGGCGGCGCGCCAAGGCGACCGCCCGCTCGATGGCGTCCGTCTCGGTCGGGTTCGGGTAGCTGGAGAGCGGCAACAGAATGTCGGTGATCGCCATCGGATGATCAGACCTCCGGAGCTTCGGTCCTCCGGAAAACCAAAGCGTACCCGATCGCCCGCCACATTGAGCTGGATCAACGCCCGCTGTCGCGACTATCTGGACAAATACCTCCCGGGCTCGCCGCTGCCGTTCGGGAGGTGCCTACGAAGTGGCGATGGAACGCGAATACTAGTCCGGCCGCCTTGGATTCGTTCTCGCCAGCGTCGGGTCCGTGCACGCCAACGCGGACCGGGGTCCCGGGGTGCGCTCGCTCGTCAGTGCGCCATCAGCACCGGCACCGTCATGGTGCGCAGAATGCCGCGTGTGACGCCGCCCAGAATTAATTCGCGCAGCCGCGAGTGACCGTAGCCACCCATGACGAGGAAGTCGGCGCTCGCATCCGCCGCGTGCGACAGGATGGCGTCGGCGACGTCGCTCTCGATCGCCGCGCGGCGTTTGAGCTCGACATCCAGCCCATGGCGGGCGAGGTGCTCGGCGATGTCGGCGCCCTCGATTTCGTCCGTCCTGCCGGCTTCGCCGAGCGCAATCAGCACCTCGACCTTCCTGGCTCGGTGGAGAAACGGCATCGCGTCGCCGACGGCGCGCGCCGCATTCCGGCTGCCGTTCCAGCACACCAGCACGCGATCGAGCGTCAATGCCGACCGCTGGATGTAGGGCACGACCAGCACGGGGCGGCCGGACGCGAACAGCGCGCCTTCGATGACCAGCTCCTCGAGCGGTGCCTTTCTCCGCTCGGCCTGGCGGATGATGGACAGATCGAACCGCGCCGCGATCTCGCCGAAGATCTCGCCGGCCCCGCCGACGCTCGCTTCGAGCATCCGCTGGTCGAATGCGATGCCGTGCCGGCGAGCCGTTTCCTCGAAGCGGGCGGCCGCCACCTTGGCGGCCGCCTCCACCTTGGCCCACTCCCGCTCCACCCATTCGGCCGGCATGACCTCGCCGATGCCGATCGTCGGCGGGACGAACGGGCCGACCGCAAAGGTGATTCCGGTGAGGTGCGCGTCGAACGCGCCGGCGACGGAGACCGCATAGTCGATGGTGGCATCCTGGGACGC
>Ga0126379_10002344_pt1 | contig 12018 bp, 9 predicted proteins | sample PanSoiMetPlot_24_FD_92640 | JGI IMG/M metagenome (GOLD analysis project Ga0126379, IMG submission 92640) | Tropical forest soil microbial communities from Panama - MetaG Plot_24 | ecosystem: Environmental > Terrestrial > Soil > Tropical forest > Bulk soil | place: Panama | collected 2016-02-17
GCGATGCTCGCCGGCGGAGTGGCTTGGATGTTTATGCTGTCGAGTCTCAACGTGGCGGTCCAAATCGAAACTCCGTCGTGGGTTCGCGCGCGGGTGCTCTCCATCTACTTGATCGTTTTTCAAGGCGCGATCGCCCTCGGGAGCGTCGCCTGGGGGACGCTCGCGGAAAGGACGACGTTGCGAATCGCCTTCATCGTCAGCGGAGCCACGATGCTGGCTGGGAGCCTGGCGGGGCGAAGTTGGTTTCGACTGAGCTCCCGTGCGCCTGATTTCTCTCCTTCGCTTCACTGGCCGAAGCCGGCGCTTGTCTGCGAGCCAGCCGCCGAGGACGGCCCCGTTCTCGTCACGCTGGAGTACCGAGTGCCACCCGAGAATGTGAAGAAGTTCGTCGAAGCCACGCGTCCCCTTCAACGACTGCGGCGGCGCAGTGGTGCATATCAATGGGAGCTGTTTCGCGACCAGGCGGCGCCGGACCGGTTCGTTGAGACTTACATCGTCGATTCCTGGGCAGACCACCTGCGCCAGCACGAACGGTTGACCGTGGAGGAGCGCGATGCCGAAGCCCGCCTGGCCGAGCTGGTCAAGCCGGGTACCGAGGCGATCGTCAAGCATTTAATCGCGGCCCGCCCCGACGCCGCTTCCGAAACTTAGTCGTGCGCATCGGCGCTGGCGCGCACCGAACGCTAGGCTCTCCGCCGTGCTGTTGGGATGCTGCGGTCAGGAAATGGCGCTCGAGTGAACGCGCTCCATTTCGACTTCTGCTTCGAGGCTCTCGCGATCTCGTCCGATCGTCGCCACTGCCCTGACCTTGCCGCCGGCGATGTAGTCGACTCGACAGTCGCGGGCCTCGAGGCTGCCATGGATCTCGGCGCGGTCCCAGCGAGTCGCATGGCCGACATAGTTGATTGTGACGTCGTAGTGAGCGCTCCAGAAGAACGGCACCTGGCTGAATAGCTCGCGGAAGCCCAGGGTGTTTCGAGCTGCCGTTTGTCCCTGTCGTTCGGCGACCACCCAGTGCTCCACCCGGATGCGCTCGCCGCTGTGAGGGTCCGGCCAGCGCGCGATGTCGCCGGCCGCAAAGACATCCGGGGCGCTTGTTTGAAGAAACTCGTCGACGAGCACGCCGTTGTCGATCGCCAGCCCGGCCTGCTCGGCGAGCGCGATGGAGGGACGAACGCCGATCCCGACCACCACGAAATCCGCGTCGATCGAGCTGCCATCGGCAAGAGTAACTTTCGCTTCGTCGATCGCGCGAGCGGCTTGACCGAGGTGAAACGTCACGCCGTGTTCCTCGTGCAGCCGGCGCACGAACTCGCCCAATTCGCGGCCGAGGACGCGCTCCATCGGCACGGAATCCGGGGCGACAACGTCTACCGACACATTGCGCGCCCGCAGTGACGCCGCCACCTCGAGTCCGATGAAGCTCGCTCCCATCACCACGGCTCGGCGCCCCTCCTTCGCGCGAGCGATGATCGCCTGGCTGTCCGCGAGCGTCCGAAGAGTCTGCACGTGCGGAAGGTCCGAGCCCGGTATTTTGAGGCGAACGGGGTCGGCTCCGGTCGCCAGCAACAGCGAGTCGTACGAGTGCGTCGCCTCATTTTCCAAAAGCAACTGCTTGCGCTTCAGATCGATGGCCTTCGCGCGCACGCCCAGGACCAAGTCGATTTCCTGCTGGGCATAGAAGTCGCGAGAGCGGAGGGGAATCCAGTCCTCCGGCGCCGTGCCGGCGAGGTAATCCTTAGAGATGTTCGGACGATCGTACGGGATCGATGGATCCGCACCGATCATCGTGACCGAGCCGGCGAATCCCTCGCGCCGGAGCATTTCGGCCGCGGCATTTCCAGCCGCGCCCGCTCCGACGATGATGATCTTCTTCGAAGGCTCCCGGGTTCTTGGCTTCGGCGCGGTCGCCGCCTTGCCGGTCACGTAAACCTTGTCGCCCCGTTGCTCCACGTTCCAGCAGTCCACTGGATTGAGCGCTGGAGCGCGCAGCGCTTCTCCGGTGCGCAGGTTGAAGCAGGCGTGGTGCCATGGGCACCGGACGGTTTCTCCGACGATCAGACCCTTGGCCAACGGACCGCCGTAGTGCGTGCACTTCCCGCCGATGGCAAAGACTCGTCCGCCGCTGCGAGCGAGAAGAACGAGCTTTCCCTGGACGTACCCGGCCACGCTCTGCCCTTCCCTGAGAGCGGCCAAATCAAAGCCGGACGCGAAATCGGGTCCGGTCGGCTGGCGATCTTGCGAGCTCATCTGAGATTCCCCGGTTCTTGATCCCTCGTCAGGGTCGGTGGCGTCCAATCAGCGTCAAGAACTCTGTCCGCGTTGCGACAGATCCCCGAAAACTGCCCAGCATCGCTGAGGTCGTCATCATCGAATTTTGTTTTTCAACCCCCCGCATCATCATGCAAAGGTGCTGCGCCTCCATCACCACTCCCACGCCATCGGCGCTCATCTCGTCAAGCAAGGAATGCGCTATTTGATCGGTCAGCCTCTCCTGGATTTGGAGACGCCTCGCGTACAAGTCAACCAGCCGCGCGAGCTTGCTCACGCCGATCACGCGGTCCTTTGCGATGTAGCCGATGTGGCAGCGGCCAAAGAAGGGCAGCATATGGTGCTCGCAGAGACTGTAGAGCTCGATGTCTCGGGCGATCACCATGTTGTGCATCTCTTGGCTGAAAATGGCGTTGTGGATCGTCTGCGTCGGATCGCCGCGGTAGCCGGACGTCAGGAACTCCAGGGACAGTGCGACCCGCTTCGGGGTGTCGAGCAGCCCCTGCCGGTCGGGATCCTCCCCCAGCTCCCGAAGAATCTCGCGGACGAGTCCTGCCACTTTCTCACGATTCATTTGAGAGCTCCTTTCGCAGCTCGCTGGTCAGGTCTGGAAGCGCTTCCATTGGATACGGCGGAATCGAAGCGGTGACAGCGCGAAGAGTTGCCCCCGAACCTGGGATGACCAGGTCCGGCGCAAGCTCCAGAAGAGGGATGGCAACGAAGGGCCGCTCGAGGATGGCGGGATCGGGAATGCGCAGCTCATCGGACTTGCAGACCATGTCTCCATAGATGAGCAGGTCGAGATCGATGGTGCGAGGCGCATAGGGGTCCGGTCCCCGTTGCCGCCCGAGGGCCTGCTCGGTGCGCCGGAACAGTCGTTTGAGTTGGAGCGGAGCCAGTGCGTCGCTCAGCTCGGCCACGCCGTTCGCGAAGGGGGGATCGTCCGGGCGCTTCAGAGCTGGAGTTCGATAGAAAGTGGAAACGGCGCGCACTCCAACGGCGCGGTGCAGCGCAGCCAGCGCGCTCTTGATGTTCGAACGCGGTTCGATGTTCGAGCCGATTCCGACGAAGACTCGCATCGGCATCACGCTCGCGCGCGTTCGATCTCCACTGAAACAGTGCGAGCAAAACGAAGCGCGCCGGGTTTCTCGACCTTGACCTGAACCCGTTGCACGCCGGCGTGTGAGAGACAGACTTCGGCCACGCGCTGCGCGAGCGCCTCGACCAGGTGGAAGCTCGAGCTCTCTGCGGCAGCGAGAACAGCCTTCTTTACCGCGCGGTAATCGACCGCGTCCTCCAATCGATCGCTGCGCCCCGGTTTTTCGAGGTCGGCCGTCAGCGCGACGCTGATCAGGACGTCCTGCTTTTCGCGGCGCTCTTCGGGGCTCAGTCCCAGCACGCAGCGCACCAGCAAGTCCTCAATCCTGATCCGGTCCATGCATTACCTCCAGCAAGATCTCGCAAGGAGATCAGCCCTCGGGGAGCGGAATGAATTCCTTCTCGTCGCCGCGAACCTTCGGAAACCGCCCTTGCTTCCAGTCGCGCTTGGCCTGTTCGATGCGTTCTTTCGAGCTGGAAACGAAATTCCACCAAATGTGCCGCGGCCCGATCGGGGCTCCGCCGAGGAGCACCACCCGAGAAGCGACCTCGGCTCGAAGAACCGCTGTCGTGCCCGACCAAAAAACGAGCATCCGATGCGCTTCCGCGCGCTCCGCGCCGCAGCAGACGATCCCCTCGAGGATATAGGTCGCTCGCTCCTCGTATTCGGGTGGGAGCACCAGTGTTGCCCCGGCGGGCAGCGAAGCCTCAACGTAGAAGAGCGGCGAGAACGTCCGAACCGGTGAAGTCTCGCCGTAAGCTGAGCCGGCGAGCACGCGGATTTGTACGCCATCTTCTTCGAGCTCGGGCAAAATTTCGGCCGGATGATGGTGGAATTCCGGGCCCGTTTCCTCGTGCTCCTTGGGGAGAGCGAGCCAGAGCTGGATGCCGTGCAGGCGCGAGCCCTTCGCTCTCAAGTCGGGCGGCGTTCGCTCTGAGTGGACGATCCCGCGTCCCGCGGTCATCCAATTGATCTCGCCTGGCTGGATGATCTGCTGGGAGCCCAAGCTGTCTCGATGAAGAACGCGGCCGTCAAGGAGGTAGGTCACGGTCGCGAGATTGATGTGCGGATGGGGACGGACGTCCATCCCAGTTCCCGGCGCCAGCTCGGCGGGTCCGAAGTGATCGAAGAAAATAAAAGGACCCACGAGCCTTCGCGCGGCCGAGGGAAGCACTCGAGCAACGGAGAAGCCGTCGATGTTCCGCGCCCTCGCTTCGATCGTCAGCTCGATCGCTGGAGTCGAATCGGTGCGTCTGCAGAAGGGCTCGTTGGCTTGGATCCAACTCATGACTGCGGGTCGGCACTCAAGCTGGAAAAATTGACCTCGGCAAGCACTGTTTTGACCCACCGTTCCAAAGAGCGCTAAAGGAAGCCCCTGACCAGAGGGAGGAGAGATGGGCACGATCGCGATCGCTTCCGCGCTGGGGTTATTTGTCACCACCGCGAGTCAAGACATCGCTGCAACGGCGACTGTCTTACGGAACGTGGCGGTAGTCGATGGTACGGGAAAAGCCGCGCAGAAAAATCAGGACGTCGTAATCACAGGCGATCGAATCCTGGCGATAAGGCCTGCCGGCTCATCCGTTCCTAAGGATGCCAGAGTGATGGATATGAAGGGCAAGACGATCATGCCCCAGATGATCAACACCCATGCCCACCTGGGCCTGTTGAAGGGCACAACGATGTCCTCTGCCAATTACACCGAGGACAACATCCGACGACAATTGCTTCGCTACGAGGCATACGGAGTGGGTGCGGTCCTGGCCTTGGGCACCGATCACGAAGAGATCTTCGCGCTGCGAGAGGCTTCGCACAAAGGCACCCTGCCCGGGGCGACGATCTACACCGCGGGCATGGGCTTCGGCGTGAAGGATGCGTTGCCGCCGATAAGCTTCGGCATGGATCGCGTCTTCCGGCCGGATTCAGCGGAGGAAGCTCGCAAGGAGCTCCGGCAGCTCGCGGCGAAAAAGCCGGACGTGCTCAAGATTTGGGTCGATGATTTCTGGGGCCAGTACCCACCGATGAAACCGGAGATCTATTCGGCGATCATCGACGAAGCTCACAAGCTTGGCTTGCGAGTTGCGTCTCACGTTTACTATCTCGAGGATGCGAGGAAGCTGGTTGGCCTCGGCCTCGACATCATCTCTCACAGCGTGCGCGATGGCGAGATCGATGACGGGTTGCTGGCGGAGATGAAGAAGCGGCGCGTCGCTTATGTCGCCACGCTCTCGCTGGATGAGTTTGCTTTTGCCTATCAAGACGCTCCGGAGTGGCTGAACGATCCATTCTTCCAGGCGTCGCTGGAACCGGGCGTCCTCCAGATGATCACCAGCCCTGAGTACAAAGAAAAGGTGCGCAGCAATAAAAACACCGCTCTGGAGATGTCTGCTTTCCAGATGGGACTGAAAAATGTGAAGAGAGTCTTTGACGCCGGAGTTCTTGTCGCGCTGGGAACGGACTCTGGAGCTCAGCCGGTTCGCGTCCAGGGCTTTTCAGAGCACATGGAGCTCGAGCTTCTGGTGAAAGCGGGATTGACCCCGATGCAGGCGATTACCGTCGCGACGAAAAATGGCGCACAGCTGCTGAAGATCGACGATCGATGCGGAACTCTTGAGCCGCAGAAAAAAGCCAACTTCATCGTGCTCGACAAGGATCCGTCGACAAGCATTGGCAACACCAAGACAATCAGCGGGGTTTGGAAGGACGGTAAGAAAGTCAGCGACGGCCCGCTCTCCAATTCGGCGAAGCAGTTGACGAATTGAGGCCGCGGCGCGCAAGTGTCCTGCGCAGAACGCAGCGAAATTGACTGCCGCGCTTTATTAAGCTGCTGAAATGAGCGGTCCGTTCTATAAGCGTCCGCGTCCAATGGACTAAAAAATGCGTTTTCGCCGTCTGAGCGTCCGTTATCGAGAGCTTGGTCCCGGGGCAGTGCTGCGCCTGTACGGGGATCCGTGGATTCTGCCGCTGCCGATTCCAATGGCCCGCCCGGAGTGGCGCCCGCCGGTGGACTACTGCGAGAGCAATGGCGAGCTGACCGTGAAGATCGAGGTCGCTGGAATGACCGACGACCAGTTCGAGATCCTGCTCTATCAGGATGTGCTGGTCATCCAAGGCGACCGGCCCTGGCGATCCAGCGGCGCAGAGGCGCGATTCCACCTCGCCGAGATTCGCTATGGACCGTTTCGCCTCGAGCTGCCGATTCCCGGTGACATTGACCGCGAGCGCGTCACCGCCCGGTACGAGCAGGGCTTCTTGACCGTGCATCTTCCCAAGGCCAGCCCAAGCTGATGACCCCCGGACCCAACCCGCCTCGCACCGTCTCCGTGCCGGAGATACCCAACCTGCTGCCGATTTTGCCGCTCCGCGAGTCGGTGATGTTTCCGCTGGCGGTGATGCCGATCAACGTTGGTCAGGAGCGATCGCTGCGCTTGGTGGACGACGTGATGCGCACCAGCCGCGTGGTTGGGTTGGTCGCGCAGCGCCGCGCCCAGGGCACCGCCGCTGGACTCGAAGACCTCTATGGGACTGGAACCGCAGCGGTCATTCATCAAATGGTGCGAAACCAAGATGGAACGATGCAGCTCGTCGTCCAGGGCTTGGAGAGATTCCGAATCGACGAGCTGGTTCAGACCGAGCCCTACATCATCGCCCGGATTCGGCCCGCGCCTGAGGTCGAATCCACCGGAAACGAAGTGGAGGCGCTGGCGAGAACCGTGCGCTCTCTTTTCGAGCGCCTGATCGCTCTTCGAACCGACCTTCATGGGGAGCTGAGCGGCGTTCTGGAGAACCTCGGAGGAAATGTTCAGGTCGCGTATTTCATCGCCGGGGCAGTGCCGCTGCCGGCGGCGGTGCGGCAGGAGATCCTCGAGGGCGATACCTCGCTCGCCAAACTGCGGACTTTGGTTCCGCTGCTGCAGCACGAGCTTGCGGTTCAGGAGCTGCAAAAGAAGATCACCACCGACACGCGGGAGCAGCTGTCGAAATCGCAGCGCGACTTCATGCTCCGCGAGCAGATGAAGACGATCCAGCGAGAGCTGGGCGAGTCGGAGTCGCAGAATTCCGAGGTGCGCGAGCTGCGCCAAAAGCTCGAGGAAGCAAAGCTTCCACCCGAGCCGCGCAAGGAAGCGGAGCGCGAAATCTCTCGACTGGAGCAGATGCCGCCCGGGTCTCCGGAATACGGGATGGTCCGAACCTTCCTCGAGTGGTTGGTGGCGCTGCCCTGGGGGAAAACCACCGGCGGCGAGATCGACATCGCCAAGAGTCGGCAGATTCTCGACGAAGATCACTACGACCTGGAGAAAATCAAGGAACGCATCCTCGATTACTTGGCGGTGCAAAAACTTCGGCAGGAACGCCAGGTTCACGCGCCGGCGGTGAGCGGCGACTCATCGCCTCTGCCGGTGACCCCGGAGGACGAGGCGCGGCGCGAGCCCATCCTGTGCTTCGTCGGAGCACCTGGAGTGGGGAAGACCTCGCTCGGCCAGTCGATCGCCCGCGCGATGGGGCGCAAGTTTGTTCGCGTCAGCTTGGGCGGCGTGCACGACGAGGCGGAAATTCGCGGCCACCGGCGAACCTACATCGGAGCGCTGCCGGGGCGGGTGATTCAAGCCCTGCGACGGGCGGAGACGCGCGACCCGGTATTCATGCTCGACGAGGTCGACAAGATGAGCGCCAGCTTTCACGGCGATCCCGCCGCGGCGCTGCTCGAAGTGCTGGACCCCGCTCAGAACCAGGCCTTTGTCGACACCTATCTCGGGGTGCCCTTCGACCTTTCTCGAGTGCTGTTCATCTGCACCGCCAACACCGTCGACACCATTCCGCCGCCGCTTTTGGACCGGATGGAAGTGCTCACGCTGTCGGGCTACACCGAGGAAGAAAAGCTGCACATCGCCCGTCGATACCTGCTGCCCAAGCAAATCGCCGCCGGCGGCCTCATCCCATCCGAGCTGCGCGTCGACGACGCGGCGATCCGGAAGATCATCCGCGAGTACACGCGCGAGGCGGGCGTGCGAAATCTCGAGCGGCAGCTTGCCACGATCGCGCGCAAGGCGGCGCGTTGGATCACCGAGGGGGTCAAGCCTCCCATCGTCGTCGGCCCTGAACGTCTTCAGGAGCTCCTCGGAAGGCGGCGCTTTTACGACGAGCTCGCGGAGAGAATCGATCGACCGGGTATTGCCACCGGTCTCGCCTGGACACCGACCGGAGGCGAGGTCTTATTCGTCGAAGCGACGATGGTGCCCGGGCGGGAAGACCTGCTGCTCACCGGGATGCTGGGCGAGGTGATGAAGGAATCGGCCCAAGCCGCGCTCTCCTTTGTGCGGTCCAATGCTTCGCGGCTCGACATCGACCCCAAGGTCTTCGAAGGTAAGTCGATCCACGTACACGTCCCAGCGGGAGCGATTCCCAAGGATGGCCCGTCCGCGGGCGTGGCGATGATGACTGCGCTGGCATCCCTGGCCAAGGGCGTACCCGTTCGAAACGATGTGGCGATGACCGGGGAAATCACCCTGCGCGGCAAAATTTTGCCGGTGGGTGGAATCAAGGAGAAGGTGCTCGCCGGTTTTCGCGCCGGGGTGAAAACCATCATCTTGCCGCAGCGCAATGAAGACATGTTGGAAGAGGTTCCCGAGGAGGCGCGGGGATCGATTCGGTTCGTGCTCGCGGATTCAGCGGAGAAGGTGCTCGAGGTGGCGCTGGCGGGAAAGTCGGCGCCGGAGTCAAAACCGGAAAGCGGCGCTCGAGCAATCCACTGATTTGTTGCGCACACCCCGGGGATATTGACTCCGGTGCGGGACTCGGTTTGCTGCGGTCACCCCGGACCCGCGCCGCGAGCCCGAGACGAGATCACCAGGAGTTGTATTTCCGCCGGGTCGGTCTCGACCTTGAAACAAGCTGTGCGCAGCTGTCGCCCTGTCTCGTTTGGATGGCGCGCCACTAAAATCGAAGACCGAAAGGCCGCCCCTTTCGTGTATGCCCAACGCTTCGCCGGCAAATCAAGCGACGTCGGCTCCGGAACCCTCCGCGTCGGACGTGGTTGAACCGCTTTGGAAAAAAGTCCTCAATGACCGGTTCACCATCCTCGAGCCGATCGGCGTGGGAGGCATGGGCAAGGTCTACAAGGCGATTCAGTCGCCCTTGGACCGGGTGGTAGCGATCAAGATTCTGACGCCCAACGGCGGCGTGGACCCGGGCTTCCGTCAGCGATTCTTCCTCGAGGCATCCCTCACCTCGAAGCTGCGGCACCCCAATACCGTGACGGTGATCGACTACGGTGAAACACCGGACGGGATCTTCTATTTGGCGATGGAGTATCTCGACGGCCAGCCGCTTTCCCAGGTTCTCGCGGGCGGTCCTCTTCATTGGACGCGCTGTATCCGAATCGCCCAGCAAATCTGCCGATCGCTGCGCGAAGCTCACAAGCTCGGAATTGTTCACCGCGACTTAAAACCTGCCAATGTGATGCTCCTCACCGAAGAAGGGGATCAGGATTCGGTGAAGGTGCTCGACTTCGGTTTGGTAAAGTCCTTCTTGCGCGAGAGCGACGCGAGCGAGTCGGAGATCACCAACCCCGGAATGCTGCTCGGATCGCCTCGATACATGGCGCCAGAGCAGCTGAGAAACCAAGCCGATCCGCGAAGCGACGTGTACGCTCTAGGCACGGTGCTCTACGAGATGCTGGTCGGGCAACCGGTGTTTGTGGCGAAGGATGCCATCGACGTGATGTTCAAGCACATGAACGAGGCCCCGGCGCCGATGCGCACGGTTCGGCCGGACATTCGGGTGCCCAAAGAAGTCGAGGCGCTGGTGATGAAGTGCCTCGAGAAGCAGCCCGCGTGGCGCTTCCAGTCGATGGACGACGTGCTGGAGGCGATGCGCAAGGCGGCAAATGCCGCCGGCGCGGCGGGCATTCTAAGCGAAGGCGCGGTTCACATCGACACCTCGCCGTCGCAGATTCTCCCGCGCTCGGAGATCCCGCTCGCTGAGCCGCCGTCGGAAGGGACGCTCGCAATCGAGATCGACGTTGTTCCCCCGCCGCCTCCTCTTCCTTCGCCCTCGGCGAGGACGGCCGGCGCCCGGAACGCGGCGCCGGCCCTGGGCACGCCCAGCGATCCCCTGGTGTTGACTCAGCCGCTGCAGCTGCTGCGCGACAACCCCAAGGTGCGCGCCGCGCTGATTCCAGTTTCAATTGGCGTGGCTCTGCTCATTGCTTCGGTGGCCTATCTGACTCACCGAAGCAACAGCGCGAAACCGGAGCCGCAGAGAGCTCAGCCCACCGAAGCAGTCCCGTCGACCGCCGCTCCGCTCCCCGCGCCGGTGAAAACAGAAAAGACGCCTTCACCTCCCGCCCGGGTTGCCAAAACCGTGGCCTTCAAAATTTCGACTGAGCCGGCGGGTGCTCGCGTTTTTCTCAACGGGCACAGTGTTGGATACACCCCTCTGTCGGTGGATGTGCCTGCTGGGTCCAACGGCAGGGCGAATGCAGAGCTCATTTTCATGCTCCGCGGATATCAGCCGCTCACCGTGAGCACGGGCGGCTCGGGCCCGCAAGTTGTGCTTACGCAAAGGCTACAGCCGATCTCGTCTTCGAGGCCGCCGTCGTACGAATCGAGAAGGAGAGAACCCCCACCGCCGCGCGAAGCTCCGGAGCCGGCCAAAACTCCTGAATCAGAGCCGCCAGCGCTCCGCAAGACCCCGGCTGAGGATGAGTCGAAGGTCGTCGCCAGCCTGGAGGTCGCCAAGCCGAAGGAGATTGCGCGCGAACCTCTCCCCGTCGCGCCACCCCCTCCGCCAAACGCCGTCCTCTCGTTCCGGGAGGGCATGAGCGCTCCTGAGCAACTGCAGGGAAGTCCGATCGTCTACACGCGCGAGGCGTTGGAGGCTGGGGTCCAGGGGACGATCCGAGCCAAGTGCGTGATCAACCTGCGCGGCGCGCTGGAAAACTGCCGCATCATTCACTCGCTTCCATACATGGACCGCGCGGTGCTCGACGCCCTCGCTACGCGCAGGTACAAGCCGATCCTTTTTGAGGGCAAGCCCGTAGCGGTCGAGTACGTTTTCGATATCAAGCTTGTTCTCAAGGAAAAACAGAAACGGTGCTTCGGCAGCCGCTGCATGGACGAATGACCGGCGCCGGCTGCGCGGCTAGTTCTTCACCGGCTCTACCGAGACGAACTGCGGGAGACTCTCCGGCAGCAATTCCACTTTTTCATTGAAATCGAGGCAGAATTCGGGTGTCGGCCCGAGCGTCATTTGCCGCTGCCAAAGCGCTGCGCCGCGTTTGAGGAGCGGTGCCAGCCTCTCCGATAGCTCTTCGTAGGACAACGCACCGGGTTTGCTGAACCAGGTCGCGCCTCGATTCACGCTCGAGGCGGCGTCTCCGAATCTGAGCCGATACACTCCGGCGATGCCGCCCGAGGCCCTTCGCGCGACGGTGTCATGGGGCAGTCGAAGTTGCTCAGATACTGCCGCGTCGTTGAGAACTCCGAGCGCGCCGAAGCTCGCTACCAGGTAGCGGTCCTCATAGCCTCGACCGCCGGGAATCCAAGGCGCGCCGCTGACCCGCGCCACCGAGGAACACTTGAACCCATCCGGCTGATGAGCGCGAAGAGCAGCATGGAACGCAAGCAAGCTGCGCTCGTAAAAGTCGA
>Ga0126379_10002345_pt1 | contig 12015 bp, 12 predicted proteins | sample PanSoiMetPlot_24_FD_92640 | JGI IMG/M metagenome (GOLD analysis project Ga0126379, IMG submission 92640) | Tropical forest soil microbial communities from Panama - MetaG Plot_24 | ecosystem: Environmental > Terrestrial > Soil > Tropical forest > Bulk soil | place: Panama | collected 2016-02-17
CCCAGATCCGCGATCTGTACAACGTGCCGGACTGGCATCCCGATAACCATCCGCCGATGCCTGGGCCTGTGCAGCATGGGCCGCGACAAGGCGTGTTTGCGTGCGGGTTCTGCCATCTTCCCAATGGGCTCGGTCGGCCGGAGAATTCGAGCCTCGCCGGCTTGCCCGCAGCGTATATCGTGCAGCAGGTGGCGGATTTCAAAAGCGGCGCGAGGAAGAGCTCCGAACCGGCAAGCCTGCCGGTCAATCTGATGATCGGCGTGGCGGCGGGAGCGACGGACGAGGAAGTAAGAACTGCGGCCGAGTACTTTGCCTCCCTCAAGCCCACGCCGTGGATTCGCGTGGTGGAGACCGACACGGTGCCTAAGACGAAGGTCGGAGGCTGGATGCTGGTGGCGGCGCAGCCCGAGGCGAGCGAGCCGATCGGTCAACGCATCATCGAAATGCCCGAGAACCTGGAGCGTACGGAGCTGCGCGATTCGGCTTCAGGATTCGTCGCGTACGTGCCGGTCGGCAGCATCAAGCGTGGCGAGGCGCTGGTGACAAACGGCGCAGGCAAGACGACGCCATGCGCGATCTGCCACGGCGCGGATTTGCGCGGTCTTGGGCCGGTGCCGCCCCTTGCCGGCCGTTCACCCAGTTACATCGTGCGTCAGCTCTACGACATGCAACATGGCGTGCGCAACGGCTCTTGGTCCGAGCTGATGAAGGGTGTCGTCGCCAAGCTGAGCGAGGACGACCTGGTCTCGATCGCGGCCTACACCGCTTCGCGCCAGCCCTGAGTTACCCTCTCCCGCAAGGGGAGAGGGATTTCCAGCTAGGTCTCTCCCCGCCTTTCACGAGGCGGGGTGGCGCGAAGGCGCCGGGGCGGTGTGGGGTAACCTCAATTAACCTCAACCGCCTCGCCGATCGTAGGACCGATATCGGCATTGATCACGAGATCGGCGGAGGCATCCTGCTCGGTGGGTTCGCGATTGACGATCACGAGCTTCGCGCCGTGCATCTTCGCCATGCGCGGCAGATTCGCGGCGGGATAGACCACCAGCGAAGACCCCAGCACCACGAACAAGTCGCAGGCGACGGTCTCGCGCTCCGCCCGCTCCACTGCGCGCACAGGCATCTTCTGACCGAAGGAAATCGTGGCTGTCTTGACGATACCGCCGCATTGAGTGCAGTGCGGCAGCGTTTCGTCGGCCTCGAACGCGGCCAGGATCGGACCCAGCTCGTGCCGCAGGCCGCAATCTAGGCACGCTGCGTAAGTGCTGTTCCCGTGCAGCTCGACCAGCTTGTCGTCAGGCACGCCGGAGCGCTGATGCAGCCCGTCGATGTTCTGTGTGATCACGCAGGCGCACGCGCCTCGTCGCACGAGCTCGGCGATCGCTCGGTGTCCGCGGTTGGGCAGCGCCACTCTCATTGGTACGTCCGTGGCGAGCTTGCGCCGCCACGCTTCCCGCCGCATCTCCTCCGACGAGAGGAAGTCGTGAAACTCGATCGGCGCCATGCGCGACCAGATGCCGCCCGGGCTGCGAAAGTCGGGGATACCCGACTCCGTGCTGATGCCGGCGCCGGTGAAACAGACCGCGCGCTGTGCGGCGCCGATCAGCTTCGCGAGCTCAGCAACAGAGGTGCTCAAGAGGAACGAGAAAAGTTGAGCGAGGTTCGAATCTGAATACTACCCCAGGCGGCCGCTTGTCAAACCTGGCGCGGGTGTACGAAGCCGTACTTTCGGCATATGGCATGCGGGTGCGATGAGCGGTTGAATCGCGGGTATCGTGGGGAGGGCGACTATGACCGCAAAGCTCAACCGATGGGCAAGCACGTGGCTTGAACGGCTGCACGCAGGCGGCCCGAAGGGTCACCAGCGCCTGCGCGAGTGGGTGGACTTGCTCGCGAAACTGTCCGCGCCGGCGGTGGTGATCTTGGGCGCGCTGCTGGCGCACAAGTTCCAGGAGTCGATGACGATGGCGACTCTGCTCAGCCAGCGGGAGCAATCCGACACATCGATCCGCGCCGAGATGTTCAAGGCGATCACCGATCGGTTGCTGGGCGACAAGGGCGGCAAGCTCAAGCCTGACCGCCAGGCCGTGTTCGCCGAGCTGCTGGCATTGAATTTCCACGAGCATATCGAGCTGAAACCCCTGATGCAGGAGGTGGACCTCGATCTGTCGAAGAGGCTGGCGCACGCAACTACACCGGCTCAGCGCGAGATTTACAAGGTCAAGCTCGGCGAGCTGCAGTCTGTCGCCCGACGCGTGCGCGCGCGCCAGACCGCGCTGCTCTATCACCCGGATCAGAACAGGCAGTTGCCGACCCCAGCCTTCGCGTCCTGGGTTCCCTCCTGGGTGCCATGGCCTGGAACGAAGCCTGGTGAGCTAGGCGAGAAAGGCTTGCTACGCATGATCAGCGTACGCTTCGAGGGGCCTAGATACAGCGCCCCCTCGCCGACGAATACACGCTGCGACTTCGACGAGGACGTCAAACCCGGTGAGCCCGAGGGTCGCAACGTGTGCTCCAAGGACTTGCTCATCGAGTCCGCGCCTCGTGGCAAGCTCGCGTTGACCATTTCAATCGACGATGCGGACTGGGAGCGGCAGAGCTTCACGCTGAGCGTAAAGCCCGGTCTGGCCGAGGCGCCATCGGGCGAGGGTGACAGCAAGCCGAACGGCGCTCCGCTCGATGCATGCGGGACCCCCTCGCGCAAGCTTCACGCGACGCCACCACAAGGAAAAGACAAGAACGTTGCCACCGGCGGCTCCTCGGTGCAATTCGAGACGACCTGGTACGACTTCCCTCTCACCGACAACACGCAGCTCGCGGACGGTTCGCGCTACGCCGTGTTCATCGACGACGTGTGCCCTGAGCGGAAGACAGTCAAGTTCGGACTGCTGTGGTTCCCGATCGACTACTTCCCTGCGCGGGAACGTCCGGCCAACTACCACGATCTGCGCGCGAAGCTCGGCTTGGACGACCGGCACCATTGAGCAAGCGTTCGCAAGACGACGACGAGGAGACGACCATGAAACATGCGATGACCGTGCTGTTGATGTGCGCCTTGTACGCTTCCACCGCGGTGTGGGCCGATTGTGTCTATAACGGGCAGCGTTACTCGACAGGAAGCAAGGTCGGCGGCCGCACCTGCCAGACCGACGGAAGCTGGCGGTAGCAACACCCCCCCGATTGCGGGGAGGGTTGGGGTGCGATGTTACCGCCCGTTCACCGACCAATGCGGTGGATCGGCTTCAGCCGCAGCGAGGTGAACGACCCCATAGCCGGCGCCGACCTGCATCAACTCGGCGTTGATGCCCGACCGGGGCCTGGACCCGATCGTCAGCTTGCGCCCCGACGCCGTTTCGATCGCGAGTTCTCCGTCCCATGTAATGACCATGTCGATCGCCAAACCGTCGATGTGCATGGAAGAGAGGCTCGGCGGCACGCCGAGATCGACGATGTCGTAGCCGTGCACCATCTTCCTGGCGGCAGCGCAACTGCGAGAGTGGCTCGGGCGCCCGCGCCTGTCGACGTGGAGCCAGTCGATCTCGATCCTCGAGCCATCGAGCATGGCCGGCTCGAACGCAGGCACCTGAGCGGGAGCGATGCGACGGCGCGCTATGTTCCACGCATAGTGCATCAGGTAGGCGCGCTCCCGTGGTCGGCGCGTCGCCGTGATGGTAACCTCCGCGCCCGAGTCGTACAAAGCATCGAGAAAGCGCCGAACGCAGTCCCGAAACTCCGGCTCGAGATCTTCAACGTCGGTGCTGGTCGGAAAGCGCTCGACCCAGATCGGTCCACTCAACTCCATCGCCTGATTCCTTCGTTGCTAGAAAGCTTGGTTGCGCCATTCAGCGCAACACCGAATAGTAAGTAAGAGTGTATCGCCCGCAAAGCAAGCGTAGACTTGGTCGCCTCGAAGGCAGCCATGAATCTCATCAGAGGAGGCCCGTCATGCACGCCATCCGCATCGACCGCAGTAAGCCCCTATCCGCCGAACCCCATACCGGACACAACCGCTACCACCCCGACATCGAACCCGTGCTCGAGGTGGCCGAAGGCGAGGAGGTTGTCCTGGAGACGCGCGATGCGCTTGACGGCCACCTTGGCCCTAACACCACCATCGCTGACTTCGGAACCCTGAACGCAGGTGCTATCCACCCGCTCACTGGGCCAGTCTTCGTGAAAGGGGTCAAACCGGGCGATGTGCTCGAGATCGAGTTCATCGACATCACGCCTCAGCCCACGGCCTTCAGCTGCATCATTCCGGGCTTCGGTTTCCTGCGCGATGTCATGACCGAACCCTTCCTGGTGCACTGGAGAATCAAGGATGGCTGGGCAACGTCCGCGCAGATCCCTGGCGTCCGCATCCCGGGCGCGCCGTTCATGGGCGTGTCGGCAGTTGCCCCGTCGGCCGAAAAGCTGAAGGAGTGGACCGCGCGCGAGCAACGCTTGCTGGAGCGCGGCGGCATGGTGTTTTCCCCCGATCCGGCCGGCGCGGTGCCGGGCGGTGCATGCGGACTCGCAGGCCTGCGCACTCTGCCGCCACGCGAAAACGGTGGCAACTTCGACGTCAAGCAGATGAGCAAAGGCTCGAAGCTCTTCCTCCCGGTGTTCAAAGAAGGCGGGCTGTTCTCGACCGGCGACGCTCACTTCGCGCAGGGCGATGGCGAGGTGTGCGTCACTGCGGTCGAGATGGGTTCCACCGTTGCCGTTCGCTTCAAACGCCACGCTGGCCTCGCAACCAAGCGCAAGTTTCAGGCGCCGGTCTTCGCGCGCTCGGACTACTTCATCGATCCGAAGTACGCCGCGCCCCAGCGCTTCACCGGCGTCATGGGCATGCCTCTGAAGCCCGATGGCGAGAACGACGGAGAGAACCTCACGCTTGCATGCCGAAATGCGGTGCTCAACATGATTGAGCTGCTGCAGGAGCGCGGCTTCACACGCAATCAGGCGTACATCATCTGCAGCGTCGCGGTGGACTTGCGGGTGAGCAACGTGGTCGATGTTCCCAATTACGTGGTTTCGGCGCTGCTGCCGGAGGCGATCTTTGACTGAGAAGAGACGTGGCCGTGAACTCGGGACCGCCGGAGAGGTCTTGTAAATTCGCGGTAAGGTTTCGCTTTGTTTTAGGGTAAGATTTGCACGGTTGCGGGCGTAGTTCAATGGTAGAACGAAAGCTTCCCAAGCTTTAGACACGGGTTCGATTCCCGTCGCCCGCTCCATAATACTAATCAAATTAGTTGCATCAATATTCCGATGGCAAGTCCTTGGTCGGAATGACTTCCAGGTGACTGTTCAGGTGAATGGGCTATCTATCTGGCCCGCTAGTCACCCGCGAGCTTTAAGCAAGGAGCCTGACGCGCAGGTCGGGGCCGGTTACTAAGCAGGAGCGTTCGTTAACCTTACCTCATCGGAGGGTTCGGTGGACATGGCGAACCTAGTAAAGCGCGTGGACGAGTTGCTTGATCTTGGCAATGCGACAATCGCCACCGTCCGATCAGTTGGGGGGCGGAACGCCGTGGAGTGCGTTGACGCTGCGCCGATGGCCGCCTTCCGCACCGCTGTTCTGTCATTCATCGAACGCATCTTCGGGTCCACACACCCTCATTTTCGACAGTTTAGCGAGAGAACCAGAACCAACCAGCTTGTTGAAGCAAAGCAAGGAATCGCTATTCTGGAAGCAATCAGATCGGAAATTGCCGGAGGATGGCTTTCTAGCCTAAAGGGTTTAATCGCCGCAGAGCTCTTTTCGGACTTTCTCGATATGGCCGACCACTTGCTCGAGAGCGGTTATAAGGATGCAGCCGCAGTGATAGCTGGATCCGTCCTAGAGGAGCACCTGCGGCAGCTATGCATTAAGAGCAGTATTCCGATTGAAGAAAGGCGCGATGACCGAATGGTGCCTCACAAAGCGGACCGCTTGAACGCCCAGCTCGTAAGCGCGCAGGTCTACGGAAAGCTTGATCAGAAGCTTGTTACCGCGTGGCTCGACCTTCGCAATAACGCAGCTCACGGGGGAGACCAGGCCTACAACTCCGAGCAGGTGGCTCGGTGTCTTGCCGGAGTTACCGAGTTCTTGGCTCGTGTCTCACTATGATCTCCCGCTGCGGACGCCCATCGATTTTCGCTCTTTTGAGGTGGCTTGACTCAAGTCACCTGTATAGACTCGACAATCGGACGATGCGCCTCTCCGTCGTGCGAATCTATTTGCGTGGGGTGAAACTATCGAAGCGCGAGAATCGCCAGATCTTCAGCGCTCCGAATCCATCCGCCTCGCTTCATCCTCCCCTACCACGGCCTCTTGCTTCAGCGAATCCACGCGTCTCGGCCCCGGCCCCGCGGTAGGACCGGAAAAACGACTTCGAAGACGTTCAGCTTCATGTAGGCCATGGCTTTGAGTTTCGCGGGGAACTCAGGGTCGGTGACTGTCGACGCGTCGTACTCGCCTTCGATCGCGAGCAGTTTCGGATCGGCGAGATAGGCTTTGTTGATGTCGAGGAGCATCCGTTGCGATTCGATTGTGGCCGTCCGAAATGCGTTCGTTCGACTCAGTTTGTAGGCCAGCGCAGCAAACAGTCCCGACAGCAACGCGCCAAACAACGACACCCAAGCGGTAGTGGTCATGCCTTGACTGGCGATGTCCTTCCCCGGCGGTTCTGCCGTCGTCTTTGTCGCCGCCGGCGGCGCTTGTGCGCCGTCGCTGGCGTAGACGGGCGTCGGTCCGAGCGTGGCCTCGGCCCCTGTGAAGAGAGTCACCGAGGTCGCGATAAGCAGGACACGGAGAACGAACCTCATCGGTGCACCGCCCACACCTCTTTCGCCGTCCTTGCCACCAACACCAGCTCGTGGCGCTGTTCGTCGAGTATAAGAAAAACGAACCGCCGATTTCCCCGATCGGGAAGGTAGCTTGCGGCGGATCAAGTGTCAACGACGCGGGTGCCGGTTCAAGAGGCGAGGAATTTCGGGATTGTCGGTTTCGTTCTGCGCACCTGTGCGCGCGAGAGAGACGGGTGGACTGCGACGATTGAGACGCAGTGGGCAGGATGGCTAGATGAGGCTCGGGCGCCTCGAACTCACTAGCGAAATTGGTCGTCAAAGCGGAGCCAATACTCACCGCTGTCAGCCAGCTAAGCTCCCTGACTAGCCTGAGAACCTACAGCGCCTCCGCGTTCGCCAACTCCACCAACGCGCTGGCCAACCCGTTCGTCACCGCCGTGAGGCGCGCGTAGTCGATCTTGTCCGGCGTATCTTCCGACGTGTGGTAGTAGGGGTAGCGGTAGAAGGCCGTGTCGGTGACCATCAGCGAGCGATAGCCCTGGCGCCAAAAGGATAGATGGTCGCTCCAGCCGATGCCAGGTATCCACGAGGGCACCGCGGCGCGCTCCGCCGGAAAATCGCAGTTGTTGCGGAATGCGCGGTATACATGTGTCAGCTCATGCCGTGATCTCAGGTTCGAGACGAACCCGATGAAGTTTCCGCGGTTCGGATAGAACCAGCGGAACAGCGGGGGATAGTACTGAGTCCGAGGCTCGTCGCGGTAGTAACCGAGCATCTCGAGCGAGAGCATGACGCGGATGTCTTCGTTGCGCTCGCGTGCTGCACGCGCATAGACCTGGCTACCCATCTCGCCCCAGTAGAAGAAGGGCGGCTCTTCGTTGACGAACGCGACCAGGCGCAAGGTGCGTGTACGCGGCGCCGCCGCCAGCACGTGACCCAGCTCCAGTAGCGCCGCCACCGCGCTTGCATTGTCGTCCGCACCCGGGCTGCCGCGCGCCGAGTCGTAGTGTGCACCAACGACGATGCTCTGCGATCCGCGGTGTTCACCTTGTAAGACGATCTCCACGTTGCTGCATTCCACTCCCCGGGCGGGGTAGGTCTGCAGTCGTGGCTCCAAACCCGCGGTGCGCCACTCCCGCGCGATGTAGTCTCGCGCCGAGTCGAGCGCGGCGGGATGGAAGACGTTGCGTTCCCCGATGTCTGCCGCGAGGGTCCGTACGTGGCGCTCCAGGCGTGCTTGCTCGATCATCTTCTGTCGATCAACACGACGTGTTGCGCCTATTCTTTTATGCTCGCGGTAATGTCCTCGATGAGTCCGTGGCGCTTGGGTGACCAGCCGAGCTCACGGCGCGCACGGACGGCGCGCACTCTGCTGTTGGAACCGAAACTGTAGCTGGCGGCGTTCTCTCCCAGCTCAGCGGCTGCTTCCTCCATCGACATCGGCTCGGTGCGGCCACCGAAGCCGAGCGCGCGACTGATCGCTCCGGCCACCTCTCTCAGCGAGTTCTCTCCGTTCTCGGCGTAGTAGAAGGCGCCGGCCGGCGCTCTCTCCAACGCGGCGAGATACAAGTCCGCGAGGTCATCGATGTGGACGTTGGACCAGATGTTCTCGCCCGGCCCGACGTGCTTAGCCACGCCGTGCTTTCGGGCCAGCGCGACCAGCTTCGGAACCTGACTGCTCTCCGCATGCACCCCGCGGCCCCGGCCATAGATCATGGTGGGGCAGATCACGACAGCACGCACGCTCGTTCGCGCTGTGCCGAGTACCGCCTTGTCGATGGCCACACGCGCAGCTCTGCCCGGCAGAGGCTCCACCGGCGTGTCGTCCTCGTAGATGCGCTCACCGCGCTGACCAGCCGCGAGGTCAGCGACGATGCTAGAGCCGCTGGTGTGGATGAACGGCTTGTTGGTGCCCCACAGCGCGGGGAGCATGGCCTCGACGCACAGGCGATCGTCGGAACTGGCGGTGTTGATCACCGCGTCGGCGTCGCGGGTCATCTGCACCAGTAGCCGGATATCGCTCAACGTGCCCTGCACCGGCTCGATGCCGCGCTCTCGCACCTCGTATGCGCGCTGCGCGGAGCGCACCAGTCCGATGACCTGGTGCCCGGATTCGACCAGCGACGCTGCCACGGAGCCGCCGATGTAGCCGGAGGCTCCGGTCATGAACACCTTCATGCGTGCGGGCGGGATAGGACCCGAATCGAATCGCCCGCGCGCACCACGCCGGGTTGCACGACTCGCATGTAGATGCCGCGCAGGTTGCGGGACCGCAGCTCCTTACCCGCCACGAACCGAAGCGCCTCCGGCCCGAAGCGAGACTGGAACTTGCGGCAGCCGTTATGCGGATGCGGTGTGATGTCGAGAAGCGCGTCACCGATTTTCACGCGGGTACCCGCTGGCAGGTTGGATGTGCGGAGGTCGAGCTCGACGAAGAGGTTATCGCCGAACAGCGTGATCGGCTGCCCGTTGGCGATCAACCGCGCAACGTCGATCTGCATCACTGCGATCTGCATGTCGGGGTCCTTCTGCGGGCGTCGCTCCTAGGCATCTCCCGGCACGCCAGCATCGGAGGTGAGCTCGACCGTGTCGAGAATCTCCCGACGCCCGCCTGCGGAGAGTCGCCGCATGATCAGGGCGACCCGCCCTTCGTCCGTGGGCGATGGCGGGAGCTCGTGCAGCTCTCGCTGCAGGTCGCTGAAAGTGCGGAAGCGAGCAGGATCTCCAACAGAGTCCGAATACACGTCCGTACCCGCAATCTTCGTTGCCGCAATGTCGTTCATAGCGCTCCGCTGCCTGACCAGCGGCTCCCTGATGTTTGAACCTAGTTTAACCCCTACGCCCTATAGTAACGGCGCGCTCGCTGCTCTGCTTTGGCGATGGCTTGCTGCGGCGTAAGCTGGCCCGATGCCGCCTCGGCCACCATGTTCTCGATCACGAAGTCGGCGGCGCACCCCGCGGACGCATGACCGACTTTGCCTGGATATCCCCGGTAGAGCGAAAGCCGCGGAGCGTCCCGGAACGGCGTGATCTTCGGATCGCTCGTCCAGATCGGATGCGACTCGTAGGCTCGCAAGGGGCCCGCCATGAAGCCGAGCGACGCCTGCTCCCAGGCGTCGAATTGCTCGCGCTCCAGCATGAAGCGCACGTATTCGCGCGCGGCGTTGGGATATTTGCTGTGCTTGAATACCCAGATCGCCAGGCAGCCGTGCACCTCGGTCGGGCGTCCGACGGGGCCGATCGGCAGATGTCCGTGCTGAATATCGGCGGCGATCGCGTTCATAGCCGGGTCGCTCGAATTCTTCGCCACGTAGTAAATCGAGACCGGATTCCAGGTCAGGCTGATCTCGCCGGAGAGGAACGCCTTGTTGTTGCTGGGATCGAGCCAGGCAAGTGTTCCTTGGGCGAAGGTTGGATAAAGCGCTCGCGCGTACTCCAGCGCCGCGACCGTCTGCTTGCTGTTGATGGCAACGCGGTTGTCTTCGTCGACCAGGCTGGCGCCGTGCGTCCACAGCAGCCAGCAGCACCAGCTCGTGTCGCCCGCAGTGTTGCCGAGACACATGCCAGCGGGGGTGCCCCGCGCTTTCAGGGCCTGGCACAGGCTCAAGAATCCCGGCAGGTCGCGCGGGATGTCTTTGAAGCCCGCGGCGTTGATCATGCTCTGGCGATAGACGACGCAGAACGGAATCACCGCGATCGCCAAAGCAACCCAGCGGCCATCCAGCGTGCAATAGCGCTGGCAGACGTCGTACCACCCGGCGTACTTCTGGCCGAGATAGCTCGCCAGGTCGGTGAGATCGACACACTTGTCCGGATACAACTGGGGCATATCGGTCGCGCCGACGATGATGTCGGGCCCCGCACCCACGCTCGCGGCCATGGCGCCTTTCGGGCGCAGGTCCTCTATGTTGACGCTCTCGACCTGCACTGGCACACCGGTCTGCTCGGTGAACTTGCGGCTGTTCGACAACCACACGTCCTCGTCGCCTTGAACGAAGCGCTTCCAGCGTAGGACTCTGAGCTGTGCGCCCTTCTCCGGAGCGAAGCGAAGCTCGGCAGCTGCCGAGCTCCCCGGCTCGATCGCCATTCCGCCGCCGGCGGACAGCGCCGCTGCCGCCAGCGCCTTCAAAGCATGACGCCTCGTGATCGAACGCATGAGCTCCTCCCCTGAAGCTTGATTGTCGATACTGCTCAGTAGCTGATCAATGCGATCCTGCGTAGATATGTAGCGTCCCGCAGTTGGGTCAGAATGAAATCGGCAACGTCTGCCCGCGAGATCTTAGGTACGCCGTTCAGATCGAGGCGTTCGCCGACGCGGTACTTGCCCGTGCGCGGTCCGTTGGTGAGCAGCACCGGATAGACCAGAGTCCAGTCGAGGCGGGACTGCCGCACATAGTCCTCGCCTGCCTTCTTGTCGGCAAAGATGTCGCCCAGCAAGAGGCGGAACATGATCCTAGGAATCAGAGGAGCGTAGTGGTACGACTCGCCGACACCAAAGGCCGAGACCACGATCACGCGGCGCACGCCTTGATGCTCCATTGCGGGAACGATCGCTCGCATGCTGCGAGAGATCAGATCCGCCGACTTCAACGAATTGCGCCGGCCGAGCGCGCTGATCACAACGTTCTGCCCGCGGACTGCCTCTTCGACCCTGGACCCGTTCTCGGTTATGTCTCCCTGAATGACGCGCAGGCGTGTGTCACTGATCCTCAACTTGTCGGGATTGCGCACGAATGCCAGGACATCGTGGCCCTGTTGTAGGGCCTGCTCGGCGACGAGCTGTCCCGTGCCTCCAGTCGCGCCAAACACGACGAGCTTCATAGCGGAGCACAGGCCGTCTGGCTGGTTTTAGGGCGAACGCTGCCCCCGGGACAACTGTTGCGCACCATAGATCCTCTCCGCATGCTGAGCCGCCGCCGAAAGCATACCCTCACTTGCTTATGCCTTGCGCCGGCGGGTCATCGATCTGCCTCCTCTCTTACCTCACCCCTGCGATACTTGGTTTTTCGCCGGTGAACCCCAATTGTGTCCGGCATTAGCCGAGGAGGAACATTGATGCAACAGCGACGTTTCGGTTCCACCGGCCCCGAGGTGGCGGTCATCGGACAGGGAACCTGGTACATCGAGCATGCCAAGCGCGCGTCTGCGGTCGCCGCTTTGCGCCGCGGGTTGGATCTCGGCATGACCCACATCGACACCGCGGAAATGTACGGCTCCGGTGCGGCCGAGGAGATCGTCGGCGCGGCG
>Ga0126379_10002346_pt1 | contig 12014 bp, 12 predicted proteins | sample PanSoiMetPlot_24_FD_92640 | JGI IMG/M metagenome (GOLD analysis project Ga0126379, IMG submission 92640) | Tropical forest soil microbial communities from Panama - MetaG Plot_24 | ecosystem: Environmental > Terrestrial > Soil > Tropical forest > Bulk soil | place: Panama | collected 2016-02-17
CCTCGCCGACGATGACCGAGTCGGACATTTGCTCCGCGCCCATTTGCTCCAGCTGCGCTGACGTCTTCACCTTGCTCAGCAGCTGTTTGGTATCCGCTCCGGATACCAGCCTGAGAAAGTGCACTGCCGGTGCGACCCCAAAGGGGGCACCGCCAGAGTCGACGAAGAGCTTTCCGTCTTTCAGATCAGCCCGGCCCTCGGCAGCCCATTCTTCGAGGGTGGCCTCTGGCAGGAAAAGCCGAAGCACGGCAAAACCCTATCACTTCGTCTCATTGTCTTCACTAGACCGCCTGGGGTTGCGCAAGGAGCGCCGACGCCCTGACGGGCAACCGGACGAGCGGTTCTGCATCTAAAGGATTAGAATGCGGCTCGCGGTGTGAGCTTTTCAAGGAGAAACCATGGCAGGTTCCGATGTGCTGGTCATTGGCGACGACGAGTTCAAAAAGGAGGTCATTGAGTCACAACAGCCCGTCCTGGTTGATTTTTGGGCGACTTGGTGCGCGCCGTGCCGAGCGATCGCCCCGGCGGTCGAGGAGCTAGCCTCCCAGTTTAAGGGGAAGGTGAAGTTCGCCAAGTTGAACATCGACGAGCATCAGGAAACCCCGCAGCAGTATGGAATTCGCTCCATTCCGACGCTGCTGGTGTTCAAGGCAGGGGCAGTGGTGGAACAAATCGTCGGGGCTGTTCCAAAGGCGCGTTTGGAAGAGGCGCTGAAAAAAGTCGTCTAGTTGTTTTTTTTTGTCACATTACTGTTGACACGAGCGACGCTATCGGCCAAATGCGAGATTGACTTGGTGTCGTTCTGTCTTAATTGCCCATTGACCTGGAGAAGTGCCTATGCCTCGGCCTCGAAAGACCACTAGTTCCCTTTCATTGGTAACAAACCCTAACCTGATGTCGTGGGCGGAGACCATTGGCGAAGCCTTGGGCCGCGGCGTCGCGCGTGGCATCAACACCGGAATCTCGACCCTCTCCCGGCCCGGGCTGATGCCGCTCTCCACCGTGGCGATGCTTCCTCGCCGGCGCGGCCGGCCGCCCAAGGCCCTAACCGGCGGGCCTGTTCCAGCCGAGCGGCGCTGCAAGGTCGAGGGCTGCGGCCGCGAGGCTCGCTCGAAGGGCCTCTGCTCGGCGCACTATCAGGCCGAGCGCCGCCGCCTCTTGGCCAAGGCGTAGATCGTCGTTCGCCTACGTAGCGCTAAAGAGCGCCGCCGACCCCAGTTCCTGCAACGGGCCGGCGGGCTTTGCTGTGCGTCAAAAAATGTGGCGACGCATGCTGGTGTTGACGAGCAGGCCGAGGCCGATCATCACGCTCACCAGGGAGGAGCCTCCGTAGCTCATCAGCGGCAGGGTGATGCCGGTGACGGGTAGCAGTCCGCTCACCATCCCGATGTTCTCGAAGACTTGCCAAAAAATCATCGCCGCGACACCGACCGCCACGAAAGCTCCGAAGCGATCTCTCGAGTTGAACGCCACTCCGATCGCGAGCAACAAAATGGCGGCGTAAAGCGAGATAAGCAGCAGGCACATCAGGAAGCCGTGCTCTTCAGCCCAGACCGAGAAAATAAAATCGGTGTGCTGCTCGGGGAGAAAGTACAGGCCGGTCTGGGTGCCATGCCCCCACCCCTTGCCGGTGAGCCCTCCGGATCCGACGGCGATCTTCGACTGCGCCGAATGATAGCTTGAGCCGCGCACGTCCGCGGCGGGGTCCAACCAGCTGGCGATCCGCTGGCTTTGATGGCGCTTGAGCAACTGGCGAACGAAGGTGCGCCGCGGCTCGGGGGCATCGCGGACGTAGTCATTCCAGATCACCCCCGCGACCAGCGCGCCGGCAACGCCCAGCGCGATCAACACCGAGCGCTTCACCTTGGCGAAGACGATGACCGTCGTCGCGGTGAACAGGAGCATCATCGTCGTGCCCAGATCGGGGGCGATGAAGACGAGCGCCATCGGAATGATGCTGATCAGCACCGGCCTCCACAGCCGGGCAAAGCCATAGCTGTCGTCGCTCGGCCGATAGTCGTCGTGGAAGAACTTGGCCAGCATCAGAATCAGGCCGATCTTCATGAACTCAGCGGGCTGAACGCGCACCGGCCCCAAAGCGAACCAGCTTTCAGCGCCCTTCGCCCGATGTCCGATGACTTTGAGCGCGAGCAGCATCGCGATGTTGAGCAAATAGACGGGGACCGCCATCCGGTAGATGAAACGGTAATCCACCAGGCAGACCGCTCCGGCGGCGGCAAGGCCGACCAGCAAATTGACCACCTGGTGCGTCCAGACCGGGTTGTGCGGAGGCCGCGAGGCCGATGCGAGATTCCAGATGCCCAACAAGGAGACCGCCAAAATCGAGGCGATCAGCCCCCAGGGAATGTGGGGGACCATCCGCCTCTCGATGCCCAGCTGCATCAGCGGATGCTCGGGGGTGCGCTTCGCGCAAAGGCCGGCATCTGCGGAATCGCCGATCGCTCGGCAACCACGTTCCTATCGAGGGCCTTGAGCTCGAAGTGCTTGTGGATGATCGCCATGGCCGCCGGCGCCGCATCGGAGGCGCCATGTCCGCCGTGCTCATTAAGGACGATGACGGCGATCTCTGGCTCCTCCACCGGCGCGAACGAGGCAAACCAGGCATGGTCGCGCTCCCAGTAGTCCATGTTGTCCTTCTTTACCCGCACCGTTCCGATGCGAGTAACCTGGGCCGTTCCCGTCTTTCCTGCCACCTTGATGTCTTTGAGCCGAGCAGCGTAAGCCGTCCCACCGGGCTCGTTCACCACCGCGCTTAAGGCGTCGACGACCAGCTTGTAGTGCTCGGGAGCGATGTCAAGCGAGCGAATCAACTTGGGATTGAACTCCTCGACCGCTTTTCCATCGACCGATTCGATGCGCCGGACCACCTGAGGCTGATACACCTTTCCGCCGTTCGCCAAAGCTGCATACATCATTGCCAGCTGGAGCGGGGTGACATTGTCGTCGCCCTGTCCGATGGCGCTGTTGAGCGCCATCCCCTTGGTGTATCCGCCAGGCGTTCGGCGATTGTGATACTCGCTGCTCGGCATGATCCCCGCAACCTCCCCGACGACGCCGATCCCGGTCGGCGATCCGAGCCCCAATGCCTTGCCCATCTCGGCGATCGGATCCAGCCCCAGGGTATCAGCCACCCTGTAATAGTAACTGTCACACGAGTGCTGGAGTGCCGCTCGCGCGTCGATCCCAGAGCCATGGTCTCTCCAGCAGCGCCAAAAGCGCGAGCCCAGCCGGTATCCACCGCCGCAGGTCGCGGTGCTGTGCATGGTGAACCTTCCAGACCGCAGGGCAGCCAGCGCCGTCACCGGCTTGAAAGTGGAGCCCGGGCTGTAGTGCTGGGCGACGGAGCGGAAAATGAGCGGCTGGAGAGGATCCTTGGACAGCGCAGCCATCTGACTGGCGCTGACCCGGCCGGTCAGTAAATTCGGATCGAAAGAGGGCCGTGAAACGATGGCGAGAATGAATCCGGTCTTCACCTCCACGGCGACCACCGCGCCGGCCTGACCCGGAAAGACGCGCTCCGCCTCATCCTGCAGGCGGGAGTCGATGGACAGGACGACATTGGCACCCGGCCGCGGCTGCAACGGGTCGTCACCGGCCAAAAGCTCGCTTAAGCCTGGAATCGGCTCCCCGCGGGCATTGACCACCTCCTTGCGAAGGCCGTCCTCGCCGCGGAGCTTGACTTCGAAAAAGCTCTCCAGGCCGCGGCGGCCGATGTAGTCACCCAGCGCGTAACTCGCTTTGCCGTCGTTGAGCCGATCAAGCTGCTCCTGGTTGATCTCGCTCATGTAGCCCAACAGATGCGCCAGCTCCGAGCCCCTGCGGTAGTTGCGATGCGGCACCCGCAGGACTTCCACTCCTGGCAGATCAAGGCGATGCGCGTTGACCACGTCGAGCTCGTCGCGGTTTAGGTCGACCCGAAGCAGTGCCGGCTGGAAGTTGCCCGCCACTTTTCCGCTCCTCACCAGCTCCTTGGCGTGCAGGAGCTGATCGGCGTCCCATCCGAGATAGGAAGCCAGCCTTGGCAGCACCTCGTCCTGACAGCTCTGGCAGAACGCGGGGGTGATGAAGAGATCAAAAGAGGGGCGATTGTCGACCAGGATTTGGCCCGTTTGGTCCATGATCATCCCCCGGTCGGCATGGACCCGAATCTTCTTCACGAAGTTGTCGACCGAGCGGGCGGCGTATTCTTCGCCCTGGGCGATCTGCAAGCGGTAGAGCTGCACCGCGAGAAGCAACAGGCCGGCGATCATCGCCAAACCCAGATAACCGAGGCGGGCCTTGAGATTTCGGCCGGCGCTGTCTTGTCCGAGGGTCATCGACTATCTGAGAAGCCCAACCTCGGACCGTTCGGCCCCCGAATCAAATTTTCGGAACAGCGGATAGAGCAACAGCGCGGCGAGCCCGGTGAGCGCCACCTGCAGGGGGAGTGCTGAGAGGTTGGAGCCAAATGCCGCGTCCCGCGAGGTGAGCCATGAAAAGAAGATGGCCAGCAAACCGTGGCCCAGATCGGCTGCCATTGTGAATATAACAAATACAGCCGCCGACCGGACATCGACCAATGAGGCGGCGAGCCGTCCGATGAGGAAGGTGAGAACAGCAAGAAAGGTGTACAGCCCTGTCGGACGACCGCTCATCAAGTCGAGCAGATATCCGACGACGAAGGATGACATCGCCCCTTCTACCGTGCTTGCGCGCAGTGAGAGGAAAGCGACCACCGCCACGGTGACGTCGATGCGGGTAACGGAGAGCCCGAGGTACTTGACCGCCACCGACTCCAAGGTGAGCAGCAAAAGTGTGAGACCGACGGTGGTGAGAAATTTCATGGAGCAGTGTCCGCGCCCCGCCGTGCCTGCGGATTGTTGGCCGACGGCGGCGCGCCGCGAGTTTGGATGACAAGGACCTCTTCGAGCTTGGTCATGTCCACCGCGGGTAGGATGTCAGCGCTCTGAACCATGCCGTAGTTGCGGCGCTGAAGCGAGGTGATTCGCCCGACCAGCAAACCGGGGGGGAATACGCCATCGGTGCCGGAGGTGACCACCTGGTCCCCCTCCTGGAGGTCCTCGGTTCGAAGGGCGTTTTCCAACTGCAGGGCCCGGCTTTCACCTTTCCCGGTCGCGGTGGCCCGGACCCGCGAGCGCTGGACCTTCACCGCGATTTTGCTGTTCGCGTCGGTAATCAACACGACGTCGGCAAACGAGCCGGTCACTCGTTGGACGATCCCCACCACCCCGTCCGGCGTCACCACCGGCATGCCCCGCCGAATGCCGTCCGACTCTCCGCGATCGATGCGCAAGGACAGCAGGGTGGCCGCCGGGTTGACTCCCAAGATGCGCGCAGGGAGCTGCGGATCCGGACTGGCTTTCGCGTAGTCGAGCAGTCGCCGGAGTCTTTCGTTTTCCGCGCGGACCTCGGCGAGCTCGTTGGTTTCCGATCGAAGCTGCCGATTCTGCGCGCGCAATTCGAGATTTTCGCCGCGCACTCCGCGCAGGTCGGCATAGCCCTTCCACAGCGAGCCGGCTCCATCGAACGCCCAGATGAACACCCGCTGGACGGGCGCGGTGAGGGCGAGCACCGCTCGATCGAGAATATTCGGCTCGCGCGCCGCAGAACGCCTCGCCAAAAACGTGGTGAGCGGATAAACAAGCAGGACGCTCACAACGATGAGATCCCGGTTGCGCTTCAGCAGTCTCAGCACGGTGCGTCGAGTCTCTAAGCTCGCCGAATGTCTTGCATTTTTACCAACAAAGCAGCTTCAATGAAATTGGCAAGCTTCCGCCCGCTCGCCTGCAGCACGCTTCCCGATGAATTCTCACCTTGAACCCAAGCGCGTCATCTCGTACCTGTTCATCCTCGCCATCGCGGTCGTCTTCACGCTCCAATTTGGTCCAGGTAGCCGCGGGTGTAATCAGCCTCTCGCCCCCCAGAAGACCGCCGCCGCGGCGGTAGTCAACGGCAAAGAGATCCCGGTTCGCGATTTCCTCACTGCCTACAACAACCAACTCCAAATGTTCCGCCTCCGGGGGGGCAACATCCCAAACTCGTTGGCGCGCCAGCTCGGCATTCCTCAGCAAGTGTTGGATCAGCTGATCACCATCGAGCTATTGGCCCAGGCGGCGGAGAAGCAAGGAATCGCGCCGACCAACGAGGAGATTCTCGAGGTTTTGTCCAAGAACCCCGACTTTCAACAGGACGGGAACTTCACCGAGGCCCGTTACAAGCAGGTGCTCCAGGAGTACTACCGAAAGAGCACGGCGGAGTACGAAGGGGAGTTGCGCCGCCGCCTGGCAGCTCAGAAGCTACTGGAGTTGGTAGCGAGCGGGGCGGTTGTCGCAGAGGACGAGGTCCGGTTCCGCTACTTCCGCGAAGGCAACAAGGCGAATGCCACCTACGTTCGACTTCTGCCGACGATGTACGCCGGCTCGGTCGCTGCCCCCAAGCCCCAGGAGCTGGCGGCGTTTGAAAAAGACCACGGCCAGGACATCGCCGACTACTATCAGGCGAATCAGTTTCTCTATCGAACGCCCGAGCGGGTCCGCGCCCGTCACATCCTGATCAAAGTCGACAAGGATGCCTCGCCCGAGCAGAAGCAGGCCGCCCGGGAGAAGCTGGAGAAAATCCGCCAGGAGATAGAGGGCGGCAAAGACTTCGCCGCGGCGGCGACTGAATACTCGGAGGATCCGGGGAGCAAAGCTTCCGGTGGCGACCTCGGATTCAACGAGCGCTCCAACTGGGTTCCCGAGTTCGCCAAGGCGGCGTTCGCGCTCCAGCCGGGGCAAATCTCGCCATCAGTGGAGACGCAATTCGGCCTCCACCTCATCAAGCTGGAAGAGCGCAAGCCGCCGGAAAGCAAGGAGCTCAAAGAGCTAGAGGCTGACATCGCGCGGCAGCTGTACACCAAGGAGAAGGCCAAGCAGTTGGCGTTGGCAGCGGCGCAGAAGGCTCTCGCGGCCGCCCAGAAGAGTGGAAAGCCGCTCAGCGAGCTCTACCCGGTTGAGAAGGGCAAGCAGGCGAAGTCGCGCTTCGAAACGGAGAGCAAGCCGACCAGCGCGGAGACGGGTTCTTTCACCGTTCAGAGCGACAATGTGCCCCAGCTTGGCTCGTCCCCCGAGCTGGCGCGGGATATCGCCGCCGCCGACCACACCGGCTTGCTGGGCAAGGTCTACTCCGTCGGAGACGGCTTCGCGCTGGTCCAGCTCACCGAGCGCAAGCGTCCCAGCGAGGAAGATTTCGCCGCGGCAAAAGAGAAGGTGCGCCAGGAGGCGCTCGAGGCAAAGCAGATGGAGCTGCGCGAGTCTTACATTCAGGCGCTCAAGAAGAGCGCCACCATCCGGCAAAACGAGGAAATGATCGCGCAAATCGCCAACTCGAGTTAACCAGCCCGAAGTGTCACCACCGCGGCTCATCCTCGCCTCGACCTCGCCGCGCCGGCGACACCTGTTGGAGCAGCTCGGGCTGTCGTTCGAGGTGCAATCGGCGGCGGTGGATGAGTCGATGCGTTCGGCGGAAACGCCGGACCGTTACGTGAAGCGGCTGGCAGCTCTCAAGGCATCCGCAGTGGCCTCGCGCGCGCCTGACGCGGTGACGCTGGGAGCGGATACCGCGGTCGTGGTGGCAGGCGAAGCCCTTGGCAAACCCGAATCCCCGGACGATGCGCGCCGCATGCTCCGCTTGCTCTCCGGCCGATCTCACTTGGTTCTCACGGCGGTCGCCCTGAAGGGCGCTCACCGCGACGCGTGCCTGGTGGAAACGCGTGTCGATTTCCGAGGCCTCTCCGCCAGAGAAATCGATTGGTACGTGGGGACCGGCGAGCCAATGGACAAGGCCGGCGGCTATGGCGCGCAGGGCATCGGTAGCTTTCTCATTCGCGCCGTCCACGGCAGCTACTCCAACGTGGTTGGCCTGCCGCTGGCGGAGACGGTATCCCTGCTCGCTGAGGCGGGCGTGCCGCTGCCCTGGAACAGCCGGTGAGCGAGATCGCCGCCAACCTGGCGCTCGTTCGCCAGCGCATCGAGGCCGCCTGCCGCCGCGTTGGACGCGCCGCGGCGGACGTCGAGCTGATCGCCGTCTCCAAGCTGCAAAGCGCGGCACTCATTCGCCAGTGCCACGCGGCCGGCCAGCGGGCATTCGGCGAAAACTACGCGCAGGAGCTGCGCGACAAGGCCAGTCAGCTGGCGGATCTGCCAGATCTCCAGTGGCACGCCATCGGCCCGTTGCAGACCAACAAAGCGAGGTACCTGGTCAAGCACGCGCATGCGTTCCATGCGCTCGAGCGCACGGAGGTCGCGCAGGAGCTCTCGCGAAGACGAACCGGGCCGGCTTTGCGCTGCTTCGTCGAGGTCAATTTAGCAGCGGAAACGTCAAAGCGAGGCGTCGCTCCTGGCGCGATTGCCGGTCTGCTCGACTCGGTTCGCGACCTTGCAGGCATTGAGATCGTCGGCTTGATGTGTCTTCCCCCGTTGGCGGCACAGGCGGAAGACTCGAGGCGGTATTTCCGTCAATTAAAAGAGCTGGCCTCGGCTCACCAACTGTCCGAGCTTTCGATGGGCACTACTTCCGATTTCGAGGTAGCGATCGAGGAGGGCGCGACCGCCGTTCGCGTCGGAACTGCGATCTTCGGCGAACGGCCGGCGTCAATCGAGCCTTAGATCTCGCGAAGCTTCGGTGTGCCGTCGTCCCTGAGGCGGACCTCGTACTCGCATCCGCAGTAATTGCAGAGGAGCTGGTCCCCGGGCCCGAAGGGCTGGTCGCATGGGTTGTTTGCGTTGCAGCTAGGACAATCGAACTCCTTGAACTTGCTCGCGTGTCCAGCGCCCTTTTCCTCGTCCTCTTCGTACTGGTCAATCGGCATGCTGCCTACATCATAGCCGCTTGGCACGGCTTAAGGCGCGTCATACCGTTAAGGGGTCGATCGCAACCCGATGATGTGGGTGCGATCGGCCACATCATGCGCTGGGCGTATCCCTTGGTAGCCACCTGCTCGCTCGCCATGGCGGCGCGCGCGGGGGAACCCGCGCCGCCGCCGTCCGACTCCGAGTGCCGGCCGCTCCCACCAGCGCGGATGCCGCTCTCCTTCGCCGCTGGAGAGGTGCTGGAGTTTCAGCTGGACGCGTTGGGGATCGCCCGAGCGGGGAACCTGACGATGCAAGTCCTTCCCCCGCGGGACGGCAAGCTGCCCATCCAGGTCAAAGCTCACACTAATACCTTTTTTTCCAAGGTGCGGCGGATGAGGGGTCTGGCGACGAGCTACCTGGATGCGGTCACGCTGCACCCGATGCGATACGTCGAGGATGCAACCGAAAATGAGGTGCGCAAAACGACTTCCGTCTCCTTCAGAGCCAAGCAGCGCCGCGTCGAGGTCGACTACAAAATCGGCGACTCCGCCGGACAGACCGAGTTCCAGTCTGCCCATGATGCTTTAGACGCCGCTGCCACCGTTTATCTGATGCGCCAGTTGCCCCTCGAGAAGGGCCGCGAGCTGTGCTTCGACATCTACGGGATTCGCCGCTTGTGGCGCTTGTCCGGAAAGGTCGAGGGCCGCGAGCACGTCTCGCTGGCAATTGGGGATTTCGAAGCCTGGCACCTGGCCGGGACCGCGGTGCGCCTGGACAACTTTCGCCATCGTCGCGAGGTGCACTTGTGGATCTCCGACGACCACCGCCGACTACCGCTCGCGTTGATTGGGGCGATGGACCTGGGCGCGGTGCGAGCGCAATTGACCGGCGTTTCGCGCCCCGGCGAGAAGGCGCTGCGCGCCGAAGGCAGAGAGAATCTAAAGTGGTGACCGCCTCCGTCGTCAGATGAGGCCGCGCGCGCGGCGAATCTGCTCGACCGTCTTGTTGTACTCGATGTCGAAGGCGGAGGTGCCTTCCTGCAGGTGCTTCAGCCGCGCACGGGCTTCCTTGTCGATCTCGTCGTCGACGTCGAGGTGCTTCTTCATGATCGCGTAGATCTTCTGCCGCAGGACGTTGTCCGCAGCGAAAACCTCTTCGACGTTGCGGCTGATCAGCAGAAACTCGATCATCTGATTGATGACGTACTCGATCCCCTCGTCGCCCATCTTGAAGCCGCGGACGTCCGCCATCTCCCGCTTCACCTGATTGAACTTGCTGTAGTCGTAGCCGCGGCGCTCGAGAGCTTCGCGGGTCGCTTGATTCACCCGCTCCTCGTTGGCCAAGTACTCGCGCATGATCGCCGACATGTCCATCTCCGCGTCGGCGATCCGGAGCGGCTCGACCTCGATGTCCCCATCTTGCATCAGCTTTTGGATGCTCTCGCGTGAAATGATGGGAATCACCTTTGGGTAAAGCCTCATATTCCTTTCCTCGGCCTCCTACAGCACAGATGGCGCGATCTGCCTCGCTATAAAACAGTGCGAGGGGAGGTCGCAATGAAAAACCCTGAAAAACCCAGTCTACTTATTGTTCCGCTTGAACGATCGCACTTTCTACCGGTCGACCACGTTTGCGTCCTCGAGGGACGCCTCGCGGATCGCGTCCTCGGCGATGCCTACCTTGTGCGACTCGCCATGGAGAAAGGCGTGAATCCGCTCCGCCACCGCGGACCCCAGGCCCTCTACCTCGCTCAGCTCCTCGATGGTGGCGCCGCGGATCTGCTTGAGCGAGCCGAAGTGCCGCAGTAGGGCTTTCTTCCGACCTTCGCCCACTCCGGGGATCTCCTCGAGCACCGAACGGAAATTTTTGCGCCGCATCAGCCGCTGCTGGAAGGTGATCGCAAAGCGGTGAGCTTCATCTCGAGCTCGAGTGAGCAGGAACAGCTCGGCGGAATTCTGCGGCAGGACGATCGGATCCTTGCGATTGAGCAGGAAAATCCGCTCCGGAGTCCGATTCGCCCGAGCATCCCGGGTGATCGGCTCGAGCTCGCGGCTCTTGGCGAGGGCGATCATCTCCACCCCGCTCACGCCGACGTCCCGGACCGCGGCTTGGGCCGAGGCGAGCTGTCCCTTGCCTCCGTCGATGATGATCAGGTCGGGCAAATCGCCTTCGCGGACGCCGCGCCACAACCGCCGCGAGATGACTTCGTGCATGCTGGCAAAGTCGTCCTGGCCGGCGACGCTTTTGATCTTGAATTTACGGTACCGTGACTTGTCGACCTCGCCATCGGTGAGCGCCACCTGAGAGGCAACGATCGTCGCTCCCTGAAAATGGGAAATGTCGTAGCACTCGATCCGCCTGGGGACGCGCGCCAGGGCGAGTCGCCGCTTGAGGTTCTCGAGAACCACTGCGGTCTCCTCCTTGGTTCGCCGGCGATCCTGAAAAGCCTGCTCAGCGTTCTGCCGGCTCATCTGGATGAGGGCGAGCTTCTCGCCCCGCCGGGGGACCAGCACCCGCACCTTCTCGCCCTTCCGCTCGGAGAGAAGCTCGGCTAAGCCGTCAATCCCTTCCGGCTCCAAGGACAGGAGGACCTCTTCGGGCACGAAGTTGTCCTGGTCGTAGTAGAGGTTGATGAAGGAGGCGAGCAGCTCCTCGTCGGGGAATTCCTGGCCGCTGAATGGAAATCCCTGGCCACCGGTGATTCGCCCCCGTCGAACGTAGAGCGCGTAGATCAGCAGCCGGTCGCCCTCTCGATAGATGCTGAACACATCCTGGTCCACCTGCTCGGTGACGGCGATCTTCTGGCGCTCCAGGCTCCGCTCGATTGCGAACAGCTGATCGCGTACCCGCGCGGCGTCCTCAAAGCGCAAGTTCTCCACTGCTGCTTTCATTCTCGCCCGCAGCGCCTCGACCAGCTCGCCGGCTTTCCCCTCGAGAAAGAGGATCACCTCCTCCACGCTCTTGGCGTAAACGTCCTCCGCGATGGGGTAGACGCAGGGCGCCGGGCAGCGGTTGATTTGGTAAAGGATGCAGGGCCGGCGCCGGTTTTCCAGCGCGTGGTCGGAGCAGGTGCGCAGCTGGAAGTAGCGGTTGATGATCCGCAGCGTCTCGCGAATCGAGCTGGCGGAAGAATACGGACCAAAGTAGCGGGCGCCGTCCTTC
>Ga0126379_10002347_pt1 | contig 12013 bp, 9 predicted proteins | sample PanSoiMetPlot_24_FD_92640 | JGI IMG/M metagenome (GOLD analysis project Ga0126379, IMG submission 92640) | Tropical forest soil microbial communities from Panama - MetaG Plot_24 | ecosystem: Environmental > Terrestrial > Soil > Tropical forest > Bulk soil | place: Panama | collected 2016-02-17
CGTCCGCCACCCTCGCCAGGCCCGCGCCGCCGCTCTCGCCCGGCTGGAACAAGAACCCGCCGCTGCCGCCGTCGCACTGGGACGAGCCGGTGAACATCCCCGTCCGCACCGTCATCATCGGCGGCATGCCCGGCTGGCAGATCACCCTGATCGCCGCCGGGACCGCGCTGCTCGCCGCCATCGCCGCTGTGGTGGTGTACCGGGCATGGCCCGCCCGCCGCAGCCCAGTCACCGCAGCAGCCGAGCCAAGCGTGGCGGGCGCCGATGCCGGGCTCCTGTCCGCGCCATAATCACCGCACCAGGGAGGCAAGGCAGCTCCGGGGGCGTTTTACATGTCCTGGTAGCCAGATCTGTAACCCTAGCTGTGTCAGCATCTGTCAGCGTCAGCAAACGAGGGCGCCTGACACAGCGCCGGACCAGTTCAGCCGTTAGCTGGCGAACACGATGTGGCCCTCGCTGTGCGCGATGACCGGCCCGGCGGCAACATACCGGACCGTGCAGGTGTCTGCGCAGCGCACGTCGATCGTCTTGGCGCCACCTTCGGTAGCGACGAGCAGGTCGCCGGCCCGGATCCCTGCTCGCGTGAGCTGCGCGGCCGGAAGCGACAAGATGGTGTCGTCGCCCGGGTGCTTGTTGCCCGCGGAGAAGCGGTCGGCGAGGTACGCCGTGGTGGCGCCCGCGGGCACGAACCCGGCCGACTCCAGGCCGATATCGCCGCCGGCAGGCAGGGCCGATTGCGCCAGGGTAACGACGGCGCCGGACGGAGTTACGGCGTAGACCCGGCCCGTACCTTCGTCCGGCGCGATGAGGTCGCCGCCGTATCTCCCGAATGTCGCCGGCGCCACCACGATGCCGCCCTCGACTAGCGGCCCGTTGTCGGCGACCACCGACCACTGGCCGTCGCAGCCTATCCCGAACACTGTGGTACGTCCGCGCCACCTGGCGGTGACCAGCAGCCGGTGACCGAATCGCCCTGTGCCGTCGAACGCGATGCCGTTCAGCGAGCGGCCGGGTGGCAAGACGGCGAAAGTCCGCGACGTGCCCTGCGGGCTGATCATGATGACTTCCGGCAGCACGCCCGGCTGAATGGCAAAGACGGTGTCCTGGACGAATGAGCACTGCTCTCCGGCGACGGGCACGCTGGTCACCGTGGCAAGGTACGGTTCGGTGCCTGTCGCGGTCTGATAGCCGGCCGCGCCGCGGGCAAACATGGTAAGCGATCCGTCCGGCCTGAGGAGCAGCAGCCGGCCGGCCGCGGCCACCAGGAACGACCCGTCGCTGCGCGCCGCCAAATCGACCACGCCCGGCACGTGGCGGAATTTGGCCCAGCTGGCAGGCGGTGGCGCCGCGTCCGTCGTGGGAGCGGCGGTCGGCGCGGGGCTACCGCTGCACGCGGCGACCCAGATCGCAGCGGCGGCCAACGCGATCAGGCGAAACCAGCGCATCCCCTGAATGTAGGCCGGGACAGCAGGTGCCCGTCTGTCCTTCCCGAGGGGCCGATATCGCGCCGTAATCAGTTGCTGTAAACGTCGGGCGGCCGCCGGGATTCGGCGCCCGTGAACGAGGGCTACTCGATCGGCTGCCTGGTGACAGCTGGCGGCTCACGCCCGGCGAATAGCCAGCCGCCGATCGCGGCGACCAGGGGCAGCCCGATCAGCAGTATCAGGATGTCGCTTGGCGGCACGCCGCCGACCGTTGCCGACGGGCCACTGCGTGTCCAGGCCATCCCGGCGATCACCGCGCCGGCCATGCCGAGGATCGCGCCGAGCAGGCCGAGGGCGGCGGCGGTCGCGGCGGTGATCATCCGCCGGGTCATGCCGCTGGCGCCGGTCGCGGTGAGCGTGCGCAGGTCCGGCGCGGTCTCGCTGCGGATCAGGCCGACGGACCCGGCCAGCACGCTGAGCGCGATCACGATGCCCAGCGCGGTCGCCCCGTCGGCGAAGTCATCGAGACTCGGGTTAGAGGTTTCGGTCTGGACCTGCACCTCGTTGGCGTTCCCGAATTGCCGTACGGCGCTGAGTTGCGTGGCGGTGAGCGGGGCAGGGGCCTGGATCAGCCACCCTTGCAGGCTGGGCTGCATGTGGTACTTGCTCACCGCGTACTCGGTGAGCACAGTGTTCGGCGCCGACGTCCCGCTGGGCAGGCTGCCGACCGTCGCAATCGCGGGGTTAGCCAGGCAGCCATTGCTCAGCGTGCAGGGCGGGCCGCCATCGCTGCCGGGCTCGGCCGGTGCGCTGGATGTCCCAGGTGAGCAACCGCCTAGTTTTCGCGCTCCGTCGCTGCGCCGTCGATTACGGGGTTGCCGCTGGCGGCTGCGGACTCTTGTCGCATGTGCGCGGTTTCAAGCAGCGCGCGGATGGCCGAGGCGGCCGGAGACAGCGGGGCGAGACGGCGCAGAAGGTAAACCCGACGTGTCTGCCGCGGGCACAACGACGCGAGCTGGACGCCGCGTGAGAGGCCGAGCTCGGCCACGGGGCGGGGAAGCACCGCGGCGCCGGCGCCCGCCACGGCCAGGTAGAGCGCCGAGCCGCGAGGCGTGATCTCGATGGTCGGCTGCACCTCGTGGCCGAGCCGGGCACCTTCGCCAGTCATCAGATCCCGGACCGCGGTCCCGTACGGCCCGGCAATGAGGTTCATGTCGAGCAGCACCTGCAGCGGCATTACACCATCGGGCGGTGGCGTGCTGCCCGGTGGCAGCACCACGACCATTTCCTGTTCCGCGATGAGCTCGCCGGCAACATCCCGGTTAGCTTCGGCTAGCTCATCGGTCAGGCCAAGCTCCGCCGTACCCGCGCGGACCGCATCACGAACCTCCTCTGGCGTGTCCGCCTGCACGAGACGGACGCGGACCTTCGGATACTGCCGACGGAATTCTCCGATCACCGGTGCGAGGGGGTCGAGCACCATGCCGGGCAGGCTGATCATGTCCAGCTGGCCCGCAATCAGACCAGTTACCGCTTCGACGCGTGCGCGAGCGGTGTCGAACTCGCGGATGATCACCCGTGCCGACTCGGCGAATTCCGCTCCGGCATCGGTCAGCTTCACTCCGCGCGGCAGCCGATGAAACAGCATCGCGCCAAGATCCTTCTCTAGCGTCTTGATCGCGGCCGACAGCGCGGGCTGGGAGATGTGCAGAGCAGCGGCCGCGGCAGTTACCCCGCCGTGATCGACTACGGCCAGGAAGTACTCAAGCTGCCGTCGCTCCACGTAACCCTCCACGGTGGAGGCATAAGAAATCTGGATCGGCCCCCAGCCTAATTGGTATTTGTCCTATGGAAAGGTGACCAGGAAGCTTCCTGGTATGGGACGCCCATACGGTGGCGTCGCAGATCAGGAGGGCGACCATGTGCGATTCCCTGCGGACTGACGCCACATCTGGCCAGTCTCAGCCACCCGCCGAGAACCCGCGGGCGGTGTCGCGGCGGTGGGTTCTGGGAGCCATGGGTGCTTCGGCCACGGTTCTCACCGGGGCTGAGCTGTTCGGGCACGCAAGCGCCGCGCAAGCCGTGCAGAACACGTCCAGCACAGCGCCGCTGTCCGTGATCCTGCTCGGCACCAACGGCGGGCCGCCGCCGCTGGCCGCCCGTTTCGGGATCAGCAGCGCGCTAGTGGTCAACGGCAAGACCTACGTCATCGATTGCGGACGCGGCTCGCTGAGTCAGTACGTGCGTGCTGGCCTGACGCTCCCGTCGCTGGCCGGCATCTTCCTGACACACCTGCATTCGGACCACACGGTCGACTACTTCTCGTACCCGCTGCTGTCCGCGACGACAGGGGCGTTCCAGTCGACAGAGGTCTACGGGCCCGGTCCCGCCGGCGAAGATTCGCTGGTGCCGAGCGCTCCCGGTCCGGTGCCGGGTATAGCGGGCCTAACTACGCTGGCAAACCAGGCCTTCGCGGCGAGCACGACCTTCTTCCGCGCCGAGAACAACGGGGTCGACCCGGTGAATCTCGTCCACGTGCACGAGATCCTGCCCCCAGCCAGTGCGGGCGCCTCCCTGAGCGTGCCGGCGCCAGTGATGGCGCCGTTCACGGTGCTGGAAACCGGCGACGTGAAGGTGACTGCGATCTGCGTGCCGCACGGCGCTGTCTACCCGGCTTACGCCTACCGTTTCGATACCGACTACGGCAGCGTCGTCTTCTCCGGAGACACCTCGCCTACGCCGAATATCATCACGCTGGCCCAGGGCGCGGATCTCCTCGTACACGAGGCTGTGGACCTGGCCGTCTACGAGACACTCGGGCTTCCGCCGGCTCTCCTGGCCCATCTGCAGTCCGTTCACACCGACGTATCCCTGCTCGGCCAGATCGCTGCCGAGACCGGGGTGAAGACCCTCGTCGCGAGTCACCTCGGGCCTGCCGACCCGTCCGTCCTGAGCGACGCTGGATGGCGGCAAGCGCTGCGCGCCAGCGCACGGCAGGCACACTTCGGCGGCGAAATGATCCTCGGTGAGGACCTGCTGCAGATCCCGGTGCCAAGGCGGTAGACCGGCCGTGCATGCGGACGACGCGGCGGGGCGGAACTCACCGGTCGTCTGGGCAGGTGGCGTAGATGGCCTTAAGTCCACGGGTGACGGGGTGGTCTTCGCCGAGGCGACTGATCGACGAGCGGAGTGCCGCCTCGCATTCCGCCGCGGCTTCCTGTCGCTCACCGCGATCGCGCAGGAGTGCGGCGAGATGGCCGCGGTGCAGGAGCACGCGCGGATGTTCGGGGCCGAGCGTCCGGGTGAGTTCCGCCACGGCCGGCAGCAGTTCGGCCGCCGCCTCATCGAGCCGGCCGAGGCCGGTGAGCACCGAGCCCAGCACGGCGCGGCCCAGGAGCGTGCGGAAGGCTGGTTCCCCGAGTGCCGCGGCCAGCCCGGGTACGGCGACACGCAATTCCGCCTCGGCCTCCGTGAGCCTTCCCAGTTTCTCAAGCATCAGCGCTCGGTTCAGGCGTGCCGCAAACGCGTCGACGCTGCCGCTGCCGCTAGCAACCTCGTATCCGGCCGTGAGGTCATCGATTTCCGCCGCCGCCTCCGCCAGCCGCCCAGCAGCGGAGGCGGTGAGCGCACGCCCCGTGCGCGCCACCAGTGTTAGCCGGTCCTGCGGACCGTAAGTATCGGCCATTCCCCGCACTACAACCTGATACAGCGCGGTTGCTTCTGCCAGCTTTCCCAGCTCGCGCAGCGTATCCGCGTACGCCAGCCGAGCGCGAAGCGCCAGTCGCATATCACTGTCACTGACTGGCGTCATCGCGCCGATGATCTCGAGGCACATTCGCTCGGCCTCCGGGAGCCTGCCGAATGCGGCAAGGATTCCGGCATGGGTGATGCGGACCGACCAGACGGTCGCATCGCCCAGGCATGCCACCGCCGTCGGGGCCTCCGCCAGCTGGCGGCACCGCGACTCGGCCTCCGCGAGCCGGCCAAGCTGCCATAGCAGCCCGGTATGCAGCAACCGAGCGTTAAGCGTGTCCTGATGCCCGTCGCCCTGCTGGCGGCTTCTCCGCTCGCAGACATCCCGCGCGATCGCTTCCGCCTCGCGGAACCGGCCAAGCTGCTGCAACGCCACGGCCTGGCGCTGCAGCTCATCAAGTATGACCAGTTCATCGGGGTCGGAGTCGCGGGCCAGCCGTCGCGCCCTGCGACCAGTTCGCTTCACCTCATCGTCCCAGAACTCGCGGTTCTGATCGCGGAGCCGACGGGTCCAGCGCTCCTGGGCGACCGAGACCACCCCGCCCAAACCGGTCTTGGTCCTGCCTTCAACTGGCGTCATCGCGCTCCTCGGTAGCACGTCGGTGCCATCGTAGGACAGCGCATCAGGAGCGGGCGGTCGCATCGCTTGAGTCCAGGGCAACAGCCGCGGCGCGGTGCCGGCGCCCGGGAGAGGAGACGAAGACGAGCATCATGTAGCCTATAATCTACGACGCGTGGATGATGATCTGGCGTGACCCAGTTCATGGTGCTGCACCCGCTGGACAGCGACGATAGGGGAACTGGGGGTGTCCGGGTTGGCCCACCAGACAGCAGAGGAGACGACCGTGATAGCCGGTATCCCTGGCCGGTTTCGGCCAGTCCGCGGGGGCTACCGGTCCGACGGATCGGAACGGGTCATGCCGCGGTGACCGCCGCCCCTGAGGTCGCGCAGGCCCCGGCTCCGCATCGCGTCGCGATCTTCTCGGTCGTGGCAATGGCCCTGCTCATGAGCTCGCTGGACTCGACGATCGTGGCCACCGCGCTGCACGCGATCCAGCACGGTCTGAACGCTTCCATCAACTGGACCAGCTGGGTCATCACGGCGTATTCGGTCGGCATGGTCCTCGCCCTCTCACTGGCCGGCAAGCTCACCGTCCGGTTCGGCCGCAGGCGGTTCTTCCTCGCCGCGGTCGTGGTGTTCGCCGGCGCCTCGCTGTGCTGCGGGCTCGCGAACAACATCTACCTGCTGATCGCGCTGCGGGCCGTCCAGGCCGCCGGCGGCGCGGGCTTCACGCCGTCGGCAACGGGGATCATCACCGAGAACTTCGGTCAGGCACGCGACAAGGCGGTCGGGCTCTTCGGGAGCATCTTCCCGATCGGTTCGATGATCGGCCCGATCTTCGGCGGCCTGTTCGTCTCGTACTGGACCTGGCGCGGGATCTTCTTCGTCAACGTGCCGATCGGGATCCTGCTGATCATCTTCTGCCTGCGCTATGTACCCCGCGACCCAGACCGCGACAAGCGTGTGCGCCGCCCGCTAGACCTGACCGGCATGGTGCTGCTCGGCGTCGGAGCCCTGGCACTGATGCTGGGCATCAGCTACCTCGGCGAAGCCGGGGCGAGCGCCTCCTCACCCTTCTTCGTCGCTCCGATGATCGCCGGGGCGGGTGGCCTGGCCCTGTTCGGCCGTCATATCCGCCGCGTCGCTGACCCCTTCATCCCGCCGCGGCTCATCACGGGGCGGGGCTTCGCGGCCGTCAACGTGATCAACATCCTGTACGGCGGCGCGGTCGCCGGAATGCTCGCGCTCGTCCCGCTCTACGCCGTCGACCGCTACCAGATCAGCGCGCTCGGCTCGGGAACCCTGCTGACCGCGGAAGGCATCGCCGTCATCGTGACGTCGAGCCTGGCCGCGATGGGGCTGCGGCGCACCGGCTACCGCTGGCCGCTGTACATCGGGTCGGTCTGCATCGCGATCGGCATCGCTGGCCTCGCCATCCATCCCGCCGGACTCTCCCCCTTCGCGTGGCTCGCCATCACCGCGTGCCTGATCGGCCTCGGCGGCGGTATGTCCTCGCCAGCCAGCCGTAACGCGGGCCTGCAACTCGCGCCGGATCAGTCCGCTCCGCTAGCGGCACTGCGCTCCACGGGCCGGCAGGTCGGGCAGATCGCCGCGGTCTCGATCACGACCGCGATCATCGCCGCGGCGGCGTCACCCGGCGAGCTTCAGGCCACGGTATTCGTCGCCTTCGCCGTACTGCTCGTCGCCTGCCTGCCTGTCATCGCCCGCGTTCCCGAACACCGGGGATCCTGGTAATACACCTCATCCGGGCCTAGCGCGAGGCGGTCCCGAAGCCGGTGCCTGAGTCCTCGCCGGGCAGCGCGGCGCCGACCCGCGCGTCGGCCTGCTCAGGCTCCTGCTGAACTCCGCGCCTGAGCCCGCGCAGCGCCACGACGCCCGCCACCGCCATGACGATGGTCATTCCGTACAGCACCTCCCTGGTAGCGACGGCGAAGTCGGCTCTGATGAAGTGCGGGATGTCGGCGATGCTGCCGCTGCCGCTGCCGCTCTGACGCTGAGCGAGCTTCCTCGCCTCGGCCGAGGCGGCCGGGCTGGGCAACCCCTGAGCGGTGAGCGAGGAGGTGATCGCGGACCGGAACCGGGTGATCAAAATCGTGCCCAAGATGGCGAAGCCGAGGCTGGCCCCGTAATTGCGCACCGTCTGGGTGATGCCGGTGGCCTCGCCGTAGGAGTACCGGGAGGCCCGGTTGATCGCGTCGGTATTGGCCTGCCCCAGCATCAGGCCCATCCCGGCACCGGCCATCACGATGTAGATGACCTGGGGACCGACTTGCAGGTCGGTCACCTTACCCGCCCACAGCGCGAACCCGACGGCGGCCAGCGCGCAGCCGAGCACTACCGGCAGCTTGGCCCCGCCGCGGTCCAGCATCCGGCCGCCGATCTGCGCGAAGACCACGAAGCCGAGGAAGAAATACAAGATGAGCAGGCTGGATGTGGTGGCCTTCTCGGCCAGGGCAACCTGCCCGTAGATGCTGGCGAAGAAGAACACCGGAATGAACGCCATCATCGCCAGCCCCAAGATGACGTTCTGCACCGCGAATGTCCGGTTGTTGAAGATGCGCACGTTGATCAGCGGCGATTCGGTCCGGAGCTCGACCCTCACGAACACGACGAGGAGAACGACGCCCACGGCGATGCTCCCCCAGATGGCCGGGTTGCCCCAGCCCCACGCGGCCGACTGCTGGAATCCGAACACGCTCAGCCCCACCCCCGCGACGACCAGGGCCAGGCCGCGGTAATCCATCGGTGCGGGGCGGGATTCGTTCGGCGGCCTGGAGATAGCGATCAGCGCCAGTGCGATCAGGGCGACCGGGATATTGATCCAGAAGATCGCCCGCCAGGTCCACTCGATCAGCCACCCGCCCGCGATCGGGCCGATCGCGGTCAGCGCGCCGGCGATGCCGAAGAACAACGCCAGGGCCCGCCCCCGCGAGCGGAGGTCGAAGGTCACCACCACGATGGCGATCGCGGCCGGGAACATGATCGCCCCGCCCGCTCCCTGGAGCGCGCGGAACGCGATCAGCCACGCCTCGGCGCCGCCGCCTGCCGGCGTGGCGCCACACAGCGCCGACGCGCCCGCGAACAGGATCACGCCGAGCACCACCATCTTCCGGTGCCCGTGCGTGTCGGCTAGGCGGCCGCCGAAGGCGAACAGCGCGGCCAGCGTCAGCAGGTAGGCGTTGATCGCCCATTGGATGCCGCTGGACGACAGGCCCAGGTCACGCTGGATCGTGGGCGCGGCGATCGAGACGATGGTCTGATCGATGAAGGTCATAGCGACCGCGAAGATCATCGCGGTAAGGATCAGGCTCTTCGACCTGGCGCCGGTCCCGGTCGTAGATATGGCGCTCATTTGTCTCCTTGACCACGATGAAGGTGATTACGTTCGGGCGAGCATTCACGGCACGAGAGTGTGCCGCTAGGAAGCCACCAGCGCGTCGGTGAGAGCATTGATGCCAGACAGGCTGGCAGCCAGGTCGGCGGTGAGGTGATGGCTGGCAGCTAGTGCCGCGGGTGCGTAGTAAGAGACTTTGGTCTGGCCGCTGTCGTCCCAGATCAGCACCTTAAGCGGCAAGTCAAGCGCGGCCAGGGGCGAGGCGGCCATCACCGGGGTGCCCGCCTTGGGGCTGCCGAAGATCACCAGTGTGGTTTCCCGAAGCGTGAGGCCGGCCTGCCGGGCCTCCGCCGCCTGGTCGATCACGGCGAACAGCTTCATCCCCTTCGCGCTGATCATGACGGCGAGCTTGGCCGCCGTGTCACGCACTGACTGAGGGCTTAGCTTGGTTACGACATCAGCCTCGCTGACAACCCGACCGTCGGTCATGGTGAATCCCCCCGCTGAGCTGGCCAGTGACCTAGCCGCTGAGACCAGGCTGCCATGGCCACGGTCACAGAAAAAGGGGCAACTTGCTCAGGCACTCTTCGGCGAGCTCGGCACTGGCCGGTGAGGATTTCCATTTGCCCCGTATTCCACGGTGTCATTCAACGCGGTTCGCTTACCGCTGGCCGCATTGGCGGCGGGCAGTTTCCGGCTGCTCCTTGTGCTCTGCGTCATCACGCGTCAGGCGCGTCCCAGAAGTTTAGATATCGCCAACGTGGACACCAAGGCGAAGGTAAGCAGCTTTACCTGGGCCTTGGAGGGTACGATGTCCCAGCACTCAGGCGAGATGGGTACATGGTGGACCGAATTTACGGGAAGTGACAGAGCAACCTGGTCCGCCCCCTCACCATCATCTCCCGGTCTTCCCGGACCAGCAGAGGATGGGATAAGAGGGGCTGTCTCAAGACGAGCGCTAAAGCACGGGGTCATCGTCACGCCAGGTAAGCGCGAGCGAGCTAAGCGTGAGGCGATAGCCGAGTGGCGGCGCCAGGTAATAGCCGCTATCCGTGAGCCGTCGCTCAAGTCGGGCGTGGTAACGGTAGGTTCCGGCTTCGGCGGTACCGGTAAGACGGACGTGGCGGTAACGCTTGCGGCCATCTACGCTGCAGCGCGACCGGCCGACCGCGTGGTACTGGCCGACAGCAATGATGATATGCCGCATGGATATATAAGGCTCGGGGGGACGGCGGTGGAGACACTGCCGCAGTCCAAGCGGCCGCTGTCCATCCGGGGCTTCTATCAAGCCTGCAATCAGGGCCGTATCAAGGTCTACGCCGATCTTCGCGATGCGGTCGCATGGCTGCAGGGGGTGGCGGTGATCCGTGGCGACACGGCCCACGAAAGCGCCGGCGTAGATTTCGGTGAGCAGGAGTACCTGACCGTTCTGGAATTTCTCCAGTGCATGTCTAACATCGTCGTCAATGACGGCGGGACGGGACTGTTCGCAAAGCTTCAAGTCGGAACACTGCTTCATGGCGACAAGTACGTCTTCGTGACGGAAGCATCTCAGTTGGGCTTTTGGTCCATCGACCAGGTATTTAGCCGTTACCGGAACTACGAGGGGGAAAAGGAAAGGCAACTCAGTGATCAGGAAAGGAAACACCTGATCGCCCTGATGGACGAGGCAACGATCGTCGTGGACAAGTACGTCGACCGTGATCCGGAACAGGTTAAGTGGTACAACGCAATCTCCGAGCGCTTCGAGGGTACGAGCGTGTCGGTGGTTGCGACCCCATGGGACCACGCCCTCGCGAACCGGGTACCGCTGGATCTCGGGGCTGTGACTGCGGCGACACTCGACGCCAAGCTCGAGATGGCCCAGGTTGTGCTGCGTGGTGCCGACCAGGCAAACCGCAGGCGCCACGGTCTTCCGGAGCCGGAGACTGAGAATGGCGGCGACACAAGTGAGGGTCCGGCCGAACCGAAGAGCCCGCGCTCGGAGCCTCTGCCTCCGCCTCCTGACCTCGATGACGTGCGGATTCTTCGCGCACAACCTAGGCCGGACGGCACCGACCCCGAATGGAACAGCCATGCGGGACCCGGCGCCCAGGAGGCGTGGCCAGATGACTCAGACGTGCGCATCATTCCCACACCAGCCGGACCAGACAGCAACGGGTCCGAATGGGGCAGCCAGGACGGGCCCGGGGCCAGGCAATCCTAGGAGAAGCCGACACCTGCCGGATCGACACCCAGGGCGGGCTCGTCTCCCCTGGCAGCTGTGCTGCGGGGAAGCACAGCAACCGGGCCGGACCCGGCCGGACGATGGGTGAATTCATCACCAGCTTTGCTGTGGACAACATGTGGATTACTTGTGCAAAAATGGCACTAAACCTGTGCGTACATTGGGGAAACGTTGGGGACAGCATTGCCGGACCGTCCCGTAACGACCTCTTGACCTGGCATAACACGCCCCACATCCTGTGCATAGATAAAGAGCGAAAATTGTCCACACGCCACGCCGCCACCCCGGTAAATAAACCGAATGTTTATCGCGCGTATATCCGATCGTGATACGATGCCGGAACTGTCGGTTATTGAAACCCGCATGGTGAGCCTGGGCGCTTTGATATGGGAGGGAAAGCCGCAACAGCGGCACACATGGAACGGCGCAGGCCAGGCGCTCGCTGCCGTGTCGGTGCGGAAGCCCGACACATGGGGATGTGCAGCTGGTGCCGATCTGTCGCAGGGCAGCCTAGCTGCGGCGTACGGCGCTCACCACTGGTTCGAGGGGAGGCCGCGTAGAGATGAAGATTCGGTCAGATGACGCCAGCATGATTCAGGAAGGTGATTTGCTCCCGACGGACGACTGGCTCGCCGCGCTCAGGGACGAGAGCCAGGCCGGCCCGGTTGGCGAAGGCCCGGTTGGCGAAGGCC
>Ga0126379_10002349_pt1 | contig 12010 bp, 7 predicted proteins | sample PanSoiMetPlot_24_FD_92640 | JGI IMG/M metagenome (GOLD analysis project Ga0126379, IMG submission 92640) | Tropical forest soil microbial communities from Panama - MetaG Plot_24 | ecosystem: Environmental > Terrestrial > Soil > Tropical forest > Bulk soil | place: Panama | collected 2016-02-17
CGCCGGCGGCTTTGGCGTCGGCGCTTACCGGTGCGAGCGGCGTGGCCGTCGGCTGCGCTGGCATTGGTGGGGCGAGCGAAACCACGATCGGTGGTGCAACCGGCACGGCGGGAGCAGCGGCGGACACGAAATTGAGCTTGTGCTGGGCCTTTTCCACGATCTCAGGAGAAATCGTGGAGCAGCCCCGAGCATACCCTTCCAACAACGCGCGGAAACATAGCTTGTTGATGATTCGGGGAATGCCACGGCTTTGTTCGGCGATGAGCGCGACGGCGTCCGCCTCGAACAACGAACCGCCACGATGGCCCGCCACCTTCAGGCGGTGGCTGATATAGCCGGCGGTTTCCTCAGGTGACAAAGATTCCAAATATTTCACGATGGTGATGCGTTGCAGAAGCTGCGCCAGATGCGGCTGGGCTAGTTTCTCTCCGAGTTGCGGTTGGCCCGCCAGGACGATTTGCAGCAGCTTGGTGTTGGTGGTCTCGAAATTGGAAAGCAAACGAATGGTTTCTAGCACAGAATCGTCGAGGTTTTGCGCTTCATCGACGATCAGGACAAATCGCCTGCCCGCCAGCATTTCCGCGAACAACACTTCGTTCAGCTTGCCGTGCATGGCGACGAGTCCCATGCCGGTGGCATCGACGCCCAAGTCGGTAAGAAGGTATTCGAAGAATTCGCGGGAGTTACATTGCGTCTGAAACAAAAACGCGGCCCGCGCGGTGTCGCGAAGTCCCTCGAGAACCTGATACAGGAGGGTGGTTTTGCCCAAGCCGGGCTCGGCGATGAGCGCCAGGAATCCATGGTCGCCCTGGATTGCTTCGGTGAGGGCGTCCAGCGCCTCGCAGTGCGTGCGGCTTGGGTACAAATAGGCGGGGTCGGGCGTGACGCCGAAGGGCTGCTCGCGCAGCTGATAGAAATCCAGAAACATCAGCGTAACCTCCGATCCTCAACGAACGACAACGAAGCCGGCAGATAGTCGCACGCAGGCCGCCGCATCGGCGCGGCGCTACAACAGAAACTCACAGAGCGACTGCGCAGCCAAGCCGGAATTTTCGTTGGGCATCCAGGCCAATGGATAACTGTACTTCCGACGGCCTCGGCATGCAATTCCATTGAACCATCATAGATAGTCGGCACCAAGGGGGATTTGTTATGCTACCGCACGTGAAAACGCCATTTTTGATCGATACCGATACCGCTTCCGACGACGCCGTGGCGCTGATTATGGCGCTGCGGTCCCCACGAGTGGAGGTGCTGGCGATCACGACCGTGGCGGGAAACGTGGATGTCCATCAAGCCAGCCGCAACGCCCTTTACACTGCACAACTGTGCGATTCGCGCGTGCCAGTGTTCATGGGCGCGGAGAAGCCGCTGAAGCGCGCGCATGTGGGGGCAGAGTGGTTTCACGGGCACGATGGTTTGGGCGATCACGGGTACGGGCCGCCGAGACGCACGATGGAAAAACAGCATGCTGTCGACGCCATCATCGAGATGATTGAAGCTTGTCCCGGATTGCTGATGGTGACGCTTGGACCGCTTACGAATGTCGCGCTGGCGGTGCAAAAGAAACCGAGCATCGCCGCAAAGGTGAGTCGCTGCGTGGTGATGGGAGGCGCGCCGGGCTGCGAGGGCAACGTTACTCCCGCGGCCGAATACAACATGTGGTGCGATCCGGAAGCGGCGCGCATCGTGGCGCGATGCGGGCTCCCGATTGAGTTAGTTGGCTGGCATCTGTGTCGCGGGGATGCGTTACTGAGTGCGTCGGACATCCAGGAAGTTCTCGACCTCGGGACGCCCGTCGCAGAATTTGCGATTGCGTGCAACAGCGTCGCTCAAGAGGCGATCCTGAAGCAGACCGGGGAACATGGAATCTCTCTGCCAGACCCAGTGGCGATGGCGGTGGCAATCGATCCATCAATCGTGACATCGCAATCGGCGCACTTCGTGGAGGTAGAGATGGAGAGCGAACTCACGCGAGGGATGACCGTGGTTGACCGCTTGAACGTGGCGACGGACGAACGCAACCGGGAAGTGTGGGCGCAAAGCATCGAAGGCGGGCACAAGGCGAAGATCATCTGGACGATCGACAATGTGCGCTGGAAGCACGCCCTGTTTGCATCGCTGGAGTAGCGCCGGCGTTGTTTGAGTGGGAACAGCGATTCGCAAGCATGGATGATTTTCGCAATTCATACAACATGCGGTAAACCGAATCGCCAGGTCCAATCAAGCGACTCCGGGCGCGGAAGGTTCTGTCCTCGACGGAGCCGCGGGGAGCCAAATGGCGTTTTGCCCGTGTCGTGAGAGCGCAGCATCCGCGGCTCACTCCCACGACTACGACGAAGTACATGATTGTCGTGCAGGGCCAGTACACCCTACTCGTCGACGGAAAAGAGATTCCCCTGCGCGCCGGTGAGCAATAGCTGATCCCACGAAGCCTGCTGCACGGCGGTGAAGTCCTGGCAGGCACCAGGACAATTCACGCATTGGGCGGGCATGGGGCGGAGCGGGTTTGGGGACCTTAAGGATTACTACGTCCGTCGTCCATTCAGGGGTCAAGTGCGATCTCTTCGTGACCAACGACACTCCGAAATCGTCCCTACAGCGGGTGCTATAAGCCCAACCGCGGCCCCGAGGGTCCGCCCATACCCATGGCTCCTCCAACTCAGGGGAACCCAAGGCGGCGGCGTCTCGTAAGTTATTACCGAGGGGTGTTCCCATGCAAAACGTGATGGGCAATCTTCGCTACGCGCTGCGGCAGTTCCGGAAGTCGCCCGTTTTTACGGCTGCGGCCATACTGACGCTGGCCTTGGGTATTGGCGGAACCACGGCAATCTTTACACTGATTCACGCGGTGATGCTGCGCTCCTTGCCGGTTTCTGATCCCGGCACGCTTTACCGGGTTGGCGACGGCGACGATTGCTGCGTAGAAGGGGGACCGCAGGACCGCTGGGGAATGGTTTCCTACCCGCTGTACGAACGGCTAAAGAAGGAAACCCCCGAATTCGAGGAAGTGACCGCCTTCCAAGCGGGACGTGGCCGCATGAGCGTGCGGCGCCAGGGCGCGGAATCGATCGCCAGACCACTGCGCTCGGAGTACGTCACCGGCAGCTATTTCTCAACACTAGGAGTGCAGGCACTTGGCGGGCGGGTGTTTACACCAGATGACGACAGGCCTGCGGCGCCGCCGGTTGCGGTGCTGAGCCACCGAGCGTGGCAAACCGCTTATGGTGGCGATCCCTCGGTAGTAGGTTCTACCTTCATTGTGGAAGGGCATCCGCTGACAGTGATTGGTGTGGCGCCCGCAGGATTTTTCGGTGAAACGCTGGAAAGCGACCCTCCGGATATCTGGGTGCCGGTGCAACAGGAGCCCATGATTGATGGCGAAGGCACTCTGCTGCACCAGTCGGTTTCCGCGTGGCTGCGCATGATCGGACGATTGCGGCCGGGGGCCTCGACGGAGGGAATGGCTCCGCGGTTGACTGGAGTGCTACGGCAATGGATGCAGAACGATTCCGGATATCCTGCCAACTGGATGGAGGACATCGTTAAGTTGCTCCCAAAGCAGAACCTCGCGGTTGTGCCGGCCGGAGCGGGCGTGGCGGTGATGAAAGAAGAGTACGGGCGAAGCCTGCAAATCCTGCTGTCCGTATGCGGTCTGGTGCTGCTGATTGCCTGTTCAAACGTGGCGAACCTGCTGCTGGCTCGCGGCGTTGCGCGCCGCGGTCAAACGGCCGTGAGGATGGCGGTAGGCGCCACGTCTGGCCAGATCGTGGCACAGGCGTTGACCGAGAGCATCTTGCTCGCGATTGGGGGCGGCATCGTGGGGCTGGTGGTGGCGATGGGAGCTGCGCGATTGCTGATCGCGCTTGCCTTCCACAGCGCACATTTCCTTCCTATCAGCGCCACACCATCGCTGATCGTATTGTTATTTGCCTTCGGACTAGCGCTGCTCACGGGAATTACTTTCGGAGCGGCTCCCGCATGGCTCGCCACGCGGACCGATCCGGCGGATGCACTGCGCGGGTCGGGACGGGGCACGAAGGACCGTTCTTCGTTCGCGCGAAAAGCGCTGCTGGTGGTGCAGGCCACGCTGTCTGTTGTGCTGGTGGCGGGTTCGACGATGCTGGCACGAAGCTTGAACAAGCTGGAGCGCCAAGACTTCGGCTACCAGGTGCAGGGCCGCGTGGTGATCGACATCAACAATCCGCCAGCGACTTACACGCTGCCCCAACTGGCGGCGCTGTACCGACAATTGGAAGATCAACTCACTCGCCTGCCGGGCGTGCGAGGCGCCGGGCTGGCGCTTTACAATCCCCTCACCAACAATTGGGGAGAACTGATCATGGTGGCCGGCCATCCGCCAGGGAAGATGGGCGAGGAGTCGGGCTCGTCGTGGGATCGCGTGTCATCCAACTATTTGCAGAATTTTGGGATGCCGATTCTACGCGGGCGATACTTCACGGCCGCCGACAATGAAACGACGGCGCCGGTGGCCATCGTCAACGAAGCGTTTGTAAAGCGGTTTTTCAAGAGCGACGAAGATCCCATCGAGCAGCATTTCGGCCTGGACATGCCCGAAAATGCCGGCACATTTAGAATCGTCGGAATTGTGCGCGACGCCAAGTTCGCAGGGTGGGGATTGGACCGGCCCGCGCGGCCGATGTTCTACGCGCCACTCGCACAGAGTGTGGAATACAAAGACAGCCTGATGAAGATGATCGACCTGCGCTCGCACTTCATCGGCGGAATTACCCTGGTAACGAGCCTGCCGCCCGGGCAACTGGAGCCGCAGATCACCAGAATGCTGGCGGACGTGGATCTTAACCTGACGATCAACAGCATCCGGACGATGCAGCAGCAGGTGGATCTTTCGTTCGATCAGGAGCGCGCGGTGGCGAGCCTGGCCGGTTTGTTCGGGATTGTGGCGCTGGTGCTGGCCGCCGTAGGACTGTACGGCGTCACGGCCTACACCGTTGCGCAGCGAACCAATGAGATTGGGATTCGCATGGCCCTTGGCGCACACCGCACCAAAGTGATTCAGCTGGTACTGAGCGGAGCGTTCACCCGAGTGTTGCTTGGACTGCTCCTGGGATTGCCGTTGGCGGTGGGCGCGGGACGGTTAATCTCCGCGCAACTGTACGGCGTTGCCTGGTGGGACCCGCTCGCGCTGACCGTAGCCGCGGGAGCGCTGGCGATCTGCTCATTTTTCGCGGCGATCATTCCCGCGAATCGCGCGGCAGCGATTGCGCCCATGCAGGCGTTGAGAATCGAGTAGCACGCGCTGCCGTTCAGAAACGCGTTGACCTGTGACCGTTCCTCGAACATCCGAAAAGACACCTACAGATGCCTGATCGCAATGCTCGCCCGAATTCGTTTGCCTCGCCAGTGCGAAGCTGCAATAACTTATATCGTGTGAGCCGGTCTTGATAGGCGGGAGCGCAACGATGAGCAATCGACTTGGCGGAAAAGTTGTGATCGTCACGGGAGCAGCACAGGGTATCGGGTTCGGATGTGCGAGTCTGATCGCATCGGAAGGTGCCGCGGTAATGCTGGCGGATGTACAGCAAGAAAGAGCAGAGCTTGCCGCCACGAAGATTCGCAATGGCGGTGGCAAAGTGGAATTTTGCAAAACGGACGTGAAGAACGAAAAGGAGTGCGCAGGACTGGTGAAGGAAACGCTTGAGAGCTTTGGAAAGGTCGATGGGCTGGTAAACAATGCCGGATGGTTCCCCAGAGCGACGCTGGAAGAGACGACGACGGAGCTGTGGGAAGAGGTGCTGCAAGTTAACCTGCGGGGGTCGTTGTATTGCTGCAAACACGCCGTGCCGGTTATGCGGGAGAGAGGTGCAGGAAGCATCGTGAATATGGGATCGATCTGCGGGATTCAGGCCTTGCCGAATCTGGTGGCCTACGGCGCGGCTAAAGGCGGCTTGCTGTCACTGACGCGTACTCTGGCCGGTGCGCTCGCGGGGCACCGCATCCGAGTGAACTATGTGATTCCCGGCTGGGTGCTCACAGAGGGAGAAGTGGCGCTGCACAAGGCGCAAGGCCGGCAGGAAGATGCTTTAAGAAAAGAAGGAGAAAAACTGGCGCTGGGGCGCCAGCAGACACCGCTCGACACGGCCTACGCCGTTGTGTACTTGCTGAGCGACGAGAGTGCGCAGGTTACCGGAAGCGTTCTTCATGTTGACGCAGGCGCATCGACATTGCCAATCGAACCGGGGAAATATCCGGGATAAGAGCGCAGCGAGCGGGCTCGGAGCGTCGGGGATTCACCTTTGAACAACTGGCGGTGATTTTTCTTGGCTAGCAGAACGTCTGCCCCTATTCTAGTCGCTACGCCCGACCGATCCTGAATCTCGATTCCCGTCCAAATCGAAGTTCCTGGATGTGCTGAACCAGGGCAATGCGGGCCCCGCTGTGCCACTTACTATGAATCCTAGGTTTGGAAATTTATTTGAATCACTATGGTCGCGTCCCGACCCCGTTCTCGCCGATGCCGGCGTGGCGGGGGAACTGTTGGTCGCGAAGATCCGCCTGTCACTGGCCATTTTTCTGTTGCTCATACCTTTGATCAACTCGCTGTTCTTTCCGGTCGATCCAAAGGAAGGCCTGGTTGGCCTTGGCCTGACGTCCGGAACATTTTTTCTTGCCTTGACCGTATATGTGATGATCTCGCGGGGCTACAATTCATCCTGGCTGCGATTTGCCAGCAGTGCGTTTGACGTCACGCTCGTCAGCAGTGCGCTGGTTCTTTTTCTCCTGCTGAATCAGCCGCACACCGCAGTGAACAGTAAGGTGGTATTCGACGGCTATTTCCTTGTGATTGGCAGCGCCAGCTTGCGCTACGACAAACGGGTGTGCATCACCACCGGGTTGCTGGCGTTCGCTCAGTATTTTGCAATTGTCTATTTCTCCGCCAGCCACTGGGACCTGAACAATTCCGTTTACTCGCCCTATCCTTATGGCTTGTTCAGTTGGTCCGCACAGATCTCGCGGTTGATCATCATGTTGACGGCATCGGCGCTGAGCCTGGCGTTGGTTTCCCGCAGCCAGAAGCTTCTGCGGATGGCGACCAGCGACCATCTGACAGGCCTGTTCAATCGCGGCTATATGGACGACCGCCTCGCGATCGAACTGAGCCGCGCGCGCCGCTATGGCAAGCGGCTGAGCATTGCGGTCATCGACGCGGACCGCTTCAAATCGTTGAACGACACGCACGGACATTCGGCAGGTGACCTGGTTCTGCGAACAATCGGGTCGATGCTTCGCGCGTCCTTCCGGCAAAGCGACACGGCGGGGCGCTACGGAGGAGAAGAGTTCGTCGTCATCCTGCCAGAGACGGACATGGAAGCAGCACAACGGAAAGTGGAACGATTGAGAGAACAAGTAGCGAGCACTCCGATGGCATTGGCAACGCGCGGAGAAAAGATTCAGATGACGATCAGCGCGGGATTGGCGAGCTTCCCGCAAGATGGAGAGGACGCCGCGGAGTTGCTCGCTTTGGCGGACGAAAGAATGTTTCAGGCGAAAAGAGAAGGACGCAATCGGGTGGTGGCCAGCGCGGAAGTTGTGTTGGCGTAGGTCTGGGCAGGCATAGAACCGCTGCGCACGGCTTCAGCTTTGCAACTCCGAGAGCTTCGTTTCCTCCGGCGTGTCCGTAGGACTTTCAAATTCCAGGCAGTAGCCATCCGGGTCGAACAGATGCGTGACCCACATGGAGTTGCCGACCTGAGGCTCCGACGCTTCGAGTCCACGCGAAATGAAATCACGGTAGAGCGCCAGGGCGTCTTCGCACTGAAATGCGAGCGCGACGCCTTGGCCCAGTCTTCCGGTGGGAGTACAAGCGTGAGGCTCCTCCTTCCTGTAGGTCTGCAGCATTAAAGCCGCGCCTCCCAATTCCAACCAGCACCAGCACAGTTTGTCATCCACGACCCACTTGTGCTTCATGGTGAAACCAAGGCCATGCATGTAGAAACGGATGGCGCGGTCCATGTCGGCAATCCGCAAGAATGGAACGACCTGCTTGACGTTCATGTCGGGTTTGGCGGCGGCACTCATGAGTGGCCCTCACGGTTTCTCCCACTGCAGCACATCATTCTGGCACTGAGCGAGAAACTTTTGGGGGAGGGGGAAGGATACTCACCTGGCGTGGTCCAGCGCAAGATTTCGTTGATCGGAGTGATCGGAGTCAGGGTTTGACGCGAGAGAAGAAATCAACCAGGTTGCCGTCTGGATCGCGAAAATAGATGGAGCGAGTGCCCCAGGGCTGGGTTGTCGGCGGCTTCACCCAGACCCTAACGATTCCCTGCAACCGGGAGTACTCCAGATCGACATTCGCGACGTTGAATTCCAGAATGACGCTGCGGTTTTGTCCCGCCTGCGCCGACCCTGGAATGTACTTTTCCTGCGCTTCGGCGCCGAAGATCGCCAGGGTTCCGGCGTCCGTGGGGAACTCGACATAGCTTTCGCCAGAGGCGTGCGGCTTCAGTTGCAAGATACGCTCGTAGAAGTCCATGAGTCGTTTCACGTCATTTGTGATCAGGCAGGTGTAAATCAGGGATGGCGCCTGACCAGATGACACGACTTTTGCTTGCGGCTTGGCCAATTGCGAAACCGCAGCGCCCAGGAAAGCCATAAGCAGAAAACCTGCCGAGCGAAACGCGTTGATTCTCATGGTTACGCACCTCCCTCCTTTTGAGACTGCTCACGCCGCGAAACGTTATCACGTCTTTAAATATCCTTCGTCCCGCCAGGCCTTGTGAGCCTTGTGACTTGTGCCTGATCAGCGGAGGAACAATGCGCGTGGACTGGGCGAGGGGCCGGCGCGATCGCATGACTCATGTGTGCCTGGGCGATGCGCTTTGGGAAGTAAATCGCCACGATGAGGCGCGGCAAGAGTATCGCGACACGATCACTATGGCGCAAACGGTTGAGCCCGAGTTTCAAAAGGCTGATTTTGTATGTCCGGGGGCTGCTGGCGAGCAAGCGACCAGTTACCTACAGTCAGTGTCGCAACGGCTCTCGCGCGGTTGCGTCAGACTATTCGTAGCGCAAGGCAACCATGGGATCCACGCGGCTGGCGCGCCTGGCGGGAAGATAGGTGGCGAGCAGTGTAACGCCACTGAGCAGCACCGCGACCAAGGCAATGGTGATGGGATCCCATGGTTTCACTCCATAAAGCAGGCTGCTCATCAATCGTGTAAGCCCGAGCGCCGATGCAACGCCGATAACCACGCCCACGAGCGCGAGTTGCATTCCCTGGAGCACCACCAGGTGGCGCACATTTTGCGGGCTGGCGCCCAGAGCCATGCGTACACCGATCTCCTGAGTGCGTTGTTGCACGGAATAGGCCATCAGACCGTACACGCCGATGGCCGCAAGCAGCAACGCGAGGCCCGCGAAAATGGTGAGCAGCGTCATGTAGAAATCGTTGCGAGCCGTGGACTCGCCAACCACTTGTTGCATGCTGCGGATGTGCGCCACGGGCAATCCGCCGCTGGCCTGGCGCAACTCGCGTTGGACATCAGCGCTCAGGGAAAACGGTTGTAGTTTGGTTCGCACCGCCCAAGTGACGGGAATGATGCGGTTATTCAGCGCGATGATGCCGTCGTTCACCTGAGCGAAGGGAACGTACATGATCTGGTCGGGCGGACGGCTTAATGCGCCTTCGCGAACATCGGCAACGATGCCGATGATTTGCCGCGGCGGCTCATCGAATTCCGGCCCGACTCCTTTGCCGATGGAGATGCGCGCGCCGAGTGCATCACCTTTCGGCCAGTATTCCTTGGCCAGCGCCTGATTGATGACGACGACGCGATCGGCGGCGCCGTCATCCTGGTCGGTGAACGCGCGGCCGCTGATGAGGGGAATGCGAAACACGTCAAAATAATGCGGGGACATCGTTAGCCAGGTAGCTCCGCCATGATACGGGCCATTCGTGAGCGGGCGTCCTTCGATGATGAAGGGAAGCCCGAAGCCGCCTTCGAGCGGAACACAACACGTCATGGCCGCTGCCGTCACACCCGGCAGGCCCTCGATGCGACGGCGGCCCTCACGTTCGAGCTGATCGACGCCCGCAGCTTTCTCAAAACGTCCACCGTTCAGCGACATTTCCATGATTAAGACGTTGTGCGCGTCGAAGCCCGGGTTCACCCCGCGGAGCGCGCCAAATGTGCGAATGAGCAAGGCAGCGCCAACGAGCAAGACCAGGGCCAGCGCTATTTCGGTGATCACCAGCACCGCGCGCGCTTTGTTGTGCCGCAGGCTTGTGCCAGACCGTGCACCACTTTCGCGCAAGGTGCTGCTGATGTCTGACCGTGAAGTACTGAGCGCGGGAACCAGTCCAAACAAAATTCCAGTGAGAATTGCGGCGACGAGAGTGAACACCAGCACGCGCCAGTCGAGAGCCACGGCGGTGCCTTGCTCTCCAACGCGAGGAATGTCGCTGGGATTGATCGCGAGCAGCGCACGCACACCGACGTATCCGAGGCCGAGTCCAAGCACGCCACCGGCGAGGGAGAGCAACAGCGATTCGGTCAACAATTGCCACATGAGGCGGGAACGTCCGGCGCCTAGCGCGGAACGGATGGCAATCTCGCGCCTTCGGATGGTGGCTCTGGCCATGAGCAGGTTGGCGACGTTGGCGCATGCGATCAGAAGCACAAAGCCCACTGCACCAAAAAGCAACAGCAGTCCGAAGCGGACCTCGCCGATCACGCTGTCGCGCAGAGGTATGGCAGTGAAGCTGGCGCCCGGCCCCATGACAGGCGAGTTGGGGAACTTGCGATTGAACTGATCCGCGGCGTGCTTCATCGCGGCTTGCGCCTGCACCACAGTGACGCCCGGCTTCAGGCGAGCCGTGGCGCGCAGGTAGTGCCCCTGGTCAACGCTGTTTGCATCAGGCTTCAGCGGCAACCAGATATCGCTCTTGGGATCACCCGAATAGGTTGGACCGATCACTCCGATAATCGTGTACGGTTCCTGGCCCAGATCGATGGTGCGGTTCAGGATTCCCGGATCACCACCAAACCGGTTCCGCCACAATCCATTGCTGATCACCACAACAGCGCGGCCCCCCGGGCGATCCTCTTCGGGAGTGAAGGTTCGACCGAGAGCGACAGGCACGCCAAACACGCGGAAATAGTCGGTTGAGACGTGGATGCCTTTGATCAGCTCTGGACGATCGCCTCCGGTGAGATTGATGCCCGGACCCGAGAAGTCGTAGGCCGCGACAGAATCAAACACGTCGGTCTGCTCGCGCCAAACGTTGAACTTCGGGATGGATGTGACGTTCCCGTTTCCTTGGGGTGAGCTCTGTTCGAGCTCGACCAGCCGATCGGGATTGGGGTAGGAGAGCGGCTGAAGGAGCACGGCATTGACGACGGAGAAGATCGCGGTGTTGGCACCGATGCCGAGCGCCAGCGTGAGGATGGCGACGGCGGCAAAACCGGGGCTGGTCCGCAAAGTCCTGACTGCGTAGCGGAGATTCTGTAGAAGAGTTTGCATCGCTTCTCCAGGGTGCTGCGAACTTATGCGCCGAACGCAGCGCCATCAATCGCCACTGGCGCCGGCCGGGAGCGGCGCAGTGCGAAGATGCTGATTTTCACGTTAGTAGATGAAGGCACGGTGATGATGGATGCTTGCGGCGCCCGCACCCGTACCCTCGACAATCACCACAGCTACGACAGCGACCGCGCAACACCGAGCGCTTTGCGAGCTGGGGAAGGTCAGGGAGATACATCATCGGGATAATCCTCCGAGCATTGGGGGGTGTCGAAGGAAGCGTTTGGGGCGCTAGCCCCGATTGGAGGACAGCGCCGAAGATGCGGGCCTCAATCACGCGGCGGATTGTAGTGAGCAAGCGCTCGCCAAGCTGAGGATAGCCGAAGACCGTGTGTCTACGGAACTTAGCAGGAGACTCGAGCGCTGAAGGCTTGCCGGGTGTCCGACGCCGAACAGGCGGTGTCCGCTTCCGAAAAGTCCGGCTTATGCACATCTTAAGGAAGAA
>Ga0126379_10002350_pt1 | contig 12008 bp, 14 predicted proteins | sample PanSoiMetPlot_24_FD_92640 | JGI IMG/M metagenome (GOLD analysis project Ga0126379, IMG submission 92640) | Tropical forest soil microbial communities from Panama - MetaG Plot_24 | ecosystem: Environmental > Terrestrial > Soil > Tropical forest > Bulk soil | place: Panama | collected 2016-02-17
AACCGCACTAGCAAGATGATCAGAGAACTCCGAATACTCGGCTATCGGGTGGAATTTCTCAATGCCGTACCCAGCATCCCAATACCGTAGCCAAGATTTTCGACCGTGAGTATCCGAAGACGCGTGGCTCGGCGCTTTCCCGTGACCTCCTTGGCTATGCCGAGGAGAACCAAGTGATTCAAGGTAACTGTCACCGTTGGAATGGACAGCTTAAGCTCTTCGGCCACAGTGCCAATAGCAGTGGTTTCTTCTGCATGTACTCATGAACCACGCAGCGCGGAGGATGCTGCTCGTCCTATCGTCTGAATGCGATCTCGATCCTTCGCAAAGAGACTCAGAATCTGCTTGGCCGCCTCAGCTGCACTCCGCGCCGCGATGTCAGTTCCTTCCAGGAAAAATGCCAACCACTCCTCCCACGCGCCGTGCGTCCGTACACGCTGGAGCGGTCGTAGTACCGGTCGCGGTTCGTTTTGAAATACAAGCTGAGGTCCAAGGGCGGCTCTCGCAACGCGCCCTTGGAGCAAAGCAAGAGTGTGATCAACAGACGCCCGAGTCTGCCATTGCCATCCAAGAAGGGGTGGAGGGTCTCAAACCGCATGTGAACCAATCCAGCCCCGACCAGGATGGGTAGCTTGTGTTCTTCATCTGGAGAAAACGTTCAAGACTGTCGAGACACTCCATCACCCGCTCTGGCGAAGGCGGAACAAACTCAGCATTGCCGGGACGAGTCCCTCCGACCCAGTTTTGCGACCGCCGGAATTCGCCCGGTGTTCCATTGGCCCCCACGCCCGCCGCGCAGTAGGATGGCATGAATTTTGCTAATCAGCCAGAGCGAGAAAGGCAAGCCGCCCGCGATCCGACATCGCTGCGAATATCTTGGCGCCGACTGATGAGACTCATGCAGGCTGATATCGGCGGACGGCTCCGCCTCATATGCGAAAGAGCAACGCCCGATCTTGAGCCCACAATGTACACAAAAACTCGCTGGAGTAGAGCAGGTTCCGATTAGGATTCGAAAGTGATATCGAGAGCATCTATATAGAGAAAGTTTATGTCTGCAATTATCCAAGCCGGTCCACTCGAAAAATTGTCGCCAGAACCACTACCCACCGGAGATTCCTGTGTCCTTATCATCTTTGGAGCTTCAGGCGATCTGACCAAGCGAAAACTGATTCCGGGTCTCTACAACCTCGCGTGTGTGGGCTGCATGAACCCTCAGTTCGAAATTCTCGGGATTGGCCGCACGCCGATGAGTACCGATGAGTTTCGTAAGAAGAGCGGGGAGGCGGCCGGCAGGTCGAAAGACACACGCAACTTCAGCGAGTCAGGATGGGAGGACTTCGAGCAGCGGCTGCACTACATGGTAGGTGACATCAACGATCCGAAGTTCTATTCGCAGCTGCGCGATCGCCTGGAGGAGATGGACAAGAACGGATCGAGCCCAAACCATTTGTTCTATGTGTCGACCCCCGCGTCAGTAGCGGCGCCTATCATCGAGGGTCTGGGAGCAGTTGGGCTGAACCGGCGCGGCCATGGATGGACGCGAATTGTTCTGGAAAAACCCTTCGGGCGCGACCTGGAATCGGCGAACGTACTAAATGACGTGGTGCACGGCGTATTTGAGGAGAAAGCGGTGTACCGGATTGACCACTACCTTGGCAAAGAGACCGTCCAGAATATCCTCGTTTTCCGGTTCAGCAATTCGCTGTTCGAACCGGTATGGAATAGGAACTACATCGAGTATGTAGAGATCACCGCGGCTGAAACGGTAGGCGTCGAGAGCCGCGCCGCGTTTTATGAAGAGACCGGTGCCCTCCGCGATATGGTGGCGAACCATCTGCTTCAGTTACTGGCGCTGACTGCTATGGAACCGCCTGTAGCCTTTGATGCGGATTCGGTGCGTGAACAGAAGGTGCAGGTTTTTCGATCGATTCGGCCGATGCGTGTCGAGGCCGTCGCACGATTTACCGTCCGGGGGCAGTACGGTTCCGGCGTGATTGACGGCAAACGAGTACCAGGGTATCGCGGAGAGCCCGGAGTGAATCCCGACTCTACCACCGAGACCTACGCAGCGGTGAAGTTTCACATTGAGAACTGGCGCTGGGCCGGAGTTCCTTTCTACGTCCGAACTGGCAAACGTCTTCGCCGAAATCTGACCGAGATCAGCGTGCATCTTAAACCGACGCCCCAGGCATTGTTTGCGAGCACGTCGTCGGCCATTAATCCGAATGTCATCACTATTAGCATTCAGCCGGACGAGGGAATTTCGATCGCATTCGGGGCGAAGCGACCCGGATCGCAGATGCGGACGGTGACGGTTCAGGCCGACTTCTCTTATCAAGCGAGCTTTGGATCGAACGGACCGGTGGCATATGAAACCCTGCTCCTTGACTCGATGCGCGGCGATGCGACGCTTTTTACACGCCGAGACGAAGTAGAAGCCGAGTGGCGCATCATTACTCCCATTGAAGAGGCGTGGGCACAGATACCGCCGCCGGACTTCCCCAACTATGCCGCGGGCAACGAAGGGCCAGCCTCGTGGAATGAACTGCTCAAACTCCGTGGCAATACTCCCGATCAGACGGTCGGCCACGGCGAGTAGCGTCGCGCTGGGCGATAGCGCAGCTTCGGAGAGGAGAATGTTGTCTCTTATTACCAAAACAACCCTCAACTGAGTGTCGCGCCGATGATCTTCAGGAATCCGCGTAGAGAAGGTACCGCACTTTCGGCTCGCCAGCAACGTAAGCATAAACCCGTTGCTCCAGTTCACGATCCGCTTTTGTGTGCCGCTGGTGTTGGCGTAGATGTTCTGCCCAGGAGTGCACCAGGAATATCTCCACAAACCGATCAGCAGCTTCGATATCCCGGTAGATGCCCCATCGATACGCGCCATCGCGGCGCCGTAGGCGGGCATATTGACGGATGGCCTTCACAAACATTTTCTCCTGCCCCGAGATGACGGAGTATTCGATTGCGACCAAGGCCGGCCCCTCAAGAAGTTCAGTGTCAACTTCTTTGACGATCACCGGCAAGCGCCAATCATTCCAAGGAGTGAGATCGGCCGTGGTATCTGGAAGCGTGGCCACTAGCGCAACCATCACACTCGCAACACTCCCAAACCCGGAAGATACCAGGGCCAACCGAATTCCCTGTCCTGGGCAAGGCCACCCCAAGCAGCGCCACCTAGGGCATAAATGAAGTGTCGTTGCCGTCCACCGACCGGCTTCTCGCGGCTATCACCTCTTTCGAGACCGCGTTGACGTGGCCAGAAGCGCAGCAGCGGATTCAAGCTCTGTTGGAGCGCGGACTCCAACGGGAGGTCGATTTTGAGAATGGGTGGCCCGAGGTGCTCGGAACACTTCTCGAGACACCATAGCAATCAACATTGGGGTTTCGTTGGCCGCCGAAGAGGCAGAACGGCGTCACCGAAACGTTCCTTGCTATCAACGACGGCCGGCTAATTTGCGGTAGCGGCGACCTGAGCACCGGGTGTGAGCAAGTGCGCTCCTATGGAGGAGATCAGAATAAGATAGCCGCCTGATTCACCGCTTGCGGATTGCCTCTTGGCTGAGTCGATTAGATGACGCAGCGTGTGTCGGGTGACGTAATACGTCCCCTTGACATTGACCTCCTACGTCCTCCACCAGCTTTCCTGATCGGACTCGCCAATTTTCGACCACTTGTCCAAGTACCCTGCGTTCGCATCGGCGACATCTATACCGCCGAATTTCTTCACGCAGTTGCCAATCGCGGCCTGGACCTGCTGCTCGTCTGTCACGTCGCAAAGTCTGTATTCACACTGCGTATCCGGATTGGCCGTGAGCACCTTTCTCTGGGTTTCTTCGAGAGCCTGTGCCGAGCGCGCTGTGATATACACAGCCGCGGCGCCTGCTTGGGCAAACGCCACATCTGTCGCCTGCCCAATACCCTGAGATGCGCCGGAAAGGAAAATAACTTTGCCAGATGCACTGCCTTTTAGAGCAGTCGCGGGATCGATTGCAGGATACATTCGTGATGCGTGGTGAGACTAAGAGAGTGATCTTGAGTGGATGACATTCCAAGCGCCCTCCTAACGGATAGAGTGAGAGACTATCGCGTCAGCCAGAGGAGTGGGCCCTCCTCGTTCGAGAACGTGCCCGTCGCACCTTCAGGTCCGAGGAGAGCGAGGCGCACCGGCTCGCGTGCTGCGTACTCGACCGTGCGCGTTCCTTCGTAGTTATTAAGGTTCGTCGAGGTGAAGCCCGGACAGGCAGCATTGACCTTGATGCCGGCGGACTCGAGGTCGGCGGCAAAGGCGACCGTAATGGTATTGAGCGCTGTTTTCGAGGAGGAATAGGTTTCAGCTAACGCACGCTCCGACTTTTTTGCTTTACGGTCGTCCCTCTGGCCGGCAGTGTGAAGCGGCCGGCGAATCAATCCGCCGCGAGTTCCACTTGTTAAAAATAATTTGTGTCGAGGTCAGCAAGGAGCCCTGGTTGCGGTCGGCTGCCATCCGAGCCGTGTCCGTGTCTGCGTGCTGGAAGCGGGGCCGTCCATGGCAAAAAACTGCCCGATCCAGCCAAAATGTTCAGCCGCCTCCTCGCGTGATTTTGAGACCACCGGCACGTTGAGTCGTCGGCCGATGACGTCAGCGATCTCCCGCGCCGGCACACCCTCGTCGGCAACCCCGTGATACCGTGCTGCCGCCGAACCCTTCTCAAACGCGAGCCTGTACAGACGCGCGGCGTCCACTCGGTGTACTCCGGGCCAGCGGTTAATCCCGTCGCCTATATACGCCGAAACACCTTTCTCCCGGGCGAGAGCGATGAGGCGCGGAACGAAGCCATGATCCCCTTTCCCATGGACCGACGGAGCAAGCCGCACCACGTTCGCCCGCACACTTCGCGACGCCATCTCTAGCGCAGCCTCTTCCGACTTGCGCGGAAAGTTGGGGCTGGCTGCATCGTCTTCGGTTGCGATCCGTCCCGGCGCGACCACCAAGCTTCCAGAAGTGACCAACGGGCGATCAGAGCCGGCAAGCACAGCGCCGAGCGTCTCGATGGCGCGCCTATCCGCTTCTGCAGCCGGCCCATAGTTCGAGAAGTCGTGGATAAACGCCGTATGGATCTCGCCGTCTGCAACTTCCGCTCCTGTGCGCAGACTCTCAAGGTCATGCAGATCGCCGCGGTGAACCTCTGCCCCCGCTGCGGCAACTGACTTGGCACCTGCGTCGTTACGAACCAGTCCAAGGACCTGATGTCCCGCATCAATCAGCTCTCGAATGACTGCCGAACCGACGAATCCTGTTGCGCCTGTAACGAATAATCGCATATCAAAACTCCTTTCCTTCTTGACCGATTGCGTTGAGGGTTGCCAGCGCTTCAGCCGGAACCTGAAGCTGTGAAGCCCGAAGATTCTCACGAAGGTGCTTGACAGAAGATGTCCCCGGAATCAGCAAGATGTTGGGTGAGCGCTCGAGAAGCCATGCCAACGCAAGCTGCATCGGCGTAACGCCGAGCGACGCTGCGGCCGTGTCCAGTTCCGAAGACTGCAGCGGAGTGAAACCACCAAGTGGGAAGAATGGAACATACGCGATGCCTTGCGCGGCGAGATGGCCGATGAAAGCATCATCCTTCCTCTGGGCGACGTTGTAGAAATTTTGCACGCAGACGATCTCAGTGATCCTCCGGGCCTCAGCAAACTGTTTGGGGCTAACGTTGCTCAGACCGATGTACCGGATAAGTCCCTGACGTTTGAGTTCGACGAGCGTGGTCAGGGGTTCCTCAATCGTCCCTTCCGACGGTTCCGTGAATCCGCCGACCCGGAGGTTGACGATATCCATAGCGTCGAGGCCGAGGTTCCTGAGATTGTCGTGAGTGCCGTCGATCAGCTCTTGGCGCGATAGAGCAGAAATCCAGGATTTGTCTGCTCCGCGGCGAGCGCCCAGTTTGCTCACAATCACGAGACCGTCGGGATAGGGATAGAGCGCCTGCTTGATGATTTGATTGGTCACATGCGGGCCGTAGTAGTCGCTGGTGTCGATATGGTTCACGCCGGACTCTACTGCCTCGCGGAGAACGGCAACGGCGGCGTCAACGTCGCGCGGCGGCCCAAACACACCCGGGCCCGCAAGCTGCATGGCGCCGTAACCCATGCGATTCAGTGTCATGGCTGTGCCAGACAGGGTGAAGCTGCCGGCGAGATCAGGTTGTTGGATCATGTGGTTATCCTCTTTCTATCGCGTTTATCATCTTCAGTGAAGCACGAACGCCCATTGCTTCATCTGAGGTAATTGGATGAAGGATTCTTCAGGTTTGGAGTTCGCATTATGACAGCAGACACTCTAGTGGCATTTGAGCCAAGAAAGACGCCCGTTCAAGCGAGGGCGACAGTCACGGTAGAAGCGATTTTCGAGGCCACTATTCAGGTTTTGCTGAGCCCGGGAGCGGAGCGTTTGACCACCACGCGAGGAGCGAATCGTGCTGGCGTGTCGGTAGGAACCCTGTACCAGTACTATCCCAACAGGCAGTCGCTGCTATTTGCGGTGTTCGAGGATCATATGGACAAGGCCTCGCGAGCCGTGGAGGCCGCCTACGCAGACGCATGCCGCACGCCGATGTCTGAAATGATCAGGCGGATGTGGAAGCCTTTGTCGACGTTAAGATGCAGCGCGCCGATATTTCCGTGGCCCTGTACAAAGTAGCGCCGGACGTGGGTGGTGCCGCGTTGGTGAAGCAGACCGAACAACGGTTGCGGAAGGCGATTGAAGCGATGCTTCTGACGGCTCCGGATCTGAAGCTGTCACCCGAGAGGTTCATCATCGACAGGATGCTCTCAGCAATGTCGGGAGCGATGCGGTCGGCCCTGGAGGCAGGAGCCTCGCCCGCAATCTTTCGCAAAGTGCGAGAGCACTTAGTTCTGCTGTGCCAATCCTACATGGTGGCTGCGACGGGCAAGGAGCAGCGCAAATCCGACGTCGCGGATTTGCGCTGCATCTTACCCCTGCCTAGTTGCATGCAGATGTCCGGTTAAACGAGGTCTTCGTTCCCAAAGGGGTGAGCTCATTCTTTTTTTCCAGGCGCTTAAGACTGCAGGACCTGAATCGATGATTAGCCCGCATAGAGCAGATATCCACATATGGCATGCATAGCTCGCTGTTCCGTGGATTGCGGACTCGCGTCTGACGCAAGGCCGAGGTCCACCACAGCGCGGAGAATCGCCATCAAGACCCGCTCTGTCACTCGCGAAACAGGCACTGCCATTTCTTCTTTGTGATCTCTTAGTAGTTGCAGCAGGTTCGCGTGGAATGCAGAATCGTCGGCCTCGCTTCCGAGGTGTTCCTCTTCAGTCTCCAGCAGACGATTTAGGCGAGGGCGATAGTAATGTGCGCTCACCAGCGCCCGAACGACTAACCTAAGGCGGGATTTCAGCCCTTTTCCTTTCCCATCTTGTACGGCCTTCACGACGGTATCGTGGAACGCCTTCTCAAAACTGCTAATCAGAACGAGGATGATAGAGTCTTTGTTCGGAAAATATTGATAGAGGGATCCGATGCTTACGCCCGCCTTGGTGGCGATCGCGTTGGTGTTGAATCCGCGAAGTCCGTCTGTTTCCAAAATGCGAGCTGACGCCTCAAGAATCACACCCACTGTCTCCTGAGACCGGTCTTGGCCGGGGAGTTTGCGGGGTTTCAGAGTGTTCTTTCGTGGCCTGCCTCTGCCGTCGTGAACGCGAGTTTTAATTATGAGCATTTGCTCATATTGTAGTTGGGGTGGAAGACAATATGCCAGATAAAAATGGGGCAACAATCCTGAAGGAAGTAAGACCTGGCCGTGATGATCGAGAGCCTAAGTCTTGGAATTCATCTCAGCTGGTGAGCAGGTGTTCCCGGATTCCGCACACGAATATAGCAAACACCTTACGTACACCTCCGGTCAGAGCCGTTCTAGATCGCCTGTTCGCAGCGGCGGCCCAAGATGATGAAACTCCCCGCTGGCGAAGACCGGGCCTCTCATGGGAAACCGCCACCGCGCAAGAGCGAGCAGACGCCACAGAGGGCACTTACATGTCGATCTCGCCGGAGGGCGGAGACCTCCTCTACATTCTCGTCCGAGCGAAGCGTCCGAACACCGTTGTTGAGTTCGGCACATCGTACGGAATTTCGTCTATTTATTTGGCTGCGGGAGTCGCGGACAACGGCACGGGCCACGTGGTCAGTACCGAGCTAAACGGAGCCAAGGTGTCGGCCGCTCGCGCGAACCTGGAGCAAGGTTGCCTTGCGGATCGCGTCACGATTCTGCCCGGAGATGCCAGGACGACTCTGAACGATATCGGCGGGCCAATCGATTTCGTGCTGCTCGACGGGTGGAAAGAATTGTGCCTGCCGGTTCTGCAATCGCTGGAGAGTCGTCTCGCGATCGGGGCATTGGTCGTGGCGGACGACATTAACCTCCCCTCTCTGAGCAGCTATCTGGAGTATGTTCGCCAGCCGACCAACGGGTACGTCTCGGTTGCGTTTCCGGTCGAAGACGGGATGGAAATAAGCTGCTGGAGCGCTGATGAACGGCCCGACAAAAAAGGTGCGTCATGACTATGGAAACCGGACATTCGCTTTCGACAGCTGCGCACTCTGAAGTTCATCTTGGGCCAGTTCGCTCGTTCCGCCCCCTTCGATGGTTGAATGGAGCCGTTCACTGGATCAGCGCGGTGGTGCTGGTGTACGCCTTCATCAGCAATGGCGAAACAACCCACGCACTGATGAACCCGGTTGCGATGAGAGGAGAAGTGAAATTGGGCCTCGTTGTCGGCCTCATTTTTCTTATCCGATTTGCTCGGGTGCGAAGCAGACGCTCCGGGGGCGGGCGATGGGTAGGGCGGTCTGTTCGAATGCCGCAATCCAAAATTAGACGGATAACCGACTGGGGAATCTATCTTGGGGTGGCGGCTTCTGTTGTTTCGGGGCTCCTGATCGCATACCTTCGACCAGGCGCCGAGCTCATTCCTGAGGTCAGAGGGTTTACCACCAGCAGCGCAGCTTTGAACGCTGCGATTGACGCTCACGCGTTTATTTCGGATGCCTTCGAATGGTTATGCGGTTTTCACGCTCTGCATATGGTCTGGCACTGGCTTATAAAAGGGACGCACTGGGGCGCGATTGCAGCGGGTTGGGTGGATCGGGCGGGACTTACCGTAGGCCGCGTGGTTGCGTCCCATACCATAAGAAAAAGCTTTCGCCTGTAAAGCTGCGTATTACGACAAGAATATTCGACTATGGAGAGGAGAATCGTGAGTAATTCCACTACATCTGCTTACCCTCAGAGTGACCTTTCTTTTCGGCAAGGCTATCGGCACGCTTGCCGATCTTCTTTAGCACCCCTTCAAGTTGCCGCAGCTCGTCGGAAGAGACGTCTTGAAACGCACGTTTGATGAGTGACGCGTGCCGGCGAAAGAGCGGGACGAACATTTCTCGTCCTTTTTCGGTCAGCGACACCGTCCTGATCCGCCGATCGTAGCTGCTCTCTACACGGCTAACGAAGCCCTTCTTGTACAGGCGATCCACCGCCACGCTGACCGAGCCTGGATTGAGGTCGACCTTTGGGCCGATGGCATTTACCGGCATCGGCCCCTTGTGCAACAGTACTTCAAGGACTCGAAAGTCAGACTCCCCCAACCCCTCCTCGAGTAGCGTCGGAAGGACATACCGCGACATCGATTGCCAGGCCTTCAGCATGATCAGCCAGGCGTGAAGGGCGTCCGGAGGCCTTTTGTGGTTTTCCATAAAAATGTGAATCCCGTGATTATACTCGACATCATATATATCGATATCGATAGGCATGACATCGATTAGACCAGTTTCATGGGTCATGAGGAGGGAGCGTGAAGATTGCTTCGACGATCGCGCGTTATCTGCTTGGTTTGATCTTCCTGACGTTCGGGCTCAACGGATTTTTGCACTTCATTCCCTTGCCACCGCCAACCGGGGTTGCTGCGCAGTTCCTGGGTGCGATTGTCGTATCGCGGTTGTATGTTGTGCTCTTCCTGCTGCAGATCGTGCCCGCCCTGCTTCTTCTGGCAAATCGGTACGTTCCGCTGGCGCTTACGATCCGGGGCGCCATCGTTTTCAACATCCTCTGTATCCACATTTTCATGGCGCCTGCCGGTTTGCCGATGGCTTTGCTCGTCACGATCTTGTGGTTTCTTACCGCTTGGAAGGTCCGGTCCGCTTTTGCGCCGATCCTTCAACGTTAAGTAAGGGGTGACCGGAATGCGAGCAGAACAACGGAAGCGCCATAACAGCACAAGAAGGTCGAGATTTCTCAAGCCGCACTCGATATCGCGAGGAACAAAGGTATGCCCTACAACATATCGACCCTGCTAATCCGCAATCTTCACGATGTCTTTGGTGAAAACGACCCCGCGCGACGGCGCGCGGCCATTGACGAGATCTTCACTGAAGACTGCGTGTTCTACGAGCCCAGAGGCGTCTACCGTGGCCGCGACGAGATCGATCGCGTGGCGGGCACGATCAAGGCTAGTCATCCTGACTTTCGATATCAGCCCATTGCCGCGCCCGAGGAATTGGGCAATGGCGGCCGGGTCCAATGGGTATCGGATTTCATTATTTCCCGGGATGGCCGGATTGCCGCCGTTTATCTCTTTTTCGATAAGCTACCCTGATATAGAACTCTGCTGTCATGAGGCACCAGGATAACGATCGGTTCAATTCAAAGGACGAGAAAGACGAAGGAGAGTCCCCTGGAACTGGATAACGACAAGTGACCAGAATCCGCGCCGCTATGAAAGCGGAACAACGGGTTTCCGAGGGTACTCAGAGGTCCCCAGCCTCGACTTGTTTTTCAGTGACCACTAGCGTTGTGAAGGGTTTCCTCAATAAACGTCCGCGCTATTAAAGGATATGGCATTATGTTTTAATAACACGGAGTCTACTCGCCATACGATCCTTCTCACCATTTGCTTGTGGCCGTTTGGTTACAAAGAAGCACGCAAGGTTGGCCAAGAGTAGACCATCTGCGATTTGTCGCTGAGCAGGGGGTCTTGATGAATGACGATTGCCACAACTGTTTTGGTTTTCTGGAAACCCTCACCGTTGGAGTGCGATCACCCACAGTGGCGCTAGGTGGTTGTACTCTTCGCTAATTCATTTTGGACAAGAGCTGGTTTTAATTCATCGGATTAAGGTTCAATCATGACTGCGACCCCACGCCAGGCATTTCGAAGTCAGCTTTGAGTTCATTTACGGCGGGGTTGACCGAGTTGCGGTGAAACCATTCTGGCTTTCGCGGGCTCCCCAATATTCTGTTATTCAATTGGTTCCTCCCTGTCATTGGTGTTTCTGCGGTGAAACCTTGAGGAGCAAGGAGGCAGGCATTTAATTCTTGATAATCGCTTACAATCTACGCGCTCTGAGCGAGGACGGGTTCGCTGTCGTCAAGGGCTGCGTCAGAATGATTGTCGGCGGCGTCTACGTTTACAAATTGAGATTTTGCAAACGCGCGACATAACAAACTGAGCATCTCAGGAACGGAGCAAATCTCGAAGGCGGATTTCAAGCGTGTGAGTTCAAGCAAATCCTCGACCCTTGGAGTAAGGTTCATCAGCTTGAGCGTCACACCGCTTGCCTCGGCTCGTTTCCGCACGGAAACGAGTGCTCCAATCCCGGCCGCGTCAAGTTCAGTCACCCCAGCCAAATCAAGCACCGCGATCCGAGGGCACGGCCACGTCGAAATTGCGTTGAGTAGCCTATGTGAGTACCCAAACGCAATTCGACCCGTACAACGGAAAACCGTCACCTCCCCTAAATTGTGAACTGATACGTTCAACATCTGTGGCTCCTTCTGCCCGTCGAAGTCACTCTATGTAACTTGACAAGAACACTGCTGAACTCGTTCGCGGTTCAACGCTAGATCGATAGTCAGCAAATGACCGCGGCTATCCATCTACCATATCGACGTATGAACCAGTCGAAATTCGACATCATTCTGATCCCAGAGTGCCGGCCTCCTTGGCAA
>Ga0126379_10002353_pt1 | contig 12005 bp, 15 predicted proteins | sample PanSoiMetPlot_24_FD_92640 | JGI IMG/M metagenome (GOLD analysis project Ga0126379, IMG submission 92640) | Tropical forest soil microbial communities from Panama - MetaG Plot_24 | ecosystem: Environmental > Terrestrial > Soil > Tropical forest > Bulk soil | place: Panama | collected 2016-02-17
ACTGCTGGACCTTTGTAGTGGCCATGCTGATCTTTGCCGGCGGCTGAATCGTTTCCCTGTATCAAAGGAGTTTCGCGCTTCTTGCACCCGAGGCCTTTGGATCTCTCCCTCGTCGAGAAACGATGCAATAATGCCAGCGCCACCCATCATCCAGATGTCTTCCCCCTTTTTGTCCCGCAGAAGCATTGCAAAGGTTTGTGCTGGGATCCTTGCTGCCATGAATAACCGGCAAGAGATCCTCATCGTTCCCCGCCCGGGATCGAAATTCCCTATACGCGACTGCGAATGAACAGCCCTCGGCGGGGCCCGATAGCACGAGTATTGCGCAGGTCCAGCCCAGATGATCCAAAGGCCTCGGGTGCAAGAAGCGCGAAACTCCTTTGATACAGGGAAACGATTCAGCCGCCGGCAAAGATCAGCATGGCCACTACAAAGGTCCAGCAGTAGAGTTCCTTGCCGTGACCGAACGGATGCGGGTCATCGGCAGGCTTTCCGCTTCGATGAAGACCGTACAGCGGGGCGCCGTCTCACGTGTCGCCAACCGAGTAGATGCCTTCGGCAGCCTCGCGGCGCTTCCCCTGAAAAACGCGGGGCTAAATTTCGATGCTGCGATGATCACATTGGCGCCCATGGCCACGAGAATTGCTAGCGGTTTTTGGTCCATAGCGCAAAGAGTTACCACGATGGACTACATGAAGCTTAAGTGCCTGCCTCGCAAGAATTCTGTGCTGCGCTAGGATTTCTTCGCGGGAACTTTTGCGCCCTTTTTGCGCGCCTCCGCGAGCCCAATGGCAATCGCTTGTTTCCGATTTTTCACCCGGCCGCCTCTACCCGCCCTTCCAGAACGCAACGTCCCATGTTTCTTCCGGCGCATCGCGCTCCTTACTGATTTTCCCGCGGCTTTTCCATATCTCGGCATCGCCACCTCCTTGGCTGAGCAGGCAATTGCCCAGCAATGTTACCGCGACGAGACCGCGCAGACGATGCGTGACTACCTGTACGTTGCCGTCGAAATCCATGTACGTGCGGCGACGAAGCTTAACCGGCCAACGATTGCTGCAGCGCCGTGATCAAAAAACCAAGCGAGGCGACTAGCATGACGGCTGTCGCGATCCACCCCACCACGCGCAGGTAGCGTGGCAAAACGAACTTGCCAACGATCGCCGGTTTTTCCGAGACGAGCATCAACAGGAACATCAACGGAACAGCCACGATGCCGTTGATCACAGCCGATAGGAAAAGCGCGCGGATAGGGTCGATCCCTACAAAATTCAGGCACACGCCAAGAATGGTGGCGGCAGAAAGAACGTAGTAGAACTTTCGCGCGTTGTGTGGCTTGCTCTCCAGGCTTGCCCGCCAGCCAAACAATTCCGAAACGGCATACGCAGCCGAACCCGCTAGGACCGGAATCGCCAGCATTCCCGTCCCCATGATCCCAAGCGCAAACAGCAGCGAAGCAAAGCGCCCGGCCAAAGGCTGCAAGGCCTTTGCCGCGTCGGCGGCCGTCTGAATGCGAATACCCTCGTTTGAAGCATGCAACGTGGCCGCAGTAGTAAGAATAATGAAGAACGCAACGATGTTAGAAAACCCCATGCCAACGCGCGTATCGAACGCAATGCGACGGAATTGCCCCCACGCCTGAGAAGGTTTTTTGCGAAGCGGTGATTCGTGCTTGTGGATACGCACGTCTTCCACTTCTTGCGAAGTATGCCAGAAAAACAAATAAGGACTAATCGTGGTGCCGAGAACGGCGATCAACGCCATCAGATATTCCGGATCGAGGGAGACAGAGGGAACCAACGTGGAGCGAAACGCCTGTGTCCACGGCACGCGAACGACAAACGCGGTCAAGACATAGGCAAACAATGCCCAGGTCAACCACTTAAGATAGCGGACATAGATGCGATACGGGACGCAAACCTGCAACAGCAGCGAAGCGGCTCCAAAGAAGATCGCGTAGAGAAGCAGCTTGCCTCCAACCAGAAGCTGGATCGCAGCTGCCATGGCCGCAACATCCGCGCCAAGATTAAAGATGTTCGCAACGCACAGGAGCAGGACCAGCCCTCGCACAACAGTCTTTGGGTAGCACTTCGCAAGATTCGCAGCCACTCCGACGCCGGTGATTCGTCCCAGTCGCGCACAAATTTCCTGAATCGCGGCCATCAACGGAAACGAAAACAGCATGGTCCAAAGCATCGCGAAGCCGAATTGCGCGCCCACCTGGGAGTACGTGGCAATACCGCTGGGGTCGTCGTCGGCCGCGCCGGTAATCAGGCCGGGACCCAGGCTGGCGAATAGCTTCTCGCGCTCGTCCACCGGAGGTGGCGACACGGCGGTTTTGCTCAACGATATTTCCGACATACCAGAGTTCCCCTACAAACGAACGCTCAACAAATCTCATCCTATCTAACGTATGCGTAACACATGCACATACTTATCTGTTAGATGATGTGCGCGCCGCGATAGGAGCCTCCTTTGTTGCAGTATTTGTTTCGATTCCTGATGGGCGGCATGATTGTGTCGCTGTTTGCTTCCCTGGGAGACGTGCTAAAGCCAAAAAGTTTCGCGGGCCTGTTCGGAGCAGCTCCGTCTGTGGCGCTGGCGACGCTTGGGCTCACAGTTTTGGCCGACGGAAAGGGCGTATGCCGCTCTCGAGGCCCGATCCATGGTCGTCGGAGCTGCATCCTTCTTTGTATACTCGGCACTCTGTACCTGGCTAATGCTGCGCAAAAAGGTCAACCCTGCGCCGGCGACAATCGGGAGTCTTATGGTGTGGCTGGCAGTCGCATTGGGAACCTGGGCGGTATTCCTGCGGCGATAGAAAAATGAACGTTTCCTGCAACCTCGGTGCATTGGCAAAAACAAAATGGTACGAATACCTCGTGCGTTTCGCATTTGGAGGAGCAATTACCGTCACCGCAGGAATCCTGGCCAAGCGTTTCGGTCCGGTGTTTGGGGGACTCTTCCTAGCCTTTCCCGCAATTTTTCCTGCAAGCGCCACGCTGCTCGCAAAACACGAAACCCGGAAGAAACAGAATGTGGGAATCGTAAGCAGCTCACGAGGGCGTCAGGCCGCAGCGGTGGACGCAGCCGGAGCGACCTTGGGAAGCGTTGGCCTGGCTGCTTTCGCGCTAACCATCTGGAAGCTCCTTCCCTATTACCATTCTGCTCTAGTGTTTCTTGCAGCAAAAGCGGTCTGGCTCACGCTGGCCATCCTCACTTGGCGCATTTGGAGAAAACACCTTTGCCGTTAACCATTTTTCTTAAAAGTGATCATCCCCTCCTTGATCCTCCGTTCCGCCTCCTTCGGCCCGTTCGCTCCCAATATGTGATATTTCTTGCCGCTTAAATCATGGTAGTTCACAAAGAATTCTTCCAACTCGTTCACGAACTGCTTGCCCAGGTCATCCATGTGTCGTATATCCGCAAAACTGTGGTTGTCCATTTCTATCGCCACGATTCGGTCATTGCGTTCCCGCTCTTTCTTCCTCCCTTGCTCGCCCTCGATGATCCCGATGATCCGGCATTGCAGCAGGCAGCCTACAAATGCAGGCTCATCCATCAACACCAGAACGTCCACCGGATCGCCATCTTTCGCGCGAGTGCGAGGCACGAAACCGAAGTCATACGGAAACGCCATGCCAGCCGGAAGAACCCTCTTCAGCAAAAATATTCCCTGACTTTCGTCGAACGCGTATTTGTTCCTGCTGCCCTTCGGCGTCTCGATGATCACCTGCAAAGCGTCCGTCTTTCTGTCAAAGGGCGCCAGCAAGACTGGATTTGCCCGGCGACCCTGATTCATTTTCTTAGGCACGTTTTTTTGCACTCTTAAAACCAGACATTCATATAAACGCAATATCAACGCGTCGACATACCCACTTTTACCTACGCCCTGCGCCAGACGGCATTAGAGATCGACCACATCAGACGGCTTTTACGACTTCCACATCCCCTTCCCGCCGAAGCACTTCCACCGCGATCCCTTCCTGATGCCGGCGGATCAGCAAGTCGACTGAAGCATCCGCAACTCGCAGGTTCTCGATGGTCACCTCATTCAGATTCGCAGGAAGTGTGGGATTGCAAAAGCGAATGATCCTTTCCCTTGCGCGGATGTTGATTCCCAACGCCGCGCGAAACAACAAAAACACGCTGCCCGCTGCCCAGGCTTGCGGCGAACAAGCCACTGGATAAAGCGTGGGACCACTCGAATCCGCGCGCTTGTGGAAGCCGCAGAAAAGTTCCGGCAGTTGATGCAGGTCCACGTGCAGGCTGGCTTCATACATGCCGCTGAAAACATCCGCCACCTTGGATTGGAAACCGTAGAGCGAAAGGCCGACTGCGATCAGCGCATTGTCATGCGGCCAAACGGAACCATCGTGGTAGGATATGGGATTGTAGCGAGATTCTCCCGCGGCTACTGTGCGGATTCCCCAACCAGAGAACATCACCTCACTCAACAACGTCTCAGCGGTAATTGCGGCGCGCTCCCGGCTGGCGATCTTACATAACAGAACGTGGCCTGCGTTTGACGTTCGCACGCGGCATTGGCTCTTGTTTCCGTCTAACGCGATAACATACGTGCCTAGCTCGTCGCTCCAAAAGGAATTCTCGAACCGTCGCTGCAGTTCGGAGGCCTGCCGCTCCAATTCCGCCGCGCGGCTCTCATCGCCCAGCCCCCGCGCAATCAACGCCGCGGAAACCTTTGCTGCATAGACATACGCTTGTACTTCGCACAACGCGATCGGCGCCTGCGCCAACCGCCCGTCGGCATGAAAGATTGCATCGCCGGAATCCTTCCATCCCTGGTTCGATAGGCCTTCAGCCGATCTCCGCGAATATTCCACGAAGCCATCTCCATCCGCGTCGCCATAGCGGTCAATCCACTCCAGGGCCCGCACAATGTTCGGCCAAATCGTTTTCAGAAATGACAGGTTGTTCGTTCGGACGAAATAGCCACCTGCCAGCAAAACAAACAGCGGGGTCGCATCCACGCTTCCGTAATATTTGCCGAACGGCACTTCCTTCAGAGCAGCCATCTCGCCGCGGCGAACTTCGTGCACGATCTTGCCCGGTTCGGCGTCCTGTTCGGCATTGCTCTCTGTGGCTTGCGTCGACGCCAGATAACTCAGCACACCCTCTGCAATCGCCGGATGCATCCACAGGCATTCCATCGCGGTGATGATCCCGTCTCGCCCGAACACGGTGTTGAACCAGGGCACGCCCGCGTAAGGATAGGCGTCTTCCGGATTGCCCTGAATCAACATGCGTAAATCGGCTTCGGCACGAGCCAGCCACGCATTGAAGGGTCTGCTCGAGGTTCGGATCTTGCACCCGCCGAATAGTTCCTCCTGGCATTGAGCACTGCGAGCGGTGAACGCTTCCTTGTAGGGTGGCGCGGGCTTCGGCGCAGCGTTCCGTTCGCAAACCACCGTTATCGTAATTACTGACTCTTCTTTCGAGCCTAATCGCACCTGGTAGGTAGCCGAAGAGTCCGACAAGGAAGTCGGCGCCGGATAGAAGTTCAGACACGTGCTTCGAAACACGTTATCAAGCCCTAGATAATTCAGCGCGACTTTATCGCTTTCCGCGCGGGGCGGCTGGACGTTTCCCTTTCGATAGCGGGGCGTGCCCCGCACTTCGAAAATGTCGGCAAAATCGGCGCCGAATTCAAAGGTAAGAGAAAACGCGGCGGGTGTGAGACCGTAGTTCGTCAGCCGGAATTGCTCGTAACAAATTCCCTCGGCCAGAAATTTTGACCGATAGAGATGAACCGTGCCGCGCGGGATGTCCGGCCGCATGCCGATATCGACGTTCGTGAGGTCAACCGATAAGAATGCGTTGTCGTCGCGCACCGTGGAAGCCAGCAGCAGAGGCGTTTGTCCGTCCAGCCGAAGGGTCATGCGGCTGAGATGACGCGTCTCAACATAAAAAAGCCCTAGCTGGCCCTGGCCCACGGTCTCGATGTCACCGTAGCGGTTAAACACACCAAATGTCTCGCCATACTTGAGCACCCGGGTGCGGTTGTCGGCGAGCGACGACGAAGCCAAGACATAGAACTTGTCTTGAAAGCGAATAATATCGCCCAAGGGGAATCCCTCTCACTGCAGGATGGCAGGTGGCGTAGCTTCGTATTCCAGCATCTCGCGGTCGTCGACTTCGCCGAGGGATCGCTGGTACAGAGAGACGTACTCGGCACTCATCCTCTGCGCAGTAAATCTGTTCTCGAAGGTCGCTCGACACGCCCGGCGATCAATTTCCGGAATTCGAGCGACGCTTGCGACCGCCGACTCTAGATCGTCTACCACGAATCCGGTAACTTTTTCGGTCATCAGTTCGGGAACCGAGCCGCAGCGAAACGCGATCGTGGGGGTGCCGCACGCCATTGCCTCTATCATTGTCAGACCAAAGGGCTCCGGCCAGTCAATCGGAAAAACATACGCGTACGCGTCTCCCAGAAATTCATTCTTCTCCCGGTCGGTAATCTCCCCGATGAATTCAATCCCCGGATGTTTCAGCAACGGCTTGATCTTTGCCTCGAAATACTCCTGATCCACGCGGTCTACCTTGGCTGCGATTTTCAAGTGCATGCCGGAGCGAATAGCAATCTCAATGGCGCGATCGGGCCGTTTCTCTGGCGAAATCCGTCCCAGAAACGCCAGGTAGTCTCCTGCCTGGAATCGCGGCTCGTACAGGTCTGCCGGAAGTCCGTGATATATATTCCCCAGCCAATTCACCCGCGCAAGTGGCCGTCTCTGGGCTAGCGAAATGGAAACCACCGGCGCGCTGCAGAAAGCCCGGAAAAGGGGCTGCAAGTCGGGAATGTCCAGCCTTCCGTGCAGCGTTGTGATGCTCGGCAGATTCAAGTTCTTGCTCAATGGAAAATGAAAGTAATCGGTGTGGAAGTGCAATACATCGAAATCGTCTGACCGCGCAGCGACTTGATCTAACGACATGATGTGGTACGGCAAAGGATCCACGCATTTGGAGTTTAAGCGAAGCGCCGTGGGACATGGGGACACCAGCCGTGCGGACGTCCGGGAATCTCCGCTGGCAAATAGGGTCACCTCGTGTCCCTGCTTGACGAGCTGCTCGGTCAGGTGAAAAACCACGCGTTCGGTTCCGCCATACAATTTCGGCGGAACACTCTCGTAAAGCGGCGCGATTTGAGCGATGCGCAAGATGGCCTCGTAAGGGGTCTTCTAACGACAGATACAGTGTGGCGTTTACTAGTACTAAGAACCATCGGTTTAAACGACTAGCGAATCAGGGAAAATGCCCTAGAACAGGGCAGGCCGATCTAACCCCTTTTATGCTTAAAGAATTCCACTTGCCTAAGCCGCTTTTCCGCCTCTTTCTTCGTCTTGTACGGCCCCCCGAGACTCTTCTTGCCGTTTTCGGAAACCACTTTGTATCCGCCTTCGACCTTCTTGATCATCGGATCCTCCACAACAAACTGCGTATTCAGATTGCCCTTGCGTCATCCATGCTTGCTATTCGCAAAACAATGGAGCGTGGCGGCATTAATGCTGTATCTGGGTCGCGGGAAACCACCGAATCTGGTCAGGCCGCGAGACCATCCACCCGCGCCACGGGGCTCCCTTATCGCCATTCCAGCACAGACGCCTGATGTTTTAGGTGGGAACTACGTGAGCAATTGCATCTCTTCGCGCAACTGCCGGCGAGCACGATACACCCGGGATTTTGCCGTTTCTGCGGAAATTCCCAGTTCTTCCGCCATTTCCTTGTGTGTCCAGCCTTCCCGTTTGTGAAGCAAAAACGCCGCTCGCAACACGGGGTTTAAACGGAGCATGGCCTTCACCGCAAGGTCGCGATTCACATAATTGCGCTCGCTGTTCTCGCTGCGCTCCTGGAGGTCAGAAACTCCTCGGTACCCATTGTCCACAACGGAGAGCTCCACAAGACAGTCCTGCCGGCGCGAGCGATTGCGTCGTATGGTCATAAGCGCCTCATTGAACGCCACGCGAAACAACCAGGTCGAAAAACGTGAGTGTCCGTCGAATGTATCCAATCGCTGGTACGCCTTGATCAGCACATTTTGCAGGGTATCTTCCGCGTCCTCATGATTCTTCAACACCCTCCTTGAAATCTTGTAGATCATGGGAGAATTCTGGCGCACTAGCGTCGTAAACGCTTCTTCGTTACCCGCACGTGCCAGCGCGAGCAATTCATTTTCCGGAAGGGAGGAATACTCGTTGCTCATTGAAACGCTCTCCCTTCTCTTCCCTATTCGCGAAGAAGCTAGTGAGCCAAACAGGTGACAGGAAAAGCGCCAGAAGCAAGAGCAGAAGGGTTTTCTCGGGGCCCGTCGCCGCTACAAAAGTTTCCAGAAAGCCCACCACTACCCCGATCAGAGCCGCGATCAAAAAATCCGGCGCCCAGCGAAGCATTTTGTCCCTCCTTGGCTATTCCAGGGCTACTTTCCCGCCGAACTACGCCAGGCCTGAGTGCGGCGTAACCACTTTCGAAATTTCCACGGCAATTGTTTCTCTACCTTTCGTTGGTCACCATCCCGGAGAACCTCTATCCCTCCGACCTGCTTGCTGTAGGCACTAAATGCGCTCGCACTGGAAAAGCAGTCTGTGAAACGAAGATAGAAGCGCCGGTCGCAATGTGCACACCAGTGCGGAAAGAAATGGAACGCACGAACTACGTGCCGTTCAATAGTGCCTCGGCCTGAACATCGGTGAATATCCTTGCTGCCACAGTGAGGGCAAATCTGCCGCCGGAGCCATTTCATTAACTCCTTCGCACGTTCATTTCAAAAACGTCAGCGGCACTCGGAGCCTGAACACGAGTGCTTCGTTCTAGGCTTCCGCCGCCATCGCTTGATTCTCACGTTCTTGCCGCATGGCGTGGAAAACGGCTATATCAATGTCCGTGGATTGCAGCGGCACTCGCAAGACTTCGGCCGCGCCCAGCCGCAGTGCCTCCAGATATTCTTCCCATTCACCGGTACACTGCACGACGATGAATCGATTCATTTGCGGCCGGCTGGGCAGCGAAGCAAGCAGTTGGCGATAGGAACCGTCGGGAAGACGCTCTTCGCAAAAGACAATGGCCAGTGGATGCGTTGCGAGAAATTCCAGCGCTTGAAAAACCGTCGAGGCTGAGAATGTGTTCACGGGTAAACCTTCAAGGGTGCGCAGCAGCGTTCTTTTGTTTTCGATTCGGCTCGAAACGATCAGCACATCCACTTCACTTTCCATCGACGCGCTCCTTATCTGTTCGCTGGCGTAAGCGATAGATGGATCCGGGTAACTCACGCTTGCCAAAAGGCAGAGGTGAGCTTTTGTGACGAGGATTGTCAACGGCTGGGCCACAACGATCAATTGGGGTAAATATGTATCATTTGCTGGAGTTTGATGTAGCCCCTAACCGCGCGGAAAAGCGACTCGCTCGACGGAATTACCCATTTTTACAGCGTACACGGTATGGATTTGGTATTTCGGGAGCGTAACAATGGGCGCATTCAACATTCTCACCCTGACCTGCAGGCTGGGACGTTACTCCGAGCGTCCCAGCCTATCTTTTCTTCTGGACTGCTTCGTCGTTGAGAACAAGGGCCCGATGCCGACTGGCTCCCGGCGTCGCCTCGAGTGACCGCGAGGCTTCTCCCAACAGGCAACGCCATCCCGGACGGCGTGCGCACATACACAGCGCTGAAGCACACCTTGTAGTCGAAGCTCGTCCCTTATTGTGCGCCTTTTGCCCACAAGAGCGCGGTAACAACCGCTGTGTCGTTCCACACACGAACGGTACGATCAGTATCTTCCTGGTGCTCAGACGTGATCTCGCCGCTGGACGATTCCTTTGGGAGATCAGCCTTCGTTTGCTTCCGCCCGTTAACAGTTACCAGGACAGAATCATCGGCGAAGATCCGTTCCATGGTTGCGACGTCATTTTTCTTCACCGCCTTCTGAGTTAGGCCTCAAGCGCGCCAACTTGTGTTTTCATCGTTGGCACGCGACCCTGCTAGTCGAATCCCGCTAAACACTGTGGCGGCCGCCTAGCCACGCGAACAGCCCCGCAAACAACTTCATCCCGGTCTTACGATTTTTCATGCAATCCCCTTATCGAGGCCCAAGATGTGCAGCAGATTCGCGATCGGCCTTCATCGGACGGCTGTCACCAATCGATGCCAGTCGAGATGGCTGGGCTGCGCGATGTGCGGGAATTGCGGGAATATTGCTGGCGCTTTGCCACAGCAAGATGGCGGCGTATGCGCGCCAAGGACGCCAGGCCTCTGAACGGCGTTCGAGTTCGCGCGTCGTGCGGGCTCCAGCGATGCTCCGCAGAACAGGATCGGCGGCAGGAAAAGCATCGGGATCTCGCAGCGCACGCATCGCCACGTGCTGCGCGGTCGACCTTTCAATTCCGGGAATTTCGCACAGCTGTCGCAAGAATGCGTCGCTGTCCGAAATGCCTTCAAACTTGATCTGTCCCGCATGAACCGCTCGAGCGAACGCATTAATGGCTTCAGCTTCTGCGTGCGGAAGGCCGGCGCTTGCCAAATTTGCAGCGGCGAGACTTTCCGGTGTTGGGAAAAGATGAGCGAGCTTTTTTGTCGCGGAGAACGGCTGCCCGAAGGCTTTGACTAACTGCGACGTGAGCGCTGCGACGCGCTCGAGACTAACATGTTGCTCGAGGATCGCACGCACCGTCACCTCGAAGGTGCTCCAGCAGCCCGGAACACGAAGTCCTTCTTCGATGTCCCCCAGCCGGGCGAGCGCCGGGTCGGAGCGCAGCGTTTTTGCGATGACTTCCCAATCCGCGTTGAGATCGAACATCGCGCGGATTCGCTCAATGATGAAAAAGAGCGAGTGCGGATCGCCAAAGTGGACGCGGACGCCGAGGGCGTTCTTCTCGGGTTCGTGAGAAACGGAGAAATCGCCGGCGACGCCGTTCACAGAAAAGCAGCGGCTGTAACCGTTGCTGTCGACCGATTCGACGCCGGGCGTGAGGCGTGCCGCGAGGAACTGCAAAACGCGCTTCCAGTTGTATGGCGGGCGGTAGTGAAGGTGGAAGAGATATCGATTTTGCAGCTGGCCTGGAGTGCGCGGCGTGAGCGCGCGGATTTGCGTTGGGGTTCGATGATAGACGCTGCGGATCGCTTCGTTGAATCGGCGAACACAACCGAACCCGGAAGACAGGGCGACTTGCATCATGGGCAAATTCGTTTCGTCGATCAACTTCTTGGCGAAGTGCAACCGGCCGGTCTGGGCAACGGCACTGGGCGTTGCTCCCAGGTGGCGCAGGAACAGGCGGCGAAGATGACGCGAGCCGATGCCGAGGCGTTCCGACAGAGCTTCGACGCCGCCGTCTTCCAGTCCGCGTTCGCTGATTAATTGGAGAGCTCTCGAAACGGTGTTGCGCGTTCCTACCCACGCGTTGGTGCCCGGCGAACACTCTGGGCGGCATCGCAAGCACGGGCGAAAACCGGCTTCGGCGGCTGCCGCTGCGCTGGGAAAGTAGCGAACATTGCATTCCTTGGAGGTGCGCGCGCGGCAGATCGGGCGGCAATAGATTCGCGTGGTCAGCACACCAATGAAGAACTTGCCATCGAATCGCGCATCGCGCGCGAGTCGCGCCCGTGAACAAATCTGATGGTCGAGTTCCATAGCGTTGGTCAGGGGATAATAGCCGATTTTGCGGAGGAAGCTGGACGTTTTCGGACGTAGATACTGAGCGGAAAATAGACCATGGAAAAAAGCAACAAGCCGGAATGTCCCCCGTCGACATACAAAGTAAAACATCCGCGTAACTCAGCTGACACTCTCCCATAACCCCTGTTCTTACGTATGCATGGGAAGCAAAGGAGTTACGAGAGAAGGGCTGGCATCAACAGCCGAACAAAGGAGTTAAAGGAGAGTGCCGAGCGACCTATACCGTAACGACCAGAGTACCCCATTACGACTGTTCTGCGGATGTATATCAAGGAGTGGTGGGAAGAGGCACGACCGCAGATGTTTCACAGCTCGTCATAG
>Ga0126379_10002354_pt1 | contig 12002 bp, 16 predicted proteins | sample PanSoiMetPlot_24_FD_92640 | JGI IMG/M metagenome (GOLD analysis project Ga0126379, IMG submission 92640) | Tropical forest soil microbial communities from Panama - MetaG Plot_24 | ecosystem: Environmental > Terrestrial > Soil > Tropical forest > Bulk soil | place: Panama | collected 2016-02-17
GCATTCCCGCCCTGTCACTGCCGGATCTCCAGCGAGCAGCACTTGGCGCCGCCGCCGGCCTTGACGAGCTCGGACAGGTCGACGGCGATGGGCCGGTAGCCGCGGTCGCCCAGCTGCTGCGCCAGGTGCTTTGCCTGTGCTGAAAGGACGATGTTGATGCCGTCGGTGACGGCGTTAAGGCCGAGCACGGCGGCGTCGTGTTCGGTCGCCAGGACAGCGTCCGGGAACAGTCGGCGCAGGACCGCGCGGCTGCCGGGACTGAACGCCGGCGGGTAGTAGGCGATGTTGGTCTCGTCGAGGGGGGCCAGTGCGGTGTCCAGGTGGTAGTAGCGCGGGTCGACGAGCTCGAGGCTGACCACCGGTACGCCGAAGAACTCCTGCGCCTCCCGGTGCGCGCTGGGGTCGGTGCGGAAGCCGTGGCCGGCGAGCATCAGTTCACCGACCACGACGAAGTCGCCCTCGCACTCGTTGATGTGCGCGGGTTCGCGGACCTCGGTGAGCTCGCCTCGGGCGGCGGCGTGCTGCAGCCAGGTCAGGTACGCCGGACTCTCCGGCTGGCGCTGCGGGTGCTTGAGGCGCGCACCGAGCGCCATGCCCGAAAGCACCAGCGCCCCGTTCGCCGAGAACACCATGTCCGGCAGGCCTGGCTTGGGTGACAGCACATCCACGCTGTGGCCGAGGTCCAGGTAGGTCTGTCGCAGCGTGTCCCACTGGCGCATCGCCTGCGCCGGGTCGACGGGCACAGTCAGGTCCATCCATGGGTTGATCGCGTACCGGACCTCGAAGTGCTCCGGGGGACACATCAGGTAGCGGCGGCGGGTGGCGACCCGGTCGACTGGGCTCGGCTTGGAAGGGACGGAGGTCGTCACGGTGGCTCTCCTGAGATGTTGTCGGGTTATCCCGAGGCGAGGCAGGTCGGCTCGACGCTATGACGCAGTTCCGATGCAATCAATCCCTGTCCATTGCGTCTGGGCGCGTGTTTCGTTGCGTCAAGACATCACTTATGGCAGTCTGTTGCGCAGGAGGTGGCGTGCTGTGGACGACATCGATCGAGGTGTCATCGGGTACCTAATGAAGGCAGGCCGTGCCACCTATGCGGAGGTCGGCGCTCAGGTCGGCCTGTCAGCGCCAGCGGTCAAGCGTCGAGTCGACCGGCTACTCGCCACCGGTGTCCTGCGCGGATTCACGGCGCTGCTCAACCCGGCCATGCTCGGCTGGGGCACCGAGGCCTACGTCCAGGTCCACTGCCGGGGCAGCGTCCTGCCCCGGGAGCTGCGCCAAAGCGCGGAGGCGCTGCCCGAAACCGTCAGCGCCTGCACCGTGTCCGGGGCCGCCGACATGCTCGTGCACCTGAGAGCCAAAGACGTCCAGCACCTCGAGCAGGCCATCGCGCAGTTGCGCAACGGACCGAACGTCGACCACACCGAGAGCGTCATCGTCCTGTCCAGACTTCTCGACCGATCAAGTGCAGCGGAGCTTCGCCTGGAACACCCACAGCAGCCCCACTCCACGGGCTCAGCCACACGGGAAACATAGCGGTTTCAGTCATTGACTCCTCACCGCCAGAAGCTTGTGAGCAGCGGCAGCTACACGCCGGCGATGGACAACATCCAGGCCATGATCTCGGCCAGCAGGATGATCAACGCGATCTGGAACAGCTCGCGCAGGCGATGGACGATTTGACCGTTGCGCTGCCAGTCCGCCTTGATCCGAACCGCGAGCCGGCGGTGCATGTCATCCATCAAAACCGGCTCGTCGCTGTCGACGTAGGTGTCCAACAGGTCCTGAGGGTCGAATCGGAACGTGAGGTTGTAGTACGGCCACAGCAGCGCGACGGTCAAAGCGCCGATCCCCAGCAGCAGAGAGATCGCGAGCCAATCCCAGCCGCCGACGCCGTCGGCCAGCGCCCGGCTACCAAGCAGGGAGCTGGCGAACGACGCGGCGAAGACGAGTGTCGCGGCGCGGTTGTGCAGGCTCTCCACCGCGGATTGCTGTTGCAGCAGGCCACGCAGCGCCTCCTGATAGACGAACGCAAGACGTGGATCCTCTGCGGCGCCCTCATCCATGCGGTAATCGTGGCCCATCCCCTTCGCCGCCACGACGGGTTTACAACCCGTGTCGGCCCGAACGGGCCAGGCTGAAAGCTGACGTCGCCGCGCGAGATGGTTCTGCGAACGCGAGCCGCACGCGAACGCCGCCCAGGTGACCCGCTCACGGCGACAACCCGCGACCGGACCGACCGCTCCGGCGCCGGCCTCGAGGATGCCGCAAGCCTAGGTTCACCAACCCGACCTACGTCACGCTGCCAGTCGCCGGTCCACGACGGCAACCTCGGCATCGACGCGGTGCCGGTCGTCATCGACTCCGGCGGCAACCACGCTGCGGCCGACGGCAACCCGCTGCAGTGCGTGAACGTCGGGCGCGCCGACCTCGCCGCGGGTGCAAGGTCGTGATCTCGTGGCCCCCGCCACTATGTTGCCGGTCGCCCCTAACACGCCGATTCGCGTGTCACCCCCGGACTGCCGGCGCGTAGGTCAGGTTCACCACGCCGGAGTCGAGGGTGCGGGTGGCGGTCAGCTGCAGGGTTGCGTTCACGCCACCCTGGGGAAACAACTGCGTCCCACCACCTAGCACGATTGGGTGCACTGCGATGCGGTATTCGTCAATGAGGTTGTGCCGCATCAGCGTCTGCACCAGCGTGGCGCTGCCGTATACCTCGATGTCCCCCCCGGATTCCTGCCTGAGTCGGGCGATTTCGGCAGCCACGTCGCCTTTGATAACCGTCGCGTTCCAGGCCAGCGGCCCGCTGAGCGTGGTCGACGCCACCAGTTTGGGGATCTCGTTCATCCGGTCCAGGTACGCGCCGCCCTTAATGTCCGCCCATGTCTTGTGCAGCAGTTCGTAGGTGACTCGGCCAACCAGAAAGTAGTCACTCGCGACCAGATGCTCCCACGCATCCTGCTGCGCCTCTGCCGTGAAGTATTCGTTGGCCCAACCGCCGCGATCGAGCTCGCCAAACCCTCCCGGGTCTTGAATGACGCCATCCAGCGTCACCAGAGTCGACACGCTCAACCTGCGCATGATGATCCTCCTCGATACCTACTGCCTGGGGGCCAGGTCGGCTCTTCCCGGCACCGGGGGTGAGCAGGGCCCCGTCGTGTTCGACGTAGCTCCGCGGCTGCCGGTGGGTCTTGCCGCTCTTGCGGCCGGTGAAGGTGATCAGCATCGGCCGCCGACTCAGTGGAAGTCGCGATCGGAAGTCCGAGCACAACACGCATCGGCACGTTGACCACCGCATGGCGCGGGTCTGCAGGCGCCTGCGCAGCGGACGTCGGGTCTTGCCGGGGCGGGACGTGGCGGCGCTGGTGATGAGGACGCTCCCCGTGGTTCTGATATGGTTTAGTCATACGCTCTGTCTGAATGAATTGCAAGGGAGTTCCCTCGATGAGCCCGCGGCCCTACCAGCTGGGCCGACGCCAGGCCGACATCGATGAGGGTCGACGCCGCATCCTGGACGCCGCGCGCGCCCTGCTCGCCGAATCCACCCACTACGCGCAGTTCACCGTCGATGCCGTCGCCAAACGCGCGGAGGTCGCCCGCGCCACTATCTACTACCAGTTCGGCTCCAAGACCGGCCTGCTCGAAGCCCTGTGTGACTCACTCGCCGAGCGCGGCGGGATGAACGAGCTCGCGGGCGCCTTCACCGCGCCCGATCCGGACGAGGCGCTGCGCCTGCTCGTCACCGCGTTCGCCCGGTTCTGGTGCACCGACCGGCTGGCGATGCGCCGGCTGCGCGGCCTCGCCATGCTCGACCCGGACGTCGCCGCCGTCATCGCCGCCCGCGACGAGCGCCGCCGCCATGCCCTCAGAACCTTGCTGGCCCGCCGCGACGACGTCGCCGACACGGCGCATGCCGTGCGAGTCGCGCACATGCTCACCAGCTTCGAGACGTACGACGCGCTGCTCAGCCCCCACCAGCGCCCCGGCGATGCCGTACCCACCCTGCTCGACCTGATCAGCACCGCCATCCGGATGGCCGCCCCCACCCGATCACGACTGAAATCATGAACAGCGCGAGCGTTTGCGTGGCGCGGTTGCGCAACGCCGGCGATTCGGACAGCGCGCTCTCCTTGACCGACAATGCCACGAACAGTAAGCCGGTCAATGTGCCCGCAACGGCTGCCACTGCTCCTGCGAAGGTGGCCCACGCCGCAGACACGTATCCCATCGCAGTTAACCCCCGACACTCCGCACTTCGGATCGGTCGATTCTGCCCGCCGAACCCTCACCCCGCCTGCTCCGCCGAGGGATGGGCGCCCAGCACCCGGCGCGTGCCGCCCATGGGTGACGAACGACGGAAAGCGACAGAGCGTAGGCCGATGAGGACCGTGGAGATGCTATGCCAGCCGATGGGGTCGCCAGCGGCTGGCTTGACTCATCGGCGGCGGCTTGGGTGGTCAGCCCCGGAGCGGCGCGCTGGATGGCGAGGCTGCGCGTCGTGACGTGGCCGCTGGCGGGCGGCAGCTCACATGGCGGCGAGGTACTTTCCGATGCAATCACTGATTGCGAGTGGAAGAGGTCGGCTCATTGACTCATCGGGGCAGCGGCGATCGGCGAGCGCACGCAGAGCGAGACGCGATCAGGCGAGTGTGCGAGCGCCTCTCCAGGCAGTTTCCTGAACTCCCGCCGAAGGAGATCGAGAAGACCGTCTATGGCAAGTACGACAACTTCGCCGAGAGTCCGGTCCGGGAGTTCGTGCCGGTACTCGTCGAACGTGGCAGCCGTGAGCGGCTCACCGCTCTGCGGCGCGGTTCTGGACGCGCCTAGCGATAGTCGAATGACCGTCCATGGGGCGCGGCATGCTTGCGGTCGGTCGCGAGCCCGCGATGCTGGCCCGACAGGTGAGCCTCGAGGACCCGCGCGGCCTCCCGGCCCTGGTGAAGCAAGCGTTTCGCCTGGCGCCGTCACGGCTGATCGTCGGCGAAATGCGCCTGGAGGATTGCCTCGACCTCGTGGAGGCGTTGAACGCCTGGGCACCGCGACTGGTAGGCGAGAACTTCTGCACCATTGTCTGTGACGTCGAACCCGCTGCTCTACCGTGTGATCCGCAATCGCGTAAGGGCCGAATTACCCGGCGCATGACGACGGGATGGATCCAGAAGGGTGGATCCATCCCGTCTGGGAGGCTGGGTTTGTCGTCAGGCGGCTGCAGCGTCCACGGCTGGTTCGAGCGCGGCGACCTCCTCAGCGCTCGCCTTGGCCCGCTCGAAGCCCACGCTGGCTACTAGGGCACCCAGGACGGCGAAGACTGCGATCACGATGCTGGCCGAGTGGAATCCGCTGAGCAAATGCCCGGTTCCGCCGGCCGGGGAGCGGATCGCGGAGCTGCCGACGATGACGGTGGCGACGATGGCCACGCCGACGGCGCCGCCGATCTCCCGCATGGTCTCGACGAGACCGGAGGCGAGGCCGGCGGCGGAGTTGGACACACCGGTCAGTGCGCCTACCTGCACCGACACCGCGCCCAGCCCGATGGCCACTCCTGCAAGCACGAACGCGGGGAGCAGGTCTCGGACGTAGCTGGCGTGTGTTGGCACTCGGGTCAGCAGGATTCCGGAGCCGGTGAGGCACAGCATCGCGATGGTGAGCAGTCGCCGCACCCCGAAGCGGGCCATCAGTCCGGATCCGGTCAGTCCCGCGACCACGAAGGCGACCACCGAGGTCGCCAGCCATGACGCGCCGGTACGGGTGGCGGAGAACCCGAGAACCTGCTGCATCAGCAGAGACCCGAGGAAGATGAAGGAGAAGAATCCGCCGAACAGGAAGAAGGCCATGGTGTTGGCGGTGACCAGCCGCCGGTTGCGGACGATGGCGCTGGGGATCAGCGGCTGGGCGGCCCGACGCTCGTTCCAGAGGAAGAGCGCGAACAGGGCGGCGGACGCGGCGGCGAAGGCCAACGTTGACGCTGATATCCAGCCGTGGTCGGTGGCCCGGTTGACGGCGTAGATCAGTGCGACCAGGGCGGCGGTGACGCTGAGCGACCCGACGGCATCGAAGTGTCCGCGGCGCGCGCGCGGTTCATCCTTGCCGAGGAGCAGCACGGCACCCGCCAGCAGCGCCAGGCCGACCGGAACGTTGAGGAAGAACACCCAGCGCCAGCCGGGGCCGTCGACCAGTAAACCGCTGGTGATCACACCGATCGAGGCCGATGTGCCCCCGACGGCGCCGAAGATGCCGAGAGCGCGTTGACGCTCCTCGTCTCGGGCGAAGGTGACGGCGAGGATCGATAGCGCGGCCGGTGCCATCAGCGCTGCGCCGAGACCTTCGGCGCCGCGGGCGGCGATGATCAGAGCCGACGAGCCGCCGAGTCCGGCCACCAGCGACGAGCCGGTGAACAGCACCAGCCCGCTGATCAACACTCGCCGACGCCCAACCAGGTCGGCCAGCCGCCCGCCAAGTAGCAGGAAGCCGCCGAGGAAGAGGCCATAGGTGATGACGAGCCACTGCAGGCTGCTCTCGGATAGGCCGAGGTCCTGCTGGATGGCGGGCAGTGCCACGTTCACGATCGCGATGTCCAGCACGACCATGAACTGCACGATGCAGGTGAGGGCCAGTATGAGGGCCTTGTGTGTCGATGTGACGGGCATGGGGTCCACCTCCAGGGAGTTCGCAGATTGAAGTTTAGTTGTTTTTAGCAACTAGACTTCACTTTGTCAATCGAGTTGAGCTAGACTCGGGGCATGAGTCGCGACTACCAACAGTTCTGCGGGCTAGCGCACGCCCTCGAGCTCGTCGGGGGGCGGTGGAGCCTGCTGATCGCACGCGACCTGCTGAGCGGGCCCAAGCGCTTCACCGACCTGCGCGCCGGACTGCCCGGCATCCCCACCAACGTGTTATCCGCACGCCTGCGCGAGCTGGAGGACGCCGGCGTGGTCCGCCGACAGGTGCAGCCCCGCCCGTCGTCAGGGATCGGCTATGAGCTGACCGAGTACGGCGCAGCCCTGGAGCAGCCACTGATCGCGCTAGGCATGTGGGGCGCACGCTCGATGAGCGCACACCGAGACGGCGCATTCAGCAGCATCCACGCGCTCTCACTCGGGCTGCGGGGCATGTTCCACCCCGACCAGGCCCGCGGCCGCACCCTTCGCTACGAGCTGCGCATCGATGGACAGTCCTTGGGAGTCGCGATCGACGACGGAGCACTGCACTTCGACAAACCGGACGGATCGACGACCCGCGTCGTCGTCGAGACAGACTCCGACACCATGTTCGCGATGCTCACGAAGCGCCTCACCCTCCGCGCGGCACTCTCCTCCGGCCGCGCCACCACCGAAGGCAAGCGCACCGAAGCCCAGCAGTTCTTCGAGATCTTCAACATAGACGAGGCCGACCTCATCGCCCATGGATGAAACCGCAACCCGTGTCTAGGGCGGTGTGCTGAGGCGACGTTGATTGCGGTGCTTTGTCGCGTGGCGGTTCAGGACCAGCTGCGGCGGGCGCCAGGAGCATTAACCTGTCGCAGCCGATCCACAGTTACGTTATAGTCCGTATCGGAACGGATAAGGAACCTCTCGGTGGAGGCTGCCGTGGATCGTGCCGCCGGATCTCGCTCCGACGCCGGACGCGACCGGCACGCTCGCGGCGCCGCCTTGGCGCTGCTGGCGTTCGCCATGCTGATCGTTTCACTGGATCAGTACATCGTGGTCGTGGCGCTGCCGGACATTGGGCGTGACCTGGGTTTCTCGGCCCAGACCCTGCAGACGGTGGTCACTGCCTACGTCGTCGCGTCGAGCGGGTTCCTCCTGCTGGGCGGGCGCACTGCTGACCTGCTCGGGCGGCGGCGCGTGCTGGTGACCGGATTGGCGCTGTACGCATCAGCGGCGCTCGCCGGCGGGCTCGCGCAGAGCCCGGCGATGCTGCTCGGCGCACGCGCGGTCCAGGGCTTGGGCGGTGCCGTCGTGTTTCCTGCGACGCTGGCCCTTGTCAACGTCACATTCCCGGAGGGCCGGGCACGCAACCGCGCGCTGGGCGTCTGGGGCGGGGCCGGCGCTGCTGGTCTGGTCGTCGGCGTGCTGCTCGGCGGTATCCTCACTCGCGCGTTCGGGTGGCAAGCCGTGTTCCTGATCAACGCCCCGTTGGCCGCCGCGGCGTTGCTGCTGGCCTTCCCGCTGCTCGACGCCGATGTCCGGCGGGGGAGTGGCCGCTCGTTCGACATGCCGGGCGCGCTAAGCGCGGCCGGGGCAATCAGCCTGCTCGTGTTCACTCTCGTGCGAGGTCCCGAGGCCGGCTGGGGCTCGCCGGTCGTGCTGGCCACCGCAGGGGCGGGGCTGGCACTGCTCGCCGGCTTGGTGCTGATTGAGCGGCGAGCCGCCGATCCCCTCGTACCACCGGCGCTGCTGAGAAACCGCAACGTCATTGCCGCCGCCGCGCTCGCGGCGATGTTCGCCGCGACCTTCGGCTCGGTGCTGTACTTCCTGTCGCTCTACCTGCAGAACGTCCGCGGCTACGACGCCCTCCGGACCGGGATGGCCTTCCTGCTACCGACGGCCGTCGTGGTGACGGGCTCCACGGTAGCCGGGCAGTTGGTGACGCGCTTCGGCCTGCGGCGCACACTCGTCGCGGCACTGGCGGTAGGCGCGGTCGGTGCCGCCGCGCTGGGACTGGCGATGACCGAAGACAGCTCGTATCCCGCACTCATGCCAGGTCTGGTGCTGCTGAGCATCGGCGACGGCGTCGTCTTCACCGCGATGTTCATCGCGGCGGCGACGGGCGTGGCCGACGGGCAGCAGGGCATCGCCTCCGGCCTGGCGTCCACCGGATCCGGGGTCGGCGCGGCGTTCGGCCTGGCTGTCCTGGTCCTCATCGCGAATCACGGCGCGGGAACTACGGGCGGCGCCGGGCTCGCTACGGCTCAGGGCATCCGGACGGCGGTCTTCACGGTGGCGGTCGGGATCGTCCTTACCCTGCTGGTTGCCTCAACACTGCGTCCGGCCACCGGTTCCCCGGCCCGCGACGCCGCTCGCCCGCGCGGGTGTCAGCCGTGCTGATGACGACCGGCGGCGTTCACCCGACGGCTGTGTTCGAGCAGGCGCGGGTAGTTGGTCGCGATGCCCTGCATCAAGGCCGTGACCGCGCGCTCGATCTCCTTATTGCTCGTCCTCGCGTGACCGAACAACGCACGGTAGTAGACCAGCGATCCGAGCAGGTCCACGATCAGGTCGAGGTCAACCTGCTCCCGCAAGTCGCCCCTATGGTGCGCGCGGTTGAGGGTCTCTTTCACGGCCGCGCGCGGTGGATCAAACAGCGTAGTCATGAAGGCCCGCTGCAGCTCCGGATCGTTCGCGCAGTCGGCCAGCAAAGGACCGAGCACATCGGGAGTGATCCGACGGAATACCTTCACGAAGACCTTAAGGCATTCCTCGACGTCGCACAGTGTGCAGCCCGTGTCCGGCGCGCGGGCGCTGCCCAACCGCATGCCCAACGCGGCCAGAACAAGCTGCTGCCGGGTCGGCCAGCGGCGATAGATGGCCGGCTTCGTCGTGCCGCCCCGCCGCGCAACCTCGTCGAGGGTCAGCCGGCCGTATCCGGATTCGCCTAACACGGCGAGCGTTGCCTCGAGCACGGCTGCGTCGATCAACGGGTCACGCGGGCGGCCGAGACGAGGGCCTCTGCTCACATCGTCTGACGCGGGGTGCACAAGCGAAAGTATAGGTGCGGTTGGGCCCGGTGTTCCATTCCAGCTCGGAACATAATTGATGTTGCGGTAGGTGTGTCCGATCTCGGGGCACAGAGTGTTTATTCGCTGCGGTGCAGGGTGATGTTCGCGTTGTGCCGGTCACTCCTGGTGCAGGTTGATCAGGTTGCCGAAGCTGTCGGCAAGGACGGCGTCGATGCCGCCGTAGTCCATGCGTGTGGGTTCTTTCACGAATACCACGCCGAGGGCTTTGAGCCGTTCGGCGTCGCGTCGGCAGTCTTGGGTGCGTAGGGATAGGGCGGGGCGGCCGATGTCGTGGTTTGCTTGTCGGAACGCTCGCGCAGGTTCGTCGGCGAGCTGCAGCGCGAGCTCCACACCGTCGGGTTCTTCAGGGACACTACGGTCAGCCAGCGCTCGGTGTCGGTGTAAGCGGCGTCGTCCTTGACCCGAAGACCGAGCACCGCCGTGTAGAACCGCTGGGCTTCGTCCTGATCGTCGACGAAGACGCTGATCAAGCCGATACGCATCTGAGGCTGCCTTTCCTGGCGGTCGAACACAGGGGGAACCCTGCGTCGCTTGGGGTATTGGATGCGCTGGTCCGCGGCCGCTCAGGCGGCCAGTTGGACCTGCGCATCGGCGGCGTAACGCAGCGCGAACCCGAACTCGGTGACGGCGATCGCCACCGCGGCCGGGCCGACCTCGATCCCGCGCACGTGCAATGACCAGTCACACTGCCGCACGATGTCGCCGGGATGCAGGTCACGGGCGAGCACCTGCCGATCGTGCCCGACCCGCGCGGAGTGCGCGCGGTCAGGCGTCTGGACGGCTCGGCCCGGGTCTGCTGGCTGCAAGGTCAGGATGCTGATATCGCTGAACATTTGCCGAACTCCTTCCAGCTGACCCCGATGTCTAACCCCCATGCTCGACTGTCGACGGACGCCGCCGCATCGCCGCAGGGGTGGATTCGAAACTCCACCCACAGACGTAGACGCGGCATCTGCAGCAGTCGCTGCGCGTCAATGACCCTGGCGGGACGGCTACTCGTCGTTGAGCGGATCGGGTCTCCAACCGGCGAGTTTGGCGTCGCGCAGCATGTACGAGCAAGCTCGCGCTGCCTGTGGAACCTGGCTGGACCGACGACAGCGCCGCGGCTAACTGCCGGATCGTTGTCTGGTAACTGCCGCGTCAGCGCCGCGGACGCCGGCCAGGCGGAGGCACGGTTGCTCAGACGCCGAGTGCCTCGATGACGAGTCGGGCGGCTGCGGTGCCCGAGTATTGCTGTTGACCGGTGATCAGGTTTCCGTCCCGAACGGCGTGCGGCCAGAAGCGGCCGGCGACGATGAAGTTCGTTCCTGACAGCGCCTTGGCCTCATCCTCGATCCGGAACGGTTGGATTTTCTGCCCGACGTAGTTGTCGGCGAAGTCTTCCTCGGAGTTCGCGAAGCCGGTCCACGTCTTGCCGTCGACCAGCAACCGTCCGTCACGGAGGCGAACCCTGAGCAGCACGCATGTCGCGTGGCAGATGATCGCCGTAATCTTGCCGGCTTCGTAGCAGTCACGGACCAGCGCGTGTACCCGCTCGTCGCGGAAGAAGGTGTACATCGGGCCCTGGCCACCGACCAGCAGAACCGCGTCGTGGCTCGTCAGATCGACGTCCGCAATGGCCTTGGTGGACTCGATCAACGCGGCGTGGCGCGGCGAGTTGATGAAGCCAAGGCTGAGCAAGTCGTCGGCCGAATAGCCGCTCGCGTCGCGCGGATCGCTCCAGGAATCGGCGCGCAATGCGCCGCCGTCGGGGCTCGCGACCTCAACCGTGTACCCGTGTTCGACGAACTCCCAGTATGGATGGGTCAACTCCGACCACCAGAAGCCGATCGGCCATCCGGTTTGTTCCGATGTTGCGGGGTTGGACACGACGATCAAGACGCGCTTGGGATGCTCCGGGTCCCTAACACTGATCTGCCCGCTCATGCGATCACGCCCTTTCCAGGTGGCGGGACAATTACCTACTCGGCCGCGCCGGTCGCTACCCAGCGCTCGAACGTCTGCAGCTTCGGTTGATCCCAGGGATCGTCACAGGGCATCGAGCCGCTCTGCAATCGCTCGAGAATGGCCTTTGCATTGGCCTTGACGTCGGCGTAGCTCCACAGGTCGAACGCGAAACTCATAGACTGCCGGTCGCGGGCGCGGAAGAGCGGCTTGACGTGGCGGCTGAAACTCACGCTGTCGTCGGGTCCGGGCGGGGTGGTCGCCACCTCGCCGTCTTCCGTCGCGTCAGTCGACTCTTGGCGCACTGGTCGCCCGGCTA
>Ga0126379_10002355_pt1 | contig 11992 bp, 13 predicted proteins | sample PanSoiMetPlot_24_FD_92640 | JGI IMG/M metagenome (GOLD analysis project Ga0126379, IMG submission 92640) | Tropical forest soil microbial communities from Panama - MetaG Plot_24 | ecosystem: Environmental > Terrestrial > Soil > Tropical forest > Bulk soil | place: Panama | collected 2016-02-17
GAACATTTCGGTCCGATCTGGGCCTGTTTGGCGCTTGCCGGAGCCTTCCTGCTCGTTGTCTTAATCGCGACTGTGGCAATTGTCTCGATTCGACGTCGTCAAGCGCGGATTCTCGCTGTCCGTAAGCAAAGCGCAGCGACCCTATTGCGCGATCCTACCGTCCTCGCCCTCGCGCTGCAGGTCGGTCGCACCCTTGGGTTCAAACGTGTCATACCCGTGGCGCTGCTCGGGGCCTTCCTGGTCGGTATGGTGCTGAGCCGATCGGCGTCGCGTGACGCCGGCGATTCCCAATCCGATTCCCAGGACTGACGGTAAGGCTTGGCCGCGAAAGCCATGACGCTGCCAAGAGCAATGCAATGGATTTTTGAATGTCGTCATGGCCAAGAGCACCCGAAAGTTCCGCAGATGGTCCGGCCCTCATCATGGGCGTTGCTGGATTCGTAAAGCCGGCCGGCACCCAAAAGCCTCCCCGCGACGAAGATCCACGACAGGGGCGCCCGCCGCCGCTTCGTACCCGCCACGCGGTCGCACACGCGAGGGCCGCGCTGTCGCTCGCTCCGTCATGCCGTGGCGGCCGCAGCTTCAACGCGCTATCTTGCAAGCATGTCGAGAGCGGCCGAAGCCGGATGACCTCGCTGATCTTTGGCGGCAACGCCCGTTCCGGGGGTTGCGGGCAAGTCGCAACCGATACCGATCCACCGCGAGGACACACCAAAATCACGGCAGCGGACCTATGACAATCATTCAGCGTGCGCTTTACACCCTGGTTTTCTCCGCAATGTTGCAGCCGGCGCTCGCCGATGACCCGCCTCGCCACGCGCAGCCGAACGCGCCGCTCGAACACCGTGGACCCGGAGTCCTACAGCTGTTGCCCGGTGATGCCGTCACCGAGCACACGATCGATCTGCCAAAAGGCCAACTCGCCTACACGGCAACCGCAGGGACGTTGCCATTGTTCGATCCGAACGGCGAGCGCAAGGCCGACATCTTCTACACGGCTTACGTGGCCAAGGGTCCCAATGCCAACACCCGGCCAGTGACGTTCGTGTTCAATGGCGGCCCGGGGGCTGCGTCGGCATTTCTGCACCTTGGATTGGTCGGGCCAAAGATCATCGACTTTGGTCCCAATCATCGCGATGGTGCTGGCGCCAGATTAAAAGACAACCCCGAGACTTGGCTCGAGTTTACCGACCTCGTTCTCATCGATCCGATCGGAACCGGCTGGAGTCGGACCGCCAAGCCCGAAGACGCTGAAGCGTTCTGGAGCGTTCAGGGAGATGCCGAAGAACTGGCCAAGGTGATTGCCCTCTATGTGGCCAAAAACAACCGATCGGACTCACCCAAATATCTGTTGGGTGAAAGCTATGGTGGTTTTCGGGCCGTGAAGGTCGCGCGGACGCTGCAACAACAGCAAGGCATCGTCATCTCGAAAATGATCATGGTTTCTCCCCTCTTGGAGGGTGCCTTCCAGTTCGGTTCCGACCGTTTCGCCCTAGGCGCAGCGCTAGAACTCCCGAGCCTTGTCGCAACCGAGCTGGAACGTAAGCATGCCTTCAGCGCCGATACGTTAGCCGCAGGCGAGCGCTTTGCGATGACCGAATACCTGACGACGCTCGCCGGTCCGCCCCTTAGCGGCGAACAAGCCAAAACATTCTATTTGCGCGTGGCGCAATGGACGGGTCTGCCCGTCGAGGCCGTCGCCAAGGCACGCGGGCTGATACGCAGCAGCTATGTTAAGCACTTGAGGGAGGGTGAACAGGAAGTGGTCAGCCACTATGACGTGTCCTTCGCGGCTATTGATCCTTTTCCCGAAGCCTACGCGGCGGAAGGGCCCGACCCCATTCTGGACGGGTATGTCCGTTCACTCGGTGGTGAATTCGTCGGCTACGCGGCCAATCAGCTCGGCTTTAAGACCGAGATGACTTACGCGCTGCTCGCGCAGGAAGTTAGTCACAAATGGAAGTGGCACGAGGGGGCGAGCCTTGTGCCGCCGAGCGTCACGGACGATCTTCGTGAGCTGTTGTCGTTGAACGCGTCGTTGCGATGCCTCATTGGCCATGGCTACAGCGATCTGGTCGTGCCTTACTCGGTCAGTCGCTATGTCCGCGACCATTTACCAAACCAAGGTATCGCCGAACGCGTGGGTCTCAAGCTCTACCGTGGGGGCCACATGTTCTATCTGGATGACCGGGCTCGCCAGGAATTCACCGCGGACGTCAAGGCGTTCTACGGTTCGGACGCGGCGCCGACGTCACACTAGCCAGGGGAGATCCATCGGCCGAGAGACCGCCTTCCCGCGAACAATTGGCACTGAGGGCTCGCCCATGACCGCAGAGCGCACATGCGAGCGCCGGCGCGCCTTTTCGGGGCTGGCCAAGGGTGTCAGACCGCTGGTCCTCGTTCCACACCGGGGGACCAATGCCTGTGGGTAAGTCAATATTGGGCTGGGATAATCACGATTGTCGCTGTGATCTTAATATTGCCCTTAATCAGGGTCATGCAGCCGTCAAGGTCAACGAGCGGGTGAAGACCCAGCTTCGGGACGGATCGTAAGATTGAGGACTGCACTGCTGCTCTTCTCAACGGCGACTTCTGCTCCGAGGCCATCGCGAACGTAGGCGTAAGCGCTGACTGCTGCTGAAGAATCAATGCCCGGATCAGGGCGGCGTTGATTCGAACCAAAGCAAGGCAGTGGGGTGGCGGTGGGTCTTGGGACGCTGCGGGCCGGAAGATTCGGGATGACGTAACGTTGCCCCTGTCAAGCAGGGCGCCGTGCCGCTAAAGTTTTGCCCGATTCGGCCCCTAGCTCGCCCGCCGAAGGTTGGACCATTTTACTCGATCATCGAATGGACACTGTGATGAAACCTCTTCGCATTGACAGAACATATGAGTTCGGAGCCGGGCCCGAGACCGGGCCCAGAGGTGAAACCAACCGACGCATTCTCATCGTTGAGGATAACGACTTCGTGGCGCACCAGTGCGAGACCGCGCTCGTCGAGGCGGGCTACGAGGTCGTCGACATCGTGACCACGGCAGATGCGGCCGTCAAAGTGGCCCTGGAGCGCCGGCCCGCGTTGATTCTCATGGATATCTACCTACGCGGCCAGCGCGACGGCATCGACGCGGCACTCGAGATCTTCGAACAGTGCGGGATTCGCAGCATTTTTGCGTCTGCACTCGCCGATGCATCCGGCAAGGCGCGTGCAGATGCCGCGCGCCCCTTGGCATGGCTTGCTAAACCGTTCACCGATCAGAAGCTCGTCAGAACAATCGAAGCAGCGATGAGCGACGTCGACGCAACGGTGCAAGTGGAGAATTGAGACTCCGGGGGACTGACGCCAAGCGCGACCACGCGATCGCGACGACTTATCACTAGCTCCGCTCAGCTGTTTGATCACCGTGCCGGCGATTGCTGGCGGGAACGAATGTTCGTTGGTTGAGCGAGCGGAGCGAGGTTCTAGGCGTTGCGATGACGGCCGAGAAGCTCTATGACGACGAGGACACGAAAAGCACGTGTTCTCATGGCGGCCGCGCAACCTCAGATTGTCGTTAAGGTCGATCGACGCTCGCCCGATGGGCACGTCGGTTTTCTGAGCGTCCATAACCCGACCAAGCTCAATGCGTTGAGCAGCGCGGTGATGGACGCCTTCGTGGCCGCCGTGGCGAAACTCGGACAAGACGAAGCGTTGCGCGTCCTGGTCGTGACGGGCACAGGCAACAAGGCCTTTATCGGCGGCGCCGACATCGACGAAATGGCCCGCCTTGATGCCGCGTCGGCCAGAGCGTTCATCACCCGGGTTCACCGTTGCTGCGAAGCCCTGCGGAACCTGCCCGTGCCGGTGATAGCCCGGATTGACGGCTACACCCTGGGAGCCGGCCTGGAATTGGCAGCCGCTTGCGACTTGCGCGTGGCAACCGAGAGCGCTCAATTCGGCATGCCTGAAGTGCGACTCGGCATGCCTTCCGTCGTCGAGGCCGCGCTTCTGCCCACCCTCGTGGGCTGGGGTCGCGCGCGCGAAATGTTGCTGCTTGGCGAGATCGTGACCGCCCACGAGGCCGCCCGCTGGGGACTGATTGAGCGGGTTGTGCCAGCCGATGCACTGGATCAAGCGGTCGAACGTTGGATCCAAGCGGTGCTTGCGGCTGAGCCCAGGGCGGTCCGCCTGCAGAAGCTGCTCATCAGGACATGGGAGAAACTGCCGCTCACCGATGCGATTAAGGCCGGGATCGATTCCTTCGTGAGTGCGTTTGAGACCGACGAGCCAAGCCGCGCCATCGCCAAATTCAGAGCAAGGCGAAGGCCTTGAATTCGCCGACTAAGACCGTAGGGATTGGCCTGCGCCGGGCATTTTCAGACTCTACCCACAATACCTGACCCGCCTCTCCGACGACTTCCTTCATGCAGGGCCCGTTCCTGCTAGAGTGCATCCAAGATGGACATCGCGTCGTGATTGCTGGGCGCCGCTTCAAACGCGGTGGCCCCACCGCAGTCCGTAGGCAGCGGACGAGAAGGTCTCAATGGTGCGAGTTGCAAGCGCTGCGTGAAGCAGATTTCGACCAAGCAGGAACCGAGTAGCTAAGTCGTTCAGATCCGCTTTGCCGAGGTTTTCGCAGAGCGGTAAGCTGACGCACCGGGCAAGAACGGAGGGCGGTTATGAGGTGGGCAGCATGGGTGGTCGCAGCCGTCGTGGTGGGGATCGGTCTTTCGGGCAGTCCGGTGCGTCCCCAATCGGCCGGGGTCCAGAGGTTGTACGTCTTCGATTGCGGCGAAGGGCATGCCGCGGACCAGTCACGCTGGTCGCCCGGCGTCAATGTCGGCAAACCCCTCGATGTTTCGGGAAACTGCTACCTAATCCATCATGCGCTGGGGTATCTGCTCTGGGATACCGGTGTGCCTGACGAGGTCGCGACCATGCCTAACGGATTTTCCGGCAGCCCGGGATCTCCCGTTTGGCATCGAAGCCGTACGCTTGCCGCGCAGTTGGGGGGTGTCGGACTGGCACCCGAGAATATTGACTATGTGGCGATATCCCACACCCACCCCGATCACGTCGGCAATGTCGAGCTGTTTCCCCGGTCGACCCTTCTCATCCAGAAGGCCGAGTATGACTGGAGCTTCCAATCGGGCAAATCGCGCATTGCTGCCAGCCATCCCGTGCAAAAACTCAAAGGCGATCATGATGTCTTCGGCGACGGCACCGTCATGATCATATCGACTCCGGGGCACACGCCAGGCCACCAATCACTTCTCGTCCACTTGCCAAAAACAGGCTGGGTCATTCTCAGTGGCGACGCCGTGCATTTTAAGGACAATTGGGACAATCGGCGGGTTCCGGCCAACAATGTCGATAAAGACCAGACATTGGTCTCGATGCAGCGTCTTGCTGACCTAATGAAACAATACAACGCCCAGCTCTGGATCAATCACGACAAGATCCAGAGCGATCAACAACGGCATGCTCCCGAATATTACGAGTAGCCTGCCTCGAGTTTACTAAACCACTAACGCGGAGAATGGTGATGATTATCGCGTCCGTACGTTTCAATCTGCGGCCGGGCACCACCTTAGCCGAGGTCGCAAAGCTGTTTGAGGCGTCAGCCCCAAAGTATCGCGACGTGCCCGGATTGCTCACCAAGCACTACGTGTTTGGCGGTGGCAAGGGAGGCGGAATTTATCTGTGGGAATCGCGAGAGGCAGCCGAGCGGCTTTATACCGCGGCGTGGCGCCAAATGATCGCGGATCGCTACGGATGCGAACCCGAGATCGAATGGTTGGAGAACCCGCTCACCGTAGACAATGTCGGCGGCCAGGTCCTGAACTCCGCAGCCTAGGGCGAAAGCGCATGCGTGTCCTCGTCCTGCCAGGCGACGGGATCGGGCCGGAGATTTCGGCCGCCACCGTCGAGGTGCTCAATCTCGTTGATCGCCGGCTGTCGTTGGCGCTGCGCTTGGAAACCCACGAGGTCGGCCTCACCCGCCTTAACCACGATGGCACCACCTTGCCGCCAGCGGTGCTCCAAGCCGCGCGCGCCGCGGATGGCATCGTCGTCGGACCAATTTCCAACCTGGATTATCCACCACCCGAGCGCGGCGGCATCAACATTTCGGCCGAGCTGAGAACCACGCTCGATCTCTACGCCAACATCCGGCCAGCCCGTTCGCGCCAGGGGTTGCCGCACTATGGTCGCACGCCGATCGACCTGGTGATCATGCGCGAAAACACCGAAGGGTTCTATGCCGACCGCAATATGCATGCCGGGAGCGGCGAATGGATGCCCACGCCTGACCTCGCCCTCTCGATGCGCAAGATCAGCGCGCAGGGGTCGCGGCGCATCGCCGCGGCCGCCTTTGAGCTGGCACGGCGCCGGCGCCGCAAGGTCACCGCGGTCCACAAGGTCAATGTCCTCAAGATGACGGAGGGCTTGTTCCTGCGGGAGGTCCGCGACGTCGCCAAGGTCTTTGCGGATGTCGACTACGACGAGCAGTTGGTGGACTCCATGGCCGCGCTCTTGGTGCGTGACGCGCAGCGCTTCGACGTGGTCGTGACCACCAACATGTTCGGTGACATCCTCTCCGATGAAGCCTCGGAACTCTCGGGGAGTCTCGGTCTCGGCGCAGCCATCAACGCCGGCGACGCGCACTGCATGGCGCAAGCCCAGCATGGATCGGCGCCAGACCTCGCCGGTCAGGATCGAGCCAATCCCTCCTCCCTGGTGCTTTCCGCCGCGATGCTGCTTGATTGGATTGCACGTACCCGCCAACTTGAACGCTTTGCACGCGGCGCGGTGGTAATCGAGCAGTCGGTTGATGCCTTGGTCAAGGATCCGTCGACCCGAACAGCTGACCTCGGTGGTCCCTTGGGGACACGGGCTTTCACGGCCGCCTTGTGCGCGCAGATCAGCCATCGACTAGGGTGAGCGCGCGGCTCTTCGACAGCGTGGGCGGCGGGGCCGCGCTAACTAACGGCACCGTTTTCGGGTGGCGCACTGCGCCTGGGTCGCCACAATCGGCCCGGAGTCCAACAAGCCGGAAGGATATCGTGATGCCAAGGTCTCAAAGCCTCGCCGCGGGGCGCCATCGACAGCGCGATCTCTGCATGGTCGTCGTGATGTTCGCGGGGCTGACTTTAGGGCCCGTCACACGGGCCGAGGAGGTGCTGACTCTCAAGGAGCGGCTGTCCGACAAAGCATCCGACGAGCAACGGATTGACAACTGTCGGGTGCCGCCCGAACGCCGCGGCGCTAAACTCAGGCCGGAATGCGCGGATCGGGCCGCCGCCCCCGCCCAAGCGGCAGATCAAGGGCGGTGAAACATCGGCGCACTACTCGGACTTATCCCCGGCCCGCCGGCCGTGGCGGCGCATGACGTGCTCGAGCGCCGCATCCACGTTCAAGCGCTCCAAATCCTGCCGCGCGAATTCCAGCGCGCGCCGATAGATATCAGTCATGGTCGGCGGAAGCTGCTGGCGCTCGAGCCGGTTGCGCCAGAGAAGTAGGCGCTTCCAACCGCGTGTGTCGCCGCCCCGTCGGGGCAATTCATGACCGAGGCTGACGAGCCGCAAGGCCAGCGCTTGCGCCGCGCTGGCTTCGTCAATCGCTGAGATCGTTGTCAGCACAGCAAGGTAGGCGGCGGCTACGGCAAACATTGGATTGAGATCGCTATCCGCCGTTTCCTCCTCCTCACGGTGCAACATCAAGTACGCAGCAAGCTCCTCGGCGATGGCGGCCTCGCCGCTCTGCCCGGTCGTTTCGAGCCCGTGCTTCACGCGCTGCAAAAATTGTACAAATGTATCGAGCTTGCATGACCCAGGCTCGAGCGGCAGATAGCTAAATTCGCCGGGCTTGTGGCGCTGTGGCATGACCGCACGCGAACGTCGCGTCGTTCCGACGGCCCCGGGCCCGGCGCTGCGACGCTTGTTATCGGAAACAGGTAACCCGTACATGCTCAGACCAAGTATTTCGAATTGTCTGTAATTTGCACGTATCTCTTCTAAAAAATTTATAAGCTCCTGGGTGACTTTTGCCTAATTAGCGTTAACCCAAGCCGGCCCCATGGAGGGCAGGTCCGAGGCAGGGGGCTGCGGTCAGGACTCGGTTAATAGCGAATTCATCAATAATCTCAGATCTTTGAGGAGGTGAGCGGCCGCGCTCGCGGTGAGCGCCCTGGCCGAGCCTGACAACGCCGCGCAGCCCAAAGGATTGGCGCACCCACCGGTACTTGAGAGGCGATCAGGCCTAGAGGTTCAACGCGTCGATCAAATCCGGCTGTCTATGGTGACGCTGCAGTCAGGCGTGGTCAGGCTCGGCGTAAGCGCCGGGCTTGCACGTCTCCCAGCCCGCCTCATGATGATCGCGGTTGCAGTTGGCGCAGAACGCTCGCAGTCCATCACACGTAGGACAGTAGTGGTCATGCGGATTATCGTCGCCGCGGCAAAACGCGTGGCATGGCTGATCGCCCGTCGCAAAATGAGCGTCTATAATGGTTGCAGCGGTCGGATATTCGGCCGCTCCAGAATGTGGAAGACGGCCATCATCGCGCCGGCTATGGACGTGAGCGGCCGGGGATTTCTGGCGCGTGGGCTCGTCGGCCCAGTCGGCGAGAGTCATGACGGCGCGCGCTCGCTCGCTATGCGAACGCAATCAGTCCGCCTTTCGCGGGCGAGGTCCCGCCGAAACGGACGAGCAGTCTAGCAGGCATGTTCCCGTCTCCCTTCCGGTTGTGGGTGCGAGCGCTTACCATTATTGGGAGCGGGAGGCAATCGTTCGGGCACGACGCGCCCGGCATCGTCCGGCAAAACGCGGAAGATCGCAATGACTTCAGCGTCGTGGGTTGCTGCGGCCGATGAACGCGCCGACGCGCGGCGGGCTTGCTAGCGAAGCAACCCGCCTGTGCCAAGTTTGGGTTGGCGGTCATCGGGCGCGCCTGATGATTGGCACCCTATGCGCGCCGACTTGCTCGGCATCGAAAAGTCCGCGTGGCTCGCAACGCCGTCGCCGAAATATTACCTGCGGGGTAGTTGAACGGGCGCGAACCCGGAGTACGCTCACTCGATGGCCAATATGACCCGACCGGTAGGGGTGCATTTGCGAGAATGGCGTCGGCGTCGACGCATGAGTCAACTCGAACTCGCCTGCGAAGCCGATATTTCGTCAAGGCATTTGAGCTTTCTCGAAACCGGCCGATCCCGACCCAGCCGCGAAATGATCTTGCACCTTGCCGAGCAGCTCGAAGTTCCGATGCGCGAACGCAATGTGCTGCTGGTCGCGGCCGGCTACGCTCCGATGTTCCCGGAGCGGGCACTAGATGACCCCTCGCTTAATGCTGCGCGCCATGCCATCGACCTGGTGTTGGAAGGACAGAAGCCATATCCGGCGTTTGCGATCGACCGGCATTGGCGCGTGGTCGCTTCCAATGGGGCTATTCCCGAATTGTATGAGGGAGCGGCCCCCCACTTGTTGGAGCCTCCGATCAATGGTCTGCGCCTGAGCTTGCATCCGCAAGGACTGGCGCCGAGGATCGCCAACCTCGGCGAATGGCGCGCACATTTGTTAATGCGTCTCCGACAGCAAATCGACCTGACCGCGGACGTGGTGCTAATGGACCTCATGCGCGAAGTTTTGGAATATCCAATGCCGGCAAGCGTCGGGCTGGCTCGATCTTCCATCGCAGAAGAACAGAGTTTGGTGGTGCCATTCAAAATTGTTACCAGCGCTGGCCTGCTGTCGTTGTTTAGCACGACAACCGTATTTGGCACCCCGGTTGATGTCACCCTCTCTGAGCTGGCCCTCGAAATGTTCTTTCCTGCCGATGCCGAGACGGCCGAATCCGTGCGCCGATTGGCCGGCCAAGGCGACGCTGCGCAGCGCCTCGCGGAAGCGGCCGAATGAACGCGATGTTCGTCCCGTATCTGCGGATTGATTTTCCAGCGTGAACTTAGACTCCGTGTCTGTTCGATGCCGGGCGACGACGCGCGGCACGATGCTTAAGCGGCGATGATCCCCCCGTCACGATCACGTACCGTGCAGCGGCGGCTAAAGCCGGTGGCGGCAGGCGCCGTGCCCATTCGATCAAGCGGGCACGGCGCGACCGCAGACAGGCGTCAGCTTGTGACGAATGTGAGGAGGTCGGCGTTGAGGCGCTCGATATGGGTGAACATCAGGCCGTGCGGAGCGCCCTCATAAACGGTCAGTCGACTCCCCGGGATCAGCTGCGCGGTTTTCTGGCCCGTAAGGCCTAGCGGCGCGGAGTGGTCGCGATCGCCATGAATGATGAACGTAGGCACGGTTACATGCCGCAGTTCGCCGCGGAAGTCCGTCTCGGTGACCAGCACATTGAGGTCGATCAAAGCCTTTAGCGAGCTTTGCAACATCATTGCGCCCACCCATTGGATCATCTCATTTGAGGTGGCGGGCACGAAGAAAGGCCGGGCGTTGTCGAACAGCCATTTCGGAAAATCCTTGCGCCACATCGCACGCATCTGATCAAAGACCGCCTTGTCCACGCCGTCCGGGTTGTCCGCGGTCTTCAGCAAGAATGGGGTGCTGGGAGCGATCAGAACCACCCGCGTGACTCGGCTCGGACTGTGGCGCGACAGATAACGGACGATCTCACCAGCCCCCATCGAATGGCCAACGAGGGTGATTTCATTGAGCTCCAGTTGCTCGATGACCGTTGCGAGGTCATCAGCGAGCGTGTCGTAGTCGTATCCTCGTCCGGGATCGCCCGAGCGGCCATGGCTGCGCCGGTCGAAGGCGATGCAGCGGACCTCTGGTCCGGACAAAGCCACCATCTGGTAGGCCCACATGTCAGCGTTGAGTCCCCAGCTCGAGACGAACACGACCGGCCTCCCGGCTCCCCAGTCCTTATAGAATAGGTTCGTACCGTCGGCGGTTACGATGTGGCGCATGGGAACAGTTTCGGCCGCAGAGGCCGGAGTTGTGGCCGCTTGGATGCCGATGGCTCGAACGCCGACGCCGGCAGCGAGTGTTCCGACTGATTTGAGAACTTGGCGTCTATACATGAAAGTCTCCTCGCAGCACAAAAATTGCTGATCGTTGATTGATAATCAGGGAACGCGGCGCGAGTCGATAACGTGGAAGGTAAGGGGAAAATGACATCGCAGTGGGAGAGCGGCTCGTAAGCACAGACGCGCAAACTGCGTCGAACTCTCACCTCTTCGGCAGCACACGCCGAGCGCCGGTTAATGGCCACGTCTTTGCTGGCGCTCCATGACCTGCCATGTAATCGACCGGCCGAGATAATAAGATCACCATGCGGGTCGGCATCGCAATCGTTTCAATCGATGCTCTGTATGGAGACGGATATGAGCACTCACACCGACGTGATCGATCGCTATTTTGCCATCTGGAATGAAACAGACCCCGCACGCCGTCGCAGTCTGATCGCGAAGACGTGGACGGAAAGCGCCAACTATCTCGACCCCTTGATGCAAGGTGACGGCCAAGCCGGCATCGACACGATGGTTGCGGGGGTTCAGCAGCGTTTCCCCGGACACCAGTTTCGGCGAACCGGCGATATCGATTCCCATCACGATCGGCTGCGCTTTTCCTGGGAGCTACGTGCCCATGGCGGAGCCGTCGTGGTCGACGGCACGGATTTTGCGGTCATTGCCGCTGATGGGCGCCTGCAAACCGTGACGGGCTTCCTCGACCATGCCCCGACAATCGGTTAAGCGGAGCGGATCCCCCCTCGGCTTCGGGCTGGCAGCCCGGCGTGCGTATTGAAATGCGCCTCTCGGGGCCCGCCGCGCACAGACACGGCGCAATCCGTTGGGGCGCTGCACCCTCTCCCCGAGAGCGAGGGGCGTAAATGTGCGTAGGAAATCTGGTTAACACCCTCTGACTTTCCGCGGCCGGCCGACTGACTTTTCGCGGTCGGCCGAGGAAACGAATTTCAAACGTTTAGGCACTAAATAGGCAACTATCCCGTTCGCGGGGATTGACGGGCCGAGGTTTGGCCGCAGACAAGGAGC
>Ga0126379_10002356_pt1 | contig 11991 bp, 26 predicted proteins | sample PanSoiMetPlot_24_FD_92640 | JGI IMG/M metagenome (GOLD analysis project Ga0126379, IMG submission 92640) | Tropical forest soil microbial communities from Panama - MetaG Plot_24 | ecosystem: Environmental > Terrestrial > Soil > Tropical forest > Bulk soil | place: Panama | collected 2016-02-17
CCCCGGCCGCCTACCAGTACGCCCACCAGCAAGACATCTGGCACACCGCCCAGCAGGACACCGCCGTCGCGAACCTGGCGAACGCGCTCAGGCAGTCGAACTACCGGCACCGCGACTTCTGACTCAGTACAGGTCCCAGTACAGGTTTGGTCGGGGAGGCGGGGGGTGTGGCGGGGTGTGAGCCTCTCTAACTCCAGGGAAAGAGACGCGGAAGGGCACCCGTAGGTGCCCTCCGCCTCATTTTAAGTCGGGCGCGTCTGACCAGTTCCGCCACCCCGGCTCAATGAATCTACTGGGTTTCGCGCGTCCCGCTGTCGTCGTCGGCTTCCAGTACAGGTCCCAGTACAGGTCCGTCGCTGCGGCCGAGGTCGAAGAACCGCTTCCGCTTGTCGCGCATGTCGCGCAGCGCGACGAGTTCGGACGGCTTCAGCGAGCGCCGGTAGTGCTTGCGGGCGACCAGGTCGGAGTGACCGAGCGCGTCCGCGCTGAGCTTGCCCTCGACGCCCGCGTAGTCGTCGGCGGTCGCGACCGTTTTGCGGCCGTTCATCGGCGTGACGTGCCCGAGCCCGGCGAGCTTCCCGGCGCGCATCACGGCCTCGCGGGCGGCGTAGCGGGAGATCGGCTCGCCGGTCGCGTCGGTGAAGACAAGGTCGCCCTCCTGGCCGAGCCCCTTCGCGAGCTCGACCTCCAGCTGGCGCTCCCAGGCCTCGACCGTCTCCGGCTGCGCCGCCTGCGGGCGCTTCTTCGACTTCTTCGTCTTCGTGCCGCGGGTGATCAGGATCTCGTCGACCAGGTCGACGTCGACGCCCCAGCGGGCCCCGAGCGTCTCCGAGATCCGCTCGCCCTCCATGAAGGCCTGCACGATCAGGTTTGTGTAGACGGTGTCGGTCGCCGAGACGAACGCGTCGGCCTGCACCGTCTGGATCAGCCGGTCGAGCTCGACGGGGCCGAGCGCCTCCTTCACGTTCTCCTCGTCTGCGTCCTGTGAGGGGCGCAGCCGCCGCGGCGTGCCCGCGAACGGGTCGATCGTCATGTGACCCTCGTCGCGGCCGTAGCGGAGGACTGTGCGTACGACCGCCCAGGTCTCGTTGATCGTCGTCGACGCGTAGCCGTCCGGGTTCTCGTCGCTCTTGACGAGTGCGAGCAGCCGGGCGAGGAACTTGCGCCCGAAGATCGCGTCGAAGTGGTCGAGCCGCACGCGCCAGATCGGGTCCGACTCGGGGATCCGCTTGAGCGCCGACTTGTAGTTGCGAAGCGTCTCGGCGCTGACGCCGATCAGCTTGTCCCACGACTCGTCCTTCAGCTGTGCGAACGTCATGTCCTTACGGGCGGGCTTGATGCCCTGGTCGAGGTCGTGCTGGCGCTGTCGGTGCCACTTCTTCGCGGCCGTGTCGCTCGTGAACGAGTCCGACTTCTGGTCAGAGCCGCCGTCGAAGTAAACCGTCGACTGGTACGACCAGACGCCGGGCTTCTTGGTTGGCTTCTTTCGGAGGCCCTCGACCACGGGCGTCCATACTGGTGTCGACATGGGAGCTTTCACCTCCTGTGTCCGGCCCCCGGAGTGTTCGGCTCGCGGGGGCATTTGTAATCGGGTGAGGTCATGGTAGCTGCCGCAGCTGCCGGTCGAGCTCGACCATGTCGACGTAGAGCCGCCCGTCGAGCTTCCGATACGGCAGCTGCCCCTTCTCGCAGCGCGTCCGCACGGCCTTCTCCGTCAAGTCGAGCAGCTCGGCCGTCTGTCTTACGCTCCGCCAGCGCCACTGCATGCGGGCTCGCTCGACCTCCTCACGGACGAGGCGGCGGACAAGCGGCTTCAGTGCCTCGCTGACAGCCTCTTCAAGCAGAGCGCTGCTCCTCGTCGTAGCGGCAGCGGCCGACACAGGCGCACGCCCGCTCGCTCGTGATTCCGCCCCAGGGGAGACGGTCGCGGCACTCTCTGCCGTCTCGTGTGCGCGGGATCCAGCCGCCCGCTCGGATCTCGAAACGCTCGCCGCCGTGGAGCGGGTTCGAGCTCAGTTTTCGTTTGCGCATCGCACGTCTCCCCGGTTGGGATGGGACACACACGCACACACACTCAGCAGGCGAGTGCTGTGCGGCTAGCGCCCGAGTCCGAGGTCTTGCGAGCAGCGTCCCCGTGTGGCTTGCGGGCGGCGAACACCCAATCGGTTTCCCGATCACCGTCTCCAGCGGTTGTCCCGTTTACGGTGCCGAACGCCGTCCTTGCTCGCAGCCCGACTCTCTCGGGCGTTGTGCGCTACCGTTCGATCAGCACCTCCTTCTGGTGAGCCGGGGGCCGGACACGAGATCGGGGTGCTTTTCTTTGCGCCCATTCGGCGGCGAGCGCGCGCTGCTTCCAGCGGTTGCGCTGCGCTTCGAGCTCGCGTACGCGTGCGCGCAGCTCCCGGGCTTCTGCGCGTGTGTAGCTGAGCTGTCGTTTCAGGTACTCGTAGCGGGCGGCGAGCTCGCTGATCTGGGCGCGCAGCCGGATCGAGGGCGGCAGGGTGAAGTTGAGCCGCTCCAGGTCAGACATTTCCGTACCACTCCGCCGTTTGGGCCGTGTCGGTCACGGCGTGCTTCGGCCAGCGGTCGGCGGCGATCCAGTGCGCGTCGCGGCGCGGCGGCCACCAGCAGAGCCAGGCGTCGGCCCCGGCCTTGTTCGCGATGTAGATGAGGTCTTCGCGCGCCATCGGGCCGAAGCGTTCGTACGGTCCGCCCGCGGTCGACTTGACTTCGATCAGGCGCGGTCGTTCGCCGTCGCGCAGCGCGACGAGGTCGGCGATCCCGAGCGACCCGGCGGCGCGGAAGACGACCCAGCCGTCCTCTTCGAGCTGGCGGCGGACGTCGCGTTCGCGCTGGTGGCCGCGCTCGTTCACGGTCCGATCACCTCGACGGGGATGCCGCGCGCGTGCGCGTTCTCGATCGTGTGCGCCGTCCCGGTCGAGCCGTCCTTGTGGAAGGCGATGACGAGGTCGGGCTGCTGGTCGAGCATGCGCAGGTTCCGTTTCTTCCCTGCGGCCGGGTCGTAGTAGCCGCGTCCGTGCCAGTCGGCGTTGAAGGCTTGCGTGTCGAAGCCGAGCGAGTGCGCGATCGTCTCGGCGAGCCGGTCGGCTCCGCGCGCGCCGCCGTGGATGATCGTCGTTCCGCGCGGCAGCTCGGCGAGTCGCGCGCGGATCGCGCCGCTGTCGAGCCAGGCTCGCGACCCGCAGACGAGCACCTTCACTGCGGCCTCCGGCCGTTGCGGCGGTTGTGCCCGGTGCCGCGCATGAGCGAGGGGTCGAGCAGGTCGAGCCGCCCGATCCTGCCGAGCGCGGTCGCCTCCGGGTTGTCGTTGTGCGAGACCGCGTTCTGGTAGTTGCGGATCTCGCGCTTGCCTTTCAGGTCGGTCCTGATCGTCGAGGGCGTCGAGTAGGAGAGGATCCTCCAGTCGCCGTCGGCGAGGTCGATCAGGTCGCAGATTCTTCGCAGCGCGTCCATCCGCTTGCCGCCGACATGGAGCGAGCCGGTCTTGCGGGAGCGCTGCTCGCGCACGGTGACGATGCAGCCGTACTCGTCCCGAGGGTTGATCTCGGTTCCGTCGAGGCGGCGTGCGCGTGAGTGCGGCGTCGTCATCGCCCCTTGATCGACTCGATGAACTCATGCCGGTGCTGCTGCGCGAAGACGAGCACGGGCGCGATCACGAAGTAGCGGCCGGTGCGGTCCGGCGTCACGCCGAGGAGCGGAGCCAGGTCGTCGACGAGCGTGTCGAGCACGGCAGCGCCGTCCTCGGCGTCGTCGGGGACGAGGATGCACCAGGACTTGCGGCGGCGGCGCTGTGAGCCGGTCGCCCCGCGCCGCCGCCTGGTTGTCTGCCCGCAGACCGGGCAGTGCTCCGGCCCCGATTCGTCGGAAGCCCGCTCGGCGAGCGAGTCGGGGGTCGGAGGCTGGTCGTCGAGCGTCGCGATCGGGACGTACTCGATCTCGTCCGTCATCGTGTTCTCGACGAGCTCGCACCACCAGAACAGATCGCCGAGGAGGCGGATCGCCGCCTTGTGCCCGCCGACGCGTCCGGTGACCTGGTCGTGATGTTCGGCGCAGAGGCCGACGAGGTTCGCGTACAGCGTCCCCTCGATCTCGACCCAGTTGTAGTCGCCGCCCAGCTGCGAGCGCCGCACCATGTGGTGCGCGTGGTCGGCGAAGCGTGTGCAGGTCGGCATCGCGCAGCGGGGCCCGACCGTGTACTTCGCGCCGCTCAAGCCGCGCACGTTCCAGGTGTCGACGAGCGGCAGTGTCAAAGCTCGACCATGTGCGCTTCGGCGTAGACGCGGACGAGGTCTTCGAGCCGGTGCGCGATCTCCAGCAGGGCGTCGACCACCGTGATGTCGGCCCCCTTGCCGCTGTCGAGTGGTGCCGCGATGACCCTGGCGGCATCGTGCAGCCCGTCCGCAATGATCCCCCCGAGCGTGTTCACCGTTGCGTCGTCGAGGCCGAGGATCTTCTCTGCGTGGCGGCTCATGACGACCGCTTCGGCTTCCAGTCGGCAGCCTGGCCTTTGTAGACGAGCGAGGCGAACGCGTGAGCCATGTACTTCGGCGAGTCCGACCCGGACGACTTCGTGCCGATCGCCTGCTTCCAGTGGTGCGACTGCTCTTCGAGCCGGTTCGCACCCGCCCGCTCGACCGCCTTGATGATCTTCGAGTCGTTCGCGGCCCAGGGGTCGCGGATGATGAAGTAGCCGAGCCCCTTCACGAAGGTGCCGCGGAAGCGGACGATCGGCAGCGTCTGGTGCAGGGCGCGGTCGAGGATCGAGAGCGTGCGGTCGAGGAGCTCCGGTCCGCCCAGGTCGAAGACGAACTCGGCGGCGGCGATCGCCTGCATCGGGCGCAGGCCGTTGTCGTGGGTGGAACTCGCGATCAGGTTGTTCGCGTGCAGCACCTCGTCGATCGTGATCGCGCGTTCGTCCTCGGCGATCACCTCGGCTCGGTGCCGCGAGAGCGCGTTCACCGCCAGCCGATCGCGGTTCTGATAGAGGAAGAGCTCGGCCTCCTGCTTCTCGGTGAGGCCGCGCAGGATCATCGCCGGGAGGTCCGTGTAGCCGTTGCGGTGAGCGGCGATCTTGCGTGTCTGTCCGTCGATGATCCAGAACGTCCGCTCGCGGAACGAGACGAGCAGCACTCCGGCCGCGATCAGGATGAAGTTGGCGGCGAGCTTGTCGACGCGATCCTTCTTCGGCTCTTCGCGCTGGTAGCTCGGCTTGCGGAGCAGGTCGAGCTGGACGGTGCCGAGATCGAAGTTGTTGAAGCCGAACGCGGCGAGTGACTTCATGTGGCCCTCCCGAGAAGGCGGCGCAGCTGCCGCGCCGTGTTGTCGATGGACTTGATCTGCCGACGCCAGGTGTCGAGCGTTTCCTCGTCGGCTCGCAGGAGACGCTCGCGGGCTGCGGTCTGTTCGGCGGTGCGACCGGCGAGCGTCGGGTGAAGGTGCTCGCAGGCGACCTCCAGGCCGCTCAGCACGTTCGAGAACTGCTTCTGCTCGGAGCTGAGCTTCTTCTTCTTGACGCTCACGGTCGTTCGCACCTCTTCAGGGGTCGGCTCGGGTCCGTGCTCCTCGACGACGTCCGCCCAGGCTTCGGCCACGGCCTCCTCCCCCTCCGTCCGCAGGACGGGCACGAGCTCGCGGACGACCTTTTCCGACTTCAAAGCGGCACGTTCCCCCTGGGGGGAATGAGCCTCGATCGCCTTCGCGACCCGGGCTGCGTCGAGGAGCCGGTAGGCCTGGCTCGTCGACTTCGCGCCGAACTCGTGCTTGAAGTAGTCGCCCCAGGACGAGTAGCCGAGCGCGGTGTGGACGCCGCGCTCGTAGGCGTCGAGCAGGCGAAACCAGAGGCCTTCGACGTCCTGCTTGAGCTTGTCGGTGAGAGCTCTCGCGGCGCTCGGCGTGAGGCCGAGTCTCGGGTGTAGCGGTGTGACGCTCATCCATGCCCCAGCTTTCGTAGTCGGTCGATGTCCAGGCGTCCGATCGCGGTGATCACGAACGCGTCGACGTGCGGACGTCCGCTCGGTGCGAGGTTCGGCAGCACGCCGTCCTTGCGCAGGAAGCCGCGCTTCTCCAGCCGCTCCGCCTCGCGTCGCTTCGCATGCCAGTCGCCGCAGGCGATGCGCGACGCGTCGTAGGAGGTGCGCCGTCGGCCGTCCTCGAAGGCGAGGAGGACGCGGTGCCCGGCGCTGCCCGGCTTCAGCGGCCCCCGCTCGCGCTTTTCCACCTCGTCTCCCGACTCCTTCTCGGTCGGTGTCGGGTCGGATCCAGAGAAGCGGCCGGTCGGTACGAAGTCCTCGTCGTCCTCGTCGCCGTCGTAGTCGAAGTCGTCGCTCATCGTTTGTACTGCCTCGGCAGCGTCGAGACCCACTCGACGACCATCCCGGCGACGAAGCCGATCACGATCCCGATCAGGAGGACGAGCGCGTCCCTCACGGCTCCCTCCAGGCGATGCAGCCGGGCCGGAAGCCGCAGTAGTCGCAGCCCCACTGGTGGAAGCGGCCGTACGTCGGCCACGGGTCGTCGGGCCCGTACATCGCCATGTAGAGCGAGAGCTCGGCGGCGACGGCGCGCAGCGTCCGTTTCATCTCCTGGCGTTCGAGCTCGTGCGGCGAGACGAGCAGCGCCTCCGATTCGAGCGGAGTCGTGATCGTCACCGCGTTCGTCTTCGAGCTCGCGGCGAGCGAGTGGAACTCGACCGGCTTCCCGGTCGCCTCGGTGTAGATCGCCGCCTGCACCCGCCAGCTCTCTTTCGGCTTGCGCGTCGCCTGCTTGCCGGTCTTGAAGTCGACCGTCGAGAGCTCCTGCTCCAGGTCGAAGCGGCCCTGCACCGGTACCGGCAAACCCCAGGCGAGTTCGAACACGCTCTCGGTCTTCAGCGGCTGCACGCGCGGCGCGACGAGCTCGTGGTAGCTCGCGACGATGAACTTGCCGCGCTGGCGAGTCTGCTCGGGCCCGGTGTCCCAGAGGATCTCCTCCCCGGCGCGCTCCTGCTCGTCGAAGGCGACCTGCGCGAAGCCCTCTGAGCTCAGGTACCAGTCGAGCAGGTCGACGAGCCCCAGGTCGACGTGCGTGTCGATCTTCTGGGCGAAGTTCCGCTCCAGGGCCGCGTGCACCGCAGTCCCCATCACCGGGGCCTCGGCGGGGCGCTCCTTCCGCTTCAGGATGTAGCGGTTCCGCCACTGCTCGGGACACCGTCGTGCCATGTCGATCGAGCTCGCCGACATGTGCTTCAGGTAGTCGCCGAACGGCCACGGGATCTCCAGCAGGTCGAGCAGCGCGGGCTCCGACGCGACGCCGTACTGGTCTGCGCTGAGCTTCACGAGAGCTCGTCCCCGACCGTGTACAGCTCGGCCGTCGGCAGCGCGAGGTCCCAGATCGTCTCCTCGCCGCGCACCGGGATCCCGTTGATGTAGATGTCCCACTTCCACGGCCCGCCGGGCGCGTCGCGAAACGCGCCGTGGACGTGGTCGTAGTCGGGCGTCATGTTGCGCGGCAGGAAGGGCGAGCCGCCGAGTCCGATCAGCCACTCCGCCAGGTCCTCGCTCGTCGTGATGCAGAAGACGAGCCGCTCCTGCATCCGGTAGAGCTTTCCGCGTTCGCGCCGGATCCGCTGCAGGATCTGCCTGGCGGTGAACTCCGGCTCGCGCTTGCCTGCGGGCGAGGGCACGGCCATCAGTACGGAATGTCGTCGAGCTCGTCCGGCGAGCTCGCCCCGGTCGGCCGCGGCTCGAAGAGGAAGAACTCCGCCCACGCTCTTGCCTGCCGCTTCTGCGTCTCGAAGTCGCGCTCGTCGACCGGCATCAGCGGCATCGTCGCGACGGCGAGCTTCGCGCCCGTCTGCAGGCAGATGCGCCAGTTCCGGTCGGGATCCTCCGGCCGCGCCTGCGGCTGCACCGTGTCGACGCCGGGGATCGCGCCTGCGCCGTTGCCACGCTCGCCGAGCTCGACACCGCCGCCGTAGTAGCGGTTCGTGAACGAGCGCCCGTCGTCGAGGCGCTTGACGTTCTCGGTGTACTCGATCGAGACCAGCGCGCCCGCCTCCTTGAAGGCGGCGGCTTCACGGCCGAGGTCGGCGCGCTTGGTCGAGAGCTTCTTGACGACGTCGTCGTCGGTGTGGATCGTGAACCAGTCCGAGCCGAGCTCCTGCTCGACTTTGCGGATGTGCGCGTCTACTCGCGGCATGCGGTCTCCTCAGTCCATAGGCGGCTCCCCGTCCAGCAGCCAGCCGACGCTGACCCGGAAGAACCTCGCGACGGCCCGTGCCTGCGGGCCAGCCTCGGGCTTACGCCGGTCGTGTTCCCACGCGACGATCGTGGAGCTCGCGACATGGGTGTGTCGCGTCTCCTCGCGGATCGACCAGCCTCCCTGGCGGCGTAGATAGCGGTGGCGCTGTCCGAATGTGCGGCCATCTTTCCCCTTGGTGTTCACTACTTCGAGCACCTCCATTCCAACAAATCGGTTGGCAAAAGTCTGTACCTAATGCGTGCTTATTTTGAAGCGTAAATCGCCGTACTGTGAGCGTAAATGTTCACAGCGTGCTCGTTTTAGAGCACGGTGTTCACAATCGGCCGAAAGGGAATAGGCGGAGCTCGCGCCGCATCGGGCGCTCCGCCTGCCAGATTGTCGGGTGGTTCCCCCCGACGCCATGCGGTCCCCCCCGACGCGGGGGCTGACCACCCTCCACAGCGTCGACATCCAGCGTGCCTGCCCGTCACTCCCCCGCACCTCCGGCCTGCGCGGAACACCAGTCCAGGGGAGGACCGCCGCTGATCATTAGCGAGACCCCCGGCCGGGCGCAAACCGCAAAACCGCACTTTGCGGGAACAATCGTCACAAGCGTGCTCGTGCCGTGCCTGTCGAGACCCGCTAGGCTCCCGGCCGGAAGCCCGCGGCGGGCCGCAGGAGCCGCGGATGACACTGGCAGAGAAGGTCGACGGCGTGAAGCTGCTGCTCGCTTCGCTCGACGACCCCTACCCGAGCTACAGGAGCCCGCTCCAGCCTCTCTCCGGGCCCGAGGCGTCCCGCTACGTGCCCTGCGAGACCTGCCGTTCCACCGGCCGCGTACGCGCCCGGGGCGGCTACAAGCTCTGTCTCGTCTGCGACGGCAGCGGCGAGAAGCGCCGCGCCCGCGACGACCGACCCTACGATGCCTACCTGCGGCTCCCGCTCGACGAGGCCGCCGAGCTCCCGCGCGAGCCTGAGCCCGCCAAAGTCCCCCCGGACGGCGACTCGGGCTACGCGTGGGAGCGGGCTCTCGAAGCCCACGACCGGCACGGCTCCTACGCGGAGCTCCGACGCCAGCTCGACTGGCTCCGGCACGCCCATCCGCGCTGGTACGAGCTCGTCAAGGCGGAGCTCGTCGAGCACCAGGGGCGCGAGCTCGGGCCCCGGGCGGCGCTGGAGCTGGAGCTCGGCGTCGTCGCGATCGCGCTGCGGATGCGCAGCGTCCGCGTGCCTGTCTGGCTGCGGGAACCAGCTCAGGTCCAGGCGAAGCAGACGGTCGCCACGCTGGCGGCCGTCGGGCTGAAAGCAGGAGAGATCGCCAGGGCTCTCGGCCTGACGAAGAAGGCTGTTCGCCGCCAGCTGAAGCGGCTAGACTCGGGGCGACTGGGGCCCCCGCAAGGGCGGCGTGAGGTCGAGGGGAGCGCGGCGCAGCCTGCGCTAAATCGGTCCTGAATCCTCCTCCACTATTTCGCCTGCCGATCGGCCCACCATTCCTCGATCGTGTCACGGGCCCAGACGGGCCCGATCGCGAGCTCGGAGTAGGCGGGCGGCAGCTTGCCGCGGATCCGCCACATGATCAGCGTGCGTCGTGCGACGCCGGTCATGCGGGCGATCTCGGTCATGTCGACGAGGTCGATCTTGCCCTGCCGCTGCAGCATGTGCCGCTGGATCTGGCGCTCGCGTAGGAGCTCCAGCTCGGGTCCGTACTTGACGTCGTCGTAGTTCAAGTCGCTCATGTGTTCCTCCGTTCGTTGAGTGATCGAGACCCGTCGAAACGGGTCGTGCTGCTAGCCGTAGACCAGGCCGTAGCTCGTGATGCCGTGCAGCCGGTAGACGATCCAGCTGTTCGCGCTCTTCGTGTCGTACACGAGCGAGAACACATGCCCGCTGCGCGTGTAGCCAGCACAGACGAGCTTGTCCCAGAACCGCTGCGGCGGGTTCGAGTCGATCCAGCTGGAGCTCGACGCGTCCCCGGCGATGACAGCCCCGGTGCAGTAGACGCCCGGCAGGATGCCGTGGTAGCGGTAGCGCAGGTTGTAGGCCGCGTTCGAGGTTGTCGCACCCCAGCCGTCCGCGTACAGGCCGTACACGGTGATCGGGCTGTGGTCGTACGCAGACGCGCTCGACGCGAGTGTGCCGCTGATGGCGAGCGCGATGACGCCCACGATGATCAGTGCCTTCATGGCTTTTCCTCCTTGGGTTGGTGACTGATCGAGCCCGCTTACGCGGGCGTTTCGAGCTTGTCCATCATCCGCAGCACGCTGCCGTACGCGGACGTCATCGCGACAGCGATCTGCCGCTTCTCGCGGTTCGAGCCGCCTTCCTGGATCGGCTCCCAGCGGTTGAGCTCGCGCTTCACCTGCCTGCGGAGCTTCTTCCACTCGGGCGTCATCGGCTCGCGAACCCAGCCTCGACGAGCTCGTCGAGCGCAGACTGCGCGGCCTCCTCGGCCTTCTCCAGCCCGTACTCGGGATCGTCGTCGGCGTAGTCCTCCGACGCTGCGACGACGCGCTTGAGCGCGAACACCGCGGCGTTGAGGGCATCCGTCTGATTCATGGCTTCCTCCTTGGTTGAGTGATCGAGCCCGCTCGCGCGGGCGTGCTACTTGTCGAGCGTGGCGACGAGCCGCTCGCCGAGCGAACGGAGCTCGTCGAACGCGCCCTCGATCGTCTCGCGGGCGGATGCGACGTCCTCGGGGTCGTACGCGCTGCGATCCTCGCGAGCGCCGAGCCAGGTCTCGAACTCGGAGTCGAGCTCTTCGGCAAGGCCGGTGAGCTCGCCGAGCGTCTCGTGGAGCTCGGTCAGGTTGGCGGCCGTGATCCTCACGACGCCATCCAGCCGCTCGCGATGCTGCCGTCGGCGAAGACGGTGACCGTCGTGAGGTTCGCGCCGTCCTCCGTCAGGAACGCGACGATGTCGTCGTCGCCCTGCGGCGTGATCAGCACGGTGAACGCGTCCGCGAGCGACGCCTTCGTCGCCTCTTCGGCGATCGTGCGTAGCTGCGCGGTGGTGAGCGTGATGCTCATGCTTTCCTCCTTGTGGGTTGATCGAGGCCGCGCATTACTGCGCGGCGAAGCCCTCGTCGACGAGGGCGGTGACGAGTGGGGCGACGTAGCGCGGCTCGACGACGAGCGCCTTGCCGAACCACTGCGCCTCCGGGTCGACGTGCTCGTCAAGCCAGGCGCTCACGTCGGGCGTGAGCGGGCGGACGAGCACGATCGAGCCGTGGTCTTCGACGCTGAACATCAGACGACCTGCCAGAACTCGACGCGTGCGAGCTCGCGCGTGCGGCCGTTGTACGTCGCGGTTGTGCCGCGGCGGACCGCCTCGGCGAAGCCGCCGTTGATGTCGGTGGCTGTGACGCGTGTGACGACGGTGCCGCCGTCCGACCAGGTGAGCTTGTAGTCGATCGTCTGCTCGACAGCCTCGCCGTCCTGAATGATCGGCGTGCCGTCGGTGCGGTAGTACGTCCAGGACATGGGTTCCTCCTTGATGGGTGACTGATCAAGGAGCTCCCGAAGGAGCTCAGAAGACGACGTCGTCTTCGTCCCAGATGCGAATCGGGTAGGCGGTCCCGCACGGGTCGGGATGCCGGAACTCGTCGCTCTCGTCCGGGTCGATGGCGCAGACGGCCTCGTACTGCAGCGTGCCCGGGTTGAGCACGCGGGCGCGGACCTGGTAGCTGTGGTTGCCGCAGCCGTCGCACTGCTCGCCGCCGATGAAGTCGCCCTCCATCGCCTTCAGGTCGTCGTA
>Ga0126379_10002358_pt1 | contig 11983 bp, 7 predicted proteins | sample PanSoiMetPlot_24_FD_92640 | JGI IMG/M metagenome (GOLD analysis project Ga0126379, IMG submission 92640) | Tropical forest soil microbial communities from Panama - MetaG Plot_24 | ecosystem: Environmental > Terrestrial > Soil > Tropical forest > Bulk soil | place: Panama | collected 2016-02-17
CGCGCCAGAGCGGCGGAGCCGCGGGCTGAGCGGCGTCGAACGCGTAAACGCTGTCGTGCTCGGTGGCGACGAAGATCACATCGTGTCTTCCCTTGCCCGGAATCTCCAGGGCCGGCACGAAAAGAGGCTGCGCATAAACCGGCCCGTCAACGTGGAATGACCCGATCTTGCCAAATTGCGCCGCTCGGACGTTCGCCGGCGTGAGGATCCTCTCCGTGAGCGTCGCGCCGGTGCGCAAGTTGTCGTACTGGGACGTCGTCACCGCCGAAGCGGACAGCACGACCGCCGCAATGAAAAGGTAGAAAGCGCTCCCGAACAACCGCGGCATCGTACCGTACGGGAAACCAGAAACCGCGACTGACCTGTCAGTTCGGCTTCCACCTCGGCACCCGGCCTGGCGTCCACGGCGCGCCTAGCGCCTCGGCGCGGTCCTCGAGAGCCTTCAGGTCGACTTCCACGATCTGGGTCAGGCGCGCCAAGACTGCGGCGAAGGATTGCGCCGCCAGGTCGTAGGCCTTCCGGTGAGTCGCGGTCGGCATACCGGTCGTGGACCAGTGGCCGGAGACGATCGAGGAGACGCGCTCGGTGATCGAAGGCGGCTCCGGCTCGTTGTACCGTGAGCGCACCGTGCCCCCGGAGATCTCCTCGCCGGCGTCTTTCAAGCGCGATTCGAGCGCGCCCGCCTGGGCGTAGAGCTTCGCGTCGGCGCCGGTCGTGTCCACCAGCGCTTTCTTCAGAATGGAGATCCTTTCCAGGGTCTCCTTCACGAGCCTGGCGGAGCCCAGGACCGCCCGCTGGAGGCTCGCCGTTTTCCGCTGGAAGGCGAGGAGCTCGGCGCGCTGCTCCTTCGTCAGGCCTCCGCTCCCGACGGGCTGCACCGTGAACGCCTGCGCCTCGCCGATCGGCGTCTCGACGCCGTCCACCCGCCGGGCCATCGTCACGCGGTAGGTCCCGGGAACGACGAGGGGCCCTTCCTTCTTGTCCGCGAATGGGTCGTCGTCCTTGGCGGGCTTGGGGTCGGTCGGATTCGGCGCAGGGTAGCGAAGGTCCCACGCGACGCGGTGGAAGCCCGCCTTGACCGGGCCGGAGACACGGCGGACGACGTTGCCGCTCTCGTCGCTGACGGTCAGGACGACCGCGGGCTCTTCCTCCCGCGCCTCGGACTTCAGCTCCTCCCAGCTCGGATAGGACACCTCGTGGCCGCGCTCGACCGTTCGCTTCTCCTCTTCCTGGCGCGCGGCGCGGCGGCTCTTGATCTCCTCCTTCAGGTAGTAAGTCACGGCCGCGCCGAACCCGGGGTTCTGGGCCTCGTAGAATGCCTCGCCCTGGAAGGACTTGCCCTTCAAGCCCAGCGGCTCCGCCGGAACGTAGAACTCGGCGGACCGGACCGGGAAAAGCGCGGCTTCTTTCTCGAGAGACTCCCGGGAAACTCGCCGCAGCGCCGAGTAATCGTCCAGGACGTAGAACCCGCGCCCGAAGGTGGCGAGCACAAGGTCGTTCGCACCCCGCTGGATCGCGAGGTCGCGCACCGCGATCGGCGGCAGGCCGCCCTTCAACTGCACCCACTTCCTGCCGCCGTCGAGCGTGAAGAAGAGGCCGAACTCCGTCCCGGCGAAGAGGAGATCGGGCTTCTCGAAGTCCTGGACGATCGAGTAGACGGTCCCGCGTCTGGGCAGGTCGCCGGCGATCGAGGTCCACGTCGCGCCCTTGTCGTCGCTGCGAAGAAGGAAGGGCGTGAAGTCCCCTCGCTGGTGGTCGTCGAACGCCGCGAAGACGACGTTGGCGTCGAACCAGGAGGGGAAGAGATAGGAGACGTACGTCTGGGCCGGCACTCCGGGGAAGCTCGCGATCTTGCGCCACGTCCGGCCGCCGTCCTCGGTCACCTGCACGAGGCCGTCGTCGGTGCCGGCGTAGAGGAGCCCTTCCCTCTTCGGCGACTCGGTCAGCGACACGATGTTCCCGTAGAAGCTCGTCGAGGCGTTCTTGGCGACGGCGTCCACGCTCCACACGCGCCCCATCACGGGGAGCCTGTTCCGGTCGATCTGCGCGGTTAAGTCGCCGGAGATGGGCGTCCACGAATCGCCGCGGTCGTCGCTCTTGAAGACGCGCTGCGCCGCGAAGTAGAGACGCGTGTGCGAGAACGGGCTGATGATCAGCGGCGAGTCCCAGTTCCAGCGGAGCGGATCCTCCCCGGTCAGGGACTGCGGCTGGATGCCGACCTGCTCACCCGTCTTCCGGTCGTAGCGGACGAGGCCGCCATGCTGCGACTCGGCGTAGACGACATTGGCGTCGGTCGGGTCGATGCGCGGCTGGAAGCCGTCGCCGCCCGTCGCGACGTACCAGTCGGAGTTGCGGATGCCGTGCGTCGTCAGCGTGCGCGACGGCCCGCAGAGGGTGAAGTTGTCCTGGGTGCCGCCGCAGACGTTGTATGCCGGCGAGTCGTTGTCCACGGCCACGCGGTAGAACTGCGTGATCGGCAGGTTCGCGGTGAACGCCCAGGTCGCGGCGCGGTCGAAGGACTCGTAGACGCCGCCGTCGCAGCCCGCGATCAGGTGGTCGGTGTTCTCCGGGTCGATCCAGAGCGCGTGATTGTCCACGTGCTTGAACTTCTCGCCGACCTTCTTCCACGTCTTGCCGCCGTCCTCGGTGACCATCATCCAGGTATCCATCGCGTAGACGCGGTCCTTGTTCCTCGGGTCGGGGACGATCTCGTTGTAGTACTGCGGCGACGTCGAGACCTGGTCGCCCATCCGCTCCCAGCTCCCGCCGCCGTCTGACGAGCGGTAGAAACCCTTGTCCTTCTCGGCCGACGCCTCGATGACCGCGTAGACGACGTCGGGATCTGCCGGCGACACGGCGAGCCCGATGCGCCCCTTGTCCGACTTCGGCAGCCCTTTCTCGAGCTTCTTCCAGTTCTCGCCGCCGTCCACGGACTTGTAGATCGCCGACTCCGGCCCGCCGTCGATCAGCGTGAAGACGTGCCGGCGCCGCTGGTAGCTCGACGCGTACATCACGTCGGGGTTGCGAGGGTCGATCCAGACTTCATTGACGCCCGTGTGGTCGGAGACGTGGAGGACGCGCTTCCAGTTCTTGCCGCCGTCGGCCGTCCTGTAGAGGCCGCGGTCGCCGCCGTCGGCCCAGAGCGGACCCTGCGCGGCCGCGAAGACCTTGAGCGAGTCGCGCGGGTCGATCACGATCCGGCCGATGTGCTCGGAAGTTTTCAGGCCGGTGTTCTCCCACGTCTTCCCGCCGTCATTGGAGCGATAGACGCCGTCGCCGTACGACACCGAGCGCTGGCTGTTGTTCTCGCCGCTCCCGACCCAGACCATGAGTGGGTCCCTCGGATCGACCGCGACGCAGCCGATCGAGTAGGAGCCCTGCTCGTCGAAGACCGGCTTGAAGGTCGTGCCGTGGTTCGTCGTCTTCCAGACCCCCCCGGACGCCGCCGCGACGTAGAAGGTGTCGCCCCGCTCCAGGACGGCGAAGTCCACGACGCGCCCTGAGGTGACTGCCGGGCCGAGGCCGCGGAGCTCGAGCCCCTGGAACGTCTCGGCGGAGAAGAGCTCCTTGGGCTTTTCCGCCTTCTCGGCGACCTTCCCCTCCTTCGCGGGCCGCTCCCCCTTCTTCGCCTCGGGCGGCGCGGCGGCGGCGAGAGACGCGAGAACAAGAACGAAGCCGGCGGCCAGGCCTCTTTTCATGGCTCTCCTCTTCGAGAAGATCGTGTCAGGTAAATCGGCTCGCGCGGATTCTAGATCCTCGTCGCCGCTCGATCCTCGCCCCCGTGCCGTAGGGGAGGGGCTTGCCCCTCCCGCCCGGTCGTGCCCTGTCCGAAAATCCCGCGGGTCGGGCTCCTACCGCAGAACCGAGAATCGCCCCTCCAAATCGAGCGGCACCGGGATGTCGCCGCTCGGAAGCCGTATGACCAGGGCGCCGCGCAGCCGCCCCTCGACGTCGCCGCCCGAGCGGAGCGCGGAACCGGCGGCGGCCAGGAGCTGGCCATGGTCGACGTCGATGGGAAGCTTCAGCGTCGTCTCCTGGGCCGGCCGGAGAATCATCTCGCCGGCGGCGCCCGACCCGACCTCGATCCCCTCGGCGAACAGACGAAAGGTCGCGCTCGCGACTTTCAATGGAAACGCGAACGGGTTTCGAACCGTGACCTCCGCCCGGGCCGAGCTTGCGAAGAGCGAGAACTCGGTCAGCTGAAGCGAAGTCAACCTGACGAAGCTGGACGCCCCGGCTTCGCGATTCTCGACCTCGACATCGCCCCAGCGCCGGGAGCCCGACCATTCGACAGGGTTTCCGCCCGCCACGCGCCCGCGCAGCCGGTAGTCGAAATCGGAAGCGCGAAACCGCTTGATCCAGTCCTCCGGCACGTCCCGGTACCGAATCTTCAGAGAAATCTCCAGCCGCTTCCCGGAGACTCGCGCGAGGCCCGTGACGGGGACCTCCGACGGGGACCCGTTCAGCGACACCGACCCGGAGAACGCGCCGTCCGCCGCCCCGGCCTCCGCCCCCGACAGGATCACCGTGAAGGCGTCAAGCACCGGGACCACCCGCATGTCAACCGGGTTCGCGGCGGAAGCCAGAAGGACCTGAGCGAGAAGCCAGATCACCATGGTCCGTTAGCTACGCGCTGTGCCGGATATGCATCACGTCGCCATCCTCGACGATGGTAATCCAGACGTTAACCGCGCCCCGCTCACGGGAAAGGCGGGAGGGCTCGGAGGCCCCCCCGCCGCAAGACTGCTCCGGGAAGATCCCGCTAGAACGCCTGGATGTCCGCGATGCTCGCCAGCGTCCCCTGCGGATTGAAGTAGGTCCTGACGGCGCTCGTCAGCGTGTCGGTTACCGTGACCGTGTACTCGATGTTCGAGGCGGACCCGATGAAGACCCACATCTTTCCGTTGACGGCGCGGCCGTCAACGATCTTGACCAGCAGGTCGAGGTTGTCGGCCGAGAAGAACGAGAAGGCTCCCGATTCCGAAGTGATCCCGGTCGCCAGCGCGGGCTGGCTCGCCGCTTGCGAGGGCGTCCGGGCGCTGACCTCGACCTTGAAGCGCCCGCCGTCCAGGCACAGGGTGTCCGCGTCCGCGACGCAGCCGGCCAGAACGGATTGCGGCTCGCCGTAGATGAAGTCGTCCATCGCGACGACGTCGCTTCCGGGCGGATTGTCGTTGCCGCCGAGGGGAGCGTTTCCGCTCGTGATGCGCACGCGGCCGACGCGCTCGCCGCCGGTGAACGAGACGCCGAGAAAGGAGAGGCTCTGGCTGCCGGGAAGAGAGGCGGGAACGGCGAAGCTCCCCAGGGGCGCGCCCGCCTGGTCGAAGAACTCCATCGTCGTCGAGCTCGCGGAGTCCACGTCCGTGAAGACGGAGCCGAAGCCGCTGACGTAGGCCTGCACTGCCGTGCCCGGGACGAAGAAGACGACGTCGGTGACGTTGCTGCCGATCGCCGTGAAGAGCCGCTCGGGGGAGAAGGTCTGGAACTCGTTCGGATAGCTCGGGTTGATGTTTCCGAAGCGGACCGGCGTCAGGGTCGCGTTGCCGGTCTTGGCGCTGACCTGGAATCCGCTCCCGGGAGTCGCGAAAACCGCTCCGCGGGGAGAGTTCGCGTTGAAGAAGTTCGCCGGAAGGTTGTTGGGCGAGGAGACGGCATCGGGGACGCCGTCCCAGTTGATTTCGCGGCGGCCGCCGGCGAACGTCCCGCCGATTCCGTTGTTGCCCCCGCCCAGGTCGGCGCGGAACTGGTCTACCGAGGCTTGAATGGACGCCGGGGTCGGCCCGGTCGCGCCGCGGACCAGGGCCCCGCCGAATGCCAGGCAGGGAACGAGCCCTACCAGGAACGCCAGTAGTAATCTCCGAAACATGATTCCCTCCATTTTTCAAACAAATGCCGGTCGCGGAGCCGGACTCGACTCGGGCACGATTGCCGGAATGGAGCGCCGATCTCTCGAATCCGACGACTGATCTGGAAAATCAACCGAGTCTGCTTTTCTGGTTACGCTGAAACGGGCGTCAGCGGGATGTCCCTGCCTTGCCGGTTGGCGGCTCGTAACGCCCGATTCAGCTTGTTACTGCTGCAATCGTTGTCGTTGTCTTGCCTCGTTGGACGCACGACCTCCTTTCCACGTGTTCTGCTGCCTGCTGAGTTCGATCAGGGCGTCAGTTGATCGGGTCTCGCGCGACGCGGATTCCTTCCCCCTCGAGCACGCTCGCGACCGGGCCGGAGGGGCAGCGGATTTCGAATCCCGCGCGGCTCAACCGCTTGAGGGCCTCGACGCCGGCGCAGTCGACGAAGCCGACTCCGGCCAGATCGAGACTCACCGCGCTCGAGGAAAGAAGCAGGGTGCATTCGAGCTCCAGCAGGGCGGCCCACTTCGCCGCGACTCTCCCTTCGAGCCTCAGCGTCACCCTGGAGCTTGATCCCCCGACCCGCGTGATCCGCAGCGTCACATCGGCCTCCTCTTCAACCTCGAACGGGCGGATCCAAAGGCACGCGCGGTGCCAGGCGCCTTCGGCGGCGCCGCGGGGGAGCGCAAGCGGCTGGAGAGAGTCGAGTTGGGAGCTCGGAAGCTCCGCGGACGCGGCGGAGCCCGGCGGAAATGCCATGCCGGCCCGTCGGGAGAATGCCGAAGGGATGGCACCGAGCGAGGCCGCGCGCCGTCGCGGGCTCTCGATTCGGCGATTACGAGGGGCGGAGGATGCTCAGCTTCTTCATGCGGGCCTCGAGGGTCGTTCGCTTGAGGCCCAGGATCTTGGCGGCGCCGCGCTCGCCGCTGACCCGCCAGCCGGTCTCCTCGAGAACGGAGACGATGTGCTGGCGCTCGAGGTCCTCGAGGTTTTGCGCCTGGGGCTTCGAGCTCCCGGCGGCCGGCGCGGCCATGAGGCTGCCGATCTCGAAGCGGCCCTTGGGCGAGAGGATGACCGCCCGCTCGATGACGTTCTGCAGCTCCCGCACGTTCCCGGGCCAGCCGTAGGCGCAGAGCTGCTTGACGACGTCGTCGCCGAGCGGGCCCACGGGCTTCCCCATCTTCGACGCGTAGAGCATGGCGAAATGCCGGGCGAGGCGCGGGACGTCCTCCAGGCGTTTTCTCAGGGGCGGGACGACGATCGGAAAGACGTTCAAACGGTAATAGAGGTCCGCGCGGAAGCGCTCCTCTTTCACGGCGAGCTCGAGGTCGCGGTTCGTGGCCGCGATCAGCCGCACGTCCGTCTTCAACGTCTGTGTTCCGCCGACGCGCTCGAACTCGCCCTCCTGCAGCACGCGCAGGAGCTTCGCCTGCAGCTCCAGCGGGAGGTCGCCCACCTCGTCGAGGAAGAGGGTGCCCCGGTTGGCGAGCTCGAACCGGCCGACCTTCCGCGTCAGCGCGCCGGTGAACGCTCCCCGCTCGTGCCCGAAGAGCTCGCTTTCGATCACTCCGGCCGGCAGCGCCGCGCAGTTGACCTTCACGAGGAGCTTGTCCTTGCGCCGGGAGAGGTCATGGATCGCGCGGACCACCAGCTCTTTCCCGGTGCCCGTCTCCCCGTTGACCAGCACGGTGGAATCGGTCCCCGCCACCTTGCGCACCTTCGCGAGAACGTCGAGGATCGCCTTCGACTGGCCGACGACGTCCCCGAACGCGGCCTCCGTTCGGACCGCCTCCTGGAGGTAGACGTTCTCCTCCTCGAGGTGCGCCTTGAGGGCCGCGATCTCCTCGTAGGCGCGCAGGTTCTCGATGGCGAGCGCCACCTGCTCGGCGATCGCCGCGAGCAGCGAGGCCTCGTCCGCGTCGTACCGGCCGGGCTCGCGGCTCCCGATGTTCAACGTTCCGACGAGCTTCCCCTTGATCATCATGGGAGCCGAGACCGCGGACCGAAGCCCGCCCTTGAGCAGCGCGGCGTGCTCGAGGAACGCGGGCGGATCCCGCAGGTCCGGGGTCAGCAGGGGCTCGCGATGATCGAGCACCCATCCGTTGCGGCTCCCTTGCCGGGGCCATTCGGTCCCGACCGGAAAGATGGGAGTTGAGGGCACGGGTCCCGTCACGCCCAGCACCCGGAAGACGTCCTTGGCGGGATCGTGGAGGTGGAGCGCGGCGCGGTCGAACGGGACCACGCTCTGCAGCGCCTCCGTAGTCGCCTTGAACAGGGAATCCCGGTCGAGATGGGTGACGATGGCGTTGTTGACGTCGAGGAGGACGCGCAGGCGCTGCTCCGAGGCCCGGAGCTCGGAAGTCCGGGACTCGACCAGGCCGCGCAGGTTCGCGCTCGAGCATCGGAGGTCGCGCACGAGGCGCCCAAGCTCGATCTCGGACATCGTGGACGTCGCGAGAACCCGGAGGATCCCGATCTCCTCTTCCGTCCAATCGTGAGGCTCCCTGTCCACGACGCAGAACGACCCGATTGCGTGTCCGTCGGAGGTGATCAGCGGGATGCCCGCGTACGCGATCACCCCGAGCTCCGAGACCGCGGGGTGGTGCTCGAAGACCGGATCCCGCCGCGCGTCGGACACGATGAGGGCCTCTCGCGATCCCACCGCATGCTTGCAGAACGAGGTCCTCAGGGGAGTCTGCCGCAGGGAGGCCTCAGGCTCGGACAGCCCGCTCTGACTCTTGAAGAACTGCCGGTCCCTGTCCACCAGCGAGACCAGCGCCACCGGCACGTTAAGCACGGTCGCGGCAAGGCGAGTCAGCCGGTCGAACGCCTCCTCGGGCGGGGAATCAAGAAGCGAGGTCCGCCGCAACGCTTCGAGACGGGCCTCGTTCTCGACCGCCTCGACGAGCTTGTCCGACGGAAGGGGGGGCTTGCCGGGGTTTTCCGCTTTCATCTCGAACCCACCCGCGTACCGGGGAACCTTCCTCGACTCCGATTCCTGGCCGCTGAACCCCCGAGCGTCAGGCCAGAATCTCCTGTCTTCCAACGATTCAACTGTCGAATCGCTTACAAAAGCAGGTCGGGGGGAACGCCGGCGGCGAGCCGCAACAGCCGTAACGATACGCCTCGCCCGGCGTCCGGTTCAAAGCGGCTGCGCGTCGGTGCTTGGAAACCTTTGAACCGGAAGGGCCCGGCGGCTGTGTGGCCGGATGATTGGCTCCGGCGGTCGTGCCGTAGGGGAGGGCCTTGCGCCCTCCCGCCCTTCGTCACATCGTCCCTGGCGTCGGCGAAGATGTCACGCTCCGCGACGCACCGTTAACCGGGACGGGCCGCCGTCTGCTGGATTCGGATCAGGACGAATTCCGCCGGGCGCAGCGGCGCGAAGCCGACCAGGATGTTGACGAGACCGTTCTCACGGTCGGAGGCGGTTGTCGTCTGCGAGTCGCACTTCACGAAGAAGGATTTCGAGGGCGTGGCGCCCTGGAAGGCGCCCTGGCGGAAGAGCGAGTTGAGAAATGTATCTGCCGCGAGGCGGATCCTGGTCCACAGCGGCTCGTCGTTGGGCTCGAAGAGCGCCCATTTCGTGCCGCGGTAAAGGCTCTCCTCGAGGAAGAGGGCCAGGCGCCGCACGGGAACGTACTTGTATTCGTCGTTCCCGGCGCCCGCCATCGTTCGCGCCCCCCAGGCGACGGCGCCGCGGCCCGGGAAGGCTCGCAGAACGTTGACGCCGAGCGATGTGATGCGGGCGTTTTCGCGATCGTCGAGCGCCGCCCCGAGCTCCAGCACGCCTTTGAGCGTGGCTTCCGTGCCCGCCGGCGCCTTCCAGACTCCGCGGGCGGCGTCGGTGCGCGCGTACAGCCCGGCCACCGTGCCGGAGGGCGCGACCGTCCTGGGCTGCGAGCCCGGGCTGTCGTTCGGATCGGCGATGCAGACCGGCGGGAAGTAGGCCGCCGCGTTGGGCGACCGTGAGGCGGCCTGTGCCCAGCTTCCGATGTCCTTCGCTGTGCGGTTGGACGGCGCGTCCACGATGTAGAAGGCGCGCCGCCGCTCGCAGAACGAGACGGCCTGTGGAACGACGTCGGCCTCCTCGCCGTTCGTCATGTCGAAGGTGTCCGGGACGAGAAGCAGGTTGAACAGGTCGGTGTCCAGCAGCGCGTGGATCCCTGTCCGGTCACTCTCGCTCCCCACGAGGTGAGCCGCGTCCGGCTCCTCGACCCGCACGACGATTCCCCGCGTCCCGCCGTTGCCGAAGAACTGAAGCACAGCAAAGGAGACGGGGCTCCGACGATCCAGTCCGCCATAGTCCCTCTCGAAGTCGGCGAAGCTGGCGATCTCCACGGCCTGATTGACCGGCCCCTCGCGCGTGACCCCGACGAACGCCGCGACCGACGTCTCGGCGCCGGCAATAGAATCTCGGCCGGCGAGGCCATCAGATCCCACGGATCCATAGTAATGCGTCGGCGCGGGATCCCGGCCATAATGTAAAACATAGACCTGACCCCAAGACGTTGGTCCATTGCCGGAGTTTGGGCGGGAGGTGGATCGCATGAAGCGGTTTCTCGGCGGGTGCTTCGCGGCGGTCGTTTTCTTCGGCGGGCTTCTCGCAGGCGGGTGCGCCTCGTCCAATCCCATCGAACCGCCTCCATCCGCCGCGACCGCCCCTAGGAGATGCGAGGGGGGAACTCTCGGCATCGAGGCGGGCCCGATCACTCGGCAGCTTCGCAAGAGGCTCCAGATTCCCGAAGACGTCCGGGGCGCCGCCGTCGTGCAGGCGCTCCCCGACGGCCCGGGCGCCGCCGCGGGTATTCGTCCCGACGACGTCGTGGAGGAGATCGGCGGGACTCGCATCGGCAACTACTGCGACTTCGAGAGCTCCGCGTACAACCGCTCCTGCGACCCGGTTCGCGTCGTCCTCTGGCGCGCCGGGGCGACCGTCGAGGTGAACCTCGTCCCGTTCGAGCAGGAAGCTTTCTTTCGGGACCTCTGCCGCGGCGGGGTCGCCGCCGGCTGCTTCCGGCAGGCCCGGACCCTCTGGCACCGAAATCGGGACGACGATCGGGAACGGGCGCTCGGCATCTTCCAGAATGCCTGCGTGGCCGGTTCCGCGGAGGGCTGCGCGGAGGAGGGGCTGCATCTCCTCAAGGACAGGGCGGATCGCACGCAGGAGACCGTCGTCGCCCTCCAGCGATCCTGCGACCTGGGGAGCGGCGCCGGCTGCACGCACCTGGCGTTCCTGTACGCGACCGGAAGCAACACGCTCGTCAAGAAGGATGACCGCCGCGCCACCCCGCTCTACGTCAAGGGCTGCGACCTCGGCGACCCGCTCGGCTGCTACAACGCCGGCCTCATGTCCGAGGAAGGCCGCGGTACCTCTCGCGACGCCTCCCGCGCCCTAGCCCGGTACGAGGACGCTTGCGAGATGGGCAGCTCGGCCGGCTGCACGAACCTCGGGTTTCTCTACGAGCACGGCCGCGGAGTCGAAAAGGACCCGGCGCGGGCCATCGCCCTCTACCAGCGCGGCTGCGACGGCACGAGCTGTCAGCGCTCGAACCTGAACGGATGCGTGAACGTCGGACGCGCCTACCGCGACGGCATCGGCGTTGAGAAGAACGCGGCCCGCGCGGCCTCGGTCTTCCAGGAGGCGTGCAACCGCAAGCCTGATCCCGAAGACATCAACCCCGAGGCGAACCGCTCGCGCGCCTGTTCGCTCCTGGGCGCCCTCTATCTCGCCGGCGACGGCGTCGCGACAGACCTGGCGAAGGGACGCGAGCTCTCTGAGCTCGGCTGCGAGGGCGGAGACTCCTTCGGCTGCTTCAACGCCTCGGCCGTCTACTCACAGGGATCCGGCGTCGAGAAAGACCCGGCCAGGTCGGCCTTCTTCCTCGACAAGGCCTGCCAGGCCGATGACGGCGAGGCCTGCCAGTACTTGGCCGCCGCCTACGAGACCGGAACCGGAGTCCCCCGAGACCGCCGCCGCGCCGCCGACCTCTCCCGTAAGGCCTGCGACCTCGGCTACGAGCCCGCCTGCCCCAAGAAACCCCGATAACCCCAGGCTCCCGTTCCGCTCTGTGCGTCGGGTCCCGATCACCTTTGTGCGCGGGCCTCCCGGTCTTTGTCTTGAACCTAAGGCGGCA
>Ga0126379_10002359_pt1 | contig 11983 bp, 7 predicted proteins | sample PanSoiMetPlot_24_FD_92640 | JGI IMG/M metagenome (GOLD analysis project Ga0126379, IMG submission 92640) | Tropical forest soil microbial communities from Panama - MetaG Plot_24 | ecosystem: Environmental > Terrestrial > Soil > Tropical forest > Bulk soil | place: Panama | collected 2016-02-17
GATCGCGGTCACCGCGCGCGCCGTCAACGCGCAGACTCCGCCGCCGTCAACGCTCGGGCCGTCAACGCTCGGGCTGTCAACGCGCGGACTCCTCCGCCGTGAACTTTTCGTAGTCGCGCTTCAGCCCCGTCGGCCACTTGTCGACGTCGAACCCGAACTGGCTGATCAACGCGTACACCCAGCGCTCACCGCCCCAGCCGACGCAGGCGCTCGCCGCCGGCTTGCCGTCCACCTTGATGTCGAAGGCCTTGCCGAACGTGTTCGAGTGGAAATTCGACGAGAACACGCTGATCGCCTGTTGCTCCGACGGGACGTCCATGCGCAGCTCGCGCTTGGCTTCCTGCTGACGCTGGAAGGAGGCCTTCACGGCGAAATCGTCGGTGAAGAACATGTCGTTCGCCGTTTCAAACGTGCAGCTCAGCTCCCAGTCCCTCGCCCACTCCTGGATCAATTCGTCCGCGCGCGCGCGACTGCGAATCACGTAGGCTGGCTGGCCCACCCAGATGACTTCCCGCATGGTGAACGCGCGCATGCGGCTCAGATACGTGTGATTCGCGCCCTCGTACCGGTGACAGGCGAGGACGGCGGTGATTGAGCGGCCGGGCTTGTCGAGGGTCCACCCTTCCATGCCTTCGTACGCGTGATAGCAGCAGGAGGGACTGACGGCGAAGTCGTTCGCCGCCATGCGGCCGTCGTGGAGCGCCGGCGTCCAGCCGCCCGTGCGGCACGCGTCCGCGAAACCCGAGAGGACGTCGAGGTCCTGCCTCAAATGCGCGACGAAATCCACGTGCTCGGGGAATGACGTGAAGTGATTGCAGCGGTGGAGCGTCTCGGACTTGATCGTCGACGGAAAGATCTCCAGCTCCGCGTGGAACTCCTTCACGAACATCGTCTGGACCTTGTGATCCACGAGCGCCAGGAGCTGCGCGGCCGGGCCCCGGAGAACGACGTGGCCTTCTCCGACTGGCGTGGCCCAGCGCCGCTCGAGCATGCCGGCCCACGCGTCGATCGCGGGGAGCTCGCGCCGCTGATCGAGCGCGACGACCGACTTCATGCCGAACTCGGGGTTTGAATAGCGGCGGAGGAGACGATCGACCCGCGCCTCCATTTCTTCTATGTCAGCGCCTGGGCGGAGGTCGATGTGGATCTTCTGTTCGACTTCGTCGATGTCGTACGAGACGACGTCCTCCGACAGGAACGTCAACGCGTAGCGGATCTGCGCGACGGCGTCGTTCGTGTTCTGGTCCAAATCGACCGTCATGGTAGCCATCTCAACGCTCTCCCCGTTTCAAAGGTCTCCCCGTTTGCGGAGCGACACGAAGGTCGCGATTTCGGTAATCGTATTCATCGGGTACGCCATCAGGTCGGTCTGCGTCACTGCCACCGCAAACCGATCCTGAACGAACTCGGCCAGCTCAACCGCGCCGAACGAATCGACGTAGCCGTAGTCGAACAGATGCACGTCGTCGGTGAAATCGGCGTCACCCGGCGCGACCTTGAAACGGCGTGTGATGTATTCGTGAAGCTGTTGCTTGATGTCGTCGACTTCCATGTCTGCAGGCATCTCTGCGACCTAAGCAGCTTTCGCGCCAGAGCTAATCACGCGGTCGGCGTGGGCGCGTCAGCCCATCTGCACGAAGGACTGAAAGCACGACGGGCTGAAAGACGGAAGACGGCAGACGGAAGAAGGAAGAACGAAGACGCCAGCCCGGACGTAAGCCCGGACGTAAGCCCGGACGTAAGCCCGGGCGTGCCGCGCGCCGCAGTCGGCGCGCCGTGTGCATAAGGCGAACGCGCCGATGTTCACGCGAGCATCTTTTACCCATCGATGCCCTTTAGTACTTTTCCATTTCTCATTTTTCTCACTGTCGTCGCCTGCGGATACAGTCTGATCCGCCGCGGGCTGGGATGGCCGTGGTCCCAGGCGTGGCTGCTCGCCGCGTCGCTGTTCTTCTACGCGTACGCGCGGCCGTGGAATCTGCCTGTGCTGCTCGGATCGATCACTTTCAACTGGGCGATCGCGCGCGCGATGATGCGCCAGACCGACGACCGGCGGCGGAAGATGCTGCTCTGGATCGGCCTCACGGCGAACATCACGCTTCTGTTCTTCTTCAAGCGGGTCGGTGTTTTCGTCGACCTCGTCGCCTTCCTCCACGGTCCGCAATTCACGCCGCACTGGAGTCTTCCGCTCGGCGTCAGCTTCTTCACCTTCACGCAGATCATGTATCTGCTCGACGCGTTTGCGCGTCCACCGGCGTCACCCGCGGCTCTCAAGATCTATCGGGGGCTGACGCGGCCGAATTCGCTGTTCGATCACGCGACGTTCGTGTCGCTGTTCCCGTACGTCGCGGCCGGTCCGCTCGTGAAGGCGCGGTCAGTCGTCTCGCAACTGCATGAGTACGTCGCGGACGAGCCGCCGCTCGCCCGCGCCTGCCGCGGAGTCTTCATCTTCAGCCTGGGGTTCGCGAAGAAGGTCGTGCTGGCGGACGCGTTCGCGCCGATCGCCGACGCGGGCTTCGGCGCGCAGCAAAACTTCACGATGGCGGAGGCGTGGGTCTTCTGCCTTGCCGCCGTGCTCCACCTCTACTTCGATTTCAGCGGTTACTCCGACATGGCCGTCGGCGCCGCGTGGATGCTCGGCATCGACATCCCGCAGAACTTCAACGCACCGCTGCGCGCGCGATCGATTACCGAGTTCTGGCAGCGGTGGCACATCTCGCTGTCGCACTTCATTACCGACTATCTGTACAAGCCGCTGCTGCGCGCGATGCCGCGGCGCAACGCGGCCACGAGCGCCATCGCGACCGTGCTGTCGATGGTGATCGCCGGCCTGTGGCACGGCCCCCAGTGGACGTACGTCGCGTGGGGGCTCTCGCACGGTTCGGCGCTCGCCGTCAATCAGGTCTGGAGGAGACGCAACCTCCGCATGCCGGACGCGCTGGGCTGGCTGCTGACGTCGGTGTTCGTCATTTCGACGATCGTCTTTCTGCGCGCGGCGAATGTCCCGGAAGCGCTTCACATGATGACGAGACTGCTGCCGCACGAAAACCCGACCGGGGTGGACGCGCTCCGGCATCTTCTGCCGTTCAGCCCGACGCTGATTCTGCGGCCCGTGACGATTGGCGTGGTCGCCGCCTATCTGTTCAAAAGCTCCGACCAATACTCGAAGACCTTCGAGCTCACCGGCCTCACCGCCGCCGCTTCGGCGGCCCTCATCGTCGTGTCCGTGTTTTTCCTGAACACGGCGCCGGCGCGGATCTTCATCTACTTTGGCTTCTGACATGATGTCTCCACGCCGCTGGCTGCTGACGACGACACTGCTGGTCCTGGGGTTGGGAGGGGGCGTGATCGGCACGAATGTGATCCTCGATCCGTACGGCCTCTATCGACCGACGCAGGGGCGACGCATCGTCTCCTACGGGGATTCGCGCATCGCCAAGTACCTCCTGAACGCCCGCTACGTCCCAGAGAACTTCAACGCGGTGCTGATCGGCTCGTCGGTGACGGGGAACTGGGACATGAGCCGCGTCGAGAAGCTCAAGATCTACAACGACTCGCTCAACGGCGGGAACATCACGGAGGGCGACGCGCTCCTGGAGATGGCGATTCGGCAACCCGGCATCTCGACGGTCGTGCTGCTCGTCCACCCGGCCATGACATCCGACCACGATTTCGAGACGGTGAGACTAAGACCGGACCTGACGCGCTCGGCGCTGGGATCGTTGAGCCTGCTGGACGCGTACAAGGACATGATCTACGTCCGCCTTCACCGGCGGCCCACTTTTGAGACGTTCGATGCCGCAGGAACCGAGACGTTCGACGATCTCCCCACGGAAATGAACTCCTCGATGAAGGCCCTGTGGAAGCCCGGGGACAGCTTCGACGTCGATCCAATCGCGCTCGCGACGTACCGCGACGCGATACGGCAAGTGCGGGCGAAGCGCCTCCAGATCATCTTTGTCGTGCCGCCGACGGCGGAATACCTGCTGCAGACGAAGCGGGCCGCGTTCGATCGCTATGTTGAGATGATCCGGGCCGATTCGACGCCGGACGACCTGTGGATAGACTTCATGACGGACGAGTATGCGGCGTTCCGGAGAGACCGTACCCACTTTCCCGACGGGTCGCACCTCACGCCCGAAGCCGCCGGGATCGTCGTCTCGTACGTCGACGCGGCGATCGACGATTGGTTTGACCGCGAGCGAGTCGGGCGGGGCGTTGACCGCGAGCGAGTCGCGACGAGGCGCTGACCGCAAGCGAGTCGCGACGAAGCGCTGACCGCGAGCGAGTCGCGACGGGGCGCTGACCGCGAGCGAGTCGCGGCGGGGCGCTGATCGCAAGCGAGTCGCGACGGGCGCCGACCGCTCGCGCTGCCAGGGGCGCTCACGGAAAGGCGGGAAGTTCGCGGCGCCGCCACCTTCGTGTAAAATCTTTAGCGCGTTTCTCCCGTCCTGAATGCCAAAGCGTACCGATCTCAAGCGAATACTCGTCATCGGCTCCGGACCGATCGTGATCGGTCAGGCGTGCGAGTTCGACTACTCAGGAACACAGGCGTGCAAAGCGCTCAGGTCCGAGGGGCTCGAGGTCGTGCTCGTCAACAGCAATCCGGCGACGATCATGACCGACCCGGAGATCGCCGACCGCACGTACGTCGAACCGCTGACGTCCGAGATCCTGGCGTCCGTCATCGAACGAGAGCGTCCCGACGCGCTCCTGCCGACCGTCGGCGGCCAGACGGCGCTCAACCTCGCGGTGCAGCTCGCCGAAGAGGGGATTCTCGCGAAATACAACGTCGAGCTGATTGGCGCGTCGATCGAGGCGATCAAAGTCGCCGAAGACCGGCTCCAGTTCCGGGACGCGATGAAGGAAATCGGCATCGCGGTGCCCAACAGCCGGTACGTCCGGTCGATGGAGGAGGCGTTCGCAGCGGTCGAGCCGATCGGCTTTCCGATCATCATCCGCCCGTCGTTCACGCTGGGCGGCGTTGGCGGAGGCATTGCCTATAACATCGAAGAATTCCGGGAAATCGCGCAGCGCGGTCTCAGCCTCAGCCCCGTCCACGAGGTCCTGCTCGAGGAGTCGGTGATCGGCTGGAAAGAGTTCGAGCTCGAGGTGATGCGCGATCGGATGGACAACTTCGTTGTCATCTGCTCGATCGAAAACGTCGACCCGATGGGGGTTCACACGGGCGACAGCATCACGGTCGCGCCCGCCCTGACGCTCACGGACAAGGAATACCAGCGCATGCGCGACATCGCGCGGCGCATCATCCGACGCGTCGGCGTGGAAACCGGCGGATCCAACATCCAGTTCGCGATCAACCCGGACGACGGACGCATCGTCGTCATCGAGATGAACCCGCGCGTGTCGCGGTCGTCGGCACTGGCGTCGAAAGCGACAGGGTTCCCGATCGCGAAGATCGCCGCGAAACTCGCGCTCGGCTACACGCTCGACGAAATCCCGAACGACATCACGCGGCTGACGCCGGCGTCCTTCGAGCCTACGATCGACTACATCGTCGTCAAGGTGCCACGCTGGGCGTTCGAGAAATTTCCCCGCGCCGACCGCACGCTGACCACGCAGATGAAGTCGGTCGGGGAAGTGATGGCCATCGGCCGGACGTTCAAGGAGGCCTTCATGAAGGCCTTCCGATCGCTCGAGCTCGGGCGCGGCAACATGCTCTTCGCCCGAAGTGGCGCGCGCATCAACGCCACCGCCGCTGTCGACGGCGATGACGACGAGACGACGCTGCAGCGGTCGCTGGCGGTGCCCACGGATCAGCGGATGTGGGCGCTCTTCCGGGCGCTCGAGCGCGGCTGGCCGCTCGAAGAGATCCACCGCCTCACCAGGATCGATCCGTGGTTCCTGACGCAGTTCGCGCAACTGGTCGACCTGAAGCAGGAGGCCGAACGGACGGGGCTCGCGAGGATGTCGCCCGGCCGGCTGCGGACGCTCAAGCGTGCGGGATTCGGCGACTGGCAGATCGGCAGCATCACCGGCGCCGACGAAGACGCGGTGCGATCGACGCGGCTCTCGCAGGGGATCAAGACCAGCTACAAGCGCATCGACACCTGCGCGGCGGAGTTCGAATCGTTCACGCCATACCTCTACGGCACGTTCGAGGCGGAGTGCGAGGCGCAGCCGACGCCGAAGCGGAAAGTGGTGATCCTCGGCAGCGGACCAAACCGCATCGGGCAGGGGATCGAGTTCGACTATTGCTGCTGTCACGCGGCGTTCGCACTGCGTGAGGACGGTTTCGAGACCGTCATGATCAACTGCAACCCGGAGACCGTGTCGACGGACTACGACACTGTCGATCGGTTGTATTTCGAGCCACTCACCTTTGAAGACGTCTCCGCCATCATCGCGCGCGAGCAGGAAGCCGGCGGCGACGTGCGCGTCGTCGTGCAGTACGGCGGGCAGACGCCGCTGAAGCTCGCGCTGCCGCTGCAGCGCGCGGGCGTGCAGATCCTGGGGACGTCTCCAGATTCGATCGATCTCGCCGAGGATCGCGAGCGCTTTTCGAAACTGCTCGAGGAACTGAACATCCCGCAGGCGCCGAGCGGGACGGCGACGTCGCCCGATGAAGCGCGCGACGTGGCGCTCGGAATCGGTTTCCCGCTCGTGGTGCGGCCCTCGTACGTTCTTGGCGGGCGCGCGATGGCGATCGTCTACGACATGGCGGCGCTCGATCGCTACATGACGACGGCGGTGCAGGCGTCGCCGGAACGCCCGGTGCTGATCGACAAGTTCCTCGAGGACGCCGTCGAGCTCGACGTCGACATCGTCGCGGACGACACCGGCGCCGTGATCATCGGCGGCGTGATGGAGCACATCGAGGAGGCCGGCATCCACTCCGGCGACAGCTCGTGCGTCGTGCCGCCCTATCGCGTGGCCGAGCGGCATCTCGAACAGATTCGCGACTACACGCGCCGCATCGCCAGGCAACTGAACGTCGTCGGGTTGATGAACACGCAGTTTGCGATCAAGGACGACGTCGTGTACGTGCTCGAAGTGAATCCGCGCGCGTCACGCACGGTGCCGTACCTGTCGAAGGCGACGGGTGTTCCGCTCGCGAAGATCGCGGCGCGCGTCATGACGGGCAAGACGCTGGCGCAGCTCGGACTCACCGAAGACGTGGCGGTCAGCGGCGTGTTCGTGAAGACGCCGGTGTTTCCGTTCGTGAGATTCCCTGGCGTCGACACGATCCTCGGCCCGGAGATGAAGTCCACCGGCGAAGTCATGGGAGGCGCCGCGACGTTTGGAAGCGCGTTCGCGAAGGCGCAGCTCGCCGCGGGGATCAAGCTGCCGTCGAAGGGGGCCGTTTTCATCAGCGTCAGCAATCACGACAAGCCCGCGGTCGTGCAGATCGCGCGGGATCTGAAGGCGCTCGGCTTCCAACTGGTTGCGACCCGAGGGACGGCGAACTTCCTGCGCGCGCACGGCATCGACGCCGAGATCGTCTTCAAGGTGAACGAGGGCCGTCCGCACGTCGGCGACGAACTCGTGAACGGCCGCATCCACCTCGTCATCAACACGCCGGTGGGGCGCGAATCGTTCTTCGACGACAAGGTCGTGCGGCGGATGGCGATGATGCAGCAGGTGCCGTGCATCACGACATTGACCGGCGCCGCGGCGGCCGTCCAGGCGATCAAGGCGCTCCACACCGAAGGGCTCTCGGTGCGCTCACTGCAGGAGTATCACGCCGACGTTCCCGTCAGTGACAAGCCCTGAACGCGCGTGAGCACGGTTGACGTCCTCGGCGTCGGGGCGAACTCGATCGATTTCGTTTACACGCTCCCACACTATCCGCAGCCAGACGGCAGTCTCTCGAAACTGAGAATCGCGTCTACCGAACGGTCGCCCGGCGGCCAGGCGGCGACGGTCCTGTGCGCGTGCGCGTCGCTCGGCCTTCGCACGCGCTACGTCGGAACGATCTCCTCCGATGACAACGGCCGCGTGGTCCGCGAAGCGATGCGGACGCGGGGTGTCGACGTTTCCAGCGCGATCGAGCGCGACTTCCCGAATCCCTACGCGGTGATCCTGCTCGCGGAGTCCGGCGAACGGATCGTGCTCTGGGACCGGCCATCCGAAATGATGCTGACGCCAGGAGATCTGCCACGCGATCTCGTCGACGGCGCACGGCTCCTGCACATCGACGACGTCGACGGGGAAGCAGCCATTGCGGCCGGCCGCGCGGCGATCGCCGCGGGGCTTCCGGTGACGAGCGACCTCGAGGCGGTCAAGCCGCATACGGCCTGTCTACTCGACGCGGTGACGATTCCGATGTTTGCAGAAGGCGTTGCCGAGGAGTTGGCCGGCGAGCGGGAGCTCGAGGGCGCATTGCGCGCCTTGCGGAAGCCTCACATGACGATGCTGTGCACGACGCTCGGCGCGCGCGGGGCGGCGCTGCTTGCGGGCGATCGCTTCATCTGTCAGAAGGCGTTCGCAATCACCGCGGTCGATACGACGGGGGCCGGCGACGTGTTCCGCGCCGGATTCATCTACGCGCTCCTACGCGGTGATTCGCCCGATGCGATCCTGCGGTTTGCGTGCGCGACGGCGGCTGTCAGCTGCACGAAGCGGGGGGCCATCAACAGCGTGCCGACGCTGGACGACATCTTGCCGTTGCTCGAGAAGAGCTAACTGTCGCGGGCTTGAAACCGCTGGACGGGCCTACCGTTTGTCGTCACTTCCGGAGAAATTCGTGGAGCAAGCGCAGCACGCCCTGCCATCCACCCTTATAGTCCTTGCGCGCGACGGGCTCCTGAGTCAGGCCGCTGTGCGTTACGCGGACTCGCGTTCCGTTGGCAGTGGGGGTGAGCTCGAAGTGCATCCCGTCATCACGTCGGAGCCGTCCGAGAAAATCCGCCGACGACTGTAAACAGACGGACTCCGGCAGTCACACGTAGCACAGCCGCCCAGCAGACCGGGTGCGCGCGATTTCACCCGCCGCGGGCGTCCGGCGGGTGTATAACCGTAATCAATCGGCAGTCTCTGAACTCGGATCGATCAGGAAGGTGCTCCATGGCAGATAGACCCATGGATCGGTCGATCGGTGCCGCAAACCGCAACGCCGCGAATTACGTGCGCACGCCCCAAGCCTGCCGCTGGGGCGACTCAACCCTCTACACAGCATTCCCCGAGTGGCTCAGCGCGTGGGACGCGCCGTGGAGCTGCCGGCACCCGGCGCACGAAGGTCCGCTCGAGACGGTTGAGACCTGCACCAAATGTCCCGATTGGCGGCCGCGGGACCATTCGAGCTGATCAGCTTTCGTCGAGGGACATGTCGTCGAGGGACATCATGACCGAGAAACCGCGCTACCCAGGGATCCGGGTCACTGCGAACGGCAACCAGCTCGTGTCCTATCACACCGAAACGCGCGTCGCCGACGCGGGGGTTTTCTATCCGATCACGCCCTCGACCGAAGGTGGTGAGCTCTACCAACAGGCATTCGCCGAAGGCAATCTGAACGTGTTCGGCCGGAACACGCTCGCCATCGAAGCCGAAGGGGAGCACGCAGCGCAGGGCGGGGCCATTGCGCACTCGGTCTGCGGCAAGCGCGTCGTCAACTACACATCGGGACAGGGGGTCGTGTACGGCGTCGAGCAGTACTACCACGCACCCGGCAAGTGTTCGACGATGGTGCTCGAGGTCGCGGCGCGGGCGCTGACCAAGCACGCGCTCAACGTGCACTGCGGCCATGACGACGTGTACGGCGCGCTCGATACGGGATGGATCATCGTCTTCGGGAAGGACGCCCAGCAGGCCGCCGACCAGGCGTTGATCGTGCGCCGCGTCACCGAGCTCAGTCTCACGCCGGGCATGAACGTGATGGACGGCTTCCTCACGTCGCACCTGGAGCGGACGTTCTACAAGCACGAATCGCAGTTGATCCGCGAATACCTCGGCGCTCCGGAGGACATCATCGAGTGCCCGACCGAAAGCCAGCGGAAGCTCTTCGGCCCCACCCGCCGGCGCGTGCCGAAGATGATCGACCTCACCAACCCCGTCCTCCTCGGTCCCGTGCAGAACCAGGAGCACTACATGCAGGGGGTGGTGGCGCGGCGCAACAATTTCATCGAGCCAATCCTGGACTTCTTCGAGGCGGCTTATAAGGATTTTGCGGCGCTGACCGGCCGTCATTACGGCCTGGTCAGCCAGTACAAGTGCGACGACGCCGACACCGTGTTCGTGTCGCTCGGCTCGGCGGCCGAGAACATCGAGGCCGCAGTCGATTACCTGCGCCAGCGCGAGCAGGCGCCGGTCGGCTCGATCCACATCAACGTCTTCCGCCCGTTCCCCGAGGCGGCGGTCGTCACGGCACTGGCTGGCAAGAAGAACGTGATCGTCCTCGAGCGGACCGACGAGCCGATGGCGGGCGACAACCCCATGGGCCGGGACATCCGCACGGCGCTGAACAAGGCGCTGCAGGGAGTGGACGGCATCCCGGCGCTGACGCCCGATCGGATGCCGCGGCTGTTCGGAGGTGTCTACGGACTCGGATCACGAGACTTCCGTCCGGAGCACACGATTGGCGCGTACGAATACGTGAGCGGCCGCCGCGCACGGAAGGACGGCAAACGTGCCTCCGACGGCGCGTCGTTCATCGTGCTGGGCGTCGATCATCCGTACGAAGTGAAGTCGGACGACACGCCGTCGCTGCTGCCCGACCATGCGATCGCGGTCCGGTTCCATTCCGTCGGCGGGTGGGGCGCCATCACCACCGGCAAGAACCTCGGCGCCATCATCGGCGACCTCAACGACCTCCTCTACGAGCGCGACAAGATCGTCGACGAATTCGGCAATCCCAAGGAAATCATTCACGTCAGCGCGAACCCGAAATACGGATCGGAGAAGAAGGGGGCGCCGACGTCGTATTTCATGATCGCCGCGCCCGAACGCATCCGGGTCAACTGCGACCTCAGGCACGTCAACGTCGTCCTCTGCTGCGATCCCAAGGCGTTCACGCACACCAACCCGCTGGACGGCATGTCCGAAGGCGGAAGCCTCGTCTGGGAGTCGGATGAAGAGGGCGAGGACGCGTGGGAACGGCTGCCGCTCTGGGCGCGCACGCAGATCATCGACAAGAAGATCCGGGTCTTCACGCTGCCGGGCTTCAAAATCGCGCGCGAGGCCACCGATCGCGGCGACCTGCAGCTCCGCATGCAGGGCAACGCGTTCCTCGGCGCGTTCTTCGCCGTGTCGCCGATGCTGCGGGACTTCCGCATCACGCCCGAGCAGTTCCGCGACGCGGTTCACAAGCAGTACGTCAAGAAGTTCGGCAAGCTCGGCGAGGGCGTCGTCAACTCCAACATGGAGGTGATGACGAAGGGCTTCGAGCTCGTGCGAGAAATCAACGTCGGCGCGCTCGAGGCGCCGGACCGATCGACGCTGCGCGGCAAGGCACTCCTGCCGGTCGCGATGCCGCACACTATTGCCGCCGGCGAGGGCTGCCGGACGGGGTGCCGGACGATCGAACCGCCAGAGGGTCAGGCGGAACGGACGCCGCTGACGCGCGTCGCGGAATTCGACGCGAGCTTCAGGGCGAAGCTCGGCTACAACCAACCGGCCAACGCCTATTCCGCGCTCGGCGTCATGGCCGCGGGAAGCGGCGACACCGCGTCGAAGTACGTCGCGCGCCGCGAGACGCCGCTCTACATCCCCGAGAACTGCACGCAGTGCATGGAATGCATCGCGGTCTGCCCGGACACGGCGCTGCCGAACTGCTCGCAGGATCTCGACACGATCCTGCGGACCGCCGTGACCAATTACGTGAGCGACAGCGGAGAGCGGAAGAAGATGCTCGATCTGCTGCCGGAGATCGGCAGGCGGACGCGCGAGATGATGCGCGCGGCCATTGCGGGAAAGGACGCGCCCCGCCCGCAGGAATTCATCCGCACGGTCACGCACGAGGTCAACGGCTTCTCACCGAGAGCGAAAGAGGAATTCTTCAGCGTCATCGAGAAGGTGCCGATGGCC
>Ga0126379_10002362_pt1 | contig 11972 bp, 26 predicted proteins | sample PanSoiMetPlot_24_FD_92640 | JGI IMG/M metagenome (GOLD analysis project Ga0126379, IMG submission 92640) | Tropical forest soil microbial communities from Panama - MetaG Plot_24 | ecosystem: Environmental > Terrestrial > Soil > Tropical forest > Bulk soil | place: Panama | collected 2016-02-17
GACGGCACGCCGCACCACGCGACGTGCGTGGATGCCCAGCAATTCAAGAAACCCCGAACCAAGCCTTGACGGCAGCCTGCCAAGTGTGTACCAAGAGCAGGTATGACTGAGGTGCGGTTCTGGTCGTCTGTGGATCGGCGTGCCGATGGCTGCTGGCTATGGTTGGGGTGGTGTCCCCGGAGGCATTGGAAGCCATGCGTCGGGTGATTGGCATTGACCCCGGGCTCGCTGGGGGTATCGGCGTCCTGGATCTCGGGACCGACGGCGGGCGGGAGGCGTTCCTCTACCGGGTGCCGATCCTCGAGTACAAAAAGGCTGGGCGGAAGAAACGGGAATACGATCTGCCGAAGATGCGAGCGCTGCTGGTGAACGAGGCGCGGGCGTTCTCGCAGGTGATGGTCGGCATCGAGGCGCAGAACCCGCACCCCGAGGAAGGGGTGGTGTCGGCGATGCGGCTCGGGCTCGGGGTCGGCTTCTGGCAAGGGCTGCCGGCCGGGCTCGAGCTGCCCTACGAGGTGGTCTACCCCATCGTCTGGAAGAAGCATCACGGGCTGCTCCGGCAGCCGAAGGCGATGAGCCAGGTGCTCGTGGGGCGGCTGTTCCCGCGGTTCGCCCAGACACGCAAGGTGGATGAGGGCGCATGCGAGGCGCTCCTGATCGCCGTCTACGTTGCCTCGCACGCGGGCTGGCTCGGCGCGACGCCGCGGTTCGAGCCCCCGGGAGAGGAGCAGCAAGGTGCCTTCCAGCTCTAACGGAGAGCCCCGCGGGGCGTTCGATTTCCCGCGCTCGGTGTCGCAGCGCCGGGCGTACCGCAAGTGCGGCATGCTCTACCTGCTGCGCTACGGGGACGGCTACAAGTCGCGGACGAAGAAAGGCACCTATGCCTTCGGCGATGCCTGGCAGGTGGCGGTGCAAGCCGTGCTCCAGGGAGCCGCCGACTCGCCCGAGCTGATGTACGAGGCGTTCATGGCGGAGTGGGCGCGGCTCGAGACCGACACCTCGCTCGAGTGGAACAGCCGCAACGGCTGGGCGTTCTTCCGGGAGCGGGCGAAGCCGCTGGCCCGGGTTGCCTACTATGAGCTGGTCCAGATGTTCGGCGTGCCGCGCATGGCGGCGATCTACGACCAGCGCTTCACCTACGATCTCGTGCCGGGCCGCGGGGAGACGGCAGTGCCGGACTACCTCGGGCCGATGCTCCAGTACCAGCCGCCGGGCGTATGGCTGGCGCCTCCGGTGGAGACGGTGATCGACTGGAAGACGAGCGACCGGGAGTACAAGCCGCTCTCGTCGGAGCTGGACGAGCAGCTCACCGCCTACCAGGTGGGGGCCGAGCGCCAGTACCAGCGCCGGGCGCAGCAGGTGGGGCTCTGCGTGTTCATCTACGCCGCTGCGCCCAAGGTGCAGTGGCTCATGCAGCCCGCCCGCTCGCCGGAGGTGGTCGAGCAATTCATCGCGTCGGCGGTGATAGACGACCAGCGGATCTGCCGCGGGGAGTTTCCGCGCAACCCGAACGCCTGCTTCAACATGGGGCGGTGCGAGATGGTCCCGGTGTGCTATCCGAGCCAGCGCCACCTGATCGCGACCGAGCTGGAGAAGGTACCGTCGCGCAACGAGCAGCCGCTCAACTGGATCGACCTAGAAGCGCTCGAGACTGAGTGAAGGGAGCCGATAGATGCCACGCAAGAAGCAGACCGGAGTCACCGCGGGACGCCCCCGCGACGCGAAGGGGCGGCTGCTGCCCGCCCAGCCGCCGCCGGAGGGCGTGCAGCCTGCCCCGCCGCAGATGCCGGAGCCGCCGGTGCCGATTATGCCGCCGGAGCCGCCGGTCGCGGCGGTGCCGACGCTCACGCCGGTTGAGTGGGTGCCCGACATGGGACCCTACCCGACTCCCGCCGTCTGGCGGCAGCTCCACGAGATCGGGCAGACGATCCTCGAGTCGGGCATGAAGCCCGCCTGGGTTCACACCATCCAGCAGATGGTGACCGTGCTGCTCCGCGGCTACGAGCTGCGGGTCGGGCCGAGTCAGATCCTCTGGAACACCTACCTGGGCGACGACGGGCGGCTGCTGAACAGCGCCGAGCTGATGCGCTCGCTGATCCTGCGCTCGGGGGTCGGGCATCTCGAGGTGGTCCGCCGGGACAACGAGGAGGTGACCTACAAAGCCGTGCGGGGGCCGACCGAGATCACGGTGACCTGGAAGGTGACGGACCTGGCTGGGCAGCCGACCAAGGGGCTGCCGCGGCAGACCCTCGATGCCCGCTGCACGTCGGAGATCGCGCGCACGCTGTTCGCCGACATCGCCGGGGGCTACACCCCGGAGGATTTCCCGAGTCAGCCGACCCCGCCCGCACCCCCACCCCCACCGGCAGCGAAGCCGGAGCCGCCGAAGCAGGCAGCGCCGCCTCCGCCCCCGGCACCAGAACCCCCCGCGAAGGCCCCGGAGAAGCCCGCAGAGCCTCCCGCGGCGTCTCCCCCGGCTCCTGCCCCTGCCGCCGCGCCTGCGGCGCCCCCAGCGGCTCCGGCGCCGCCGGGCTACAACGAGGAGGTGATGCCGGGCCGACGGCTTACCCGGCTCGTGCAGGCGCCGCTCCCGAGCGGGGAGCGGAAGCCCGTCTACACTGCCGGGATCTCGGCAGACCAGATCGCGCGCATCTACCAGACCGCCGGGCAGCAGCACCAGGCTGCCGCGCAGCGCTGGCTCCAGTATCACAAGCTCCAGCGGCTCTCCTGGGCGACCGAGGAGGAGGGCCAGGACATGATCCGCTTCCTGATGGGCGTCGCCGACGGCGGCGACATCGAGGAGATGCTGGTCCTGGGGGTCAACCCGAAGGCCCCGGTGCCCGAGCTGACCCGGGAGCGGGCGCTGCACATCTTCACCCGGGAGATGGGGAACATCGGGCTCGACACCGACCAGGCGCTTCGCTACATCGCGCAGAAGGCGGGCGTGGCGACACACGCCGATCTGGTGCCCGAGCAGATCGTGCAGGCCGCGGAGGATTTCAAAGCCCTGGCCGCTGCTGATCTCAACTCCTTCAAGCTCGCGTTCGCGCGGGAGACGGACCGCATGGGGATCGACCCGTCTGGTGGAGGCGCCCCGTTCTGATGCTGCTCTCACTCGACCCGGAGCAGGAGCGGGCGATGCGCGCACCCGAGACCCGGGTGCTCGTGCTCTCCGGTGCAGGCAGCGGGAAGACGCGGCTGCTCACCGCCCGGGCGCAGTACCTCCGCGAGGAGCTGCACGTCCCCGGCAACCAGATTGCCTGCATCACGTTCAGCAAGGGGGCCGCGGAGGAAATGGCCGCTCGTCTCGTGGGGGATTCCGGGTTCTACCCGGACGAGGCGAGCGGCCCCCAGGGCATGTGGATCGGCACCATCCACGCGCTCGGGCTTCGCATCCTCGGCTCCGTCTTCCGGGGCCGCACCGTCGCCGACAAGCTGGTCTCGACCCGGTTCATGTCCCGGATCCTGAAGGAGCTGAAGGCGCCGAAGGAGCTGAAGCCGGGCGAGGTGCTGAAGCGGCTCGAGCGCGCCAAGTCGGCGTTCACGCCGTGGCCGAGCGACATCGCCGTCTACTGCGAGCGCTACCAGGACGAGCTGGCGCAGCACCGCATGTGGGATTTCACCGATCTGCTCACCGAGTCGGTCCGCCTGCTCGAGGACCGGCTGGACGTGCGGGCGTCGTGGGAGCGCCGCTACCGCCACGTCCTGGTAGACGAGGTGCAGGACACGAGCCCCGTGCAGTGGCGGCTGATCCGCTGCCTGGTGCAGCCGTCCACGCACCTGTTCTGCGTCGGCGATCTCGGGCAGTCGATCTACGCCTTCCGCGGGGCCCGGCCCGAGTACCTGCTGGACGATCTCGAGAAGCTGCTCGGGCAGTGGACGACCTACGCGCTCACCCGGAACTACCGCTCGGTCCCGCAGGTGATCGCGCTGGCGAACGCCATCTCCGCCGGGCGGCGCGGCATGGTGGAGATCCAGCCGGTGCGGGAGGAGACGACCCGGCCCGCCGATCTCTCGGCGCTCGAGATGCTGTGGGCCGACTCCGCGGACCGGGAAGCACACCAGGGGCTTGCGCTCATCCAGCAGGCCCGGGCGGGCTGGGCGCTCGAGCCCGGCGACATCGCCGTGCTCTGCCGCACGAACGCGCAGATCGAGCCCTGGGAGGCGGCGTGCGTCGCCGCGAAGGTGCCCTACGTCGTGCTCGGGGGCGTGAGCTTCTACCTCCGCAGCGAGGTGGCGGACGTGATCGCTTGGCTCCGGATCGCCGGGCTCGAGCTGGAGGATCCGCGCTGGGCGGCGTCCCTGGATCGGGTCTACAACCGTCCGAGCCGCTACCTCGGCAAAGCCTGGCGGGACGAGCTGGAGCGCCAGGGGGGCTGGGCTCGCTTCCTGGGCTCGGTGTCGGAGCAGCCGAGCTTCCGGCTGCCCTACCAGCGCCGGGCGACCGAGGCGCTCCTGGCGGACGTGTGGGCGCTGCGAGATGCCACCGCCGGGGCATCGGCGTGTGACGTGGTGCGCTGGGTCGTGGACGGACGGCTCGGGTACCGGCGCTGGGCGCTCGCCGACGGCGAGACGGTGCAGGTGACCAGCGAGGTAGATTCCCTGGTGTCCGAGAACCTGGACGCGGTGATCGCCGGGGCGACCCGCTTCCCGCGGCTCGCCGAGTACCTCGAGTTTGTGGACCTGTGCGCCGTCCGCGGAGCCCGCCGCCAGCTCGGTGCCGCCCGGCTGGTGCTCTCGACCATCCACCGCGCCAAGGGGCTCGAGTGGCCCTTCGTCACGCTCGCCGGATGCGTGGATGGCAAGCTGCCCCACGCGCTCGGTACCGAGGACGAGGAGCGCCGCCTGTTCTACGTGGCGACCACCCGCGCCGGGGACCGGCTGCTGGTGACGGGCACCGCCGACGGGCCGAGCCGCTTCGTCGCCGATCTGGTCGGGCTGCCGGTGCTGGCCGACCCGGAGGACGTGCATGCCGAAGCTGAGTTACCCGCTCCCGAAGGGAGTGGAGATCCAGAACGTGTGGAACGACGGGCCGGGGCAGGAACCCACCTACGTCTTGTCGGTGGCACTGCCGTGGGGAGTGGTGGAGCTGTTGAGCCAGGCGCTCGAGCTGGCGGCACGGTTGAGCGGGAATGACAAGCTCGGGGCGAACCTGGCGTCGATCTGCCTCGAGTGCATCGGAGAGTGGAGTGCGCTCGCCGCGGAGGCGGGGCACCTGGAGGGCGTGAACGATGGAGTTTGTGTCGGCGATCAAGGGGTTCAACTGCGCCCAGAAGCGGGGCCAGGAAGGCGATGTCGTCCTGATCCTGAAGGTGACGCTTGAGGGGAAGGCGCCGAACGGGACCGCCATCGCCGAGCTGCAAGCGCTCGAGGAGCAGGAGTACGTGAAGGTCACGATCTCGACCCTCACGGGTGGGCCGGTGCTGCCGCCGCCCCAGGGCGAGCTGGACCTGTGACCCGGCGGGAGGCAGCGACCGTGGTGGCGGCGCTGATCTACTATGACCGCTATCCGGTCCGGGTCCTGACCGACGTGAAGGTGCCGCCTGTCTTCCAGGGTACGACGCCCCTCAGTCGGGACGAGGTGAGCGCCCTGCTGGTGCGGCTCGAGGCGGGCGAGGGCCAGGACGAGGGGGCTTGACACCCCATGACGGTTATGGTATAACCCTCTGCATGTGATGCATGGGGCATCACCACTCAAGGAGGGTTAGCATGGAGTACACAGTCAAGACGTTCCGGGCCGCGGGGCTCGAGGCCAAGTGGGGCCGGAACAGCAACGGGGCACCGATCATCTTCGCCCGGGACCCCCAGGCCAAGTACCCCCACCAGCGGGAGAGCTGGTGGGCGATGGATGCCGGGGTCTGGAAGCAGGCGGAGCAGATCGGGCTCCGCGGGGCCTTCGACAACGCCACCCTGCTCGGGGACGTGTTCTCGGTGCCCGCATGAGGTGGGTCTTCGATGACGGCGGACGCGCTGCCGCGGGTTACCGCGGCAGCACCGGGGACTGTGCGACCCGGGCCATTGCCATCGCCACCGGGCGCCCCTACGCCGATGTCTACGCCGAGCTGGCGGAGGTATCGAGCGGGGAGCGTCCGAGCAAGGGACGGCGGAACAAGTCCCACCCCCGGACCGGCATGCACCAGGTGACGGTGCGGGCCTACCTGGAGGCGCGGGGCTGGGAGTGGATCGCCACCATGGGGGTCGGCACCGGCTGCCGGGTGCATCTGCGGGAGGACGAGCTGCCCGGTGGGCGGCTGATCGTGCGGGTGTCGCGGCACTACACCGCGGTGATCGACGGCGTGATCCGGGACCGCTACGACCCGTCGCGCCGCGGGACGCGCTGCGTGTACGGCTACTACCGGAGGGCAGCATGATCTACCGAGTGACCCGGTTCTGCTGCACGTCGGGGATGTGCCTCGAGTGCCGGAGCTTTCTCAACGGCAAGCCGCGGAAGCGGGTGGTGCAGTACGAGGGGCCGCGCAAGGAGGTGGCCGAGAAGACGCTTAGGGGCTGGGGTGGTGGGCGAGAGCCCTACGGGGCCAAGCTCGAGGAGGTGCAGGAAGAACCTGCTTGACAACCATGAACGGTTATGGTCCTATCTGCTCATCGCATGGGGCGAGAGATCGACAAGGGGGTTTGCATGAGTAGCTTTCAAGCCTGGGTCGAACGGATGCTCTGGCGGGCATCGTTCGGCGGGATCACCGAGCTTCAGATCGGGCGGGACGAGTCGCTGGCTGGGACGCCATGGCTCCGGTTCGAGGCGCTGCTGCTCGGGCCGGTGCATCCGTTCACGCACACCAGTCCGAGCAAGCGGGAGACCTTCGACGTGCTGCCGCCGGAGCGCGCGGTGGTCGGGGCTCGCGTGAGCGTCCATGCCTTCGGGCACTGGTACAACACCGGCAAGGTGCTGAAGGTGACCCCGCGCCGGGTGACCGTGCAGTACACGAACAAGAGCGGCATCACCCGGACGAAGGCGGTCCCGATGGACAGCGGGCTCGTGCGATGACGCTGCCGCGCACCGAGTGTGCCTGCGCCGAGTGCGTGGCGTGCTGCAAGCGGCAGCCGGGCCCGCTGGCGCCGGGTGATCTCGAGGAGATCACCGGCTTCCTCGGGCTGCCCGCGGACGAGGTGCGAGCGCTCTTTGTCGCGTCCCGCGGAACCCTGGTGATGGACCGCCGGACCCGCCGAACGCGGTGGATCGGCAGCATCACCCCGGCGCGCAAGCCGAACGGCTCGTGCATCTTCCTGGACGACGCGACCGAGCGCTGCACGATCCACCCGGTGGCGCCGTTTGGGTGCGCGTTCTTCGACACGCACATGAGCGCCGCCGAGGCGGCTCCGGCGTCGAGCTGGCTGGCCCAGGCCATGGAGTCGCCGCTCTACCAGGCGCTCCGGGCGCTGCTGGTGGCGGCATGAAGCCGCTCGAGGTGCATCTCTGGTTCCAGGTGCGGCTGGCGTGCGGGCACATGAGCCCGATGCAGAGCGCGCCGCAGGGGACCGTGCGTCACCCGCGGATCGTGGGGCCCGCTCGAGCGCTGCTGCGGAAGCCGGATGCGTGCGTGCATCCTCACTGCCAGGGCAACCGGCGGGCGATGGCGTCACTCGCCGCGGTGACGGCGGCGGCTCGGAAGACGGGGTTCCTCCCATGAGCGAGCCGCTCCACAAGCTCACGCTCGAGGTGCATCTCACCGATGACGAGTACCTTGCCGTCGTGAAGGAGGCGCTCGCCGAGCTGGATGTGAAGACGACGCAGCCCTACACCGTCCGGGTCTGGCTGCTCGAGGCGCTGCGGCGGGCAATCAAGCTCGCCGTGTACCGGGCCAGCAAGCCCGAGACGGACGAAGGAGACGGGTACGCATGAGTCAACGTGCATGGTGTGAGGTGCATCACGAGACGACCCTGGACGACACGCCGGGGGAGTGGCGGCTGGTGCTCCAGTGGGTGACGTTCCACCTGCTCGACGGGGATCAGGAGGGCTATCGGTTCGGCTGGCGCCGCCCCGATGGCTCGTTTCAAGCCGCCCGGGGGCAGGCCCGGCTGCCGAGCTTCGACGTGATCCGGCAGCTCATGGACAAGGCCACCGCGGAAGGCTGGGGGCATTTCGATGGACAGTGAGCTACGCTACGAGCCCTTGCCTCGCATCCGGCAGCGGCTCCCCTTCAAGCATCCGATCCGGCGCCACCAGGCGCGGGTGACGGCGCTCGAGTGGGGGCTGGTGGTGCTGCTCGCCGCGGTGCTGCTCCTGCTCTGGTGGGTCTGGCCCGCGCACGCGAAGGATCCGAATGCGGAGGATTACCGCCAGCTCAACCAGATGCAGCAGCAGACCGACGAGCTGTACGACTACTGGCAGCGGGAGCGCTTCCACGCCGATCACGAGACCGACCGGCGCGTCTACGGGGTGAACCCGCCGCAGGAGGAGATCCGGACGTACCACCTGCCCGAGGGCGACGATGACGACGGCGACGAGTGAGGCGCGGCGCATCCAGCTCTCGCCGCGGAGCAAGGTGCATGTCTGGACCGGCGGTGCGCGGACGGCGTGCAGCCGTCCCGTGCCGTCCACCAAGTGGCAGGTGGTGCCGGGCCCGGTGACGTGCGTGCAGTGTCTCGAGGCAGACATGACGGTGAAGCTCCTGGGAGCGATCTACGGCATGGAGGCGAAGGGATGAGCCAGACTGGTGTTGCCAGTGCTGACCGGGGGCTGTTCGATCTCGGGATCCGCTACGTGGAAGACTTTGGGCCAGAGGTGCCGCGGGATCGCTGGCTGATCGAGTTTCACTGCCTCTGCTACCGCTGGCTCTCCCGGACCGGGCTCATCCGGAGCCCGTGCGTGCATCTGCGGGCGTGCTGATGGCGCGGACCCGGCGCTCGCGGCTGCGGCGGTTCACCATCGTCTGGACCGCCCAGGGGACGGCGGAGATCGAGGCGGCGAGCGCGCCGGAGGCGGAGCAGCAGCTCGTGGAGTCGATGCCGGAGTCTTGGGGTGTCGTGGACATCGCCGACATCACCGAGCTACTGCCGACCCCGCTGCGGCTGGTGAAGCGGGATGAGTGATCCGCACTACCGCTGCCCGCGCTGTGGGGCGGTGTCGTTTCACCCGCGCGACATCGCCGAGGGCTACTGCGGGCGGTGTCACGACTGGACAGCACGAGACGGAGGGATGATGCAGCAGAGCTGGAACGAGATTCGGGATCAGTTTGCAGGGATCGTGATGCAGCTCCTCTTGAGCCAGCCGTCGATGCGGGACCCGTGGGGCAAGGTGATTGACCCGCTGACTCCGGAGCAGATCGCCGAGGGGGCCTACCGGATGGCGGACGCGATGATGGCGGAGCGGGCCCGCAAGGCGACGGACGCCTGATGGCTCGCCGGGTGGTGAAGACGCCGCGGGTGCGGGCGGTGAAGCTCGGGGCGGTGACGCGCAAGGAGCATGCCACCTTGTGCCTCGAGCTGGATGGCGAGCCGATCGAGGTGGACCAGGAGATCGTGCCCTTGGTGATCGCGCTGAACGAGCTGCCGATGATCCGGACGCTGGCGAGCTGCCAGGAGGAACCCTACGTGATGTTCCGCGGCGTCTTCGGCTCGACCGAGGAGGCGACGCACCGGCTCGCCGACTGGCTGATGGGCCAGGGGCAGTGCAGCGTCGGCGTCTCGCTCCGCTGGCTCACCGGCAAGCTGCCGACCGGGCATCTCCAGGTGTACTACCGGCCCGGCGAGCGGCTCGAGGCGCTCAAGCGGGTGACGCAGGCGGTCCGGGAGCTGAAGATGCAATTAGAAGCTCGCAGACCGCCCCGGCGCCCGGGGACCGACCGAGACCCCTCGGCAGCGTAGCGGAGGGCTCTGCGGGGCTCTGGTGATGCGGGAGGGGGCAATGCGGAAGGGGGCCGAGCGTGACCGACACAAGTACCGGGCGCTCATCGTCTCGGTGTTCGAGCGGGACGGCTGGCGCTGCGTGCTCTGCAAGAGTCGTCGCCAGCTTACGCCGCATCACATCCGACCCCGCTCCCATCTCGGGCCGGATACCCTCGAGAACCTCGTAACGCTATGCGTCGTCTGCCACAAGGCCATGGACGGCGGCGGCTGGAGGCGGGCGTTCGCGGTGCTCACTGCCATCGCCCGAGGCGAGGGGTGAGCCGGTTCCAGATCCTCGCGCTCCGCGACTGCTGGCTCGGACGCGGGGAGTGCGTCTACGCGACGATCCGCTTCTACCTGCTCGGAGTCGGAGAGAATCGGTATTGCACCGCGGTCGTTCGCATGGCAGGGGTCCCGGCCAGTGACACGAGCTTTCCGGATGACGGGCTGCTCCTGTTTGGCGAGTCGCGGGCCACCGAGCAGGCCGCGATGGCGGACGCCGACGAGTTTGAAGGGTGGCTGCTGGACGATGTAGAGTGGAGGGAGGTGGACCAGTGAGCGATCGGGGACGGGTCACACGGTTCTTCGTGATCCGGGGAGTGGACGTGGATGAAAAAGAAAGCCAACCCCAAACGGGTCCGGACGCGCAAACCCCCGCCCAGCGCGAAGAATGGCCGGATGCCGCTGCACCAGCAGCTCGGGATTCCCAAAGCCGAGGAAGACGCTTTTCTAGCTCGCTGTGAGAAGCCGATCCGGCAGTGGTGGAAGCAGCGGAACCTGGATCAGGTGCTCGATGCCGTCGGGCTCTCGACCGCACTCCGCGATCTCGGGCTGGTCGCGACCAAGGTGCTGCTGCAAGAGCTGACCAACCCGCAGTGTCCCATCGCGATCCGGCGCCACATCGCGATGACCATGGCCCCGAAGCTCGCCGTGGAGGTACGGGCTGCCGTGCAGCAGCAAGTCGCTGCCCAGCAGCAGCAGGCCCCGCTCCCGCCGGGGCAGCAGGTGATCGACCTCTCCGAGCTGCTCGCCGATCTCGACCAGCGCGCCGCCGGAGCGCCGCCGATCCTGGTAGCTCCAGGCCATGCGTGAGGCGCGCACTGCTCGCCCGCTGCACTTTCGCGACGGGCTCCAGATCGCCGGGGCCGAGCTAGCGCGGCTCGCTCGAGACCACCCGCCGGAGCCGGGCTGGCAGCCGGTCGGGCTGATCCTGAGTGTGCTCTACATCCCGCCGGTCCGGCCCGTGGAGGGCGAGGTGCATGCCAAGTGGGCCAATTTCGTGCAGTCGCATCCGGGGCTGAAGGCGACGAACCCCGAGCTGCTCCGCGCCGCGGGTCGCAACCTGCTCCAGGCCGCTGACCAGCTCGAGGCAGACGGAGGCGAGCCGCCGGAGGTGGACTGATGGCGCTGGTGGCGTGTGCGTTCTGCAAGCAGCCGGTGAACCCGGAGTCGCACGGGGTCTACCAGCGTACCCGCGGCTGGGTGATGCGGCGGAAGGGCGGCGGCGGGCATAGCGTCGCGCTGCCGGAGCAGGAGCCCGAGTGGGCGCACGGCTACTGCGTGGACCGGGCCACCCGGGGCTGGCTGACCCAGGCGGAGCTGTTCGGAACACGGGAGGGATGACCGATGGCGGTCGTGATCTTCGTGCTGCTGCTCCTGGCGCTGGTGAGCTTCGGGCTCGGCGCCGTCGGCACGCCCGGACGGCTTCAGTGGACGCCGCTCGGGCTGTTCCTCTGGGTGCTGGCCGAGCTGATCCGGGTCGTGCCCACTCTGCATTGATCTGCCAGCGCTGCCTCGAGCCCGTGCCGCTGACCGTCGGCTTCACTGCCTACACCTGCGGGCATGTCGCCTGCCGCCCGTGCGAACCGTGGGATCCGGGACCGCCGGTTGCTTCCTCGAGATGCTGGATCTGCCTGCTCTGAGCGAAAATGCTCTCGCCGGGTATCTCGAGAAGCCCCGGCGGGCGGATTCCTCTTGACACCCGCCGCCATTTTGGTAGATGGGCGCATGCCGTGACGTTCGAGGGGCCGAAATGGCAACGCCCGAGCAGCTTGGGGCTGCCCGGGCGTCTGTGAGGAGGCAGCGAGCGCTCGCCGCCACATGCCGGTGGTTCAGGGATCCTAGCGGGA
>Ga0126379_10002363_pt1 | contig 11970 bp, 12 predicted proteins | sample PanSoiMetPlot_24_FD_92640 | JGI IMG/M metagenome (GOLD analysis project Ga0126379, IMG submission 92640) | Tropical forest soil microbial communities from Panama - MetaG Plot_24 | ecosystem: Environmental > Terrestrial > Soil > Tropical forest > Bulk soil | place: Panama | collected 2016-02-17
CATTTGCTTCGGCCCGGGTACAAACGCCATGAATTTCCCTTGTTCCAACTGCAAAGCGATTCGAACCTTTTCGGGAGAGCCGCTGAAGTGCGACGTTTGCGGCTGGGAGTGCAACCCTTCTTCACGCCACAAAACAGATCTTCCGCCTCAAGAACCGGCGTCCATGTGGACAGCAGAAGCGAAAATTGGACTAGGCGGTCTGCTGAGGGTCGTAGTTTGGGGAATCTTGATTGTTGGCGTTGTCTTTCTGGCAGTTCAATTCCTCGGGCCGGGGAGACATCCGGATATTCTGACTCCGGGAAAGTACCAGCTCGCGTTGAAGTACGGGTTGACGGAAGACCAAGTGTTTATGGATGAAAAACCAAGAGACTGTGATTTCACGAGTGCGCCGGTGGGAGATAAACACTGCCATTTCGAACAGTCAGTCAATGTCGTGCGGGAATGTCTAACACCGAACTGTCCGGTAAAGCGCGTTTACGTTTCGTGGCACATGGTTCGGGATTGATATCCCGCAAGGCTAACGGGCGGGACGAGAAATCGCGCATCGGCGATTCCCTTCGCCCATCAACTGTCCAGCCGCCGGTGCCGCTTAACTGGAGCGAGGCTTGCGCCAGGAAAATGGGAAGGCGTACGCTGCGTCGCGACTCGCGGCCAGGGACAGCAAAAGGAGGATTAAACACACGGGCGTTGCCATTATCCATCGGAAGCTAGCGAGATTCAGTAGATACGGAACCGGTGAGCAGAGAAATACTGCCAGAAGCCTGGGAAGCTTGGAGCGGGATTCGAACAGCACGAGGCATAGTGAAGGCAGGAGCAGGGCGGCGTCGTAGCCGTAAACGTGGGGGGAAACGAGAAGAGAAGCCACGCCTGCTGCGATAACTGCGTTACGAAGCGGCGCACGCCAACTGATGAGCAGGGCCAGAGCGATGACCAACAGGCTGAGAAGAATGCGCAGATAGACGTTGTCTTCGCCGATGTTCAGCGCGAGAGCGTGCACATTGATCATCAGTTCGCGCGAGGGACTAAGGCGTTCGATGTTTTGATTGCGCAGCAGCGAAATGTAGTCGGCTAGGCCGGAACTGCCTACCAGAATCCACGAAAAGATGATTTCGGCTAAGGCCAAGATCGCACCGCCCGCCAGCATCCGCCAGCGTTTTTGCACCAGCAAAACCAAAGGCCATATAACGAACAAGTGAAACTTGATGAGGCCCAGCCCTAGAACGGCGCCGGCCGCAGTTTCTTGTCCTCGATCCTGGAGGGCAATCATGCCCGCCACAATCGCCAACATGAAGACGCAGTCCTGTCCGCTGGCAATTCCGAGAGTAGCGGGGAGAAACATTGAGCCGAAAAGGAGCGCGTCCGGTCCCCAGCGGGATTTGGCCCAGGTAAGGACGGAAAGGTAAACGGCCGTTTGCACTCCAAGCCAAACTCCGAACGCCCACTGAAATGGAATTGCGGCGAGCGCGGTGAGAGCTAATGCGTAAAACGGCGGCCGCACGAAAGGGACGAGCGCTGGCAGTTTCGGAACGAACGTGCGTTCGGTCTTGAGCTGGACTTCGGGAGTGTAAATCTGCTGCAAAGGCCCGTGGAGCGCGAGCGTGCCTCCGGAATACAAGTTTAGAAAGTCGTGCTGTTTTGCTTGTGGAACGATCCGCGATCCGAGCGCGAACCAAAACGTGGACATGACTACGAGAATGACCCAGATGTAGAGCGGAACAGCTTTGCACGGAGGCTGAGAAGTGCATCCCTGCTCTGATTGATGCGGCGGGAGTTTATGCGACGCAGCCATGAGGCGGCTCAGTCGGCGGGCGCGGCGCGGGTTTTGGCCCACTCGCGGATAGCAGCGACCTCTTCGGAGCGGGTGATGCTGAGGGGCCGGGTGGATTTTAGTTCGGCGAGGAGAATTTCGCTCGAGAGCTGCTGCTTGGCGGAGAACGCGGTGTAGAGGCCGGATGAAATAGCTTGTTCGATTTCGGCGCCAGAAAAACCTTCGCTGGCCGCGGAAAGCTTTTGCAGGTCGAAAGTTTGTGGATCGCGTTTGCGCTTTTTCAGGTGAAGCGCGAAGAGATTAATTCGAATCTCAGCGGAGGGCAGGTCCACGAAAAAGATTTCGTCGAAACGGCCCTTGCGCAGCATTTCTGGCGGAAGCGCTGAGATGTTGTTGGAAGTAGCGGCGAGAAAGACGCCGGATTCGCGGTCCTGCATCCAGGTGAGAAGTGCGGCGAGCAGGCGCTGCGAGAGTCCGGCATCAGCCTCGCCGCTAGTGCCTGCGGACGCAAAGGCCTTTTCAATTTCATCGATCCAAAGGACGAGCGGCGACATCTTTTGCGCGAGGTCGAGCGCTTTGCGGAGGCGCTTTTCAGACTCGCCGATAAACTTGTCGTAGAGTGCGCCGGCGTCGAGCCGGGCGAGCTCGAATCCCCATTCGCCGGCGACGGCGCGCGCGGCAAGGCTTTTGCCGCACCCCTGCACGCCGGTAATGAGAATACCTTTGGGCGGAACGAGTCCGAAGCGCTGGCCTTCGAGAGTAAGCGCGCTTTTGCGTTTGCCGATCCAATCGCGCAGGCGAGTGAGACCGGCGATGTCGCCGAAGGAGGCCTCCCGGCGGATAGTTTCGAGCAGGCCCGCGCCTCGCAGGACTTCCCTTTTCGCTTCGAGGACCGAATCGAGTAGGGCGGGGTGGGCGCCGCCTTGTTCGAGAACGCAGCGGCGAAGAGTTCGCATAGCTTCCGCAAAGGGCAGGCCCGAGAGATTGGTCGCAAGCCTTTGCAGGGCGTGCAAATCAAGCGTGGATGCCATACGGGTTTCGCGGTTGAGGTCTGCGAGGGTTTGCTTGACGCCGACCAAGAGTTCATCGGGGCCGGGCAGGCCAAGGTCGAACGGTGCGGACTCGCCGGCGAGTTCAGGCGGCAGGTTGATGGCTCCAGCGGTGATGATGATGGATCGGCGGGCAGTGCGGAATTGTTCAGCGAGTTCACGGAGGCGGCGGCAGACTTTGTCGTTTTCACAGTAGCGGGCGAAGTCTTTTAATAGAAAGATGCCGTCGCCCTGGATCGCGGCGATGTTGGAAAGCGCGGCTTCCGGAGGCTCCGTATTGTAGATTGGCGCGCCGTGGAAGCGGGCGAGTCCGAGTGTGACGCTCCAGGTGAAGAGCGGAACGCCGAGATCCGTGGCGACTTCGAGCAGGAGCTGTTCGACCCGGTCTTCCTCGGTAGTTTCGATGGTAAGGACGGGGTGGTGGGAGTTGATAAGAAGGCGGAGGTCTTCCCGTTTGGTGGCGTGGGAGTCGAGTTTGACTGGGGGGTTCAAGGTATTAACGCGAATTGGGTTTCGTTGACAGTCCTCTGAACGTCGCCTAAAATTGATAGTTTGAGCGATACGCTAAAGGAGCGTCAGTTAGATGGCCCAAGGACAGGCTACCAAAGTAAAGAAGAAGAAAAAGTCAGTTTTGAAGCGTGCGGCGCAATCTCGTCAACGTGCCGAGGTGAACCGGGCCAACCGGACGCGAGTGCGCACCGCGATCAAGAAATTGCGTGGAGCGATCAGCGCTGGCGACGCAACCGCGGCGGGAAATCTGCTGAATCCAACACTTTCCGAGATCGATAAGGCTATCACCAAGGGCGTTCTGCACGAGAATACCGCGAACCGCTACAAATCACGCTTGGCTGTGGCGTATAAAGGATTGAAGGCAAAGGCGACGGGTAATTAGGAAAGGCAGTTTAAGGGCTAAAAGTCAGAGAGTTGAATCGAGAAGGCCGGCGCGGGTCCGGCCTTTTTTCTTTGCTTCGAAAGGGACCCCGGCTCAGGCCACCGTAAGTTCGGTGATCAGGAATTCCATGACGCCGCGGGCGTCTTTTTCGCCGGATTTTAGGCGGTCGTCGGCGCGCTGAAGGGCGCTGAGGCCGGCAATTAGGCGCGGTTTGGAAATTTGTCGAGCGTTGCGGACTGCAAGCTCGGCCTGATCGGAGCGCATTTGCAGAGCGCGAGCAGCTTGCCAGCCGTTGACGGCCCCGCGGAGTTCGCTGGCTTCGATGAGCTTGCGGTGCATCCAAGCGAGGGCACCGAGGATTTGGAGAGGCTCTTCACCGTCGCGGAGTAGACGATCGAGAAATTCGAGGGCGAGTCTGGGCTTGCGGCCGGCGAGGAAGTCGGCGAGTTCCCAAACCGTCGCGGCTTTTTCGGAGATGACCATCAGAGCCACGTCTTCGCGCCGGATGGTTTTGCGGTCACCTGCGTAGCTGGCGAGCTTTTCGATTTCGGTTTTGAGACGCTGAAGATCGGCGGCGACGGACTCGGCAAGGTCTTCGGCGGCACCTTTTTCAAATTCAATTCGCTGTTCGCGGGCGAGCGATTTGGCGAGAGCGACCGCGACTGCGGTGCGCTGATCCGGGCTGTCGCCTAGACCCACCTGAACGACGAGAGCCCTTTCGATAAGCATTTTGCCGAGGCGCATGCGTTGGTCGAGATGCGCGGCTTCAATAACAAGCACCGTGAAGGATGCGGGATCGGCGAGATATGCCTCGAGTTGTTTGACAGCATCGTCGCGCTTTTTTTCGCTGAACTCCTCGATGGCTTCGGCCTCTTCCACAAAAACGACCTGCTGCGGCGAGAGCATGGGAAGGGTTTGCGCTTGGTCCAGAGCGGACTGCAGTTCGCCGCGTTCGGCCGAAAAACGTGAAATGGCCCAAGTGCGCGCGGCATCATTGACGTAGGCGTCGCTGAGAGCTGAGCGGCACGAATCGCGCAGATAGGTTTCTTCGCCGAGGAGGAGGATTGCGGGAATGGGCTTCCCTTTTTTGACGCGTGCGAGCAGTTGTTCCGGGCCGATAGCGGGCATCAGAAGTTCTCCGTGACTGCGGCGACCAGGCGTTTGGCGAAGTCTTGCGCCATGCGCTCGAGCGCGGGGTCTTGTTCTTCGAAGAAGCTCTTTACGTCGGTGGAGACTTCGTATTCGTTGCGGAAAATAAAGTTGTCGTTGTGATAGAGCACCTTTTCAGTGGCGGCTTCGGTGAGTGTCACTTCACATTTCATGGTTACTAGCATCGTAGTGGCGCGCGTGGTGGACGCCTGTGTGGGAGTGGCGGGAGTGGTGATGAAGAGGAGCGGAACAACTTCGACGCTCATAACCTTGCCGCGGAGCACGGCATCGGCGCCACTGTTTGTGGAGACGATTTTGTAGGGCGTAGAGGCAAGGAATTGATGGATGGTGGCAGCGGTCAAACGCTGCTCAATGCGGTAGCTCGTGGTTTTGTTTTCGAGCGCGGGTACGGCAATGACATGGATGGTTTTGGGAAGAGCCTCGTTGCGGCCAGAGACGTGGTAGCCGCAGCCGGAGAGAATTGTTGAAGCGAACGCGAGCGTAGTCAAAAGGCGCGGCAAAGTCCTGAAAAATCCTTTCTGAGCGACGAGCCGCTCTTTCTCAACCGTTCTTAGGTTCCGACGAACGAGCCGGCAGCTTCTACAGAAGAGACTCGGCTAATTTTACCGCGTTCGATGCAGGGAGGCGAAGGTTGTCGGCGGCGGCCCAGAACCAGAACGCGCCGGAAGCGGACGAGTCCGCTACAGGTGGGGCAAGCTGAATTGCGATCTCGCCGGCAGTGCTGACGTTACTGGGTGCGGCTCTGTCATCGGTCAATGAGAAGCCGGCGTCGGCACAGAGCTTGGCGATACGCGAAGTCTCGTTCGCGTTGACGAACGCCGAAGCGGCCACGGTCGAGCCGTAGAAGACCGGGGCGTGAAGGAGTTGGATGGCAGGAGACTTCGTGGCGGGCGGCAATAGCGCCTGCACTTCCCTGCGAATGGAAGCCAGAGAGCCGGAGAGCGACTGGCTGCTCGCTCGACCAAATCGGTCGAGCAAGGAGTAGGCGACCTGCGCATCGAAGACTTGCTTGCCTACGGGTTGGAACGAGAGCAGCTGGCCAGTTTGCGTTTCGAGTTCTTCGATGCCGGATTTGCCCGCGGCCGAGACCGGCTGAAATGCAACAGCGCTGATGGCAGCAGGCTTGAGCGAACTGAGCGCGATGGCGAGCCGCGCGATGATTTCCGCAGTTGCAGAGGGAATGGCGAACAGCTTTGCGTTTTCGGCCGTGTCCGTGCCGGGAAGTTTTGCCACCCAGGCGAGGACTTCGGGCTGACCCGAGAGTTCACCGGAGAGGTCGACAATCGTTGCGCCGCTTTGTCTAGCCAGGGTGAGATTTGCCTTGGTAAACGAGGGGGAGCCCGCAAAGAAAACGATCCAGGCTTTGCCGAAGCTGTCTTCCTCGACGGGTTGGATGACGGCGGCCTCGCCGCCTGCTTCGGTGAGAGTTCCCGCGGCAGTTTCTTCGTCCACCAGGCGAAAATCGGAAGCGGCGAAGCGGCTTTCCTCGAGCAGGGATTTTAGTTCGGCGCCGAGGAGAGATGAAGCGCCGGCGATGACAATACGGCGCGACTCAAGGGGGATCGTCATGGGTCCAGATTACGAAGAAGCGGTGCGTGAGACCAAGCGATGGCGAAAGAAGCGGATAAGATGCAACGTCACGCCGGTAAAAGCATAAGTGCAAGCGAGCAGGAGTAGGACGATTTCTGAGTACAGCCAGATGACGCCTCCGAGGAAGAGGAAGAGGAGGATGAGGACGCCGGGCTGTTTGCGCCCCCACGGGAGATCCTTAAAGCTGTAAAAGCGAATGGTGCTGGTCATAAGCCCGCCGAGCGCGACCGCGAGGACGAGCCACGCGACGGCCCAGTGCCAATCCGTTATGGGGCCTTCGTGAAAACTGCGGAGCGGGCCACCCTCGTGAAAGCCGTGCACGATGGAAGCAATTACGCCGGCCGAAGCAGGCGTTGGCATGCCGACGAAATACTTTGATCCTCCCGGTGCCATTCCCTGCACGTTGAAGCGGGCGAGGCGCCACGCGCAGCAGATCAGAAATGCCAGGCAGCAGAGCCAGCCGAAACGACCCAGCTGGTGGAAGGCTTCGGGCGGAACATTGGTTACGCTGCGGACTCCCCAGGCGAAGGCGAGAACTGCAGGTGCGATGCCGAAGCTGACGACGTCGGCCAGAGAGTCGAATTGGACCCCGAACTCGGTGTTGGTGCCGGTCATACGGGCGATGCGGCCATCGAGCGAATCGAAGATGATAGCGATACCGATGGCCTTGGCAGCGTGATTGAAGTCTTCAGGAGTGCCCATCAAGGAGGCGACGACGGCGTAATATCCGCAGAGAAGATTTGCCGAGGTCATGATCGCGGGCAAAAGAAAAATGCCGCGGCGAAGACGGGCCTGGGTGCGGGAACGGCGCCCTTCGAAGGGTATCTCGTGCTGATCGATGTCAGCCATCAGGTGTGCTTCTCCGCCAGCTGAGCTTGGTCGTCCGCTTGGGACGGCGGTGTGGGAGCAGGCCAGCGAGCGAGCGTGCTGGAGCCACCGTGCACCGTATCTCCTACTTTTACCAGAAGTTCGGAACCTGCGGGGACCCAGAGATCGACGCGTGACCCAAAACGAACAAGGCCGATGCGTTCGCCCTTTGCCACGATATCCTGCGGTTTTTTCCAGGAAACGACGCGGCGTGCAATGAGTCCGGCGATTTGCTTGAACTCGATGTTTCCGGAGGGTGTGGCAAGCGTGAAGATGTTTTGTTCGTTTTGCGTGGAAGCGTTGGCGTCCCACGCGGCGAGAAATTTTCCGGGGTGATAATCCACTCTGGTGATGACGCCGGCGGCCGGAGAGCGATTGACGTGGACGTTCCAGATAGCCAGAAAGATGCTAAGCCGTGTGCCGGGGCGCCCGGCGCTTGGCTCGTCGGTGATAACAACCACCCGGCCGTCAGCAGGGGAAACGATCGCTGCGGGATCGTCGGGGATGGCGCGTTCGGGATCGCGAAAGAACGAAAAACAGAAGAGACCTAGGGCGACCAGAATTAATCCGGCGATAGGCCAATGCAGGGCGATTGCGACAATACCGAGAAGAAACGGAGGAACACCGAAGTAATAGCCTTCTTTGACCATGCGCAGATGAAGATACCACAGCGCGGGGCGCTGGACGTGCGGTCGTGCGTTCGCACTTGCAACGCAGCGCTGGCGCAGAGACAAGTCTGCGTGCGCGTGGACATCGGCCGGTTGTCGTCTTTTCTCAAGGGTTTGTAAAACAAACCCTTGGAGCTTGGCGAGGCGCGCGCTACAGATCAGGCGTGTTGCGCGCGCGCGCGTTGGATACGCGAGGCAATCCGTTCCATTTCATCCTTGCAGTGGAGCTTTAACTTTTTCAGTTTAATTTCTTCCAGGAGGTCTTCCGAACTGAGGTAGGGTTCTTTGAGGATGCGCTGCAACTCTGCGTCGTACTTTTGATGCTGCTCTAACAGACGCTGATAATCGGCGTCTGTATCGAGGAGTATGTCCCGAGGGCTCCGCGGCAATGCTGCCATGCGTTCCTCCTCCTTACGGCGATTCGATTTTTTGAACTGCACCTTGCCCGCACCGAACGTAGCTGGCTTACTTCCCCTGTGCCGGGATGGGTTACGGTGGGTCCCGACGATGGTGACGGTAACTCCACGCAGGGTGGGAGTCAAGGGTTAACCAACGGTATTTTTGTACTAGGCCGGAAGCGAGAGCGTCATCAGCAACGCATTTTCTTGCGGGTTGCGGTAGTAATTCGGACGGAGACCAGAGATCTGAAAACCCACTTTCTTGTACAACGAGATCGCTGGGGCGTTGGATTCACGTACTTCGAGAAAAATGTTGTGAACGGATAACTCGGATAGGCGCTGAACGAATTGTCTTAAAAGAAAATACCCGTGACCCTGCCGACGGTGAGCCCGATTTACGGCGATGTCCAGGATTTCTACTTCCTCGCCAAGATTGCGCCAAGCAATGGTTCCCACAATTTTCTTCTCGAATTCACAGACGAAAAGGGCGCTGGCGCCGAACCCCGCAACCGGCTCCGAGGGCACAACCGTCGGCAGAGCAAAGGTAAGGCGGGACTCCTGCAAGATCGCTTCTACCTCGGCCGAGTCCCCGCTTGCGAACGGGCGAACCACTCTGCTGTCCTCGGATGACTGCGAGGCAGGCGGAATTCCGTTGGAATGATCCGGAAGCACGCGTGACGAACCGCTAAGGCATTTTTTGCGTCGGCACGAACTGCTCCATCGCGGTTTTTCGAAGCAGCTCGGGAGGGAGCAGACCCTGCGCCAACAGAAAATCGTGATATTTCTTTTGGTTGAACTTCGGCCCGAGCGCAATCTCGACGTCCTGGCGAAGACCGATCAGTTTCGTAAAACCGTAAAAATAGGAACCGGCTTGACCGGGCATGCGGAAGGTATAGCGCTCGACTTCCTGGTTGGCGAAAGGCGTGGAGAATAGGCAATCCTGTGTAAGTACGCGCATTGCGTCAGCGGGCTGTACTTTTCCGGACTGCAGTTCCGGATCAAGGAATGCACGTGCCGCTCGAAGCAAACGAAATTGAAGTGAGACCAGCTGGCCTTCGAGGGGCATATAGGGCTTCGTGATGTATTCCGCGTACAGACCCCACCCTTCCACGTTGGTGCTGTTGAAGGCATAGCGGGCTCGCGCAATGGAAACGCCATGTTCGAGCATCGAGTCAAACTGCAGCTCATGGCCGGGGCGTGCTTCATGAGCAGTGAGAGTCCAGGCAGCGGCATCAAACGTGTAGTCGTCCACCTTTTCGGCTTTGCCCGAACCTGTTGCCGCCGGCATGTTTAGCGGAAGAACGAATTCTCCTTGCTCTCCTTTGTTGTTCAGGAACGGAGGCGGGGTCATGTGGGGTGCTGGCTGTTGCGCGCTCTCGGCAGGTGTGCCAATGCGAATTCGCGCCGGGCGCTGCGGGAGGGTAACCAGGTTCTGGGCCACGATGATTGCTTCAATGTCCTTGAGGCGCTGCTGATAAAACGGCAGAATCGCTTCGCCGATCAACTGCCGTTCCTTGAGCCTCTTGATGACGTCGCGGTAATCGCCGGAGGGCCAGTTGTTCTTCTTACCAATCTGGCGCGCGATGGATTGCATCTCACCCTGGATTTCAACAAACGACTGGTGAGCCATTTCGGCAAGCTCGCCTGGCGGCAAGTCGATTCCAAAAGCTTCGAGTTCGAGCGCGTACTCTTCCGGTGGTTGGCGGAAGTCCGATCGGGCTTTGGGCAAAATCTCTTTGCTGATCCAGCCGTCATATTCGACAAGCTGCGCTTTTAGCTTGTCAAACGGCTCTTCCCAGCCCTCCAGTCGGTACTGCTTGCAAAGAGCTGCGATGCCGTCGACGAAAGAGGGGTTGCGCGCGAGGCTCGTTTCAACTTCTACCTTCGCCGGGTAAGTGACGCCGCTTTTGGCGGTTTGTTCCTGGGTCCGCTCCTTGAGAATTTCAGCAATAGGCCGATAGCCCGGTTCCAGGCCGGCATACTTCCGCAGGCGGACCACGGCTGCTTTGCGCCGCTCGGCAGCGACCTGGTCGTCGAGCAGGCCGCGCACGCCGCCAAACACGAAACCGCTAGCATTTCGATAAGTCACGTCATGGGCGTCGGCGTAGGCCTGCTGTTTTAGATCGAGCTGGACGCGATGGATCATGATTTCCAGGTCTTGCTTCACGAAAGGATCGGATTCCGTTAGAACCGCAGATTGAAACTCGCGCAACGAGGCCTTCATTTCTGCAATCGTGTCTTGATGGTCCTTTTGCGTGGGCTGAGAAATCTGGGTGTCGAACTCGGCCAGCCCCTGGGCGGAAGATCCCTCGGGGTTGTGCTTTTTCTGGATGTCGATCAGCCTCTCGGCATAGCGATTGCTGCGTTCTACCCAACCGGGCGTCGCCCTAGGCGTCTGGGTCCAGGACGGGCGAACGGCCAGTAGTGCGAGCAGTATCACGCCGACGATGAATCGCTTTTTCATAAGTCTCCTAAACGAGAGACGGATTCGAAAAGTCAAACACAGGTCCAGACCGCAAGTTTGATTCTACGATTTCACAGCCGCACTACGGTTTTCCGTCCAGAACAGTTCGGCATCGGAGCGACGGATATAGTTCGCGTCCAATGCCAGGGCGTCGGTCGTTTGCCCCTTAAGAAACTTTTGCTGGGCGAGTGCGCCTAGCTGGGCAGCAAACGGCGGTTCGATCGGCTGGATCGCATCACCTCTCGCCGCACGCGGGGCCCAAGCCGGCAATGACTGCAACAGGTGCGGGTCAGGGGTTTTCCACAGGATCGGAGCTGTTCCACAGATGGCGTCAGCCCGATCGAGGAAGTTCGCTAAAGCAACGACCGATTCCGGCTCGATGGCAATGCCCGAATCGTTATACAGCACGGCAAAAACCTGGCCGCGCCGGGCGTCGGAGAAAACGGCGGTAAACGAAGGGCGAGGAATCGCTAATGCGTTAACAGATGCCGCGAGCGCCTCCAGGCGGGAGACGGCCGCAATCGGTTTGCGAAAGATTTCGCCCCACGCTTTGGCCGTGGTCAAACCCACCCGCAGACCGGTAAACGAACCGGGCCCGGAACAAACTGCGTAACCTTCAAGATTTGCGAGACTTAGAGCTTGCTCGGCCAGGGCTCTACGGACTGCGGGAAGTAGCCACGACGAAAAATCTTCGCCGGAAGGATGAGGCGAAACGGTAAGCAGTGTAGCGTCTTCGAAGACGGCGACACAGCCCCGCGCGTCGGCCGTATCGAGCAGAAGAAAACGCATGAGCATCAGTATAGGCGAAGTGGCAAAGGAAGCGAGGTGTGAGGCAGTACCGTTACTGATGCGCTAAGCAATTTGAATACCAAAGCGGCCGAAGGCCGACGGTAAGTCTTTCATTCCAAACGATATACCTTGACTCTCTGGATAGAAGCTCCTACACTTCTCTCGGTACCTCAAGGGGGCAACCGAAATCATGGATTACAAAATTAGTGACAACGTCGTATACCAGAATCACGCCGTTGGTGACATCGAGCAGATCAATTACGGAATCCTGAACGGAAAAACGGAGCGGTACTACATGATTCGTATCGTATCCAG
>Ga0126379_10002365_pt1 | contig 11968 bp, 10 predicted proteins | sample PanSoiMetPlot_24_FD_92640 | JGI IMG/M metagenome (GOLD analysis project Ga0126379, IMG submission 92640) | Tropical forest soil microbial communities from Panama - MetaG Plot_24 | ecosystem: Environmental > Terrestrial > Soil > Tropical forest > Bulk soil | place: Panama | collected 2016-02-17
AGGGCCTGGCAGTGACTTTTTCCGATGGGGTAGTGGCGCCTGTCTTCTCGATGATCATCGCGGGACTGCCCGGGGGCCCAACTTACAAGGCGATCAGCACGGCTGATAGCATCATTGAGCATGACAGCCCGCGCTATCAGGCCTTCGGCTGGGCTGCTGCCCGCCTCGACGATTTGGTGAACCTGCCGGCATCGCGGCTCGCGGCCCTGCTTATCATCGCTGCTGGGGCCGTCACACAAGGCGCTTCGGCACCAGCGGCGTGGCGCGCGATGCACCGGGATGCTCGTCATCACCGCTCGCCGAACGCGGGCTATCCTGAAGCGGCAATGGCAGGTGCTCTTGGTCTTTCGCTGGCAGGGCCGCGCGCCTACGGCGGGATCGTGATCAACGATGCGTTCATGGGGGATGGGCGCCGTGCGGCCAAAACGAGGGATATTCGGGCTGCGCTCGCACTATACCGTTGCGCCGACGCAATCTTAGTCGGATGCATTGTTTTCACGGCCGCTGTTCTCATCGCGTTAGGCTGAGCAGGCGATCGAGATTGACGTGAGCGGCGATATGGTCCGCCAACTGGTTCAGCGTTTGGTCAACGAGCGCATCATAGGAAACCGCTACCTGGCCTGCTGCAAAGCGTTCGAGCCACGCAGAGCGTTGCCGATCTTCTGCAAACAGTCCGTGGATGTAGGTTCCCATGATCCGCCCGTCAGCCGACACCGCCCCCTCGGAGGATCCGTCGGAGAGACGAGCGAAAGCCCTCGTGCGGTCACGCCCTTCGGTCAGGCCCATATGCATTTCATAGCCCGAGAAAGGCGTGCCATCGCTCGTCATCCCATAGACGGGCTGCAGGCGCTTCTCCGCCGTCAAGACCGTCTCGACATCGAGTAGACCTAGGCCATCGGCAACACTAACAGGTCCTTCGAGTCCGAGTGGGTCCGATATCGTCCGTCCCAGCATCTGATAACCGGCGCACAGTCCCAAAACGCTGCCGCCGCGCCGCACATGCGCGGCAATGTCAATGTGCAAACCTGTGTCGCGAAGCGCAGACAAATCGGAAATCGTTGCCTTCGCGCCAAGCAGGATAACGAGATCGGTGTCGCCAGGAACCGCGTCGCCGGGACGAAGCCGGATTAGATCTACCGCCGGCTCCGCCTCCAACGGGTCGAGATCGTCGAAGTTGGCCACGTGCGGCAGGATTGGGACCGCGATCCTGATTCGTGCCTTTGGCTTTGTAATTAGGCTGCCCTCGAGTGCCAGAGCGTCTTCCGCCGGAAGGAGTCGGGCGCCGGGAAAGAAGGGTAAAATGCCAAGCGGCTCCCATCCCGTCAGCCGCGCGATCGTCGCCATTCCGTCCGCGAACAGCTGTGGCTCACCGCGAAATTTGTTGACGAGAAAACCGCGAATTTGCGCCGCGTCGGCTGAATCAATGACGGTCTTGGTTCCGACCAGACTAGCAATGACGCCGCCCCGATCGATGTCCCCGATCAGCACAACGGGCAGATCGGCCGCGCGCGCGAATCCCATATTGGCGATATCATGTTCGCGCAGGTTCACTTCCGACGCGCTGCCGGCGCCTTCGACGAGCACGATGTCGGCTTCCCTTTTCAGGCGGGCATAGCTATCGAGCACGAACCGGGCCAGATTCGGCTTCATGCGCTGATAAGCAGCGGCGTTCGCCGTTCCGTGAACGCAACCCTGTACCACGACTTGTGCGCCCACCTCACTCTGTGGCTTAAGCAGCACTGGATTCATATGCACGCTCGGCGGAGTGCGTGCCGCTCGTGCCTGGAGAGCCTGCGCTCGGCCAATCTCGCCGCCGTCGACAGTCACCGCCGCGTTGTTGGACATGTTTTGCGGCTTGAATGGCCGGACGTTGAAGCCCCGATTTGCCAGGGCCCGCGCCATGCCGGTGACGATGAGCGATTTGCCCACATCGGATGCCGTGCCCTGGAACATCAGTGCGCGGGCGGTCAAGGTCAGAACTCGATGCCAGGCTGAGCCTTCACGCCGGCGGTGAAATGATGTTTCACGAGCGTCATCTCAGTCACGAGATCGGCCGCGGCGATGAGTTCCGGCTTGGCGTTGCGGCCGGTGGCTACGACGTGAAGCCCGGGCCTGCGGCTGCTCAATGCGGTGATGACAGAACGGAGGTCGAGGTAAGCATAGCGTAGCGCGATATTGATTTCGTCGAGGATCACGAGGCTAAAGGTTGGATCGTCCATGAGTTCGAGCGCCTTAGCCCAAGCCCGCTCTGCGGCGGCGATGTCGCGCTTGAGATCTTGCGTTTCCCACGTGAAGCCTTCGCCCATCGTGTGCCATGAGATCTGGTCTGCAAATACGGCAAGAGCGTCGCGCTCCGCGGAGTGCCAAGCTCCTTTGATGAATTGAACGATGCCCACTCGATGGCCGCGACCGAGCATGCGCAACGCGAGCCCGAAAGCGGCGGTGGATTTGCCTTTGCCCGTCCCCGTATGGACGATGAGAAGACCCTTCTCGACCGTCTTTCCGGCGACCTCTGCGTCCTGCACGAGTTTACGCTTCGCCATCTTCGCGCGATGACGCTCGACCTCATGCTCGTCGATTGGGCTGCTCATGCTTCCCTCTTTATGGTTTTATGGTGAGCGGCAATCCGGCGACGACGAGTACGACGCGATTTGCGTGCGCGGCAATCCGCTGGTTGAGCCGGCCCTGGAGATCGCGGAAACGACGGCCGAGAGCACTATCCGGTACGATGCCAAAGCCGACCTCGTTAGCGACCAGCACAACTGGCGCTGCGGCTCGCGTCAACGCGGATTCAAGCCGCTCGACCTCTGCATCAACATCTGCCCCAGCTAGCAAGGCATTTGAGAGCCACAGCGTCAAACAATCGACAAGCAGGGGCGTCCCTGCTTGGGCGGCGAGTGCCCCCACGAGGTCGCGCGGCGTTTCGAGAGTTCGCCAACTTGCTCCACGTCGTGCCCGATGGGCGGCAATGCGCTCTGCCATCTCGGCATCGCGCGGTTCGGCGGTTGCTACATAGGTCCAGGGTGGTGGGAACGCCGTAATCAAGCTCTCGGCGTAGCAACTCTTGCCCGAGCGAGCGCCGCCGAGGACGAGCGTGAGCGGGGTGACGATCGGGGCATTCGATGCGGCCAAGATTTCTACGCGCCGGGTATGACTTGCCCGATCAGGGCCGTTAATCCGACCCCGACAATCGCCGCGCCGGCAAGACGCGGCATGAGTTCGGAAATATCGAATCCTCGCCAGCGCGCGAACAGCGCCGTTCCGACCGTGAGCGCGCTCTGGATAAGAACGAGTCCCACAAGATATGCATGAAGCGGGGAGGCCTCCGCGCCGACAATGGACTCACCGAACGCGTAGCCGTGGAAGAGTCCGGCGACGGCAAAAAGTGCTCCCCACAACCAAACTGCTAGAGCGCGTCCGCGTGCAATCAGGAATCCTGCCAGCAAAACCGAACATGCAACGATAATCTCGGCCCCTGGGACATCGATGCCGTTGACATGCAGCATGACACCGATCGCCGAGGCAATCACGAACAGCGCCGGTAATGCCAGATTGAGTCCACCGATGCCGACGGCAATGCCGATTGCCAACAAAAAGGCCAGGTGGTCCGGACCAATGACCGGATGGCCGATGCCGGACAAGAGACCCTCAACAAGGGTCGAGGGAGTCTGGCCACCCATCACATGATGGGCAAATGCCGATGTTGTGAAGAGAAAAAGAACCGCGACGAGCGCCGTGCGGAAAAGCAGACGTAGACCCATGGCATTTCCCCATGCACCTTCATCCGAAGGCGAGCTTAGTTGACCGCCTCACACCCGCAGCTTTTGGCAACGCCGCACTATATTCCTTTTTCGCCTCGCCTGGAGAGCTTCGAGTGCCGCAGGACTATAGCTCTCGGAGAGTCGACCGCAAGCGCCGTGGCGTGTCGGCATTGACAAAGCGCGCACCGCGACCGTTAACTGGCTGCGATCGACGGTCTCTCGTTCGAGAGCGAATAGGGAATGCGGTGCGGAACGAGGTTCCAAAGCCGCAGCTGCCCCCGCAACTGTAGGCGGCGAGCCCGTGCCACATTGCCACTGGGACCGATTCCCGGGAAGGCGGTGACGGGCGGCGACCCGCGAGCCAGGAGACCTGCCGTTGATTCGGTCGTGGCCCGGCGGGGTGCCTCGGGGCCGGTCGCTTCGCACCAAGCACCCGGATTTGGGGGAGCCGCCCCTGTGGAGCGGCGCGAATGAACTCTGAACAGCTATACGAGACTGAGCCGGAAGCGTGCGCTGCCGCTGCCACCGTCTATGTGTGCATTACGTGCCGCCATTCCACCGGAGTAGAGAGCGAACCACCACCCGGGGCCATCCTAGCGGCGGCGACGGCGAAAGCTGCCGAAGGCAGCGGTGTTGCGATCAAACCCGTCCGCTGCCTGGCGAATTGCACGCACGGCTTGAGCGCGGCGGTGCGCTGCCATGGTTCTTGGACCTACATTTTCGGTGGCCTCGACGCCGCCTGTGGGCCCGCCCTCATCGACGGAGCCCGCCTTCTGGCCAGCGCGACCGATGGCATCATGCCATGGAGGGGACGGCCACAACCGCTCAAGCGCGGCCTCATTGCCCGCGTGCCGCCAATCAATTTTGAGGAGCTTGGATGAGGAATTCAATGACTCGCGTGCCCTGCACCATCGTCACCGGTTTTCTCGGAGCCGGCAAGACGACGTTGATCCGGCACGTCTTGACCCATGCAAACGGGCGACGATTGGCCGTGGTCGTGAATGAGTTCGGTGATGTCGGCATCGACGGCGAAATTCTCAAAGGTTGCGGCGACGAGTCGTGTCCGCAAGAGAACATCGTCGAACTGGCCAACGGCTGCCTCTGCTGTACGGTCGCCGACGACTTTGTACCGGCGTTGGATACGATCCTGGCGCGTACACCGCCGGTCGAGCATATCGTGATCGAGACATCTGGCCTCGCGCTCCCGAAGCCATTGGTCCAGGCCTTTCAGTGGCCGGCGATAAAGAGTCGGGTCACGGTTGACGGCGTCGTCGCCGTGGTCGACGGCGCCGCGCTGGCGGCGGGGCGATTCGCAACGGATCTGGATGCGCTGACCCGCCAGCGCCAGGCTGACCCGGCGCTTGGCCACGATGATCCGATCGAGGAAGTGTTCGAGGATCAGATCGCCTGCGCCGACCTCGTGGTGCTCAATAAGCGCGATCTCTTGGATAACATCGGAGCCGGGAAGGCGGTCACCGTCATCGCGAACTCCTTGCCCCGTGCTGTGAAGATTGTACCGGTCGCCCATGGCAAGGTTGATCCGGCAGCCTTGCTCGGGCTTGGCATCGCAACAGAGGACGACATTGCCAACCGCCGCACGCGCCATGACGCGGAACTGGAACACGACCACGACGATTTTGAAAGCTTTGTCGTTCCGCTGCCAGAGATTGCCGATCCGACGAGCTTCGCGACGCGCATCGCGATTGCGGCGGCAGACGCGAGCGTTCTGCGCGTGAAGGGCTTTGCGGCAGTCGCTGGCAAACCGATGCGCCTACTCGTACAGGCCGTCGGTCCACGCGTCAGCCACCACTACGATCGTGCCTGGGCCGCCGCGGAGAAGCGCCAAGGCCAACTTGTCATTATCGGTTTGAAGGGGCTGGACCGCGAGGGTCTCAGACGCGCGCTTCTAGGGTGAGGGATGCATCTGCTAACGACCACTTCGGCTTCCATCGACGACGTGGTCGAAGCGGTCGATCTGCGCCAGCCTCCCGGGGACATTGCCGTCTTGTCTTTTGCGGACAGCGACCTCTCCGCCCTCGCGGCGGCTTGGACCGCGCAGCGCGACGTGCTCCCCGCCGTCCGGCTCGCAAATCTGCGTGACCTGCGCCACCCTCTCTCCGTCGATCTTTGGCTCGAGAGCGTGGGACGGCACGCCAAGGTCATTGTGGTACGCCTGCTTGGAGGCCTCGAGTGGTGGCGCTACGGCGTCGAGCGGCTGTCGTCGCTTGCGCGGGAAAGCGCCATTGTCCTTGCGCTTCTACCTGGGGAAGATCGCGATGATCCTCGCCTCGCCGAGGCCTCTACGTTGCCAGGCCATGAACTCCAGAGGCTATTGCAATTCTTTCGCGAAGGCGGACCAGAGAATCTGGCAGCGCTGCTTCGGCGACTGGCGCGATATTGCGGGTCATCAATCAAAATCTCGGAGCCGCGCCCGGTGGCGCGCATGGCCGGATACATTCCCGGCGAAGGCGCGGTCGATCTCGATCGCATCGCCTCGTGCTGCCCGCCCGAGCGACCCTGCGTTGCGATCATCTTCTACCGCGCGATGTTGCTCGCAGCCGACACGGCGGCAATCGATGCCTTGGTTCAGGCACTGAGAGAACGTGGCCTCGCACCGGCCCCCCTGGTGGTCCCAAGCCTGAAGGATCGGATGTCGGCGGATTTCGTGCGCGCTGCGCTCGTCCGACTTAGGCCAGCTGTGGTCGTCACCACGACCGGCTTCGGCGCTGCTGCGGCAGCTGGCGAACCGACGCCATTCGATCAAACCGATGCGCCCGTGTTGCAGGCCGTAATTGCAACCACGCGGCGTTTGGCCTGGTCGCAGAGCCCGCGCGGCCTCGGAGCAGCCGACCTCGCGATGCACGTCGTCCTGCCAGAAATTGACGGGCGAGTGCTGCAAGGCGTGATTGCTTTCAAAGGGCCGGTACCAACGCAGGACGACCTTCATTTCACCGCATTCGGAAGTTTGCCCGAGGCGGACCGCGTTGCGATCCTCGCCGACCGCATCGCCGCGCTTGTCAAGCTTCAGGCGACAGCGCGTGCCGAACGCCGAGTGGCAGTATTGATGCCCGAATATCCTGGCGCGCTGGGCCGCGCCGGTTATGCCGTCGGCCTCGATGTGCCGGCGAGCGTGGTCGGGCTGCTGTCGGACTTAGAACAGGCGAAGTATGACGTTGCCGGCGCGCCGCGAACCTCGCGCGCGTTGCTCCACGCCTTGGCTAATCCATCGGTCGATGCTGTCCTCCCGCTCGATCGTTACCGCGACCTCGCTGCGGCCCTTCCCACTGAAGCCCTCGAGCGAGTGCAGGCCACATGGGGCGACGCCGAGGACGACAGTGATGTACGTGATGGCGCATTTTATTTTCGTGCACGGACGTTCGGCAAAGTCGTCGTCGCATTCCCTCCGGACAGAGGTCGCGCCTCTGATCGACGAGCAACCTACCACGACTCGACTTTGCCGCCACGCCACGCGTTGATGGCGTTCGCGCTTTGGCTTCGGCACGCTGCTAAGGTGGATGCGCTCGTCCACATGGGCGCGCACGGCACCCTCGAATGGCTACCTGGCAAAGCTGTCGCGCTGACCGCGTCGTGTTTTCCAGAATTGATGGTCGGGTGCCTTCCTATGATTTACCCGTTCATCGTCAGCAACCCCGGGGAAGCCGCGCAGGCAAAGCGCCGGATCGCCGCGCTGACCATAGGGCACCTGCCGCCGCCGCTCGTCGAAGGGGGGCTCGCGGGAGAGGCCCGCGACCTCGAGCGCCTCGTCGATGAATACGCGCAGACGGACGGCCTTGATCGGCGTCGACGCGAGCGATTGGCGCGAGCGATCCTCGAACAGGCCGAACGCACCGGGCTCATGGCCGAAGCGTGCGTGCAGCCCCATGATAGTCCCGATGACGCGTTGCGGCGCATCGATGCTTGGCTGTGCGACCTCAAGGACGTCGCCGTCAAGGATGGACTGCACATCTATGGGCACGAGCCCCTCAACGTTTGCGATCCTGCGTGGCGGGCAAGCGCCGCAGCGGAACGAGTAGCCGTCCTCGCCGCCTTGGACGGTCGCCGAATAGCGCCTGGGCCGGCCGGTTCGCCTACGCGGGGTCGCCGGGACGTCCTGCCGACCGGACGTAACCTGTTCGTGACAGATCCGCGCATGCTGCCGACGCCGACCGCAACCGATCTCGGGCGGCTTGCCGCCGACGAAGTGGTCCGCGCGTATATGCAAACCCACGGCGAAATGCCGCGCGCCTCGGTGATCGATCTTTGGGGCAGCGCCACCTTACGCACCGGCGGTGAGGAGATTGCGCAAGGCCTCGCATTAATGGGGTGCCGTCCGACGTGGGATCGAGCGACCGGCCGCGTCACCGGAATAGAGGTTCTGCCGGCGGCAAGCGCCGGTCGGCCGCGGGTCGATGTGACCTGGCGAATTTCTGGTCTGTTCCGCGACTTGTTCCCGGCCCAGATCGCGCTCATCGATGCGGCCGTACGCGCGGTCGCGGCACGCGAAGAGCCAGCTGACGAGAACCCGCTTTCCGCAGCTTGGCGGGAATCCTCGCACACAGCCAGCTCAATTGCGCGCATCTTCGGTACCGCGCCTGGAGCTTATAGTGCCGGTGTCGAGGATCTCCTGGGACGCGATATCGATCGCGAGGAACTTGGAAGGTCTTACCTTGCCGCCGTCTCGCATGCTTATGGGGGTTCCGAGGGCACGGCGATACCCGCTCCCGGCGCCTTCGAAGCTCGACTCGCTGCGGCCGACCTGCTCGTGCATTTCGCCGAAGATCCTTCCCGCGACCTGTTGGAAGGAGCGGAAGATGTTGCATTCGTCGGCGGCTTTGCCGCGGCTGCGTCTGCGCTCGGGCATGCGCCCGATCTGATTATCCTCGATACAACTGATCCCGCACGGCCGCACGCGCGCTCGTTGTCAGCGGCCCTAGCGCGGATCGTGCGCTCGCGTGCAACGCACCCGAAGTTTATTGAAGGGCAGCTGCGACATGGCCCGCGCGGAGCCGCCGAACTCGCCGAAACCGTCGACCGTCTCATGGACTTTGCGGAGACAACTGACTTAGTTGCGAGTCATCTATTCGATCTCATACACGAGGCGTATGTCGCCGACGATGTCGTCCGGACTTTTCTCGTTCACGAGAATCCATCGGCAGCGGCTGCCATCGCGGCTCGGCTCGACGCGGCGCGCGAGCGCAGGTTTTGGCATCCTCGGCGCAACGATGTTGACGCGAGCTTGGCGATGCTCGTGAAGGAGCCGGCGTCATGAATGCCCACTTACGACGCGGCATCTGTCCTGGTCTCTTGCAACCAATGGCGACCGGAGACGGCTTGCTGGCGCGGATCACGCCGACAGGCGCAACAATATCCTGCGATGCGTTTCGGGCGTTGTGTGCGGCCGCGCGCGAGTGCGGGAATGGCGTAATAGAGGTCACCTCGCGCGGAAGCATCCAGATCCGGGGATTAACGGAAACATCGGTAGAAGGATTGGTGTCGGCCCTCGGCAGGATCGAGGTACCACTGTGCGAAGGACCGGCGATCCTGAACAATCCTCTCGCCGGCCTCGATCCGGATGAGGTGCTCGACACCAGCGTCACGGCCGCGGAGCTTCGTCGCGCGATTTCCGCAGCACCTTTCTCGGCCGAGCTCGCCCCGAAGGTTTCTGTCGCTCTCGACGGCGGCGGCGCGCTGCACCTCGACGCCGTTCCTGCCGACGTGCGGCTGCGGGCAGAGGCAACATACTTTCACATCGCTCTAGGGGGCGATGCGGATAGCGCGACCCCTCTTGGCGCCATCGCCGCCGAGCACGCGGTACGAGCTGCAACGAATCTCATGCGTGTGATCGCGGCGGCGGGACCTGCGACGCGCGCGCGGGATATCGTCGCGGCTGACGGCGCGGCGGCATTTCGCCACGCGATTGCCGATATGCACATCGATCGCCCGCCGCCGCCGCGACGCCCTGTAGCCGAGCCGATTGGGACGCACCCGCTTCGCGACGGCAGCGTCGCGATCGGCCTTCGTCTCGCCCTCGGACACGCAGATTCGTCCGCACTTCGGGAGCTGGCAGACGCCGCAGCCGTTTCGGGTGCGGCGGGTCTGCGGCCCGCTCCGGCACATACGCTCCTGCTCGTCGGCATCGATCGACATGCCGCTGCGCGTCTCAGCCAGATCGCGCGACAGCTTGGTTTTGTCATCCGGGCGGACGATCCGCGGTGCCGGATTTTTGCCTGCGCCGGGGCGCCGGCGTGCGCCGCGGCGGAGATTCCGACCCGCGCGCTTGCGCCGTTTCTTGCCAGCAACGGAGCGATCTCCGGCGCGGATGGGCCGATGGTGCACGTCTCCGGATGCGCCAAAGGCTGCGCCTGTCCGCGGTCCATGCCGTTGACCGTTGTGGGGACGAAAGGCCGTTGTGGCATCGTAGTGAACGGGTCTGCTCATGAGGAGCCTGTCGCGAACCTCTTGCCCGAAGCGGTACCGGCCGCGCTCGCGCGGGTTGCGGGCGCGGTGCAGCGGATGCGTGCAACGGATGAAAGCGCGGCGGAGGCGTTATCCCGTCTTGGCCGCGCGCACATTGCGCGATTGATCCTCGGCGAGACGACCGATGCCTGAACGGCTCGACTATATTCGCGATGGTGCTCGCATCTACGAACGATCGTTCGCGGTGATTCGGGCGGAGGCCGACCTGTCCGGCTTTTCAAGCGAGGAAGCCGAGATCGTCGTGCGCATGGTGCATGCTTGCGGCTATGTCGAGATCACGAGACGGATCCTATTTGGCAACGGGCTTGTCGGCGCGGCGCGGACAGCGCTCGCCCGCGGTGCGTCAATTCTTTGCGATTCGGAGATGGTGGCGCACGGCGTAACACGCGCGCGACTTCCTGCCGAAAACGACGTGGTGTGTACCTTGCAGGATCCGCGAGTGGCGCGGTTGGCCGACGATCTGCACACGACCCGCTCGGCCGCCGCACTTGAGCTGTGGCGGGACCGCCTTGATGGAGCATTGGTTGCGATCGGCAACGCGCCAACCGCCTTGTTTCATTTGCTTGAGATGCTTGACGCAGGCGCGGCCAAGCCGGCGGCGGTTCTCGGCATTCCAGTCGGCTTTGTCGGTGCGGCAGAGGCAAAGGACGCATTGGTGGAGAACTCGCGTGGCATCCCATTCCTCACCGTGCTGGGACGGATGGGTGGAAGCGCGATGGCGGCGGCCGCGGTCAATGCGCTGGCGAGGGTCAAAAAATGACGGTCGCCGGGAAGCTCGTCGGCGTTGGGGTTGGACCAGGCGACCCCGAGCTCATCACGCTGAAGGCGGTCCGCGTGCTGCAACAAGCCGATGTCGTGGCGCATTTCGCCAAAGCTGTGCAGGTCGGAAATGCCCGGATCATCGCTGCCCGCTACCTTAAACCTGCTGTGCGGGAACTGTCGCTGGTCTTTCCGGTGACGACCGAGCTGCCGCGTCACGAAGCTTCTTATTGCGACATCATTCGCGCGTTTTATGACGAGGCTGCTCGCGACCTTGCAGCGCACCTCGACGATGGCCTTCTCGTCGCCGTGGTCTGCCAGGGTGACCCGCTCTTCTACGGTTCCTACATGCACCTCCACGTGCGCTTGGCACGCCGTTTTCAGACAGAAATCGTCGCCGGCGTGAGTGGAATGTCGGGATGCTGGTCGGCGGTCGGGACGCCGATTGCGCAGGGTGATGACGTGTTCTCTGTGATTCCCGGCACACTCAGGCAAGAGGACCTTGAATGGCGGCTTATCGAGGCGGATGCCGTGGTCGTGATTAAGCTCGGCCGCAATCTGCCGAAAGTGCGTCGTGCGCTCGAACGTACCGGTCGCCTCCATCGTGCCGTTTACGTTGAACGGGGCACCATGACAGGAGAGATAGCGATTCCGTTCGCGGCCAAACAGGACGACTGTGCACCGTATTTTGCCATGGTGTTGGTGCCGGGCTGGGAGGGACGGTTATGAGCGGTCGGCTTGCGGTGGTCGGGCTTGGCCCCGGAGACATCCGCTGGCTCACGCCGGAGGCAAATGCCGCGTTGGCCGCTGCCGATGCGCTGTTCGGGTACGGACCCTATCTCGACCGCGCGCCAGTTCGTGAAGGACAGAGCAGGCATCCCTCTGACAATCGCCAGGAAGCGTTGCGGGCCTGCGCTGCGCTCGAAAAGGCAGCCGCCGGCACGAGCGTCGCGTTGGTGTGTGGCGGCGAT
>Ga0126379_10002367_pt1 | contig 11966 bp, 16 predicted proteins | sample PanSoiMetPlot_24_FD_92640 | JGI IMG/M metagenome (GOLD analysis project Ga0126379, IMG submission 92640) | Tropical forest soil microbial communities from Panama - MetaG Plot_24 | ecosystem: Environmental > Terrestrial > Soil > Tropical forest > Bulk soil | place: Panama | collected 2016-02-17
GATTGAGGTTTGGGAATGGAGTAAGAAGAAAGGAAAGGGTTTGGGGAAGAAAGGGAGGGTATGGAGGGTCTATTGGGTATTGGGTGCAGGTTGTCCAACTGTGAGGATTTTTTTTTTTTTTTTCTTTTTTTGAAAACAACGCTATCCAAGGTGGGTGGGTGGTTGATCTGAAACCTTGGTCGACCAAAATTTTGTCCAAACCAAGTCCACATGACCAAATTTGGATCTCATTCCAAGTTTCAGTCCACCATACAACCCACAAGGGATGAGGGCAGTAGCAATACTGATGGAAGACACCCAAATCCATAATATGGTGGAGAAGGTTGCACAGAGAATCAAATTGACCATGGCTAAGTTACAGGAACACAGGGACAACATCAGGTCTGCCATGGAAGAGATCCGGGAGGTGGCAGCATCAAATGCAGGAACTATAGAGGAATTCAGGTATGAAGTGCTCACCATGGGAGAACGGCTAAAGGAGGCTGCAGAAGAGATGTAGGTTAGAGCTACCGACGTTGGACAAAACTCAGCCAAGGCAACACAAGCAGCCACACGCCCCCCCCACATATGCGACGGTGGCCCAAATACAAGTATTGGCGCAGCATGAGGAGGTTCTGGCGAGAACAGGGAGAAGTATATCCTCATTGGGAATATAGGAAACACAGGTAACGAAATGGCAGAAGGACTGACGGAAAGAGAACAAGTGGACCAGGTGAACATGATGATTGAAATAATGCGTTTACAAGCCCAGGGAAGGCAAAATATTTGTCGAGGCTCAACGGCTAATCAAAGGGGGAGTGCTATGCCTCAGGATTCAGTGGAATCGGCGAGATGGATGAACAAAGAAGACATCAGACAGGCTTCATGACAGAGGATACACAGTGATCCAGGAATACATCCCAATAGCATTCCAGCTGGACATAGGAGAATCTCTCAGGATGGTGGAGAGGGATAACAAGCTGGAATCGGGAGGAATAGGCGGTGTGAGATACCTAAAGGAACCGTGGAGGCGGCACCCCACCCAGAAAACTGCCTTTGTAGCCTTAACACTCAAAATGCGCAAACAGCAAACAAAGTGCTATGTGATGCATTGCTCATTGAAGGCCGACTCCTAAGGGGGAGGAAAAACATACAGGAGTCTGGGAGATGCATGAAGTGCCAAGGCTACAGATCAGGACACATTGTGGCTAACCGCAGGCACATACACAACACATGTGCCAACTTTGGAGGAATGCACAGGTTAGCGAGCTGCGAAGACAGGGAAAAGATCTACTGCACCAACTGCAAAATGGACAAACATAGAGCCAGTGACCGAAACTGCCCAATCTTCCAACAAGAATGTGCATGTATCGCCAACAGGATACCAGAGAACAAATACAAATACTTCCTGGTCATGGAAGACCCACGATCATGGGTGCTGGTGAAAGGAACAACGGCGGGGGAGACACACATGGGAGAAATGGTGAGGATGGCTGGAACAGGATGGGAACTGAGACACTTGGGAAACGAGGGGCAAGCCAGAGTTAACAGGGTGAATGGTGAGGGCCCACAAAAGAGAGGCTGGGACAAATACAATGAGGGTGAACCCATCATGGAGGAGGAGGAAGAAGACGGTCAAGAGGAGGGATGGCAGATGGCAGGAAATAGAGGCATTCTGACAAGAGGAAGATGGAGAGGAGGAGCTAGGGGAAATCTCAGGGGCCGAAGTCGAACACAAGGAACAGGAAGGGCAGAATCTAGAGGCCAAGAAGCCAGAGTGCCAGAAAGCAATCGTACAATTGGCAGTGGACCCCCAGGAACTCAATCTAGGCTCGATGGACCGATCAGAGCAGGCAAGGGACCAACAGTAAATGAACAAACCCCTAACAATGGATGAAGACCCAACACACGAAGTAAAAACACTGTGAATTCGGCAACAGAACTGCCACAAGTCAGATATAAACCAACTACATGTGATCAATAATCTCGACCCCCGATGTTTCGACATCTGTACTATACAAGAACCATATCTTGACTTCCTAAACAACTCAAGGAAACCCACAGATGGACCACAGTATCCCCCCCCCCACACACCAGAAACCCAACACCAATAGGACACGATCACTCACGCTGGTCAGCCCAAGGCTCAGCACATCACACTGGATGGACCTACGAATAGACTCACCAGATATAACGGCCATACAAACCTGGGGTGATTTTGGAACAATCCAAATATGCAACATATACAATTGATGGCGAGCACTCCCAAAGAATAGAAACGATAAAACAATGGTACAGACACCCTTCTGCAGCCTCGTCGCCTCCAACTCCAGCTCAGGCCCCACGACAGCCGGTTCACACACACAATATGGCTAGGTGACTTCAACAGACACAACCCGATTTGGGAGGAGGAGTGAAATAGCCATCTTTTCACAAGGGAAGCACTAGACAAAGCGCAGCTGCTGGTAAACCTAATTGCAGAATACGGGATGAAAATGACACTGCCGAAGAACATCCCCACACTGGAAGCGTCAACCACAAAGAACTGGAGGAGGTGAGATAATGTATTCGCATCGAGCCAAATAATTGAACAAATCATAAAATGCCACCGTGGACCCTTCATGTACTGCACTATCTCATTAGACCCACTGGTGCAGTGCGGCCATACAGCACGGTGCACCAAAATGGTGTTGAGACCAAGTGGCATTCATTGGCTTAGACTGTTGCAAATGTTTGCACTGAAAGTCTCAACATTTGGAGTTGGTTTGTAAAAAAGAAAATGACAAGAAAAGTTGAAATGAAAATATGCTCCTCAGACTTGTTCAGGGGGTGCAAGTCCATTTAGGTCTGCTGTCCGCATGGCAGGTGCCCTCAGTGCAGGTTACATAATAGCTCATCTCTGACTCTCCACCACCATGTCTGATCCTCTGAGTTCTGATTCCTCATCGTGTGTAAACCCTTGGTCAAACTATGTCTCGCTTCTCCCAGCCAAGGACCCTGCAGTGTCCAAAGGGCGACCACTGTCTTCTGGATCTGAAAACAGCATGATCCAACACAACCCCTGGTCGAGATACACTCCCATGAATGAGACCAAGGAGGGCCAGATCCCATCCTCACCCTCAAACCCCTTGAATCAACAAGACAGGAGGAGGACTGAGGGAAGCCTTGCTGATGTTGAGGCCCGTTTTCAGGCCATAATGCAGGCATCAGCCTCTCTGTCTCGGTCACACCCACGTTTAGCTCTAAAGGCCAGGCAGGAGGAGCCAACTGGAGAAGGAGGCAGTTCCAGTGGGGAGAACCGGGTTCCATCCTCAGAAGACCCTTCGTCCTCAAGTTACGATCCAACCAAAGAAGGAGGTAGTTCAGGTGGGGAGAACCCACTGGCAAACCGGGTTCCATCCTCAGAGGACCCATCATCCTCAAGTTACCATCCGACCCCAATCGCAACCCCTGTTGTCCTCACTGAGGATGAGGAAGGTCCTGGTGTAGCAGAACAGGACTCATCGGAGGGTGAAGATTGTCCTTCATATAGTAAGGACCTTCCATCCACCCCTCTCCAGCACTCTGGCATTCATGGAGTCTTCAGGGCATGCCTTGTCAAACCCCATACTCTGGGTAGAGGCCATCGAGGAACTTGAGTCTTTGCGGCCCAAGGCATGGATCAACAGCTGCTGCATTGATCTGTATCTTGGCTACAGGGTTATGAAAACCTTGAGCCAAAACAAGATGTGGTTTGTCCCGATATATTTATCATCAGGACTCCTCATGCACGGGGCAAATACCATAGTTGATGACGACGTGGCAAGGTTCAGACAGTCCCTGGGCACAGCCATGCCAGCTGAAATCAAACCTGTCCTTGTCGGGTGCTACATGGCTCAGCATTTCTTTTTTGTCGTCTGTGACTTTGCCCAGGGCTCCATCTGTGTGTTTGGCAAGAACATCAAGAAGAGGCTTGGCTCCTTAGAGATGGATCCAGCAGCCCTGGAAGAATGGAGGGGAAACATTCTGTGGGATGCCATGAGAAAATTGTTTGGCTGGAGGAGGGCAAGGACCATTCATGTGGCTCCTCAAAGGTATTACATGGTGAACTGGAAACAGGTATGAATGCTGACAGTGCTCCATCCTTTCCAAACCTCTGACTTGGAAACCCACCCACAAGAATGGCTTTGATTGTGGTGCCTACATGGCTTCTCTGGCCAGCATCATGGTGCGAAGTGGTCTTCAGTCAAAACCAGATGGAACACCTGTTATGCCAACACTGGAGTGCCCACACTTCAGCCGCCTGAGCATCCTCCGTGGGGTCATGAAGGGCATCAGCGAGTCACATCGAACCTGGGAGGTGAGCAGGAACATGTCCTGGAGGGATGTACCAGATGAGATCCTCGTGCAAACGGTGAATGGAAGCCTTCAAACCCTGGCCAACAGAGTTGAAGCCGATATTGCAAATGACCGGGACAAGTGTTCCAGGTGCATCAATGCCAGTCGAGAGGTCAGGCCTACACAGAGCATCGATGATGCCTCATCTGGCTCAGAGGATGAAGACTCCCACCGTGTGCTTCCAGCGCATCTGAAGAAGGTGCCAGAGATGAAGGGTGCAAGGAGGAGGGGATTTCTCCAGCCCAGGGCACCAAAGTATCTACCCCAGGCCAAGGAACTCAAGCCTCAAAAGTTTGAGCTGCTTCCGAGGAACAAGTTTGATGACTTTGATGACTACTACCGAGGACCTGTTTTGGAAGACCTGCATGATTTGCAGAGGCCTGGTGGTCTGGAAGGCCAACCATTTGGCCATTATGCCCTACCAACCATCCGATCTTCGTGGGAGCGCTTCAAGGACTACGGCTACAGGCTCGAGCCTGAGTTTGCTCTCATGTTCAACTCGGAAATGCCCCTCTTTGTCAGGGAGCATCTTCTTCCTGCACCTGTCGACCATCCAGCTGAAGAGGAGCCCGTGAAGAAGAACCAAGTAGTTGTCATGGGCATGAGGGAGATGTTGAACCAGGCTGGCGATAAGGGGTCCCTGGCGGCGATGCAGCTGTTTGTTGCAGGGAAGACTCCAGATGGCAGGTTGGTCAGGCTAGACTTGAGCAGGGACGAGGTCTACATGACGCGCAAGAACTTCATGATGGCTGTAGACATCGACAGCATCATCTGGACCACTCATCTGCTCCACCTTCATTCGGATCTGGGGATCCATGTGCTGCCATACCATGGCAAGTTTCCACCGATGTACAAGAACAACCACACCTACATTGAGCTGCTCATGCCCCAGTCTGAGCAGGACCAAGCTGAAGGTGGCAGGACAGAGTGGTTTAGCACCCGCCATGCACTCAGCACCATACCTCACACCCACTTTGGCAAGCTCCCAGTCGCTGGCGTCACATTCAATGTCTCTGTCTTCTTCCCTCGCATGAGGCACAGGGATCCCCTCACTGGCAAGAAGGCGACGTTGATACCCTGGGAGGTGCAGGAGCAGTGGCTGACAAATATTGTGTACCCAGCCATCATGAAGCATGAAAACCCATCAACGTTGGCCTACAAGGATTATACTGTGGATGAGTGGAGGTGGAAGTCATCCTTTGGCAAACGCTTGGAGGCTGGGGCTAAGACTGTCCCTGTGCTGGCCAAGAACCTAAAAGCGATGCAATTTGATATGATGGACAGCATCAATGAGGATGCAGAGCTCAGCAGGTTTGGCTCATTCTTCTTTGTGTTGGATGGTCGGGGCATGAAGGAGTCTACCATGGTTGAGGTCGGGAGTGGCAGAGACCCTTACAGGGTGCTTTGTGAGAAGTTCCCTCAGCTAGACTGGAAGTACATGATGCAGCGGAAGAACGGACAGCTTCTGATAGACCTGGGAATGGGCTTTCATCCAGTATCGCTCGAGGAGGAACCTCTGGTAGCTCTTTGGAAGCTGGATAAGCTGCATGCCTCCTATGCTGCTGCCGGGATGAACAAGGGGACCACCCATCACACCAACACATTCCAAAAGTATGGTGGGATGCAAGCAGAGATGGGAGCGGTGCGGCAGCGGACAGTCCAGCTGTGCTTTAGGTCATCATACGGGCTGTACTACCAGCCGGTGCGCCGTGGACATGGGGGAGATATCAGCTTGTGCACAGATGTGGACGCCTACGATGTCAACGATGCCTTCAGGACTTCCATCCAGGGTTACATCAAGATGCTGCTGGGCTCTGAGAAGAAGACCTATGGGACCAGAGAAGAGATGCGTGGCAGTGGCAGGGCAATCATGGGAGCGCTGCAAGATGTTGAAGAGCTGGTGGGTTGCCCTTTCCCCTCCCCAACCTTTCAATACTGTTGCCTGCTTCATTTGTTTCTGACCCTTTTTCACACCCCCTTCAGATGAAATGGTATCTTTGGCAGTCCCCCATCCTGTGCGTCAGATCCAAAGACTTTTTCGAGTTCCAGGCAAGGCGGATGCTAGAGCTGTTCAACGTCCAGCTGCACATGGCGAAGCATCGCAGCGCCAACTATGGGACGGTGACCAGCGTCCTCATGCACCTCATCAAGCTCGTCAACCACACACCAATCCCCATGGCACCCTACTTGTGTGATGCCCTCAAGGACTTGCATTATGACCAAGTTGTGGAGAGGTTTGGCATGTTCTTCCTGCACGAGCTGGACCTCAGACATGGCACGATTGGTGGCATTGATTTGGTGGACAGCGCTGCCTGCCAGTATGACATGGGCAGGAGCAAGTTGGCCCGCAAGCCACCACCAGCAAAGGCGCTGCTGACAGATGCTGACCCGACAGCCCAGTTCCCCCTGGGTAGCTGTCCAACCTGGGCAGACATTGTTCATGTCCTCCATCATGAGCCGTTGAAGCTTGTGAGGGAGTGGATGTGGGATCCCAACATTGACTTCAATGCAGTTGCCAGCGGACTATTTGTGAACTTCACAAAACATTACTGGCTGACAATCCAGGGTAGTGCACTCCTTGGAGACATTCCTAACCCAAGGGACCTGGAGGAGGCAATGGCAGTCTGGACAGTTTCATCATTGGTGGAGAGGTTGAGTGAGGTTACATTTTTGGCTTCCAACCATGGCCTCAGAGGCAAGTTTCATGGTAAACGTCACCAGGGATTTCGGGACTGGATGACCGTGTTCTTCCCTGGACGTCATGCTGCTGCTCATCGTCACTCTGTCTGGAGAGAGCTGGCCCAGGGAGGCTACATTGGAGAGTACCACAAAGTCCTGGAGAGCATAGGGGAGCTGGAAAGACGGTCCCTGACCTCCACTCTGGAGGAAATCTTTGCCAATTTGCAATGCATTCCAAATGCCCTCCCAACCACATCAACAAGTCCAGGCCGGCTATGGATCACCTCAGATGCAAAGATTGAATTCTGGGTCAACCCGGTCCACTACATGATTGAGAAGGTTTCTCCTGGTTCGAGGAAGCAGGGCACAGTTTACAGGATAAAGGCTGCCCGGGATGTGATTGCTGCTCGGCTTGCAACAGCAGTGCATGGAGAGGACTTGGATAGAGGGATTCAGACAGCAAGAAGGAGGAAAAGGATGGAGAAAAGGGTCCAGAACCGCGCCTCTGCCCGAACAAGGAACAAGAGGATGCCTCCCAGGAGGAAGCAGATACAGAAGGGAGTCAGCACTGACCAGAGATCAGGTGAGGATGAAGAAAGGTGTCCAGGTGATGCAGGTGATAAGAGTTCTAACTGGGAGAGGCAAGGGGGGGGCATTGAGGATGAACCACCATCTGCCCAAACAAAAAACAAAAGGATGCCACCTAGGAGGAAGCAGAAGGGAGTCACCACCGAAGAGGTTGAAGACAGTTGTCCAGGGGATGCAGGTGATGAGAGGTGTAACTGGGAGAGGCAAGGAAGGGACATTGAGGATGAACCACCATCTGCCCAAACAAAAAACAAAAGGATGCCACCTAGGAGGAAGCAGAAGAGAGTCAGCACTGAAGAGGTTGAAGACAGTTGTCCAGGAGATGCGGGTGATGACAGTTCCAACTGGGAGAGGCAAAGTGGGGACATTGAGGATGAACCATGTCATTGAGTGCCTTCAGATGTCCTCATGGGGTCTCATCCAGCATCTGAGGATGTGAACATGGCAGATGGGTTTGAATATGAGTATGATGATGAGCTAGAATATTTAGATGAATAATGAATTCCTTGAAGGGCAAGTGATCCAGGCCATGGACAATGGAATGAAGGGCTGAGTGACCAAGCATCTTGCCACAAACGCTTAATGCATATTTTGACATTGACGTCAGAGGACAGTGGAAGGCTGGCCAACTCTGATGTGGAGGTGTATGACTTCATCAAATGATGTTAACCTCACTGACAGAGAAGCCATGGTTGATGCCCTGAAAGTGATCTATTCCTGTCAGGTGACATCTGACCCCTTGTGCTTGACTGTCTGATCCAACTCACACCCATGATATGCGGAGGAAGGTGGGGGATATAATCTTCAAGGAGTTCCCTCAATAACCATCCAAAAGCTGACAGGTGAAAAAGACCTGCCAATGCTTGTAGTGATTGAACGTTGCACAGCCTTTTGCCGCATGGCAATTGATTGCAATCCTCATGGTCATCATTCATTGGCTTTGCTTCTCCCGTCATGGCCTCCAAGCGTAACACCAACTCCATCCCTACACTTGCCCAGTTTCAGAAGTTCACAGCCAATGAGACTCTCAAGGGTGACATGGCATCCCTTGGGCTTTTTGTCCTAGATGCTGATCCCATCATTTCCAGTCATCGGGGCAACTTCTCAGAGCTCTGACAACCATGAGTTCAAATTGGAGGACATGTATGCCCTGCCAGTCAACTAACTCCCTGGGCTGCACTGATGATACTGCCATGCAGTGTCAATCTGTATGATGCCGATCAAGATGTATACACCCATGCCACCCTGGTAGACATCCGCACCGATAAAAAGGGCAAAGTATGTGAAGTTTCTCTCTCTGCCAACTGGATGTCTGCTCAGATGCCCCATCAGACGTGGGTCAGACTCCGGTGGTTCTGGAGTAAATCAGACCTTCTTGAAAAGTTCTCACAGCATGCTGTGAGCCTGTGAGCGGGGCTTTGTCATTCATGTCAGCAAGATCTGAACCTGGTCAACAGGCATATTGTAAACATGGGTTGGAATGAATACGTCGACTCAAACACCTATGACATCATGGATGCGGCCTGCATTGAATGTGAGTGCACTGTTCCAGTCATCAGGAAATGCTAACCCTCCCCAAGCTCCTTCAGACATGATATTTTTTAATGAATCAACACATTTTGGGCCTAAACCTCCCCCCATTGCAGCCGATGATGCCTACTATCGATGGCATGCTGACCTGGATAAAATGCAAATAAAGGCTTGTGTCATCTCTTGCTGTGGCCATAATTGCTCTGTTTGCTCACTTGGTGTTCATTGGCCAGGGCATTGTGGTGTGCTGTGGTCCTGACTGCAAGGAAGGACGTATCTACAGTCCTGCCCATGACATCCAGCGGTATTGTGGTTATTGCAATAAATGGGTCCATGTGTCTTGCTGCTCTGCAGCCAACAGTGCATCTTATGACAATGTTCCTCGAGATGCTGTAGTCAAGCTTTTGCCTGAGGAGATGAAAGGGGAAGGGGTGGATGAGAAGCTCCTGGCATTGGCATTCTGTCCAGTCACAAGGGGTGGCAACACAGGTGTGGTCGGGAATGGAGATGATGTGCACAAGGTTAGGAATTTCCTTAAGGCAAGGCTTCTCCTGCGGCCACTTGTCATTCCAGACTGGAGGGTAGAGCTGAGTGTTGGTTGGGAAGATGCAGATCCCAGGAAGTTTACTTACTTTCTGTGTCCCATGTGTGAAACAGGATGGATATAAATCCATTATCTGAAATTGTATCCAAACTCACTCCTGGCTTCTTGCAATGTCCGCTCATCTCTGACTCTCCACCTGAAAACCCTGAGTCAAACTATGTCTGCCAGCCATGGACTCTGTGTGTCCAAAGGGTGACCACTGTCTTCTGGATCTGAACACAGCGTATCCAACCCACCCCCTGGCCAAGGCAGGTCCTCATGAATGATCCTCTCCCTCAATCAACAACAAGACTGGAGGACTGGAGGACTGAGGGAAGCCCTGGTGTTGTTGAGGCCCATTTCCAGGCCAGTTCCAACCTTGGAAGACCCGTCATCCTTGAGTTACCATCTGACCCCAACCCACCCCTCATTGTCCTCACTGAAGATGAGGAAGGTCCTTGTGTGACTCATCTGAGGGTAAAGATTTTCTTGTATATGGTAAGGACCTTCCATCCTGCAATCTGGCATCTTCGGGGCATGCTTTGTCAAACCCCATACTCTGGGTAGAGGCCATGGAGGAACTTGATTTGTTGTGGTCCAAGGAAGCAGCTGTGATCTGTACCTTTGCTACAGGGTGACAAAAACCTTGAGTCAAAACAACATGTGTCCTGATATATTTGTCCTTGGGAGTTCTTATGCATGAGGCCCAACACCATAGCAGATGACCAGGCTGCAAGGTTAGACAGTCCCTGGGCCCAGCCATGCCAGTGGAAATCAAACCTGTCCTTGTTGGCTCAGGATTTCTTTTGTGTTGTCTGTGACTTTGCCCAGGGCTCCATGTGTGTGTTTGGCAAGAACATCCAGACCAGGCTCAGCACTTTCAAAATGGATCCAGCAGCCCTCAAAGAATTGATGGGAAAAATTGAGAAGATTGTTTGGCTGGAACAGAGCCAGGACTGTTCATGTGGCTCCTCAAAGGTATTACATGGTGAGCTGGAAACAGGTGTGAATGCTGACAGTGCTCCATCCTTTCCAAACCTCTCTGGCTTGCCACAAGAATGAATGGCTTTGATTGTTGCCCCTATAGGGCTGCTATTGCCAGCATCATGGTGCAAAGCAGTCATTGGCCGAGTCCAGAGGGATGAACTGTGATGTCAACACTGGAGTGACCACACTTCAGCTGCCTGAGCATCCTCTGTGAGGTCATGAAGGGTGTCAGCAAGTCACATCGCACACAGGGGGTGACCAGGAACATGATGTGCCAGATGAGATCCTTGTGAGCAGTCAATGGACGCCTCTGGTTGCTGGAGAGAGCTGGCACTGGGAGGTGACATCAGAGAGTGCCACAACAATGTCCTGGAGAACATGGGAGAGCTGAAGGGACTGTCCCTGACCTCTGTGCTTGGAGAAACCTTTGACAGGGTGCAATGTGTTGCCAATGATATCAATGAGTCTGAGCTGGCTATGCATGGATCACATCAGAAGATTCAATTCTGAGCTAACCCACTGTATTCGAGGAATCGAGAAGGTTTGTCCTATTTTGAGGCAGCAGGTGGACAGGGTTTTTAGGCTCAAGGCTTCCTGGGATGTGATTGGTGCTTGGCTGGAAATGGCAGTGCATGGAGAGGACTTGGATAGGGGATCCAAACAGAAGGATGAACAGCACAAACAGCACAGTGATAAGTCCACAAGTGGGATAGGCCTGTGAGACAACCAACAAACACGGAAACCCACCCTGTAGTGGTTTCTGTTTCAAAGGCTTTGTGATCAAAGACAGGAATGTTTAGAGGGGTTCCTTAGATTGGCCTTCAATACACAAAAGTACCATAGAAGTATGGAGGGATAATGGAAATAGTCGCAGGCAAAAAGGGTGCGATGGAAGGCTGCTGATATAGGGATGAACAGGACGATGAGTATTGATGCTTCACTATACATGGATAAAGACAATAGTAAGATGAGGTTGCTGAGAAGATCAATGGAAAAGAGATATAAGAGGTTAATATGAAGGTTAGAATGCTGAGGATGATATTTGAAACAAAGTGTTGACTTGGACGACTTGAATTGATAGTGAGGGAAATGCTAGTGGGGTTTCTTGTTGTTTTCTATGGCATATAGTGGTGATTTTATAGGTAGAGAGAGAGGGGGGGGGGTGGTATTGTTATTAAATGGGAAAGGTAGTAAGGGGATAAAAAATAAGGGAAATTGGAAAAAGGTTGAAAAAATGTAAAAA
>Ga0126379_10002368_pt1 | contig 11965 bp, 11 predicted proteins | sample PanSoiMetPlot_24_FD_92640 | JGI IMG/M metagenome (GOLD analysis project Ga0126379, IMG submission 92640) | Tropical forest soil microbial communities from Panama - MetaG Plot_24 | ecosystem: Environmental > Terrestrial > Soil > Tropical forest > Bulk soil | place: Panama | collected 2016-02-17
ACGCAATAACCATCCTCGGGCCAATCGTCAAGGATCGTGTCGACCCTAAACCCCGCGGTTGTTAATTCCTCAATGAGAATATTTTTCGGAATCCCATGTCCGCCGCGATTGGCGGGTACGCCTTTCACTGGATCACTCTCGCTCAGCCATTTCCTCGGTGCAAAATCGATCACCGCCAGTTCACCGCCTGGTTTTAGCGATCGCAGCAGGCTCGCATCCATCTCCAGCGGCGCGGTCAAATGATGATAGACGCGCCGCAGCACGATCCCATCGCAACACTCGTTCGGCAAGTTGGTCTGCTTCTCCGCCGCCTGCAGCACCACGATATTCGCAAGTCCACGGCTTTTAACTTCAGCCTCGAGCGCCTTTCGCTTTTCCTCGTCCAGTTCGGTCAGGTAAACACGGCCCGTTTTTCCGACCACCGACGCCGCCTCAATCCCAATTTCTCCCTTGCCCGCGCCAACATCGCCAATGGCTTGTCCCGCTTTCCATCCCATCACCTGCCCAAGCCGCCGAACTTCATCATTCGATGCCTGCGCACCTAAGAACAGAAAGAGGGACAATGCGGCGATAACAATGGAAAGTATCTGGCGTTTTCTCACCCGTGCCTCGTCTCGATGCGAGTGGTGTTGCTCAGGAAGCTGCCGCGATCGGCCCGATGCCTTAGGTCTTATTCGAGCGCACTAACGACAGGAACTCATCGCGCGTCTGTTTGTTGTGCCGGAAAGATCCCAGCATCGCGCTCGTCACCGCCTGCCCGTGCTGCTTCTCCACTCCGCGCATCTGCATGCACAGGTGCCGCGCCTCAATGATCACTCCCACGCCTTCGGGACTTATCTTTTCCTGGATGGCTTCCGCAATCTGGCTGGTCATGCGTTCCTGTATTTGCAGCCGCCGCCCGTACATGTTCACCAGCCGCGCAATCTTGCTCAGCCCCAGCACACGCTTGTTCGGCAGATACGCCACGTGCGCTTTCCCGAAAAATGGCAACAGATGGTGTTCGCACAGGCTGAAGAACTCAATGTCCTTCACCACCACCATCTCGTCGTAGTGCACGCTGAACGTCGCCCCATTCAGCAAACTCTCCATGTTCTGCTGGTACCCGCTGGTCAGATACTTCAATGCCTTCTCGAACCGCTCCGGCGTCTTGCGCAATCCTTCGCGGTTCGGATCCTCACCCAGCAACACAATCACCTTGCGCATCAATTCCGCAATCGTCTCTTTCGGCGCTTCTACTTTGGCGTCGTGCAGCAGTATCTCTGTCGGCTTGGTCATGGTCCTTTCCCTTGTGTCAGATCGCTAGGCGATCTTCGATTTTTCCCCGGCGTACTCAAACGAATTGTTCGCGGTCTCTTCGATGCGAACTCGTTCCAGCTTGGCCTCGGGGAAGTGTTTCAGGCGTTCGTAAATCTCGATGCATACGTTCTCGGTGGTCGGCACTCTCTCACGGAACGCCGCCACCTCTTCGTTCAGCGAGCGGTGGTCGAACGCCTCAATTACTTCCCGCTGGACAAATGCATCCAAATCCGTAAGGTTGGCAATCATCCCCGTAGCCGCATCCACCGGCCCCGACACGCTTATCTCCACCACGTAGTTATGCCCGTGCCCGTACGGGTTGTTGCATTTCCCATAGATACGCCAATTCTCTTCCGCGCTCAGCTTCTCGCTGTGCAAGCGGTGCGACGCAGCAAAGCGATACCGCCTGCACAGTTCGACCTTCACGCCATCGCTCATGCCCGGGCCGCTCCATTGCGGATACATTCCGCGAACAAATCCGGAGTTTCGTACAGCCTCACCTTATGTAGACGGCCCTGCGTGATCTTCGGCTCAAGCAAACTCCAGATCACCCGCGCGATGTTTTCGCACGTGGGAATCTGCCCCTTCAACTCCGCCACTTCATAGTTCAGAAAGCGGTGGTCCATCCGTTGCGTAATCTCCTGCTCCAGAATTTCTTTCAGCTCCTTCAAGTCCAAAACCATCCCGGTGACGGGATCTGGTTCCCCCGCCACCGTCACTTCGAGCGTGTAGTTATGCCCGTGGCCATGCGGGTTATTGCACTTGCCAAAAATCCGCCGGTTCTCCTCCGCACTCAATTCCGGATTGTGATACAGGTGCGAGGCAGAAAACTCGATCTTTCGCGTCAAATAGACCATGCGTGTCGCTATCCCTTCGATGCTCCAGGGGTACCCACTGGATACGTCCTTCCCTTCCATTCCAGCTTACCGCGAACATGGCTGCGGTACGATGCCAGCAATACACCGGTATAGAGCAGCCTTGCGCGAATTCCGTACCATACCAGGGGCGCCGGGAATCCGTTATGCTTCAGCTCTCGGCCATAAGCCACATAAATAATCATGATGCCAACGGCCAGCGTCGCCAAGCCGCGAAACGCGGATTCCGTGAGTCCCCACACCGTGGTCGTCGCGACGAGCACCGCAATCACCGGCGCCAACGCGGCCACCATTTCCTGAGCTACTGCTTCACTGCTTGCACCCATCAACTGGTACAGATTCTTTTTCCAGCCTTCCCACATCGCTCGAAACGACCGGTACATCCGCACGCGCACGATTCCCTTCCCGCTCCCGAACCAGATCCGGTAACCGGCGCCCTTCACTTTTTTCGCCAGCGCCACATCCTCCAGCACTGCCCCAGCGATGCCGGCGTGCCCGCCAACCGCGTCGTAGGCGTCACGCCGAATCAGCAGGAACTGGCCGTTCGCCGCCGCTGCCGTCTTTTGCGGATCATTCACCTGCTCATACGAGAATTTCTTCGCCAAGCGGCAGTACACATACGGAATCAGAGCCCTCTCATACCACCTCTCCATGATCTGCTCGGACGAAAACGAAACCAGCGCAGCTGCCCGCTCCCGAGCAATTTCTACCGCCCTCGCTGCCGCGTGTTTTTCGTGCACCGCATCCGCATCGGTGAATAACAGCCACTCGCCGTTCGCCTCTCGCGCGCCAAGCCACACTGCGTAATTCTTCCCCACCCAACCCGCTGGCAATTCCACTACTTCAATCATCTTTACCCGGGAATACTTCCTCGTCAGCCCGCGCACAACCTCCGCGGTCCTATCGGTCGACTGGTCGTTCACCACCAGGAGTTCCGCGATTTCTTCCTGCTGAAGCAGAGAGCCCATGCACTCGGCGATTACCTGCTCTTCGTTGCGCGCCGGTACAACGACAGAAATGCTCGGAAGGTTTTGTCGAAGGGGAGTCATCGCGGATGGATGCGCGTGCAGACTTCTCGCTGTTGATTGTGTGCGCTATTATAGCTGCATATGAATCCCTTCCTCCGCAAATTCTTCGCCTGGGGCAGCATGGGTTTCGCCTTTGCGATCCTCGCGTTTTTCTCCCTCCCGCATTATCGCCAGGGCGAATCCTCCATTGCCGGGAAGTCCGCGGAGGACTTCGCAATGCAGCTCGGTGGCAAGCCCGCGCACCTCACCGACTTTCGTGGCAAAGTAGTCGTTTTGAATTTTTGGGGAAGCTGGTGTGGCCCCTGCGTAGCCGAAGTCCCCAGTCTCATCGCCCTGCAGCAGCGCATTACCTCTCGTAACGGTGTGGTTCTCGGTATCGCCGCCGACGACGATCCGGCGAAGTACGAAAGCTTTCTGGAAGATCATGGGGTGAATTTCCCGACGTACCGCGATCCGGGCACAAATGAAGACCACCGCTCGCCCATCGCTCTAAGCTACGGTTCATCGATGTACCCGGAAACCTACGTGATTGATCGCAAAGGAAAGATTGTCCGCAAGATCATCGGCCCCCAGGACTGGGACTCCCCCGAAATGACCGCCTATTTCGACGCTCTTCTAGCCCAGAACTAAGCGAGCGCTCTTGGGTTTGGTAACACAGACTTCAGGCTGTGTTCTTGGGTTGTCTTGCCTTCGCTTGTGTAGCGGCCGCCCTTCTGAGGCACTTTTTGCTTTAGCAGGGGCCGCCTTCCGAGGCGGTCAACGCAACCCGGGCCAAAACGTCCGCTAGCTCTCGTGATAATCCATCAAAATAAATCCCACCATGATGAAACACACCGGCCACAGCCATGCCAAATACTTCTTCGCATGGCTCTCCGGTGGCAGGCGCAATTCCAGCCATCGCGACCATCCGGCCATGATCCCAAACACCGCTAGCGGCGTGTGACTCATCTCCGCCAGCAACTCTTCCTTGATGTTTCCCAGCGAGTGCGAGTGCGTCAGCAACACCATGCCGCCAACGATGCAAACGATCGGGAAAACCAGCGCCGCCCCTGGCGATTTCAGTTTTTTCGTCTCGACTAAATACTGAAACGCGGCAAACGCGATCAGCAACAACACCGCCAGTCGGTGCTGCAATACTTCCGCTTCGCCAAAACTCGCCCAAAATCCATTCGGACCCAGCGGCCAGTTCTCCGGATCCGCCCGCAAGAAAAGAAAAACGGCCAGCCCCAAGAACGCAAGCGGCCAGATTTTCGCCCATGCAAAATATCGGCTGCGCGACAATAACGCCAGTATCCCCATCAGAAACACGATCAGTCCGGCCCAGTTGTGGTTGTACTCCGACCACGCTCGGTCCGCGGGGCCGTTTGTGCCCGCCGCGAATTGTCCCGGAACGAACGACACTGGGACACTTTGCCCAGCGGCCGCGGCCTTCTTCAAGGTCTCCTGCGTGGATTCTGACAGCTCTCTCCACTCCGGGCTGGAAAGCCTTGGTGCACGGGGAGAGTAGCGCTGCGCAATTTCCTGCCACGACACGCGATCTTGCGTCAGGTCCGCGCCGGGCGGCTGCGACGTCAGCGAAGTTGCCGTCAGAATCACCGCCAGCCCAATCCCCACCTCCGCTTCGCCAAATCTCACCAAACTTCGCGCACCCTGGCCATTCCCCTCGCCAATGCCCTTCACGATCAAGTAGTTCGCCGCGCCCAGCAGCAGCAAGCATCCGAACAGCACCACTTTCGTACTCACCATGATGCCGTAAGCCGTGCCGTAAACTGCGTTCCAGGAACCTACGTACACCCAGCTCATCGCCAGACCTGCCGCAAACAACAGCACCACGCTGATCTGCGCCATGCGCGAAAAATTCTGGCTGATGCGCGCCTTCTTCTCCACCTCCGAAATTCGTTTCATCGCCAGCAGCAGAAACGGCAAGCCACCAATCCAGCTGGCCGTGGTCAGGTAATGCAGCGTCGTGAGGCTGACGAGCAGCCCTCGCCCTTCCATCCGCGAGGCGGAGTGGCTGGTCATCACTGTCGCCGCCAGCATCATCGCCGCCGGCAGCAGCACCACCGGATTCATGTTCCGGCGCATCGCCGCAGGCCAATAAGCAATCGCTATTCCAGCGACAACCCCCAGAAGCCCCGCGAACACGTAGTTCGCTCCCAGCACTTCTCTCAGCGAAATATCCACGGAATACGTCAGCACCATCGAGTTGCTCACCACGAACAGCACCTGCGCGATGGCCATCCCCAGCCCGCTCCAGCGAATCAGCCTCCAAGCCGATCGCGAAAACTCTTCCGTTCGCGATTCCTCTGGCGTTACCAGCAGCAGAAACAGAATCCCGCCGACCGCCAGGCTCTGAAAGCACAGCGTCGCCGCGCGTAACAACACCACCAAATAACTGAATATGCCGATCAGTTGAACCATTATTTCTCTCTACGATCCCGCAACTTTGAAGGGCACCAACCCGCGAGTAATGTGTCCGTCCGGCGCGAGCACCTGCCATGCAATCTTGTATTCTCCCGCCTTCAATCCGCTGGCCTTGGTGTTCAACGTGTCCGGTGAATTCTGCTTTTCCACGCTCAAATCCACCATCTGGTTATCCGGCGTCATCAATTGCAATTTCGAGCGCGTCGCGTCGATTCGCACATTGAACTTCAACATGATCGGCACGTCGGGGCCATTCACCGTGCTACCCGCCGCCGGCGACGTTTCCTTCAAAATGGCGTGCCCTTCCGCCAAGTACCCTGCCAACGATAGTGCGACTATCGCTGCGCTCCACATCGCCGCATGGATTACACTGCCTCGCTTCATCGTTCTCTCCAACTCTCCGATTCTCTAGTTCGTGTGGCACAGCTACCACAACAACTATAGCAGGCCGGCCCGCGCGCACGGCAGGAAGGGTTGACCATCGAATGTGACGCCGAGTTGCACCGGGATCCACGGAGACGCCCAGATGCAAGGACCCAGGTGAGTACGCCAGACCAGCCGCGTATGGTTTGGCCATGCTGTGGTGTTTATTCCGGCTCGCAAAAACAAAATATTGATTCGCTTTTAGCGCTACCACTGGGAAATCCAGATTCCTCCATACTGCTACGATGCCACGCACCTTCAGGTGCTGCCATTCCGGGAAGACCTGCAAGGTGCTGGGAATGCTGTCATTGTCGATCCGGCCGTAGCCATAGCAGCCGCCGCGCCGGTAGCCCATTTGCAGCCGCCACGGCCAAACTTCTTCCGGTCGCCCGCCGATGGTGATCTCCCGGGTAGCGTTGAAGATCGGTTTTTGCTGGGTGTTGCCTACCGCCAGGTTTACGGCAAATGGCGACCTATTCGTAGCGCAACGCTTCCACAGGATCCAGCTTGGCCGCTTGCATTGCTGGGATCCAGCCGCTGATCACTCCGACAACCACAAGAATCAGCGTGGAAAGCACCATGGTCATCAGTGACAAGTTCAGGTGGATGTCCACTTTTCCTGAGTCGTCTTCGTACGCCGGACCCAAAAACGGCAGCGTCCCGATCGACGCTGTCAAAATCCACGAAAACAGCATTCCGATCGCGCCGGCAGCCAGCGTCAGCACCAGCGCCTCCAGCAAGAATTGCCACCGGATGTGCTTTTTCCGCGCACCCAGCGCCCGCCGCAATCCGATTTCGCGCACCCGCTCATCCACCGACACCAGCATGATGTTCATCACGCCAACGCCGCCGATTCCCAGGGTCATCGCCCCAATCAGGAACAGCAGCCCTTCGATTCCCAGTGTAATGCCGTCATAAATCGGTTTGAATTCTTGCCGCCCGAACATCGTGATGGCGCGCTTGTCATTCGCTGAAAAACGCTGGCGGTTGGCCACCGCCGTTCGAAACTGCTGCATGGCCTGGGCTTCAAATTCCGGCGCCACCGGCTCGAAGATCATCACGCTGGCATAGTGCGCATCCCAGATGTCCGCGGCCGCACTGTAGGGAATGAACGCGGATTCATCGTCGCAGTTGAAGTAGCAACTGTCGGAGAATTTCATGTCCATGGTGCCGATCACCGTGAACCGCACGCCGTTAATTCGCACGGTCTCGCCCACTGCTGGAGTTCCGCTGAACAGTTTCTTTTTCAGCCGCGCTCCCAGGAACACCACACGCCGCCGTTCCGCAATGTCCTCCGCCGAAATCCACCGCCCCTCGGACGGGACTTCATTGCGCATCTCGCCGTATTCCGCGTACACACCGCGTGTCGCCGAATCCGACAACCGCTCCTCATGCGAAATGCCCTTCCACTTCACGGTCTCCAACGTTACGCGCTTGATCAGTGGCGATTGCGCTTTCACCCAGTCCGCATCTTCTTGCTCGAAGCGCACAGCTTTACCGGCTCGTTCTCCCCCCGCTTGTTCGCTGGTAGTTCCCGGCCAACAGATGACGGCCCCTTTGCCAAAGACTTCGAATGTGTACAGCAGCACGCTACGGAATCCGGAACCGTAACTCAGCAACAGCGTTACCGCCACAATTCCCCACGAGATTCCCGTCATCGTAAGCAGACTGCGCACTCGGTTCCGCCCCAACGCCGCCCAAGCCTCCTTGAACACTTCAGTGAACATAGCCGCTCCGCAGCAGTTTACAATTATCAGTATTAAGGTCTAAGTGAATAACTATAGCTTGCATCCCTGCAAACGTGACCGAAGCTCTTGGCAGGGCGGGCCATTCTGAACTTCGGCAATTTCTCTTTATCTCTCTTGGGTCTGCCAGCGAATTGCAATGTCACGTTCTTCTTGGTCGAGACTTGAACCTGCCTTCCGACAAACAATTCGCAGTTCCGGATCCCCGGATTGTCGAAAGCAAACCGATGCTGTTTGGCTTGATCGCAAAGATCAAGAAATCGTGAGAGCGACTTGCTCAGCGGATCAGTATGGTTCGTGCCCACTGCGCAATAAAGTGCAGGGCGCATATTTGCTTCAACCGAAAACTGAAAACTGATCACGGAAAACTCCCTTTAGCCACCAGCCTCGAAACGTAAGGCTTCAATCGGATCAACGGACGCCGCACGATTCGCCGGATATAGCGCGGAAAGTGCTGCGATGATTCCCAGCAAGCTGATTGTCAGCGCCGCCAGTTTCCAACTCGCATCCAGCCCGTCAAAAAATGGAAGCTTCGGCAACAGGTTCACCAGCGCGCAAAATCCATACGAGATAATCAGCCCCGCTCCTCCGCTGATGAACACCAAGATCACCGTCTCCAGAAAAAACTGCCGCAGGATCGATTGCCGCGTCGCTCCCAGCGCTTTGCGCACCCCGATTTCTCGTGTTCGTTCCCGCACGCTCACCAGCATCACGTTCATCACTCCTAGACCACCAAGAAAAATCGTCGCTACGCCTACCGCGCCCATGAACACTTCCATGCCCACAAAAATCATCCGGTTGGCCTGCGCGTTCTTCACCGTGTCCCAGATGCTCGCCGCTACTTCATCCCGCGGGTCGAAATTGTGCAAGCGCCCCAGCGCCCGCCGAATCTGACGCACGCAAGCCGGATGCGTTTCCAGCGACCACGGCGCAACCAGCAAGCGGTCCACGCTGTGTTCCACGGCAGGAGGCTTGTTCGGAAAATCCCGTTTCATGGAATTAAACGGAATAAAAATCTTTCGGATGTCCACCCCGTCATAGCTAGAGTTCTGATCCTTGGTCTTCATCACTCCGATAACCGTATACGGGATGCCATTCAACTCGATGACCTGCCCCATGGCTTCGCGCTCTGCAAACAGTTGCTTCTTCGTATCGCTCCCAATGAACGCCACGCGCCGGCCCTCTTCGTTGTCTTCTTCGTTGTAGAAACGTCCCTGCGCCACGGTAATGCTGCGGATAATCGAAAACGGCGGTAGCGAGCCGACGGTATCCAAGTCTCCGCTGTTGTATGCGCTGTGCACTTTCACGTTGTTGCCCAGCTCCGGCATCACGTACTTGCACGCAGGCGCTTGCTTGGCCACTTCTTTGTAATCGTCCTCCATCCAGTGCACCACTCGCCCAGACCGCGTGCCGCCCGCCTGCATACTGGTGCGCCCCGCAAAAACGATCATCACGTCCTTGCCGAAGTTTTCCTGTTGCTTTTGAATCCCACGCCCCAGGCCTTCTCCCGCCGCCACCATCAGCGTGATCGAGATGATGCCCCACGCGATCCCGAACATCGTCAGCAATGTCCGGCGCTTGTGGGCCCAAAGCGTCGCGAACGTATCCCGCAAGAGATCACGAAAGGTCATGCGCGTCCCTCGCTATTGGAGAACTACCTGCTGTTTTTCGGTCAGTCCGGAAACGATTTCCGTTTTCACGCCGTTGGAGATTCCCAGCTTCACGTCAACTTTTTGGCGGCCATTCGCAGCCTTCGGATCGGGCAATTCCACGGAAGCTTTGCGGTCCTTGTCATAAATCAGCGATGCCTCCGGCACCATCAGCACGTTTTTCTTTTCTTCCAGCACCACTTCCGCATTCGCGCTCATGTTCGCCTTTAACTCGCCCGTGGGATTGGAAATCGAAACGCGCACTTCAAAAGTTGTGACGTTGTCCTTTTCCTTGCCCAACGGCGAAATCTTCGTCACCTTCCCCGTGTATTTTTTGTCTTTGAACGACTCCACCACGATGCGCGCGGGCTGGTCGAAAAATACCTTACCGATGTCCGCTTCATCGACTTTTCCTTGAACGTAAACCTCGCTGATGTCTCCCAGCGTAAAAATCAGCGTGGCCTGCGAACCCAGTACCAGGATGGAACTGACGGCGTCGCCCACGTTCACGTCTCGCGACAGCACCAGCCCATCAATCGGGCTGACGATCGTCGAGTTTCTTAAATCCTCTTCCGCATTTTCCAACGCCGCCTTCGCCTGTGCGACTTGTGCTTCCGCCTTGGCGATCTCCGCGCGCGATACAACCAGGGTCCTCTGTGCGCTCACTTGCTTGTTCAGCGCCAATTGATAATTCTTTTCCGCGTCTTCCACCAGGCTCTTGGACATTACCCCGTCCTTGAACATCTGCTGCGCGCGTTCCATGTTCAATTTCAGGTACGGAACATCCGGCCCCTCGGCGTCAACCTTGTTCCGTTCCAGCGTGGCCGTCGCGGAATCCCTGGCCGCTTGTGCCGCCTGGTAATTCGCCTGCGAAGCCCGCACGCTAGCCTCCAATTGCACCTTGTCGAGATCGGCCAGCACTTGCCCCTGCTTCACTTTGTCGCCGTAATCCACAAACAACTGCTTCACGATGCCGCTGGCCTTGGACTTCACTTCCACCTTCGATAGCGGCTGAATCTTTCCGGTCGCAACCACTACTTTGGCTAGGTCGCCGCGTTCCACCGACGCGATCTTCGATGGATCAATTTCGTGCGTGGGGCGCAAGGCCGCGTACACGCCGTAGCCTCCGCCAATCAGGATGAGCAGCACGACGGAACCGATGATGATTCTGCGGCGGCGCTTCTTGCCGTTCTTGCTATTCTTGCCGTTGGTTAAACCATTGCCATTGCTTGCCATAGCCGACCCCTCACACCCGGGATTGTGGGCTTCCACTCGTAGATACGCACGCGCACTAGGAATGTTCCCCGCCTGCTGCTATAGACGAAAGCATAGGCCGGTTGGTCAGGTAGGTCCTACCGGCAAGGTCACAGAGGGGAGCGCCGCAGGCGCAGGGCGTTGGTAATGACGGACACAGAACTGAAGCTCATCGCTGCGCTCGCAATCATGGGGCTTAGCAACCATCCAAATACAGGGTAAAAAACGCCGGCAGCGATCGGGATTCCCAGGGCGTTGTACAGAAAAGCAAAGCCGAGGTTTTGCTTGATGTTGCGCAGCGTGGCGCGCGACAGCTTCCGGGCCCTCACAATCCCTCGCAGGTCTCCCTTGACCAAAGTGATTCCCGCGCTCTCGATCGCCACGTCGGTTCCGGTACCCATGGCAATCCCGACGTGCGCCGCGGCCAGCGCCGGGGCATCATTTATCCCATCTCCGGCCATGGCCACGATTCGGCCCTCCGCCTTCAATTTCTCGATGATGTCCGTCTTTTGCTGCGGTAGGACTTCTGCTTCAAACTCTTCGATTCCCAGTTGGGCCGCGACGCTTTTCGCTGCTTCGCGCCGGTCGCCAGTCAGCATTACCACGCGCAGGCCTCCCTCGCGCAATGCGCGAATCGCCTCTGGAGTTGACGCCTTGATTTCGTCCGAGAGCGAGAGCACACCGACCAATCGTCCGTCCACGGCCACGCTGATGGCTGTTGCAGCGGACTCCGCAGCGTCAGAGTCGCCTCCGGCCTCCAGAACAATCCCCTGTTGACCGAGAAATCGCGCCGTACCCGCCAGTATCTGCTTGCCAAGAACCCGCCCCTGCACTCCGCCTCCGGGACTGGCCTGAAACTCCGTTACCGGCGCCAGTGGCAGCTTGCGTTCTTCCGCGGATCGCACGATCGCGCGGGCCAGCGGATGTTCGCTGGCTCTTTCAACGCTCGCCGCCAGCGACAATAGCGGGTTCGCGGCTAGTTTTGCCCCCTCCAAAACTCGCACGTTGGTCAGGTGCGGCTTGCCTTCCGTCAACGTGCCCGTTTTGTCGATCACCAGCGTGTCCACGCGCGCCAAGGCTTCCAGCGCTTCGGCGTTGCGCACCAGCACGCCCACCGAAGCTCCGCGGGCAACCGCCACCATGATGGACATCGGCGTCGCCAGTCCCAACGCGCACGGACAAGCGATGATCAGCACGGCCACCGCCGCTAGCAGCGCGTGCGCCATGCGCGGCTCCCGCCCCCAAATCGCCCATCCCAAACATTCCAGAAT
>Ga0126379_10002369_pt1 | contig 11964 bp, 10 predicted proteins | sample PanSoiMetPlot_24_FD_92640 | JGI IMG/M metagenome (GOLD analysis project Ga0126379, IMG submission 92640) | Tropical forest soil microbial communities from Panama - MetaG Plot_24 | ecosystem: Environmental > Terrestrial > Soil > Tropical forest > Bulk soil | place: Panama | collected 2016-02-17
AGGCTTTGATTGAAGCGTTAAAGTCTCGGCACATTGCGGCTGTGGGGCTCGACGTGTACGAGGAAGAGGAGGGCATCTTCTTCGAGGACCTCTCCAGCGAAGTGCTCCACGACGATGACCTAGCCCGGCTACTCACCTTTCCTAACGTGCTGATTACCTCACATCAGGCATTCCTCACACATGAGGCATTGAGCGAAATCGCCCAGACCACGGTGACTAATATCTCGGCGCTGGCTAGCCAACAGCCATTCGTAGAAGGTTCAGTTGTGACCTAACGCTGGGGTCGGTGACGCTATGGATTTTCTCGCGGCAATCCCGCCCATCGGCTTCATCATCACAAGCCACGCTGCGAGGGTACGTCCGGCCAAAATTTGCGCGGAAGAGTATTGGTGGCGTGAGACCAAAAACCCAACCGATGGCTTCAACATGCCGAGGCCGCGTTTACTTCCCAGGCGGCCTTGTGTGCTCCCGTGACCGAGAGTGTCCCACGCTTCTTTGTACGGAATCAGCTTCTGGCGATAACCGTAGCTCAATCTCGTCGAGTTGCCATCAATGTGAATGATCCGTTGTCTATTATCTTTTGCCCGTTGTTGCCCCTCTGCTACCGGAGTCGTGATCCAAGCGTCAAAATTGTCCTTCAGCCACCTGTCAATCACCGAAGTCGGCACAATGTAGTAGGTCGGATCAACGTTTGTGTCCTCAGAAATGTCCACAAGCACACAGAAGTCGCTCTCGTTCGTTAGCTCCAGAAAGATTTAGCCAGTCGGCGTTGCCTTCCACCGGAAGGCGTCGGACAGAGCTGTCTTGGTCTTCACACGAATTGTGGCAAACTCGTTCTCGCGTGTGGCAAGAATGTCGTAAGCCCGATTGTCGCGTGCCGTGAGAGCAGCTGTGCAACCACGGCGGGTAAGTTCCGCCAACACAAAGAACTCGCCAGCATGGCCAGCAAATACGCAGCGGGGATTGCTACGTGGGACTACCGGGATGATCAGCAAAACCGCCGCAAGTGCTACTGCAACTGATCATCACACTCGCCGATTCTCCGTTGGCAGGTATCGTACACATCCATTTCCTGCTGCAAAACGAATATGAGTTCATGCCGCTAATTGTCCTCCAGGCTCTTGGCAATCTCTTCTTCACTTGCCTTCAATCGTGGATCTCGGAATCTGGCCAACTTCAGCCCATCGCGCTCGCCCGCGATAATCGCACGCTGGATCTCCTGTAAGGAGTTGTTCAGTAGACCGTACATATGCAACTTCAGCAACCATTGACCCTGTACATCGCTCTTGCGTCCTGGTAGGTTCTTGGTGTGGCGCGTAATTGACCAGGTACAGTTCAAGGCCCGCTCTTCCAAAATATCGTAAAGCGGAATTGAATAGACGCCGGTGCGTTGCACTGCGACGATGGGCTTACACTTGTACCGTACCAAGCGAACACGCACGTCGCCTATGCCGACATCGACGGATTCCGCGTTGCTGCGTATCGGCCCGAACGGCTCGAACGAATCATGAGCTTCTCTAGCTCTACCACGAGGAAGAATATAATCCCCACGACGAGTAGCCTAGGCCAGACCCAGGCCGGGAGGGATTCAGTCCCGAAAAGAGCCTGCAAGGGTCGTGAGTAGGTAAACAATATCTGCAACACTGCCACGGCTACTATGCCCAGCGGCAAGTACTGATTGCCAAGGTGCGCCTTCAGGGAAAGTGAGGAGTCGACCCTGTAGCGACTGTTCAGCAAATAGAAGACCTGGCCAATAACCAGTGCGTTCACCGCGGCGGTACGGGCAAGTTCGTCTGATGCGTCTTTCGACTTCATCCAGAAAAATGACCACAACGTGAGCGTGAGCAATGCCAGACCGACAAAAATGACACGCCAAATTGCGAAGCCATCGAGGATTGGACGATTGACCGCTCGCGGCGGCCGTTTCATGACATCGAGCTCGTGGGGCTCGAAGGATATGACCAGTCCGAGGGCGACGGAAGTCACCATGTTGACCCAGAGGATCTGAGGTGCCGTGATCGGTGCCGTAAAGCCTACAAAAATCGCTACTATGATGACGAGTGCCTCCGCGACATTCGTCGGCAGCATGAAAAGGATGGCCTTCTCAACGTTGTTGTAGACCGTTCGTCCTTCTTTCACAGCTGCCGTGATCGAAGCGAAGTTATCGTCAGCAAGCACCATCTCCGCTGCCTCCTTCGTGACCTCGGTGCCTTTGATACCCATCGCGACGCCGATGTCGGACTTTTTGAGGGCGGGTGCGTCGTTCACGCCGTCGCCGGTCATTGCCACGATCTGTCCGTTTGCCTGGATCGCCTTCACGAGGCGAAGTTTGTGCTCGGGGCTCGCGCGCGCGAACACATCGACATCGCGGACCCGATCCTGCAGCGTAGCGGTATCCATTTCCTCGATTTCTGCACCGGTGATCGCCGTTTTTCCGTCGCCTATGTTCAGCATTTTTGCGATGGCTGCGGCCGTGATCTTGTGATCGCCTGTAATCATCGTGACGCGGATGCCGCCTGCGTGGCATTCCTTGACGGCTTCGATGGCTTCCTGCCGCGGCGGATCAAGCAGCCCTATCAGGCCCAGTAGAACCAGATTGCTCGGGAGGTCCGCCGGACCAAGATTCCCGGCCTTGATGTTCGGATTCTCGATCCATGCCAACGCCAGTACTCGCTCGCCCTGCGACGCGAGCCTATTGGATTTATTCAGGAAGTGTTCACGATCGAGTGGCACACATTGTCCCGCCTTCGTTTGTTGCCGATCGCAATGTTCCAAGATGACTTCCGGTGCACCTTTCGCGAACATCACCTTGCCTGCTGCGTTCTTGTTCAGCGTAGCCATGAACCTGTGCTCTGATTCGAAAGGGATGACATCTTCTCGCGGAAATGCGGCCTCTTCGGCGTCTTGTTCCATGCCGGTCTTGAAAGCAAATGGATACAGCGCCCCTTCGGTAGGATCGCCTTCCACTTTCCATGATCCTTCGGTCTGCACCAGCTGCGCATCATTACAAAGCATTGAGACTCGCCCCATGAGTCTCAAAACCGGATCTTCCCCGGCGGGCCTTCCGGCTTCCAAGATTTGGCCTTCCGGGGAGTAACCGTTGCCCGTGATGTTATATGCCGATTCGGCAGTGACAGCAGAGACCACCATCATTTCCATGAGCGTGAGCGTGCCAGTTTTATCTGAGCAAATTCTGGATACCGAACCCAGAGTCTCGACCGCCGGAAGGATTCGGGTGATGGCATTCCGCTGGGCCATTCGTTTGACGCCAATTGCCAGTGTGACCGTAATCAGCGTGGGCAGACCTTCAGGGATGACCGACACGGCGATGCTGACAACTGCCTGAAAGATTGCCACGAAAGGCATGTGCCGCACAAAGTGGCCGAACAGAAACACGATCACGCTTACCGCGGCGATAACTGCGGTGATTGCGTATCCGAATTTTTTGATCTGGCGTAGCAAGGGCGTCTCGAGCGTGCTGACCGTGGCCATCATCTGGTTGATGCGTCCCAACTCCGTACTCGTTCCGGTCGCAACGACGACTCCAGTGCCGCGCCCGGAGGTCACAAGCGTTCCAGAAAAGGCCATGCCTTCGCGATCTCCGACAGTTGCCTTCTCGGATACGGCGGCCGTCGTCTTATCGGTCGGAAGCGACTCACCGGTTAAGGCGGCCTCATCTGTCCGCAGGTTTCTCACCTCGATCAGCCGAATGTCTGCGGGAACCTTATCACCGGATTCGAGAAGCACCATATCGCCTGGGACCAGGTCTTCGGATGGGACTATACGGACCTGACGATCGCGTAAGGTTCTCGCCTTGCCGGACAGCATGTTGCGGATCGCATCGAGCGCCTTCTCGGCCCTGCCTTCCTGAATGAAGCCGAGCAACGAATTGATCATAACAACACACAATATGATTGCCGCGTCGAGCCATACACCGACCATGAGCTTGACAAACGCTGCGGCAAGCAAGACATAAACCAGGATATTGTTCAACTGCATCAGAAACCGCTTCAGCGGTCCCTTCTTGATTCCTTCTGGTAGCCGGTTGTGGCCGAATTTCTCCAGCCGACCCGAGACGTCGCTGGAAGCGAGGCCCGATTGGGCGCTGCTATCCAGTAGCTTGAGCGCCTCATCGGCAGCAATGGAGTGCCAGGCGGTAACCTCGCTCCGATTTACGATGGTTCCGACGGAATTCATCAATACACTCCTTTAGCCCCGGATTTTCGCAGGAAGAGTAAGGCAGGAAATCCAGAGTCTAACCAAACCGCCTTCGCATTTGCATCTCATTTATGGCGACACTAAAGTCACGCCTCTATCGCGGATCTGCACGCGCTCATAGTGGTATGATGTACCCGTTAAGGCGCGTTCCGCCATGAATTCCTCGAGATCGCGCAGACTGTTGAAGCAATAAGTGCTCTCCGCAGGCTACTCGTCTCCCCTGATTGGTCGTACAGGCAATCGGTGAAGTCGTATCACGACTTTGATGCCGACAATGACACGAAGGTATATTCCATGTGTCGAGGAGTATTGGACTCGAATTCACACACTCGTAAGATGCTCGCCTCGACACCCACTTATAGCCGAGCCTAATTCCTGGCAATGTCCTGGGAATGATTGAGGAATCATCCATGAACATCCCTCTCCTCGGTGCCACACGCTTTCCGTCACCTCTAAAACGCTGGGTTGATGAGTCGGAGCGTGTTCCCGCCACAATCCTTCGTACCGTTGATGCGCCGCCCGAGGATAGCCTCCTCCTTGAATTGGCGGGGCCGCGCGAACATCTGTTCTTCAATCCGCCTGAAACCCGCGCTGGCATTGTCACCTGCGGAGGACTGTGTCCCGGACTCAACGATGTCATCCGGTCGCTGTTTTTGGAAATGCATCACGCCTACGGCGTAAAAGAGGTGCTCGGCTTCCGTTGGGGATATCAAGGGTTGGATCCGGAACACGGCGCAGAACCGCTCGTTCTGACGCACGAGATAGTGGATAGAATTCATTTGCAAGCCGGCACAATTCTTGGTACTTCGCGTGGTCCGGTGGACAAGGCGCGTGCTGTGGAGAATCTAATCCGCCGTCGGATCAATATCCTCTTCACTATCGGCGGTGATGGCACGCAGCGTGGCGCCCAGGAGTTCTTTGAGGCCGCCCAAAAGCGGGGTCACACGCTCTCGGTGGTCGGGATCCCAAAGACCATCGATAATGACATTCCCTTTGTCGCGCGCTCATTCGGCTTCCTCACCGCAGTTGAGGAGGCAACCAAAGTGTTACAGCGCGCGCACACTGAGGCGCGCAGCGTGCAGAACGGGATCGCGTTAGTGAAGCTCATGGGACGGCACGCTGGATTTCTGACTGCCCAGGCTACCGTGGCAAGCCAGGACGTGAACTTCACTCTGATCCCTGAAGTGCCGTTCCGATTGGATGGGCCGGGTGGATTTCTCACCGCATTGCAACGCCGGATTGTAACCCGCGGGCATGCAGTCATTGCCGTTGCCGAAGGCGCAGGACAGGAACTGTTGGGAAATACTGGAAATGAGCGCGATCCTTCGGGAAACGTCAGGTTGCGTGATATCGGGCTGTTTTTGCGTGAGAAGATCGAAGAGTGGTTTAAAGCGCGGAAAATTCCGATTGTTATGCGTTACTTTGACCCGAGCTACATCGTCCGTAGTAGCCCGGACAATGCCGAAGACGCTGCCCTGTGCGATGCATTCGCGAGGCATGCTGCCCATGCAGCCATGGCCGGCAAAACGGGAGTGGTGATCGGTTTTTTGCATGATCGCTTCATTCACGTCCCGATCGAACTCTTGGTAACCCAGCAGAAACGATTCGATCCTGACAGCCCGGTCTGGAGTGCCGTGCTCTCAGCTACCGGACAGCCGCATCGCTTTGAGTGAACCGCGAACAAGATCGTCGAGAGCGATAGGCTGTTCGGAGTTTCCCGTTGCTGCCCAACGCATTAGATCGCCGTAAGGGTTGTGGCGAACTAACGTGAAAGGCACCTAATTTCAACACGACTTTAGCCGCTGAAGTACTCCTTGGCTGCCAAGGTCTCTCTCGCAGATGCGGAAGGAGTGAACTCCTCAAAGTTGAGGAATTCAAGGCGATAATTGTCCTTCGGATTCCGCATGGAGGGCCCCGCCACCAGCAGCGCGACCTGGCCGGGGATTTGGTCCTCCTGTAGCCGGGCCTGGACAAAATCGCGCCAGTTTTTCGGATCTTCGAGCATCTGGACAGCCTCCACACCGTAGGAAAAGGCCAGTCCCTGGCACACAGCCGGGTCGCGGCTTAGCGCGACAATCCATTGCGTTGGATTCAAGCGGGAGATCATGCGGGCGGTCGTGCCCGTTCGTGTGGGAACGAACACCGCCGCACATGGGAAAATATCCAAGGCGGTTTCCACGATGGAGGCAATGGCGTCGGCGGCGGTGCTCGGCGGGCAGTGCCGCAAGCGCGAGCGCAGTTCCGCCAGTCGCACTAAGGGACGTTGTGACTCTGTGTAGGCAGCGATCTTTGCCAGCATCGCTACGGCCTCCTCAGGATATTTACCAATCGCCGACTCACCGGAAAGCATCACAGCATCGGTTCCGTCGAGAATAGCGTTCGCAACGTCCGTCGCCTCGGCCCGTGTTGGCAGGCGGTTGCCTGTCATCGATTCGAGCATCTGTGTTGCCGTGATTACCGGCTTGCCGGCGATACGCGCTCTGGCGATGAGCTGTTTCTGCAGCATCGCCATCTCCTCAATCGGAACTTCGACGCCAAGGTCGCCGCGCGCAATCATGATGCCGTCACTCGCGTTCAGGATTTCATCGAAGTGTCTGATGGCGTCCAATCGTTCTATTTTGGCGATGATAAAGGGACGCTTTCCCGCAGCGTCGGCTGCCGCCCGCACAGCTTCTATGTCACTACCAGTCTCCACGAACGACTGGCTGACGGCGTCTACTCCCTGCTGCAACGCAAATTCTAGACAAGCACGGTCGTGGTCTGTGAAGGCACTGATACCGAGGGCGATTCCGGGCAAATTCAGGCCTTTTTTGGAACGTAATTCGCCACCGACCGACACGTTGCAGTGAACTTCGCGGCCTGCGACTCGCTCGACCGTCAATTGCAGCAGACCGTCGTTCAGGAAGAGTCTGTCACCGGACTTTACGACGCTCGGCAGGCCCTTGAAGCTCACGGACACGCGTTGTGGAGTGCCAACGGTCTCCTCTACAGTCAGTATGAAGTTCTCGCCAGCATGCAAATGAATCGGCTCTGGCTCGATCGTGCCGATCCGGATCTTTGGCCCTGGGAGGTCGGCCATGATCGCCACACGGCGGCCAACGGCCTCGGACGCCGAGCGGATGCGCTTGATGCGCTCCGCATGACCGGCGAGGTCGCCGTGCGAGAAGTTAAGCCGCGCGACGTTTAAGCTCGCGCGGGTGAGGCGTTCCAACATCTCAGATGACTCCGATGCCGGTCCGATCGTGGCGACGATTTTAGTTTTGTTCCTGGGAAGCGCCATCAGAGCTTGCTCCTTAGCAACGTCTGTTGAGCCCGCAATCAAACCCAGCGAGTCAGTCCTCAGACCGCTTGGAATCGGCTTTCCACCTGCCTTGGCGCACAAGCCATCGGGTTCGGGTCACGGGTGCAGATCAAGAACGATGCGCCCTTCGATCTCACCTTTGCGCGTCCACGCAAAGACGTCGTTGATGTTTTCGAGTTTTTCCATCGCGGCCGTCGCCTTCACCTTCCCTGCGCCGGTGAATTCCAGCTATTCCTGGAGGTCCAGCCGGGGTACCGACGATCGAGCCGCGTAGGGTTATGCCGTTAAGAACAACATCGAAGGCCGCTACCTATCGACAATTGTCCCTCATCCTAATCAATACCCTGTTCCTGTGCATCCTAAATGGACGCCCGGACTTTACTGATGCAACACCCTGGTAGAAGTAAGGCAAACGAGTAAACGACTCACTCGATACCCTCGGAGGTTACCCAATGCCGCGAAAAGAGATCCTCGACCGCATCCACAAGTACATTCAGCCTTTCCGCATCACAAAAGGCAAGGGGTTTCAGCTGAAGAACTTTGATCCTGGCGACACCTGCGGGCTGAAGCTGGACAAGGGCGAGGCGTCCGAACTCCTTCAACAAGGCACCGAGTGGCTCGCACAAGAGCAAGACATGCTTTACGCCCAGGATCGCTGGTCGCTACTGCTCGTTTTCCAGGCGATGGATGCAGCGGGCAAAGACAGCACGATTAGGCACGTCATGTCGGGCGTGAATCCGCAGGGCTGCCAGGTGTTCTCGTTCAAACAGCCCTCACAAGAGGACCTCAGCCACGACTTCATATGGCGGTATTCCAAGTGTTTGCCCGAGCGGGGGAGGATCGGGATATTCAACCGCTCCTATTACGAGGAGGTCCTGATTGTGCGCGTGCACAAGGAGATCCTGAAGCAGCAGAAGATACCCCAGCCGCTTGTCGGGAAGGGCATATGGGACGAGCGGCTCGCCGATATCGCACACTTTGAGGACTACCTTACTCGTCAAGGAGTCATTATCCTCAAGTTCTTCCTGCAGGTGTCGCGCGAGGAACAGAAGAAGCGTTTTATGAAGCGCCTCGATACTCCCAAGAAGAACTGGAAGTTCTCTGCTTCGGACGTGCACGAACGTAAGTTTTGGGGCGACTACATGCGCGCATACGAAAAAGCCATTCGCGCCACCGCATCGAAGCATGCACCTTGGTTCGTGGTGCCAGCCGACAAAAAGTGGTTTACACGGCTTGTTGTCGCCGCCGCGATTGTGGAAGCGGTAGAGCAGCTCGATCTCACATACCCGAAGGTCGACGCGGAGAAGAAGAAGGAACTGGCGACAGTGCGCGCGGCACTGGCCCGCGAGACTTAGCGCCGGGCCCGCAAATACCGCCGAACCCTTGCTTTGTCGAGAAAGCCACGAATGTCTCGCTCGGTCCGTGCTATGCACCAGCTTCCACTGCCGTGATGACCCTTCAAAGCAAGTCTGATAAACGGATGAAAGTTCTCGGTCTCCACGACGCGAAAGAACACCAGACCGCGCGCGAGAAGCCAGGGCCAAATGGGAAGCGGAATGGCTTCGTTGCTGAACATCGCCTGGAACGGTGTCGTGTAGGTAAACAGCAATTGCAATGTACTTGCTCCTCTAGAAGGCTAGATTGTCTGGAATTAATGAATGCCTATTACACAATTAGGAATTATCAAGATCTGATTTTCGATGGTACCGCTGCTGAAATGGCACGTCGAGGCGAACGCCGAACCGAAACTTACGAGACTTTCCTTGCTCTTCCCACGAGCGGGCATTTCCAGCAAGAACGTTTCATTCAAAGCATCCAACAAGGGCTGGGTCGTGCGCGATCATCCTGGCGAACTCCGGCCACACATCCCTGTCGGAGAGAATCGTGTAAAACTCCTCTTTGACCGAAGGTGCTCGTTCCACAGCAATCCTCCATTCCTCTTTGGAAAAGGGCTCCTTTCGGACGGATTCCCAGAAGCCTGTTCGCTCGAACAACTCCCCGATTCTCTCGTGGTGGCTGCCGCTCTGCAGGCTGCTGACGAGGTAAGCTGCCGTCCCCGTTTGGAGGCCGTGGAGCCGCGGCCTCGCCCCGGACATATCAAGCGCATGAGAAATGAGGTGCTCGCTGCCGCTGGCCGGCCGTGACGAACCAGCGATCTCCATGGCAACCCCGTTCAACATGAGGGCGGTAGCGAGAAGCCGAATCCCCTGTTCGTCCAACACTGGATTTGCCATCAACTGAAATACGCTAGCATCGGACATTAACGCAGCCAGATCATTGAGTGGAACTCCCCGCCGGTGGAAGGCCAGCTTCCAGTCCCAAACGGCCGTGAACTTAGAGCACAAATCGCCAACTCCAGAATGCCAGAGCGTCCGCGGTGCCCGTTGACAGACGGCGAGATCGACGACAACCGCTTCAGGAAGACCGGCGGGCAATGACCGGCGCCTGCCCTCCAAGGTCAAACTCGCCTGCGGCGAGCAGAAACCGTCATTGGAAAGGGAAGTTGGCACCGCGAAGTAAGGCAGACCAGCAAGGGAAGCGGTGTATTTAGCCACGTCGAGCGCCTTGCCGCCACCGACTCCGATCAATACCTTGCACGAAGATGGCACTGCGCCCAGCAAGCGCACTGCTTCTTCTAAGCTCGCCTCCTTCACTTCATGGAGCAGAGCCGTAGCTATGCCGTGATCCCGAAGGCTCCGTCGAGCCACGTCTAGGATGGACTGCAACAGGCCTTCGCTGTGAAACAGAGCGACGGGTGCCAGGCAGGAGCGCGCCAGGTACAAGCCCAGACGCTGCAGTGCTCCGGGTTTGATGCGCACAAGCCAGGGCACATTAATCTGTGCATTCTTCATGCCAGTTCTCTCGCAATCTCACTCCAGCGCGAGAACGGCTGAAAAGCCTCCCCGCGCGCCCGCAGCTCCTCGGCCAGGTCCCCCCGAGCGAAACGCAACCCCGGCCGAACGAGCAAGGCCGGCTGCAAGTCAGGTGGACCGTCACCCGCGAATGCCACTGTGTCCGCGATGTGGAGGGCGTGCCGAACTACGGCCGACTTGTCCACGCCCACTGATGCCGAATGGTATGGGGATGAAGGGTCCAGCTTCTCCAATACGAGCCCGCGACCGCTTTCCAGGCGTCCCGGGTTCGAATATACAGTTGCGGCCACCCCTGCCCGCCTGAGAACGCGCTCGACGTACAGGGAGGAGCCAGCTGAAACTACCCAAAGTTCCCACCCGGCACGCCGCAGAAGCACCGCTGAGACGCCCAGGTGGGGATCCGCCTGGCTGGCTGCAAGCAGCTCTTCGAGCCGCTGTTCCTCCGTAGGCACAAATGCGAAGTAGGCCGCCATGGCCTCGAAATGAGAGATCCGTCCCTCTCGGTACTGGGCGAAATAGTCAGGTGTATTGGCGGGAACATAACGTTCGGCCAGCAGCGAATAAAAGTCTTTGTCGGTGATCGTGCCGTCGTAATCAGAAACAAAGATTTTACGCATTTTGTGTATGAAGGCCACCAGTATCCAAGCAGTTTCCTTTGCCGCCTGGGACAGCTGCGAGTGCGAGATGTGCAAACCGGGCATCGCCCAAATCCTTGAATATGCAGGCCCAAGCGAACGGAATCACTGGAATCGAGGAACAGCCTGCGAGATCAGTCCTCGATGAAACGTTCTGGCCGTGTCGATATCATGTGGCTTAGAGACCGCCAAAACGAACGCCTGAAGTCGGCAACGCTCACATCCGGTTTGAACACGCACACCGAGTGAGAGTCCCCCCGATTTAGACAGTGAGATTGCGTTGTCTGCGTCACAGCCTGTCTGTTGGAAACTCTTGTACGGGTTTGATGCCAACAACGGCTCGAGGGTGTACTTAATGTGTTCGGTCCCAGACGGCCCCGGGGGCGGAACAGATTGGGATGAGAGCTGAACTTGACCTGTCGAGTACATCAACGCTCCGGCGTCTGATTGAGTTCGCCGGCAACTCGGAAGCACTCCAACTTCTGTCGCGCAGTTTGTTTCAGGATCGTAAGCTTTCCTCGACGCCAACTTACCAACCCGCAGCTCGGAATCCTCGCAAGCTCACAGCAACAGATCCTACCTCGCATGCCGTTGAGCGTGGCGTGTCGATCGGATTTTGAGATTCAGAGCCATTATCCGTGACCGGAAATTCCGAAGGTACAACGCTATTACGAAGTCCGTAAACGTGCTCTCAGCGAGTCCAAAACTTCGGTGACAGAACCGCCCCACCTATTCTGAAACTGCTGACAGCTAAACGGAGAACCAAGAATCAGGTAGCCATACCTTAGGACGACTGATAGATTTTAACCGTCACAAGAAACCCGATGCGCGCCTTCTACGGCTGGTGGATCGTTCTCGCTGCGTTCCTAAATCTTTTCTTCTCTGTCGGCATTGTCTACTACGGTTTCCCGGTCTTTTATCCTTCGATGATCGATTC
>Ga0126379_10002370_pt1 | contig 11963 bp, 6 predicted proteins | sample PanSoiMetPlot_24_FD_92640 | JGI IMG/M metagenome (GOLD analysis project Ga0126379, IMG submission 92640) | Tropical forest soil microbial communities from Panama - MetaG Plot_24 | ecosystem: Environmental > Terrestrial > Soil > Tropical forest > Bulk soil | place: Panama | collected 2016-02-17
ATAATCAAACAGTTTGGCCGGTTATTTTCGGCTTAACTGGTCCAATCTGTGCACGCGCCCTTAAATCTCTACAGACGTTCAAGTTAGACTCGCGCGGGCATCAGGATTGGCCAGTTAAGCCAATAACGCATCGACCCAGTTCAGCTTCCGTGGAGGCTTCGATGTTGGTTCTTGATCGAATCGGAAGATCATCTGGTTTCGCTCGCATTGATCCTATTCGGTGCGGGGAACTGTTCGCCGTTACAGACGCAATCTCCCGTTGGCCACTGGCACCTGATTCCTGGGAGCCCTCGACACAGTGACATGCGGCAGCGAGATACTCTTACCCTTCCCCGGTCGGGCGGTGGCCGGCGGATAATAAGCTGTCGATCGGGCTTGGCTGTCACGTCTGACAGTTTGCCGAGGTCTCACCTTGGCCTAGATTAGACATCGTCCGTCAGAACTTGGAAAAAGCATGCCGTCACTCGAGAACAGAGATCGTCATACATTGCCCGGACTCTATCGATTCGTTCCTTCTGCGGTGATCTTGGGCGTGTTCCTGCTGGCCGCCCTCACTTTCGTGAGCGGCAAGTCCGTCAAGATGGTTACGAGTTGGTTCAATCCCCAGTATCACGGACAAAAATTCCACAAGGTTCTTGTGATCGGCGTTGCTCGGGACACGGAGGTGCGCGCTGACTTCGAAGACGGACTGGCGGCACAGATTGCTCGTCCGGGCATGGAGATGATTCCGGGGAATCAAATCCTATTGCGGCCAGACCCTCAGGCGCACCCTGACCTCAACTACCTGCGGGCGCAAATCCGGGATCATGAGATCGATGCCGTGGTCGTTTCGCGTGTATTGAGGGTCGACAAGGAAGTGATCTCGGTCCCAAGCTCGACCTACGTTGCCCCGTTTCCTTATTACTACTCTTTTTATGGTTATCTGGGCGCCGTATACCCCATCGTTTACGACCCCGGATACACGCGGGAAGATACGACGGTTAGCATTGAAACCAACGTTTATGCCACCAGCAAGCCGGACGGGGATTTGGTGTGGACCGCCAGTAGTCAGTCATTCAATCCGAAGTCCGCGAAGAAAGTCGCGGACGGTTTGATCAAAGAGCTTCCAAAGCAGATGGAGAAGGACGGTCTGTTAACGAAAAAACCTGACTCCGACTAGGAAGCAGGGCAATCTCTATTACTTCCTACTGGCAGGTCAGAACTAGCTGATCCGTTTAACGATTGAGGGAGCAGTCCGACGCCGAAACACGATTCTTGAAACGACGCGCTCAGCAAAACGCCCAGCCATGCGGCTGGGCGGACTTGCATCAGAAAAAGATTCGCTTCAGTTCCGGTGATTGCTGCTTTTCTGATCGCTGGCGATGACGCCGTCCTTGATGTGAATCACGCGATGTGCGTACTCGGCGATATCGTGTTCGTGCGTAACCAGGATGATTGTGTTGCCTTCGGATTGCAGCCGGTCGAACAGGGCCATGATTTCGACGCCCGTCTGCGAGTCCAGGTTTCCCGTCGGCTCATCGGCCAGGATGATCGAGGGTTTGTTCACCAGTGCGCGCGCAATGGCCACGCGCTGCCGTTGCCCGCCTGAGAGTTCGTTGGGCTTGTGGTGCATGCGCGCTCCCATGTTCACCGCTTCCAGAGCCGTCTTGGCTCTGGCAAGACGTTCCTCGGTCGGGATCCCTGCGTAGATCAGAGGCAGTTCAACGTTATGCAAAGCGGTCGCTCGCGCCAGCAGGTTGAAAGTCTGAAACACGAATCCGATCTCTTTGTTCCGAATGCGCGCCAGTTCATCATCGTCCAACTCGCTTACCAGTTGGCTGTTGAGCCAATACCTTCCCTGCGAAGGAGTATCGAGACAGCCGATCAGGTTCATGAGGGTCGATTTCCCGGATCCGGAAGGGCCCATGATCGCAACGTATTCGTTGCGCTGGATACGCAGATTCACTCCGCGCAACGCGTGTACCTGCTGCTCGGAACCCATGTCATAGGTCTTCCAGAGATCCTCGGCCGCGATCATGCATGATTCTGGCGGCGCTACATCTGTAGGATTCGGCACGGTGCTGCTCGGCATGCTGATCACTTCTGCGGTTGCCATATTTTTCTCCTGGTCCGGTGCCACTCGACCTCTCCGATCTTTGGCTAGAGCTGAGGGGTTAAGAGCCAGAGATCTAGGGTTAGCTAAGAGAACGACATTCGATCTACCAAGACCCTACTCTCTATTCCCTAGCCCCTGGTTCCTTTTATTGACGTTCCAGTTCACATTACGTTATGACGCGTTACGATGTTTCTTCCTCTTCTTTCTTCGGCGCCGTATTGTCGACCTTTATCCCGCTCCCGGGCTTCAGGCTGCGCAAGATCTTGTAGCTCCCGGTGATGACTTCATCTCCCTCTTTCAATCCATCCAGTACTTCAATATCGGTCCTGCCGGTAATTCCAGTGGTGACCGGCACGAAGATCGCTTTCTTGTTGCGGATCACGAATACTCCCTGCATTTCGTCATCCGTCTTGGACTTGGATGCAACTTCTTTGGCTACGGGAGCCGCGGCCTGCACTGATCCAGGCGTGCGATTCTGTTGATCCATCTGCTCCTTCGTGCGCATAGTCAGCGCCTGAATGGGCAGCGACAGCACGTTGCTTCGCGTTGCCGTTGTGATCTTCGCTGTCGTCGAAAGTCCCGGCCGTAAATCAGACGGTGCATCGCTGAGCGTCACCACAACTTTGAAGTCCTTGGCCTCTTCGCTGGCGACATTCTGCTGTGAAGTAGAGACACCGCTTGACCTTACGATGGCGTTGTTTCCAATCTCGGATACGGTCCCGTGGAAGGTTTTTTTCGGAATCGCATCGATCGTGACTTCCGCGGGCTGACCCAGGCGAACGTTCACAATGTCGGTCTCGTCGACTTTCACTTCTGCCGTGATGACCGACATATCGGCGACCGTCATTAACGTGCTGCCCTGCGCGTTCTGAATTCCGATGACCACCGTCTCGCCTTCGCGTACCGGGAGGTTTGTCACCACCCCATCGAACGGCGAAGGATAAGTAGTCTTCTTCAAAGCGTCCGCATAGCGCGTTAACATGGCCTGTGCCTGCGTGATATGCCGCTGCGCTGAATCTTTCTGTGCCTTGGCTTGCGTGAGCCGTGCCTGCGCCTGTGTTAGCCCGGCATCCGCCGTAGCCCACGCATTCTTCCGGCTGTCGAAATCGGACTTGGAGATCAACCCATCCTTAAACAGTCCCTGGGCCCGGTCCCAGTCCAGCTTGTTGCGCTCATAATCAGCCTCGGCGCGCACCAAATCCGCCTGGGCCGTCTTGACCGCAGCATCGGCGGCAAGCGCGTCCGTTTCTGCCGCTTGCAGGGATGCCTGGTTCGCATTCACGTCGGCCTCAGGCTGTACGTTCTCGATTTGCGCCAGCAACTGGCCTCTCTTCACATGATCGCCCTCTTTGACATACAGATGGGTGATCTTCCCAAAGGCGTTCGCGCCAACATTGACGAACGTCTTGGGCTTAATTTCGCCAGAGGCACTGACGACAGTGGCCAAATCCTGGCGCTTCACTTTTCCAGTCTGCACAGTCGCCACATTCTTGCTGCTCTGACGAACTGTGAAGCCGATGATCAGTGCTAGTCCGAGTAGCACCCCGCCGCCGATTGCGATTTTTTTCCAGGCTTTCATAGCTCCCGTCATGTCCGGGGAACTTGTTCTCTCAGCGTCACATACGCGCCAAACCGTTCATCTTCCAACCAAGGCAACAATCCCGACCGGTCACGGGCAAGGGCACACATCGTCTGTTACGATCCTGACCTGGAGAAAGTTCCGATCGAAAATAAGTCTAGGAGTGCCGAGACCCGTTACGGTGGGAGTGTTAGGACCGCCCCCGGAACCCCCTATTATAGACCGTGCCCCCAACATAAGCAGCGGATAAACGCGCCCGATCGCGGTTCCTCCTAGGGAGACGTCGGCCCGGGTTAAATATTACCTTCCAGCTGAATTTCTCCTTTCCTCGGGCAACTCAGCCCACTTCCGACCGCTTCCAACACTACGCGGTACACGGGTTTCAAAGGTTCTCCGGGCACGCGTTAACCTTGCTTTCACAAAGGAAAAGGGCCTAAAATAAGCAGACGACGGTTTGCTGGTAGGAGTTCCCCCTTATGTTCCGGCTCTGTTTCTACAGAACAGCTCTGATTGCGCTTCTTGCGGCGATAAGTTTTTCGATACCGGCGGCCGTCGCGCAAGGCGCTGCAAAAGATCAAGCCCCGGACGTCAAAGACCAGCCCAAGGACCAACCGCAAGGGAACCAGCCCGCTGACAAGCCCGCGGCCACCCAGGCACAACCGGCAGACGTCGTCGATCCTCTGAAGCGTCCTCAGGACGAAAAGCAGCGTAAAAAGAACTCCAAAGCCCTCAAGCAGGAGCTGAGCAAGCCCTACAAAAAGTGGCTCGACGAGGACGTCACCTACATCATCACCGATGAAGAGCGTGCCGCCTTCAAGCAGCTCTCGAACGACGAAGAGCGCGACAACTTTATCGAGGCGTTCTGGCAGCGCCGCGATCCCACGCCCGACACCGAAGAGAACGAATTCAAAGAAGAGCACTACCAGCGCATCGCCTACTCCAACGAGCATTTCGCCGCAGGCGTGCCTGGTTGGAGAACCGATCGCGGCCGCATCTACATCGTCTTCGGCAAGCCCGACGAAATCGAGTCCCATCCCTCCGGCGGTACCTACGAGCGCCCCATGGAAGAGGGCGGCGGCGAAACTTCCACGTTCCCCTTTGAGCAATGGCGCTATCGCTACATCGAAGGCATCGGCCAAGAAGTCATCATTGAGTTCGTCGATACCTGCATGTGCGGCGAATATCACATGACCATGGATCGCTCCGAGAAAGATGCCTTGCTTATGACTCCGAACGCCGGGCTCACTATGTGGGAGCAGATGGGCATGGCCAGCAAGGCGCAGCGCTTCACCGGCAACGGTATCGAGCGGCTCGGCCTCGGTCCCGACAGCCAGATGCTCAACAGCAAGGAATTCGACCGCCTGGATCAGTGGGCCAAACTGCAGCGTGCTCCCCAAATCAAATTCGCCGACCTGACTGAGGAAGTCAATTCCAAGGTCATCCTGAACCCGATGCCTTTCGATGTGCGCTCCGACTTCGTGAAGGTGACAAGCGATACTGTCTTGGTCCCGGTCACGGTCCAGATGAAGAATCGCGACATCACCTTCGTCAACAAAGACGGCGTACAACGCGGCACGGTTAACATTTACGGCAAGCTCTCCACCCTGACCGGCAAGATCGTTCAAACCTTTGAGGACACCGTACAGGTCGACGTTCCAGCGGAGCTTCTGCCGCGCACTGCCGAGAACGCCTCGGTCTACTGGAAGGCGCTCCCATTGCGTGCCGGACATTACAAACTGTACATCGCCGTTAAAGACGTTAATGGTGACCGCAAGGGTGTCTACAGCCGCAGCGTCACGGTTCCCGAATATATCGAAGACAAGCTCGCGACCTCCAGCCTCATCGTTGCTGATCAGATGGAGCCAGTTCCAACAAAGGCGATCGGCAGCGGCAATTTCGTAATTGGCACCACGAAGGTCCGTCCGCGGGTAGCTCCTGCCGATGGCAAGCCTGCCGTCTTCAAGCGCGACCGCGATCAGAAGTTAAATTTCTGGATGCAGGTTTATAATCTTAGCGTGGATGAGAAGACCCACAAAGCTTCCGCCACCATCGAGTACAACATCACGAATGTCGCGACGAACAAGCCCGTGGTTCAGAAGACCGAAAGCACTGATACTATGGGCAATGTTGGCGATCAGGTAACTTTGCAGAAATCGATCGCGGCTGCAAATCTGCAACCGGGCGTTTACCGAATTCAGATCAGGGTAAACGATAATGTTTCCAAGCAGACTGTTGATCCGTCCGCGACGTTTGCAGTAGAGTAACTCCCTGCATTCCCCCAGGGGGTGGGGCAAAGTTGAAGCTGAACAAGCTCGCAACTTGGGCATTTATATTTGGGCTTTCGCTTCCGGTTTGGGCCGCAGAACGGCCTGGAGCGATCTCGGGATTCGTCCGCAACGACTCCGGCATCCCCCAGATGGGCGCCGTCGTCCAGATTCTTGGTGCCGCCAATCACACCCTCACGGTCTTCACCGACGAAGCTGGCCACTACACCGCGACCGGGTTGTTACCCGGCATGTACTCTCTGAAAGTAACCGCGCCATCCTTCCTGCCCGCGCTGCGGGAAAAGATCGGTCTGCGTCCCGGCGCCAGTCTCAACGTCAATGTCACCCTGAGCACGCTTCTTGGTGTGCTGCAACTCGGCCCAGTGCGCGCGCTTCCGGACGATGATGACTGGAAGTGGACGCTTCGCTCGGTGGCAAACCGCCCGATCCTCCGTGTCTTCGACGAAAACAATCCAGCCGAGAAGCAGAATCACGAGTTCACCGGGAGCGTTTCTTTCCTAGCTGGTTCGGCCAATGCAGGTTACGGTACCGGCTCGGATATGAGCACAAGTTTCACCCTGGAGCGCTCAATTTTCTCCGACGGCCACCTGGCCTTCAGCGGTGACGTGGCCTATGGCGAGAGTCTGCCGTCGGCGGTCGTGCGCGCAAACTACTCCCACGTGATGGCCAACGGTTCCATGCCCACAGTGGGCCTGAGCATGAGCCGTTTTGCTCCCGCCGATCCCAATTTGCACAATGCCGCCCTCCAGGCTTTGGCGCTTTCCGCTGGCGACGATTTTGTCCTCGGAGATGTCGTTGAACTGAAGTTCGGCAGCGAGTTGCAAACCATCCAGTTCCTCGGTCATCTCAGCGCATTTCGTCCCTTTACCTCGGCAGATTTCCACCTTTCTCCGAACACGGTCCTCGAGTACGACTACACGACTTCGCGCCCCGATACGCGTACCGAGAAAGGATTCGATTCTTCTCCAGCCGATCTGAGTGAATCCAACCCGCGGATCAGCCTTCTCGGTTTTGCGCCAAAGGTCGAGAACGCGCATCATCACGAGGTCAGCATTTCACAGCGCGTGGGAAAAACGAATCTGCAACTTGCCGCATTCGCCGACCGCGTCACAGACCCCGCCCTGACTGGTCTGGGTGAAGTGACCTCTGCCAACGGATTCCTGCTGCCCGACCCCACTTCCGGCACTTTTAGTTATACGGGACGCAATCTGGACACCAGCGGCGTCCGCGTCGTGCTGCAGCACAAATTTGCGTCGGATCTCACTGCGACCTTGGACTACGGGTATGGTGGGGTCCTGGAACTCTCGCGGCCCGACGTTCCACTTCAACAGGTTCAGCAGTGGATCTCTACGCAGCAGCATCACGCGTTGGCCGCGAAATTGAGTGGCACGGTGAACCGCACGCATACCCGCTGGATCGCGTCCTACCGCTGGACCGATGGTCCTGCACTCACTCCTGTCGACATGTTCAATGCGTCCCCGGGCCAGAGCGACCCTTACCTCAACCTCTTCATCCGCCAGCCCATTCCCACATTGGGTGGCCACATGGAAGCCTTGATCGATATCCGTAACCTGCTAGCGCAGGGATACGTCCCAGTTCTCGGTCAGGACGGCCAGACCGTCTACCTCGTAGACTCCGCCCGCTCAGTCCGCGGCGGAGTAGCCTTCACATTCTGAAAATCAGTAGCCAACTCTATGGTTGACTCCCGCGCTCCCCTTTGAGTAATGTTCCTTGCATACTTTGCGGACGACCCTGCGCATCTCTTTGGACCGCACGACATTGCGAACGTCCCAGGCCGGATTATCGCGGTCGGCACTCCCGCAAAGGACCATCCATTCCTCGAAAAACTGACGAAGTGGCAAGGAGACCGAATGAGAGCCCGCATCCCGTTGGCGTTGATTCTGCTTGTAGCCGTGAACGTGTCTGCACAGACCTTCCGCGGAACCATCCTCGGAACCGTCACCGATCCCTCCGGCGCCGTAGTCGCCGGAGCCAAAGTCACGGTAAAGAATACTGGCACGGGCCTGGAGCGCGCCAGCGAAACAAGCGGCGACGGCAGCTATTCCCTCCCGGAACTCCCCATCGGCACCTATAACGTTACCGTGAGCCAACCGGGTTTTCAGACCTTCGTTGCCACTGGCGTCACGGTCGATGTGGCAGCGGAGCGCCGCGTCGATGCCCAGCTGAAAGCCGGCGAGGTATCCACCAAAGTAGAAGTCTCCGCCGATCTGTTACCGCTGGTTGAAACCACAACCAACACGCTGGGTGGAGTGCTGACGGCCCAAACGGTCGAGAATATGCCCGTCAATGGCCGCGACTACACGAAGCTGATCTATCTGAATCCCGGGGTCGCCGGTTCGCCCGACCAGATTTCCGACTCACCCGGGTCCTTCGGGGAGTTCTCGATGAACGGTGCTCGTGGCCGCTCCAACAACTATCTGTTGGACGGTACCGACATGAACGACGGATACCGCAATGATCCCGCTATTAATCAGGCGGGTGTCTTCGGTACTCCTTCAACCATTCTCCCGATCGATGCAGTCGCCGAAGTGAACGTGCTCTCCAACTTCGAGCCTGAATACGGCCGCAACGCCGGTGCCGTGGTCAACATCGTTACAAAAAGCGGCGCAAACAGCTTTCATGGAAGCGCTGCGGAATACTTCCGCAACAGCGCATTGGACGCGCGGAATTACTTCAATCTCAGCAGCCAGCCCAAGGCACCCTTTCACAATAATCAGTTTGGCGCTTCTCTCGGTGGACCAATCGTCAAAGACAAGACGTTCTTTTATGCGGACTATGAAGGTCAGCGTGAGCCGGTTGGCGTCGTGACGGCTGGCTGCGTGCCGGAAGGTAGCGGTCCAAACGGCGCGCTAAGCCCTGCCGATGCCTCGAATCCGGTAATTGCAAATTTGCTTGCTACGCGCAATCCGTGGCCGGCTCCGAACGTGCCCGGAGTTCATTCGTCAGTGGATGGTTGCCCCGATGGCCCCAACGCTACTTTGGATACACCGTCATATAACAATCTCACCAGCTTCATCGCGAAGATCGACCAGAATTTCAATCCGAGCAACATCTTGACGGGGCGCTACTTCTTCGGAGACAGCGTGCAGTCTTTCCCGCTTGCCCTTACTGCGGGCGGCGGGCCACTCCCGGGATTCAACACGTTTACTCCGACCCGCGTCCAACTCGTGTCGATCTCCTACACTCACACCATTGGTGGCAACAAGGTCAATGAGCTTCGCTACGGCTGGAATCGATTCGCGGAAGGATTCTTCCCACAGGACCAGGGCTTTCATCCAAGTTCAGTAGGTTTATGTGCAGCTAGCACGACCGCGGGATGTTCCGGATCAGGAGTTACCGACTCCGGTCTGCCGATCATCTATGTCAACGGTACTTCCTTTGGGCAGGTCGGCGCGAATGGCAGCGTTCCGCGTCACCGCTTCGATACCAATAATCAGGTGATCGACAATTTTTCCTGGAAGTTCAGCAAACACGATGTGAAATTTGGAGTTGACTACCACCGCACCAGCGTCCAGCAGTACTTCGACAAATATTTCCGGGGACGCTTGAAGTTTGACGATTTGACCAACTTCCTTTCCGGAACTCTATCCAGCGGTTTTCAATACTCCGGCGACACCACTCGTCACACCTTTGAAAATAACTTTGGCTTCTACGTGCAGGACAGCTTCCGCCTCAATCAGCGCCTCACCTTGAACTACGGACTGCGCTGGGATTACTTCGGCGTTGTGCGAGAGAAGAACAACCTGATGAGCAACATCACGAGTGTGTCCCCATCTACTGGCGTCGGAACGTTCACTCTCACACAAGTCGGGCAGCCTGGACTCAGCAGCCTCTATCAGCCCGATAAGAAGGACTTCGCTCCTCGCGTGAGCGCATCCTGGGACGTCACCGGTAAGGGAAAAACCGTGGTTCGGGCGGGATTTGGAATGTTTTACGACGCGTTTTCACAGGATATGGCCCTTGGCCATTTGCCGTATCCGACTTTCTTCTCGCCCGGTCCGGCGTACAACCCTGGGTTGCCTAGCCAGTTCAACATCGTTCCGGCAACAATTACTGGCACACTTAGTCCGGGTGTTCCGGTATACGGAACGCCCGATTGCCTCAGCTTCGAGTGTGACGTCTTCGCTTTCGACCGGAACATCAAAACGCCGTACATGGAGAACTACAACCTGAACATCCAGCAGCAACTCGGAAGCAAAGCTGTGCTGCAGCTGGGCTACGTTGGGTCGCAGGGTCATCGGCTGTGGCGTTTCTTCGACATTAACCAGCCAAGTGTCGCGACCATTAACGCGTGCGATCTTGGAACATTGCCTGCATCCACCGGTTGCACCGGTGGAATCCAGGATTTTGGTCAGGCGGCTCGACCGTTTGGCGGTTACGGAATCGGAAACCCATACGGCGCCTATTACGTTCTGCAAGAAAATTCGACCGGCAAATCGAATTACAACTCTCTGCAGGCCAGCCTGCGGGTGACCGCCTGGCATGGCTTCACTTCGATTCTCAATTACGTCTACTCGAAGTCTCTGGATAACTCCAGTGACGGCGAAGACTTCGAACCCAACGCCGCGCAGCCACAGGACAGCACCAGTCCCCAGCTCGAATATGGCCGGTCGAACTTCGACCTCCATCACCGATTCACTTGGAACTTTGGTTATGAGTTTCCGAGGATGGGCGGAGGAATGCAGAAGCTGAAGAACGGCTGGGGCATCAATAGTGTCTTGACTCTGCAGAGCGGACAGCCTTTCCAATTCAACTTCAACTGCGAAGACGACTACAGCGGTGGCGGTGACTGCTTTGATCGGCCCGATCGTATCGGACCGGTTGTGCAGAACGACAGTAATCCGCGGCAATTCATGGATCTTACTTCCTTCGCAATACCATGCACCGTCGACCCGACACTCGGCGCAAATGGTGCAGCCAGTGACTGCATCCCTGGGACGCGCCATTACGGTACGTTGGGCCGTGACTCACTGACTGGGCCGAAGTACAAGCAGTGGGATTTTGCTATCTACAAGAACACCGCAATTACAGAGTGGCTCAACATGCAACTCCGCGTCGATTTCTTCAACATCCTGAACCACCCAAACTTTGCGAATCCGTTCTTGCCCGCCTTCATTGCCGATCCCCTTGCGAACGGTTTTCAGCTGAGTGGAAATCGCGAGGTGGGTGTCGGCAGCTATAACCTGACTGCCACTGGCGACGTCGGAATCGGCAACCCATTCCTCGGCGGCGGCGGTCCGCGAGGCATTCAGCTAGCAGCCAAGTTCACCTTCTAGTTTAACCAGTTCTTCATTCAGCCCCCGCATCGGCAGGGGCTTTCATTCATGGGAAAAGGTGAGGGTGGGCAAAAATCAACAGCCCGTTGTGACATCTGACCTTGCGCTCCACCGCTGAAATATCAGATTCTAGGCGCACGCGTCAGCGTGGCTCGATCCCAACAAGGACGAGCTAAGCTCTTTGATATCAATATTTTGTTCGCTAACTTCTCCTAAATCAATGATTCCGATAGACCCGGGGGCCGGGGGGAGTTACCAATTAGTAATTCTAATCCCAAAACACTTCCGCCGCAAAGCCGCCGAGAAGCCGACAAAAATATTTCTCAACCAGCCGACGAATTCCCACAAGCCGAAACCCGCCTGCCTGAAACGAGAGCCGGAACTCGAAAGCCGAAAGCCTGACGCCTAAACCCTGTCCCCAAGTCCACCTCCCTTCCGTTACCTCGCTCTCCGGTTACGCTGCTGTTACCCTCGCGTTGTTAATCCCTCCCCGAACAAGGATCCCGGAGATTCCGCATGCGCCGCGCTTTCATCCTGACGTTTTGCGCCGTCGTTGTCTCATTCACGTCGTCGTCCTTCGCCCATAATGCAAAGACCGGCAAGTCCGCCTCGCTGCCCATCACGACTTCCTCGGCCAAAGCCCGCGAACTCTACATCAAGGGCATGGAAGACTACGAGAATCTCTATCTGGAGCGCTGCAATGACGA
>Ga0126379_10002372_pt1 | contig 11961 bp, 18 predicted proteins | sample PanSoiMetPlot_24_FD_92640 | JGI IMG/M metagenome (GOLD analysis project Ga0126379, IMG submission 92640) | Tropical forest soil microbial communities from Panama - MetaG Plot_24 | ecosystem: Environmental > Terrestrial > Soil > Tropical forest > Bulk soil | place: Panama | collected 2016-02-17
CTGCGCGACGTCAAATCATTGCATCGGCAATGCGGCTGAGACCATTCAGATCGGCAAACAGGACATGATCTTCGCCGGCGGCTGCGAGGACCTCGATTGGACCATGTCGGTGCTGTTCGACGCCATGGGGGCGATGTCATCGAAGTTCAACGACACGCCGGAAAAGGCCTCGCGTGCCTATGACGCGGCCCGCGACGGTTTCGTAATCGCAGGCGGCGCCGGCGTGCTGGTGCTCGAGGAGCTTGAGCACGCCAGGGCGCGCGGCGCCAAGATCTACGCGGAAATTGCCGGCTACGGGGCGACCTCGGACGGCTACGACATGGTGGCGCCGTCGGGGGAGGGAGCAGTGCGGTGCATGCGCATGGCGCTCTCGACCGTCAAGGCGCCGGTCGACTACGTTAATCCCCACGCCACGGCCACGCCGATCGGCGATGTCAAGGAAATCGAGGCGCTGCAGGAGGTGTTCGGGGCAAAGTGCCCGCCGATCTCGGCCACCAAATCGCTCACCGGCCACTCGCTCGGCGCCGCTGGCGTGCAAGAGGCGATCTATTCCTTGCTGATGATGAACAACGGCTTCATCTGCGAAAGCGCCAATATCGAAAACCTCGATCCGCAGTTCGCCGACATGCCGATCATGCGCCAGCGCCGCGACAATGTGGCGGTCGGATGCGTGCTGTCCAACTCGTTCGGCTTCGGCGGCACCAACGCGTCGATAGTCCTCAAGCGGTTGGATGTTTGACCTTCTTCTCCTCCCCCGCAATCGGGGCGGGAATAGAGCCTTATCCGGGTTGGATTGGAGCGGCGGGAGATTCCTTGAATGTTGATGAAAGGCAAACGCGGCCTCGTGATGGGGGTTGCGAACGATCATTCGATCGCCTGGGGCATTGCCAAGACGCTTGCGGCTAATGGCGCAGCGCTCGCATTCACCTATCAGGGCGACGCGCTGGGCAAACGCGTGAAGCCGCTCGCCCAATCGGTCGGCGCCGACTTCATGCTGCCTTGCGACGTCGAGGACATCGCCTCGGTCAATGCCACCTTCGCGGCGCTGAAGGACAAATGGGGCAGCATCGATTTTGTCGTCCATGCCATTGCGTATTCCGACAAGAACGAGCTGAAGGGGCGCTATGCCGACACGTCGCGGGAAAATTTCATCCGCACCATGATGATCTCCTGTTTCTCCTTCACGGAAATTGCGCGGCGCGCAGCCGACCTGATGCCCAATGGCGGCGCCATGGTGACGCTCACCTACAATGGTGGATCGCGAACGATGCCGAACTATAATGCCATGGGGGTCGCCAAGGCGGCGCTCGAAGCTTCCGTGCGCTATCTGGCGGTCGATTTCGGCGCGAGCCGCATTCGCGTCAACGCAATCTCGGCCGGACCGATCCGTACGCTTGCGGGCGCCGGCATCACGGATGCGCGCTTCATGTTCGCATTCCAGCAGCGCCATTCGCCGCTGCACCGCGGCGTGACGCTCGATGAACTCGGCGGTGCCGGACTCTACCTGCTTTCGGACCTCTCGACGGGCGTCACCGGCGAGATTCATTTTGTCGATTGCGGCTACAATATCATCGCCATGCCGCATCCCGACGCGCTGCGGGCGGATGGAAAAGACGAATAATCCAGTCTCTCCGAAAACGGGAGCGCCTGCCTATGCGACGTAGGGTACGCCCTATGAATCTCGAATACAAGGGCGCGCGCACGACGTTCAATATGCCGGGTTGGTATTGCGATGCGTCCACGGAGGGCAGGCGCCCAATAATTGTCATTGGTGCCAACGCATGGCATCGCCTCCCGACGAATGCTGTTCCGAAGGGGTAATGCGTCTTTTTGCTCAAGATATGAAGAAACAGGCACCCACCCGCCAACGGCAGTGGACATTGATTTATCACGCGCGTCGGGAGCGGCTAAATTGGGGTCTTGCCTGACTGATGTGACCCGCGGAGCCGCTCCCGGCGTGTCGTTCGTATATTCGCCGCTATGCTGGCGCCCGAACGTCTGCGACAGCAATCGTCGCGGCACTCTGACCCGGTGGAATCATGCTGCCTCCGTTCCAGATTGCAAATATATATTGAAGCTGTGTCGAGGGATCTGTCAAGGCAGACTTAAGGGCTACTCAAGCACCACATCGCCCGTTCGGGCAGGGCCGGAGCGGCGGCCATCGAATCTTGATGCGCTCCGTTCCAATCATCGCATGATCTTTGTTTACGGCTTCGCAAAGAGCGAACGCGACAACACCAAGCTGGTCTGCGATAGGCAACGCGGCGCCAAACGTCCAAGTGTGCCGTCCCCCCAACTCCTTGCTCTGGTCCGCACTAAAGGGCTGGATACAATTGCCTGACTCCATGCTGTGAAATCATAACGCGCAGTTTCGCCTGTTGCTTTTGCACGCGCGCCCGCGAATATTGGCGCCCCCGGCGGAATGCCGGCGCGTCAAGGTGGAGGTCCAAGTTGGGTACTCAAATTTCGCTGACCGCATCGGACGGTTTCAAGCTCGGCGGTTATCGTGCCGATCCTCCCGGTAAGCCGAAGGGCGGCCTTGTGGTCATCCAGGAGATTTTCGGAGTCAATCATCATGTCCGCAATGTCTGTGATCGCTTTGCGGCGCTGGGCTACGCTTCGGTAGCACCGGCGGTGTTCGATCGCATGACACCGAATTTCGAATGCGGCTATACGCTGGCCGAAATCGAGAACGCGCGCATGTTCATTCCAAAGATCGATTGGGCCGCCATGATGCGCGATACGGCGGCGGCAATCGATGCCGTAAAGGGCGCCGGCAAGCTCGGAATTGTGGGCTATTGCATGGGCGGCAGTGTCGCATTCCTGGCCGCCTGCAATCTCGATGGGCTGTCCTGCGCAATCGGCTACTATGGCGGCGCCATCGCCAAGAATGCCGACAACAAGCCGAAGGTTCCGACTCTCCTGCATTTCGGCGATCAGGATCAATCGATCCCGATGAGCGATGTCGAGATCGTCAAGCAAAAGCGTCCGGACGTGGAAATTCATGTCTACCACGCCGGTCACGGCTTCTCGTGCGACGAGCGCGCCAGCTACAATGAGGCCGCCCACAAGGAGGCGCTTGGACGCACGCTCGCATGGCTCACTAAATATGTGGGGTGATGGGGCTGATAACCATCGATACAAAAGGCCTCCAGCGCCGAAGCTCGTGGGGAATTGGGGGAACGCAAATGCTGCTCAAACCGAAATGTCCGGTTATCGCGATTGAGGAGCATTATTGGGACGCCGAGCTGGCGTCGCATTTCACCGGCAGCGAAGCCGGCCGGCCGGGGGAGACGCAGCGGCGTCTCGATGACCTCGGCGCCCTGCGCATCAAGGAAATGGACGAAGCCGGCATCGACATCCAGGTGCTGTCCCATGGGGCTCCGTCGACCCAGAAAATCCCCGTCGACATCGCGGTCGAGCTGGCGCGGCGCGTCAACGATCGGCTGTACGGAGCGATTGTGGCCCATCCGACGCGGTTCGCGGGCTTTGCGGCGCTGCCCACCGCCGACCCCGTGGCCGCCGCCGACGAGCTGGAGCGCTGCGTCACCCGGCTCGGGTTCAAGGGCGCCATGATCCACGGCCTCGCCCTCGGCAAATTTGTCGACGACCGGCAATTCTGGCCTATCTATGCGCGTGCCGAGCAGTTCGACGTGCCGATCTATCTTCATCCGTCCCTGCCCCATGCCGGCGTGACAGAAGCTTATTATGCCGATTACGCCCAGCAATTCCCCATGGTGGTGCGGCCCGCTTGGGGCTACACGGTTGAGACCGCGACCGCCGCGATCCGCATGGTACTGAGCGGGGTCTTCGAAACCCATCCCGGCCTCAAGATCATCCTCGGCCATCTCGGCGAAACCCTGCCGTTCCTGGTCTGGCGTATCGACCAGGCGCTGGCACGGCCGGGACAGAAATCGCTGAGCTTCCGCGATGTCTTCTGCAGCAACTTCTACATCACCACCAGCGGCAATTTTTCCAATCCGGCGCTGTTATGCTGCATCATGGAAATGGGAATCGATCGGATCCTGTTCGCGGTCGATTGGCCGTTCGTTGAAAATCCCCCCGCCACCCAATGGTTGGCGACAGCGCCGCTCTGCGATGAGGACAAGGCAAAAATACTCGGTGGCAATGCCAAGCGCGTGTTACGGATGTAAGGGCCTCACCAGGCGCTGATCCAATTGGAGACATCGTACACCAACGAACTGATCACGCAAGCGGCGAGTGCGGCCCACAACAAAGCCAGCACCACCGCGCGGTTGGCACGAAGCACAATATTGAACTGCTCGTGATAATCAGCGTGACGAACCACGGCATCCCCCATTAAAGGCCAGTCGTTCACGTATAACTCTCGAAACACATATTTGTTGCCGAATTGATGGCGCAACTATACGGTAGCGCAAGGCTGGATTGCAGTCACATCACGTCTCGATGCATGTAATCCACTCGGATTATGGGCTTCCGATATTGTGCTACCGAGGTTGTAAAAACGGCCACGGGAACGGGCTTTGGCCGACGGTATCTGATGGCGGTTGCGTAGCTTGATTCTTCCGGTGAAGAACTCGCCTGGGGATTACGCTCGTTCTGGCGGCCGGCCGCTGGGGTGGGAGGGGGACCTGCAGCACGCTTGGCGCGCGCTCCGTCAGGTCGGCGTCCGCTGATGTCGGCGACAATGCGGCAACCTGCACGGGCTGGCCGTTGTCCGGTGCGACATCGGTCTCAATTTCCGTTGGGCGGCCTTGGAGGGAAGCGGTTCCCGGCGCAATCCCCGTGGCTGCGGAGGACTGCAGGGCCGGTGCCGCGGCATCGGTCGTCAAAATGTTGTCGGTGACCGGATTTTCGACAACAGCTGGCTTCAGAAGATCGGATTCCGGTTGCGCGGGCGCGACGTCACGTGCGGAACGCTCGCGCAGGCGGTCGAGTTCCTCACTGCGGCGCGCGACTGTCATGATGTGGAATTGCGCCTGGGCCGGCTCGTCCGCGATCATCCGCTGCATCATGGGGCGGCCGATCTCCGGCATTTCGCCGACGCGCGTATAGGATTCCGGCAGCAGCACGCCGGTCCCGGTTACGGCGAACAGGAAAAGGGCGAACACCACTCCGCCGATCAGGATTTTCAAATTGGGCAGCATGTGCAGGCCGTTGTAGGGCATGAAGCAAGTGCCCGATGCCCGAATCACCAACGCGTACACGACTTGCCAACACATAACAGAGTCAACGGGTTTCGTGAATCGTATCCGCCAGATTTTCCGTTCGGCGCAGGTCCTGCAACGTCGCGCCCGGTCGGGGCGAACGTTACCCGCGGCCGGAGCAGCACCCTGCCCGCATTCCGGTCTCCACATTTCCGAAAAATGGTCTAAGAACACTCCCCGGGGCCCGTAGCTCAATGGTCAGAGCTAGCGGCTCATAACCGCTTGGTTGGAGGTTCGAGTCCTCCCGGGCCCACCACTGGCTTTCTCGTGAGTTTTCAGATACTTGCGGCTGCACTCTTTGGGCAGTTTTCTTTCTTATTGAAAACGCTGCAGAAAAATTTCGAGTCCAATACAGGGTAACACGCCTCACATTTCGATGCTCTCAGTGACCGTCGCGTCTAGTCGTTCGATCTATGAGAATTTCCCCCACGCGCGCTCGGTGCTCCACCAGATGAGCTTACTTCCCAACAAAATGATGCCAGCCAATACCAACCAGCCGTAGATGCCGACGGAGACGATACCCGAACCTAACACGAAAGTCGGGACGATCATCGCAAGATAGTAAGGGCCGGTGTAGCGGCAGTGGGTGCGCCCACATCGCCTGGCATTGAGAATGCACGCTGTTGCCATGATCGCTCACCCCGCACAGCAAGACGTGGCGCCGGTCTCACTGGAGCGTAGGGCCTGGATCGGCGGGCACGGCACCGAACCGTAGGAGCAGAACACGCAACAATCCCCCGGCTTCGGCCGCAGCCGTGCGCCGCAACCGGTGCACTCGTAAAAGAACTGGCAGGCATCGGTCGGCATGGTCTCGGATTTTGCGGTTGCGCAATCCGGACAGGTGATAACGGATTCAAGGATCATGGGTTTCCCTACACCATGGAGCCGATATCCGAGGCGCCGGTCGGATAGGCGAACATCGTGGCTTTGAGATCATTGGCTGTGAGGCCGTGGCGGATGGCAAGGCCGAACAGGTTGATGACTTCATCGGCGTGGGGACCGACCAGGTGCGCGCCGAGTATCCGGCCGGTGTCCTCGTCGGTCAGCGTTTTGTATCCGTAGACGGACTCACCGACCCGTCGGGCGGTATACCAGCCCGGCACCTTTGCGGAATTGATGCGCAGCTTGGCTGCCTGTTCGCGCGCCTCGGCCTCGGAGAGGCCTACGGCGGTAATCGGCGGCAGCGTGAACGCGACGCTGGGCACGCCCCGATAGTCGGGGCGGTGCCCGTTGCCTTCGATAATATTGGCCGCGACGACCCTGCCGTCGTGGCTCGACACAGGCGTCAGCGGTGGACCCTTGGCAGCAGCGTCCCCTGCGGCATAGACGATCGGGTTCGAGACACTTTGCAGGAATTCATTGAGCCGAAGCCGCCCATCGTCCATTGCAATCTGAGCCGCCGCTAGGTCAAGGTCGAATATATCCAGCACGCGCCCTGCGGTATGCACAACAAGATCGGCCAAAACAGTTCCTGCACCGCGTGGCGTCTCTGTATGCACGCGGAATTCATCGCCAACATGCTCGATTGCGGTCACTGTGTTGTGCGTCCGCACATCAATTCCGATCTCGCTAAATTTCTCCATCAGCCATCCGACAAGATCCGCGTCGAACCGCATCAGCATCCGTGCGGCACGCTGAAGTACGATGACCTTTGCGCCCGCGCGTGCCGCGATATGCGAGAACTCCGCTGCTATGTAGCCGCCGCCGATCATTACGATCCGCTCGGGAAGGCGCTCAAGCTCCAGGAAGGCGTCGCTTTCAATGGCGTGCCCCGCGCCGGAAAAGCGGAGCGGAACGGAGCGCGCGCCCGTAGCAATCACGATGGCGCGGCCCTTGAGAGCGCGACCTTCGACCATGACCGCATCCGGCGCCGTGAAGCGGGCGAGGCCATGAAAGGCCTCGATGTCCTGCTTGGCGAAACTCGCCTCCATCTTTCGTGGTATCGGATCGGTGAAGGTGCGCTTGAAGGCGATCAACTGCTGCCAGTCGATATGAATGTCTCCCGCCACGCCATGCTTGTGCATGCGGCGTACCCAATCGACGGCCTCGGCTCCGCTCACCAGCATTTTCTTCGGATCACAGCCGCGGAGCGCGCAGGTCCCGCCGAACGGACGATGGTCGATCACGGCCACTGAACGTCCAGCCTTGCGCACGCGTCCCGCCGCCACCTGTGCGGCGGTGCCGGTGCCAATGACGATGAGGTCAAACGCCTGCATATCGCTACCGTTCGCAAAGCCGCTTGCGGTAGACGCCGAAACCGGCCAAGCCGAGACAAAGGATCAGCGCTGGGATCAGGACATAATCCGCCTTGGCCAGCCAGGCGGTTAGCCCCACCGCGCCAAACACAATCCCCAGGATCGGCGTCGCGCAATACACCGCTGCAGCCACCGCCCCGACGGCGCCTGTCGTAATGAGGGTGCGGTCGCTCATCGAGATGCTCAATTCGCGTCGGCGACACGGGCCGGGAAACCGGCGTTGGTCGTCGCAGCGACGAGTTTGGATACGTTGGTGGTCGTGTCGTCAAAGGTGATGGTGGCCATAAAGTCCGCCATTTGGTTGGCCTGGTCGATCTTGACCGTCTTGACGCCGGACACGCGCTGCAACGATTGCCGCACGATCGGCGGGCACAGCACGCAGTTGGCGTTCTTGATATCCAGAACGACGGTCTTTTCGGCTGCGTGCACCGGCAAGGACAGCAAGGTGGCAAACGCGGCGGCAAAGAGAGGATAGCGCATGGAATGTCTCCTTTGTTTAGAGGAACAGGACAGCGATGCGTGGGAAACCAATGGCGACGATCACGAGAACGGCCGCCACCCAGAGACCAACTTTCGGCACGCGATTTGAGGAAGGGCTAGCGCAATATGAGCCTGCGGCGCAGGGGGTTTTTGGCCTGCGATAGATGAGATAAAAGCCGGAGCCGAGGCAGGCGAAAGCGATCGCGGCAAAGATCGGCTGATAGGGCTCAAGCGCGGTCAGATTGCCGATCCATGCCCCGCTGACGCCAAGCGTGAACAGGGTAAAAGGCACCACGCAGCACGAAGCCGCACCAAGCGCGGCCAGAATGCCGCCTGCGGCGAGAAGCTTTGGCCCACGTAAAGACTTTGGAATGTGGTGATCGTCCTTGATCGTCATGCAAGGAGGATGCATCCTGTAGCGGCTACAGGATCAAGGGATTTTTTTTATGCCTGCGATCACGGCTGCGCGAGCGCAAGAACTCACGATCGGCAGGTTGTCGGAGCTGACGGGCGTGAACATAGAGACGATCCGCTATTACGAGCGGACGAAGGTTCTTCCCGCGCCGGCGCGCACCGAGAGCGGTCGCCGCGTTTACCAATCGGCTGACGTTCGTACCCTTGCGTTTCTCCGGCGGGCGCGAGAACTCGGCTTCTCTCTCGACGAAATCCGCGCCCTGCTCCGGCTCGGAGGCCCTGAAAAGGCGTCATGCCGGGAAGTTCGCCGGATTGCCGCGCATCATCTCGATGATATCCGCGCAAAGATCAGCGATCTTCGCAAGCTGGAACGTTTGCTGGCGAAGACGGTCGCACAATGCACCGGCACCACGGCACCTGTTTGCCCGGTACTCGATATTCTCGATATGCAAGGCCGCAAATAGGCACCTGTGCGCGCCCCTCGCTTCAGTGAATTCTGGGCGGGGATTTCAGCAAATCGCCAAAGCACGCCGGAAGGATCGGTTAGGGCGGCCACCAAGCCCCACTCTTCCAGCTGCGGGGCCTTCGTTTGCACGCCATAACGCCTTACGAGGTCAAGCCCAACTATATGATCCCACCAAAAGCGCACCGGAGCGCGATTTCTTTCAGGCCGCTGCGGTGACCTGAGCGCCGCTGTTGCGTCTTTTGCCGTGCCGGCCATCGATGCCGACCGACACCGGCACGTCGATCGTCGCGCGGCACACGATGCGCGGCTGGTTGCTGTAATCGTCGATCGCCTTATGTTGCGTACGAGCCCAGCGGGCTCGCCCAAGAGGGCTACCACCCTCTCGAAATAATGCATGGGCATGAAGCCGACACGCATCCGCCGACCCGTCCTGATGATCAACGCCACGACGGCAACGTCTGCGAGGGCCGCGGCGCGGGGTTACGCGCTGGGGCAGCGGCTGGCCGCGGCGGAGGTGTCGAAATCTTGTCGAGGATGTCCTGCTCGGCTGCCTGCACCTTGGCGATTTCAACGGCGAGCTTCTCGACGCTTTGCCGCACAGAGTCGAGACTGGCTGGAGCAGCTGCGATCATTTGATCTTTCGCGCCATCTCGATAGAACTGCCAAGCTAAAGTGGCAATCACACCAATGAAAAACGCGATCAGATAGCGGGCGAACGCGACTGGGGCTACATTGTCGAGCCACGACAGCGCGCGCGTCACTAGCCGCAAATTGCCAACACATTGAAACATACAGAGAATTAATTTGTGGATCCGTCCCACAAAATGGGCGAGGTCGCGCCGCGAAAAAATTTTGGCTGACGGAAGCGCAAGCCCTTCTAATTTGAGGTTCAGTTCGGTTGGGCGAAGAGACGGATGCTTCAGCAGCTCGCTCGCCCACCGGCCTTTGGAGAACTCGGATAGTGTGGAAGTCAGGTTTGAATTCATCGGCACCCCCCCTGCCGGCTGAACTGATGCAACAGGCCAGCCTCGTGTGACTAGAGCAAGGCGAGAAGAGAGCAGCCGCGGGGCGGAAATTGGCGAGACGGGTCGCGCCCGGTTCGAGTCGATTGTGAAATGGAGCCATCATGCTCCGTGCTGCCCGGAGACTGATGTCGAGGTTGGCCGAATAGCCGGTTAGGGTCATTTTCGCCCGTGGCACTGGATCTGCATAGACGGCAGCTTACCGCTCGATACGTTTCGTGCCGATCGGATGCTGGCTACGGAAGGAGTGGGCCAATCCGAAGGTGCCGAGGGCACTCAGACAGCTCGGAGTCGGCCAAAATTCGACGACAGGCTCGTATGGGGACAGTGCGCGGCCTCGCCGCCTCGCCGCGAGCCTGATGCGACGAACGCGATAATCGAAGCCGTAAGAGCATTCGTGCAAATCACTTCGATTTCCGCTTCCAATTAACCGGGGTCGACTTGACGAGATTGAACTCTCGGTAGAGGTCAGCGAAATCCTGGGCTAGCTCGTAGCACAGCGTAAGCTTGCGGGCCGACTGGACCCAACGGGCGTTGATGAAGCCACAGGTTTGTATCTCCAATGTGAAGGGGGCTGGCCACGCGAACTCTTCGGAGGCCCGCTCGGCCGGCCTCTCCAACAATCGGACGGTACGAAATCCTTCGGCGAATACGTCAAAATCACCCTTGCCATCGCCATAGACCACGTCGATCTTCGTCGTCGGTTGGTCGGCGGCGCGTTCAACACGCTTCAGCTCCGTTTCCCAAGACCATGAAGCCGTAGGAAAGTCGTGTTTTTGACAGCTCTCCCGGCGGTCTGGCGGCAATTTTTCTTCGTCGGCGAGATCCACCATTTGGCCCGGGTCGGATCCGACCATCAAGCACACAATGTGATAGGCGCGCTGCTTATCGAGACTGTGTTCATCGTAGAAAACCAGCCTTTCTCCGTCGCGTCGATCGCGTCGGTCGCTCAAGAACCAGCCCTTCGCCGCCTCGACAAGCACGCGATGCGGCATCTCCGATCGTGCCTTGAGCAATCTCAGGATGGCGAAATCGTCGGCCGCGTCCTCCTCGCGCCCCAGGACCGGTATACGCAATTCTTGCACGGTGGCATGGCCCAACTCGTGGAGCAGCACAAAGAGCATGTTGCCCATTACGAATTCCACTAGGCTCTCGCGCTTTTGCTGCGAAACCTTCTTCAGCCCGGGATTATTCTGGAGTACGCGTGCGACTTCCTTGATCGCGGCCTGCATTTGCTCCGACCTGGATGGGGCCGTTTGCGCAGAGACCTGCCCCCCGCCGTATAGACATGCCAAAAGCAGAGCACATCCCCACAGACGACAGCTGGTCGCGTCGCCGGACCGTCCACTGTCCACAGGTCGCCGATATCCCACTGTAACCTCCAAAAAACGACACCATCGCGCTTTCGAAGCGTCGCGCAATTTATTGACCGCACATCGCCTCTGCTGACGCGTTTCTGTCTGTTTGTCCCTTGAGGGGGACAAAAGCTAAAAGCATCAATGTGAGCGATATCGCACAGACACCCATTCAGCCGAAAATCAATATCATATTTGAGGGGGCGTCCCAATCGAGCGGGGGAGCCATGACATTGGATCGCATGTCCGCATTCCTGACTGTCCCCTTCGCGGACGTCCGGACCGAATGTGCTGCGATCCAGCGAGTTCCCAGCGAAGCTCATTTGTGTATAAAATCCCCTGACCAATGATGCCACTGGCACGTGTTTCATATTCGTCGTTAGCCAAAATCTCCCGTCGTCGCGCGATGCGAGGACCGCTTTGGGGTCACGAGCGGCCGTTGCGACTACGTCGGCAGCACGTCCGGTGTACCCCAGATAGCCGAGACTTGCTGCAAAGCCCAACTCGGCAGAGTCGGGCCAAATTGCTGCCATACCGAATCACGCCATCGTACAGAGCATTCTCTACACGACGGGCATACCCGCAATTATCGTACGAGCACCGAGGAACTGGTGCTGAAGATCAACGAAATGCCTGATGGGTCAAAGTAGCAACATTAGCCGCGCCGGGCCGCGGTGATCGCTGCGACGTCGATCTTCTTCATCCCCATCATCACATCAAATGCACGTTTTGCTTCATCGCCGCCAGCGGCTAGCGCCGCGGTCAGCACGCGCGGCGTGA
>Ga0126379_10002373_pt1 | contig 11961 bp, 15 predicted proteins | sample PanSoiMetPlot_24_FD_92640 | JGI IMG/M metagenome (GOLD analysis project Ga0126379, IMG submission 92640) | Tropical forest soil microbial communities from Panama - MetaG Plot_24 | ecosystem: Environmental > Terrestrial > Soil > Tropical forest > Bulk soil | place: Panama | collected 2016-02-17
CGAATCCTTCAACTGCTGCGGTAGCTGAGCGAGCAGCGGATGACCGCTCTCCGGCGACTCAAGCTCCCGGATAGCGCGCTCGGGGTCGATGCGGCTCATCCGGGCATACTGTCCGGCGCAAAGCGCCAGGGCACCGCGTCGCTTTTCTTCCAAGGCTTGTTCCGGGGTGAGAAATCCCCGCGTGACCGCGTCGTCGATTGCGGAATGCAGGGAATCGACGCCGCCGGTAATCAGGCTGTCGTTTGGGTTGAGAGTGATATGCTGCACCAAGTTGCGCAAATATCTGTCGCGGCTGGCGGCATGAGCATTGGCGGCGCCGCGGAATGCCTGATTTTGGATCGCCGCACTTTCCTGTGCGAGCGGCGCCACCAGATTGCTCCGCACATGCTCCCGCAAGCCTTCGTTTGAAATTTGGGAAAGCCCATCCTCGACGATTTTGCCGACTTCATCGCTCCACCGTTGCGCAAGCGTCGCATGGTCGGGATCGTTCTGGTAGCGTGAACGAGCCTCGATCAGTCGGCCGTGGATAAAAGCATTGGCGTTGATGGCCTCCGTCATGGCCTGCCGTTGGCTGACCTTGTAGGTCGCCTTCCCGACATCCTCGACCGCCTGGCCGAATCGCGTGCCGGCATCGGCGATCTGCTGGGCGCCGCGCGCATAGGGCGACACGTCATAGCTGCCGATCGGGCGCGAGCCCGGTATGTGCAGCAGGCTGCCAAGCTCTTCGGAGGTAGGAATGGTGGGCATGCGTCCGGCTCGCTAGCTCGATGGAACGTTGCGGGAAATTCCACCAGTTCCGACGTCGTCCGACCGGCTTGGTCGAAAATTACGTCTCTGATCAGAACAGGCCCCTGCCGCCATACATCCGCATGAACGACGCGCCGCCCCCTGCGATGGTAGAGAGTGCGTTGAGCCTGGATGCGCGCTGAGCCTCTTCGCCGCCGAGCAGGTCCATCTCGCCGGTGTATCGTTTGGCGGCGGCCCGGTTCATCAACCCGCTGGCTTGGTTTTGGCCGGACCACAGGTCCATGTCGGCCTGATAACGGCCACGGGCCTCGATCTGCGCTTGATTGGCGAGGGCACTGCCGGCGCTTGCGTTGACGCCGCCGGCGGCTGCATTCGCGACCGCGGAGGAGCGCAGCAGGTTGGCCTTCTGGTTGAAGTCGATCGCCTGGCGTTGGGCGGCAGCGGTTTCGCCGGCGGCATTGGCGACATCCTGGTCGGCCTCGAAATTGGCTTCGGCCTGTTTCATGCGGCCGGCCCTTGCCGCGTAGTCACCGCCCGCGACGGTATTCGCCGCCGAAATGCCGGCACCAAGCGTGGCGAGCGCCGCCGCGGTGGTGCTGAAGGGATCGAACAGCGGCCAAGTATATTTCCGCAACGGATGATAGGGGGAGTACTGCATGACACGCCTTTATTCGTTTCGAAACAAATACGGTGATGTCTGTGGATGCCGGCCACTCAGGCTGACATCACTCGCGCGCGGCCTGACGATGGTTGAGGCGCGCCCGCCGCTGCGGTAAGTGGGACGTCAGGAAATCTCGGCCGATTCGTTCCGGTGATCCGGGCGCATCTTCTCGATGCGCCGCAGCTGCAGGCCGACCCACCGTTTGCCTTCGGCGAAATCGGTGGCGCGTTTGCCATCTTCGCCGCCCGGCCAAAACGTCATGCGGTCGGTCTCACACAAGGTGCGCACCACGTATTCGTAGGCGCGCTGCTGCTGCGCATTGTTGGCAGTTCCATTGGCAATGGCTTGGAGCGCGAAGATATCCGCGTCCTCGATCCGCGGCATTTGCCACGGACGATCGGGCTGTGATTTCGGGCGCGAGGGTGTCATCGCCACCTCACACCAAGCCCGCGTTCTGCAGCGACGAGGCCATCTCGCCGACATCCTTCACTGCGGTGGCGGCCTTGCCGGCCTGCTCGCTGACATGGCCGAGGTCGGCCGCTTGCTGGGCAGCCGCTTGTTGAGCGCGGGCCTGCGCCTTGAGGGCATCGGCTTTGTCATGGTCCTCCAGCCATTCGGCTGGGGCGCCCGTGCCTTCGTAGACGCCACGGAAAGCCTTGTCGAAATTGACATCGGCGCGCACGGAGGGGTCGAATTGCATTACCGCCCCCAGCACCTGCGCCATTTTGGTGAAGCTCACGACCTTCGTTTCCGCCTCGGCCTGCACCAACGGATTGGCGAACTTGAACTCGATTTTCTGACCACGCAGCTGTGGCGGGCGGTCAAGGTGGGAGCCGAACGCACCGACGCGGTCAAGCATATCGAATGTCGCTTGGCACAGTCGGCCGTTGTATTCAAGGTCCATCGGCTCGAACAAAGGTGTGGCGCGGCGGATATATTCTTTCATTCGTTCGGACACTTCATAGGCGGTCATCGCCTTGCCGTCGAATTCCGGCAGGTTCAGCACATTGAGGAAGAAGGCTTCGTTGATGACGCGTTCGATCTTGTCTTCGTACTCGGTGCCCCATTGCAGCCCTTCGCCGTTGAGAGTGATCGGCCGCAGCACTTCGCCGGTGCGCTCGTCGTAGTCGGGGTCCACCCAGTTGATAGCGCCGGCATAGAGGTTGGTGCCGCCCTGAATGGCGTCGCCGACAGCGATCATCGGTGGATCGACGATTTTCTGTCCGATTTCGATCAGGGTGAGGGTCATCTGCTGGAGCATGCGGGCGTCCGGCAGCGCTACGATGGCGGTAGGTGAATAGGCATATTGGGAGAAGCCGCCGATGGTGATCCAGCGCGGGATAACGTAGCCGAGATCAGGCCGAGGCGTTTCCTCCAGGATGGTCTGGTGATCCTCGTCAATCACGATCTGGACGAACGTGTTCAAGCCACGATTACGGGAAGCTGCGTCACCGTCATTGCCGTAACAGTCATATTCGTCCACCGGCAGCACGATCACGCGGCAATTGATCTCGGTAAAGGGGTCCTTTTCAGCTTTGGTTTTTACCTCGGGCGCAACTGTATCGGGATAGCGCTTGCACAAGGCGCGAGCGTCGAGCTTCCACTTGCGGTGAAACTGATCGATGGCCAGATCGGCATTCTCGGCCCATACGCAATCGCGCAGATGCCAGGTGCGATAGAGCATGCCGGTGCGTCGCGTATTCAGCCTCGGCTCGATCACGCATTGCCCGAACAGAATGTAATCGGCGTCGCCCTCCTTGGTGGCGCGGGTGAATTGCGAGGCGCGGTCATACATCACCCGGCGCATCGTAGCGCCGGCACGATCGAGCCATTGTTTGCATGCGTGGTCCTCGTTGATCGAGTCGACGGCGGTTCTGGGTTGGAACCATTGCATTCCGCGCGGCCGCAGGATTGACGATAGCGCATTGGAAAGCTCGCGATGCGCCAGCACCGGCCGGCCGGTCATGAGATAGGAGGCGAATTCTTCCGAGATGTAACGCGCACGCGTCATGTCGGCGCGGATCGGATAGAAATTCTCGGCGAAGCTTTGCCACAGTGTCAGCAGCGGGAACCGCTTGGAGTAGAGCTGATCGCCGATCTGCAACAGCTCCTGAACGCGGGTTTTCATGCGGCAGTCATCCCTGTTTTTCGAAGAAAGCGGGATTTCGCCCGCGGACTCACGGCAACCTCAGCCGCCGCCCAATGACCTTCCGCTGTAGGGCACGCCCGCGCTGCCGGCTGCGGTCGGCGCGGCGCGATTGGCGGTAGTGGTGAGAATGGTCGACGAACGCCCTGCTCGCGCCGCAGCCTGGGCCTTCGCGGCTTCCATGGCGGCCGGATTGAAAGGATCCGGCATGGGCGGGGGCGGCAGTGGCGCTGGCGGAGGCGGAATATTGATGGTCGGTGGCTTGAAGAGCGAGCTCAATTGGGCTTCTCCTTTTCCGTAATCGCGATTTCTCATTGGTTTGAGCGCCGCTATGACGCGTCGAATATAGGCTTAAGGGTTACGCCCGGCGGCATGCTTCGACGCGAGGTGCCGACGTCGCGCCACAGGATCGCGGTAACGTCACCGCATTCGAAGCCGGTGCGTTCATCCCACAGGGTTGCGCCCGCCGGCAGGTCCTCCATGGCGACCGGCCTCCCGTCGCCCATGGCAAAGCCATCACGATCGACGTAAAACCGTTGCGGTGTAGCTAGGGCCATGGCTTCAGTCGGTGCATGACGTGGAGCGGTTGCTGTATGATCCACTTTACCTTCGTGTGCTTCCCCGGGCACAATCCGCACTCCGCCGCACGGCCCGTAGACTACGTCGAAGGCCATCGCCATCATCTGCAGCCACGCGATTCGATCGGCGCGAGGCCATGGCGCGATATCTATCGGCAGCTTTGCGATCAGGGCCACGAGCAGCCGGTCATACTTTGCTTTAGTCATGGAAATTCTCCGGCTGGAGGTCGGATGTCGGAGGTCAGATGCCGGATATCAGAGGTCAGGCGATTCTGACCTCATCCGACATCTGACATCTGGCATCCGACATCTGTCTCCCGCATCACCGATATTTGAGATGCCGATATCCGACGCTTGCGAATTCCGCACGAGCCGGTGCCGGCTCCGGATCGAGTCTGCGGCGGACGTCTTCGCCGGAGCGGCCGAGCGCTTTTGCGATGGTGTCGAGGCTGTGACCTTCGCAGGCCATGCATTGCGCCCGCACCAGTTCCTCGAGCGGCCACGGCGAATGCGGCGTCCGCCGGCGTGTCGTACCAGTTGTCGTTTCTGGCATTGGGTGCTCCGCGCATTTGGCGGCGACGAAGCCGCCCACGGCGATTATCGCCCCATCTCCTTCAAATGCGCGTAGCCCACATTCGCGTGCTCTGCACGCGCCTCGCGCCGCAACTCGGCCGCAGCGGCCCGCGCGCCCTCCGACAGGCACATCACAATGGCATCGCCCTCGTCGGGAGAGCGGCCGAGCCGTTTGCGGATCTCGTTCTTGTCTTCGATCTTGATGCCGCGTGCGGTGAGCTCCCAGCGTGGTGCCGCCAAGTCCGCCTTCACGGAAGCATCGGGTGGCAGCGCGAGCACTGAGCCGCCGTCCTGGCCGGGGTCGAGGTCCTCGCGCATGCGCCACCAGGCTTCGGCACGCTTGTTGTAGAAGGTGAGCTGGCGGTCACGGGTTTTTGCATTGGATTTGCCGGAGCCCTTGAAGCCGGCCACCGGAATGCCGTTATCCTTGAGGCGCGAAACCGTGTCGCCACCCCAGCCGCCGTCCACATCGACCGCGACCACGCAGCGATCGCGCCGCAGTGCGACGACCGCAGCCGCGACGGCACTCCCATCGCGTGTCTCGTGGCCCGGCTTGCGAACGAGCGGGGCGTACCAGCCGCCGTGCCGGGCGGCGAGCACGGTGAAATCGGTTCCGCCCTGGGCCACATCGAGCCCGATCGCAGTCATGGCGATGCCGCGTCCGGCGTCCGCGCGCCAGCGCCGCTGTGCCGCCTCGATCCACGCCGTAGGGATGACCTGGAAATCGTCGTCCTTCAGCCCGGCGGCGAAATTGCCGTCGCGATACGCGCGCCGCAGCTCTTCGGGCAGGCCTGCGAGTACCGCGGCGTAGCCTGTGCAGCACAGATCGGGGTTGTCCGCGAGCCGGGCCGGAATGTAGGTGCGCGAGCGCGCCAGCACGTGCTCGCCGTTGACCAAATGGGGACCGCAACCCGCGACCTCGATGTCCCCGCCGTCGGGGCCCGTGGTGAACCATCGCAACTCGCCGGGCCGCGCCGGATGGGGGTACATCGGGTCGAGCCAGGGCGACCAGTGCCTGATAACCCAAAGTCCTTCGGCGGTCGTCGGCGGATTCGATCCGACAACGACGCGGCAGCGCTGGGTCTCATCGGCGGACCGATTCCATCCGATGATGAAGCGATACTGCGAGGCGAAAAAATCGGTGCCTTCGTCAAAATAGATGAGATCGTAAGGATCGCCTTTGAAGCGCTGCTTGTCATCCTCGTGTTCGCAGCCGGAAAATGCGATTGTCCGATCGCCCAGCTTCCAGCGCTGCAACTGGCCGTTGAAGCCGGAGCGGTGGCCGACGATTTCCGCGACCCGTTCCACGAGCTTCAGCGCGTCCTTGTTGATGCGGCGCAGGATGAGGGAGCGTTTGTGCGCCGTGAGAGCGAGGCCAAGGCCGAGGTCGGTTTTGCCACCCCCTGCTTGGCCGCCATAGAACAGCTCATCAGCTGTACACGCATAGGCATCGGCCTGTGGCCCGGGATTGGGCGCCCAGGCGATATGGGTAGTTGTCCCGTGCCAGATCGTGGCGGCCTCATCTCGCTCCTCGGGCGTGGCATTTCTCAAGTTGTCGGCAATCTCGCTATGAGGGTCGGTCAACTCTTCTGCCCCTCTGATGTCTGGTTGGCCGCAAGGCGAAGCAGCAACGTAATGCGGCGGGCAGCTTCGGCATAGTTGCCGTCGAACTTCGGTGGCGGAGCAGCCTTGCCCTCGGACTTCTGCACGAACAAGCCCGCAAGCTTGGCCTTCGCCATGGTTGCGGTCACGGCGGCCGATGCCTGCCCTCTCTCGATCGCGAGCTGCCGTGCCTGCTCAAACTCGTTGATGGTGTTGGTGGTCGTCACATCTGCGATGGTGATGGAGGCCGCAGGCGTTGTTCGCAACTCGGCGATGCGAGCCGTTACAGCGGCATTTCGGAGCAACCGTGACGCTCCCGTCTTGGCGGCAACGCGCTTGGAGTCATAGCCGGCGTTCCGGTACGCGGCAGCAGGATCGACGGCATGCACCATCGCTTGTGCAAATCGCTCATGTCGGGGGTTTTTCAAAGCGGGCATGGCGAGTCCTGGGTCCTACAGTATTCGTTCGCAGCGCCGGTATCCTCGTCTATCTGAGCGTTCTTCTGGCCGTCAGCGTCACCGTCAGGCTGGCCCCGCTGCCGACGGTGACCCGTGGACGCACCCAGGCGGTCGGTTGGTTGACTTGCATCAGGCCCGCCGCTGTGAACGACAGGGCGGCACCGGCGGGGTTCGACAAGGTGAAATAGTTGGTTCCGTCGTTCGAGCCTTCGAGTACGATGGTCGAGGCCGCGAAGGTACCGGTGACCTGCACCGAACGATCCGCCAGATCGGTGCGCTGCAGCGCTTGGCCAACGTCGCCGGCAGCCGCAAGCGGGGTCCAGGTGGCCACGATGGCGTCAACGCCGCCAGCGGGGCCGCGAATTTTGGAAAAGGTCGGAACAATAGTCGCCATGTCAGGCTCCGCGGATCAGAGGTCAAAAATCAGGAATTGGAAGGTCGACGTCAGAGGTTCGGGATAAAGGACGGACAGCTGCGGCTTCGACGCGCGATCCTTGGCTCCCGCGGCCCGTCATCCTCTTGCAGTGAAGTAGAGGGAGACTGATGGATTGGTGCCGCCGGTGAGCACACCGATATTGCCCTTGATCTGCCGGATCGGCACCGGAAAAGCGATGGGCGAAATCTCTCCGTTGAGATAGCCCTGGCTGGTATCGAGCACGCACAGCGTGTCCCAGGTGGCGCCGTCGAGCAAGGCCATCACGTTAATCACGGCCTGAGTTGGCGCGCCCGCGATTTCCGCCTGCACCGCTGCGGCCAGTTGCGGAAATTCTAGATTGAACACCGGCCCATCGCCGGACGTTGTGACAGCATTGAGAAGCCTTATTGCGGCAGTCTGCGTCATGTCTTTCTCCTGCGATCGAATATCCGCGGTCAAATCGAAAACCTAAAACGACGCCGACGCGCCGAATTCCTCGGCGCTGCCGGTGCACGCTGCGCGTAAAAAATCGCGCACGGACCGGCAGCGCCGATCGCGAGCCACGTGTGCGTCTGCAAGGCTGGAGGTCGGGGTGCGCCAGGACCTGCGCGAATCACGATGGATGAACGCGCGTCCGTGCTGTCTCCAGGTGCATACAGGGGGCTCGCGAAGACGAAACAGCCATGATCAACGGATCGGAATGCCTTCGTTAACGATATGCATTAAATGATTAATGGTATCGATAAGTTTGATCGGTTCATGTTGTAAGCTGATTAACCTAAACGAATTTCGACATAAAAACGACCGACGAACAGCGCTCAAAAAGCAAAACGCCCGAGAAAATTTCGCTCGGGCGCAACTCATCACGTTGGATTATTAGTCTCATATATTCGCCCCACTGTCAAGCTTAAAAATGCAAAAAAAGAAAAAACGTCATTAGAGCGTTTCCCAACCAGGTTGACATTCACTGAGTTGTCGTTGCCCGGCCAAGCCGGGCAACGACAACGGTAGGGCCAATCTAATCGAAACGCGCTCTAATATATGCCTATGACGAAGCCATAATATTTCACCGCGACCGCTATGGTCGCGCCGATCAAACATCCGGTTGCCGGCGGAGTACAAAGATCGCTTCAGCTTCCGTGATCCAGGCTTCGCCAGTGTTGCGGTCGGTCCAACCGGCGCGAGCCGCGTAGTCGCGCAACGCTGCGATCACGACACGCGCGGCCATACCGTGACGGATGCCGACGTCGGCCTCAATGGTGTGAAATGCCCGCTCGTCGATTACGGCGGCGATCACGATTTCAAGTGTGCGATCGCCGTGCCGTGCGCGTTGCGACCAATGACGTGCCCATCGTTTGTAGCGCGATACCGCGTCGATGATCCAAGCCGGCTCGCGGCCATGATAGGTAGCGTCGCGCTTCTCAAGCGATGGCGACTTGATCATCAGCGCACCGGCCTGGGCGTGAAACGCCATCGCTATATCGTCGGCTGCGCGGACCTCCTCGGTGCCGATGCGTTTCTTTTCGATCAGCCGCACCAGCGGCGCGGCAAGGAAGCGCAGGATGGTGGCGCCAGTTCCGCCGATTTTGCTGCCGTCGCCCGACCGGCGTTCGGCTTTGCGAATAGCGCGCTTGAGGCGCCCGAATACACGTGCCTCGTCTTCGGGACATCGCGGTTGGGGTTGGCGAACGACGGAAACGGGTGACCGTTGGGCTTGAGGCAGGCCGCTGTCGTGTTGGTCTACAATAGATCGATTGGCCATGTGGACCCTTGTGATCCCTTGTTCAAGCGGTTGATTCTCGATATTGCCACCGCGCGCAAGAGCGAGCGATTCAGCAGCCGATGTGACTTCGTTTTGCGATCGGTTGGCAGGCCGCATGCGCAAGGGCGTGTGCGCGATAGCTGTCTTTCAGCGCCGTCAACCAGTCAATCGTTGCGCGCCATCAATTCTGCGCATTCCAGGGCCGGCGAAGTGCATCCGGAAGAATGGGGAACCGGATCGAACAGCCGCGGCGCATTCAACGGCCGGGTATCTTTGAAAACACCGATCATGGGCGGATGTTCAAGTCCTTGTGCGATCGCGCGCCGCATGGCCTGCTGAAACGCGAGGTCGGCCTTTCGCGACGACTTCGTTAGATCAGCGCCGCCTGAATCGTTGTGGTTGATCGGCAACGTCCGGTCGCCGCGTTTCTTCTTGAGGCGCCGTCCGACGGAGCCTAACTTCTTACCTGTGTGTCGGAAATCGACGGCGATCGCAGTCCGATCCCTGAACGCAGACATGACCGTCTTTCGTTCCGGCGCTGGGCCAGATTGATTCCTCACGATACCTCCAAAGGGGATTTCCGCACATGAGCGCAGGGCTGCCCGGGGCCGAGGACGGATCTGCACGACAGCGGATAAAGATAAAATTGCCGATCTTCGACAATTATAGGTAGAATCCTATGTTTTTGCAAGAGGAAAATCCTATTATACAGTCGGTGAAAAATTATGTAAGATACGCCTATGGATACGGCACGTAGTGCGATCGTCTCACGGGTTGCGCAACTGGGGCTTTCTCTGTCCGAGCTATCCCTTAAAGTTGGAAAGAACCATGCGTATTTCCAGCAATTCATAAAAAGAGGGGTGCCGGGCCGGTTGCCTGAAGAGGTTCGCGGCCGGGTCGCGGAAATCCTGGGAATCGATGAAAGGATTCTGAAGGAGCCATCGTCGTCGCCATCCGAATTTCTAAAAATGACTCGAGAACCTCGAGGCCAGCCCCGGGGCTCAATTTGGATTCCGGTTTACGGACACTCCGTGGGCGGGAAGGATGGTGAGTTTATCCTTGCCGGCAATGAGGTATCTGAAGTTCTCGCTCCGCCCGGCCTTTCGCACGTTCAGAATGCCTATGCCGTCTACGTGGTTGGCGATTCGATGGAGCCACGCTATTTCGCCGGTGAGACCGTGTTCGTAAATCCGCGTCTGCCGATCAGCCGCGGGGCCTTCGTGGTGGCGCAGATATCGAGCGCTCAGGACACCGTGCCGCACGCTTATGTGAAGCGGTTTGTGTCGCAAGACTCCAAGCGTCTGCGGCTGGAGCAATACAATCCAAAAAAGGTTTTGGAGTTCCCGGTGTCGGCGGTTGTATCGCTCCACCGTATTGTTATGTGCGGGGAGAATAGGTAGTTCTGAAGGTGTATAATTACCGCGTCATTTGCAAAAAATCAGCTTCGTCATCTTGACGAAAAGAGGACTATTAATATTATGAATTACTTAGGCGCGGCGCCGATGCCGGTTCCGATATGGCGACAAGTCGAACTGAACGAGACCTCGCTCGGGGTCGACGCGCTGCTGCACGGGTTCGTGTCCACGGCGGGTCGGCTCTCGCCGTTGCCTGCGCACATATCGAGGCGACTTTTTCGCCCGCAATGTATCACTCGATATTCAAGGATCGTGTTGCCACATTGATATGTCGCGGCGCCGGTCACCCAGAGGTCTGGGTACGTTACCGAACGCTTGTCGAGCGACACCCGATCAGGAACCTTGATGCCGCCATCATGCTTGTCGATCGCATGCGTTGCGCGGAGCTCGAAGCACGCGCCATTGCTGTCCGCAATTGGGGGCACTGCATCCGGCCCCGGCTCACTTTGATGATGCTTGATGAAGTTCGCCTGATCCTGCGTATGCTGCGCAGACACGCGCCGACGCGTTTTGCCGACCTCATAACGGAGCTCCGGGCCGCCGATCTTACGATGTCTGCTCGGGCAAGCCCTCCGGCTGACGCGGCCGAATGATCCGGCCAGGTACGACTGCTGAGCGTGCGGCCATTCCTAACGCAATAGGCCGACGGCTATCCAGTTGACGCAACTTTGTCTGTTTTCCGTGCAACCGGTAAGGTTAACGTACGGGTTGCGTTCCGCAATTCCATCGGACACACCCCGATGGTGCCGCCGCGAAGTTGCGACACGCTTGACCAAATCGGGATTCGAAAGGATTCTCGCCTTCGTGCGCCACTGCCGTGGTGGTAGCGCTTGTGCTCTGAAGCACAGGAGCAAGGATTGTTGTATGCAGTTGAGCGGAAGCCAAATGAGCGATGCACAGGCGGGACGTTCAAGCGGGGCCGGGCCGCGTTGCAACGTGCAGGCGAACCGTCGCGATGTTCTGGCAGCAGCGTGCGTGCTTGGCGTCAACGCGACCGTCGACGCGGTTGTGCCTGCGATAGCGGAGCCGGCAGACGAGCGCCCGAAGGAGGGCGATTATCTCGTCGCCATCAATGCCACGAACGCGGATGCCCTCTCGCCTAAGGATATTACAGAGCCTCAGGTCATCGCATGGCCGATGGACCCGACGGCCAAGCTTGTCCGTAACGGTTCTCGCCTCAACAAGGTGTTGCTGGTTCGTCTTGATCCCGCAACGCTCGTCGGCGCTACGCGAGAACGTGCGGCCGATGGCGTGGTTGCTTATTCGGCAATCTGTCCTCATGCGGGCTGCGAAGTCAGCGGTTGGGTAGAAGAGCTGAAGATACTCGAATGCCCCTGTCACAATTCCCGATACAATCCACGCGAGGGGGCGGCGATTATCGACGGACCCACCACTCGCGGCTTGGCGGCACTTCCGCTGAAAATCGTCGATGACAAGCTTGTCGTCGCCAAGCCGTTTATCGGACGCGTCGGCATCGCGCCGGCTTGACGATCCTCAGAGTCGTGTTCGATTGGGGGGCTTTAATTCATCGCATCGCCATGCGAAGGTAAAACACGCTGCTGCAGGACATTTCGAAACCGCAAACGCACCAGGTACATCGGCAC
>Ga0126379_10002374_pt1 | contig 11959 bp, 5 predicted proteins | sample PanSoiMetPlot_24_FD_92640 | JGI IMG/M metagenome (GOLD analysis project Ga0126379, IMG submission 92640) | Tropical forest soil microbial communities from Panama - MetaG Plot_24 | ecosystem: Environmental > Terrestrial > Soil > Tropical forest > Bulk soil | place: Panama | collected 2016-02-17
CGAGCTCATTCCGGATGAAGCCATACTTTTTCGCCTCCGCGAGAGTTGCTTTGAGGCTTTCCCTCGCCGCCGCGGGCTTGCCGAGCGAGGCGCGAACCTGGGCGGAGACGGTCTCTACCCAGACGCGCGACGCGCGATTTTGGCTCCTCCGCGAAAGTTCCAAGGCGCGGCCGATTGCTTCCTGAGCCTTGCCGGGATTGTGTTGCGCCAGAAAGACCTTTGCCTGAACAGCCCTGGCATTGGCTTCAGAATCAGCGGCATGCTCGGCTTGGAGCTCGTCCGCTGCTTTCTGGGCGAGCTGCTCCGCCTCCGACAAACGGCCTTCTTCCATCGCCAAATATGCGAGCAACTCCTGGGTGTAGGCGACGTTTCCCTTTTCCTGGAGTTGCATTCTGATCGCCAGCGCCTCCTCCCCAACCTTCCGAGCGCCGGCCAGATCTCCCTGCTCGCGGAGCAGATCGCCGAGGTTGTTGAGGGCGTAACCCAGCCCATTCCTGTTTCCCATCTCGCGCCTGAGGATCACCAACTCCTGGTACTTGTTCAGTGCTCCCGGCAGGTCTCCCTGCTCCGCCAGCAACGTAGCCAGGTTGTTCAGGACGAGAGCGATCCTCGTACGGTCCTCGAGCTCGCGCGCGATGGCCAAGGACTCTTGAAATCTGCTCTTCGCGCCGGCCCAGTCGCCCAAGCCGTACAACGCGTTCCCGAGGCCGATCAGCGAGACGCCTATGCCGCTCTTGTTGCCGAGCTCCCGCCGAATGAGCAGCGCCTGCTCATGCATTCGCTTGGATGCCTCCAGGTCGCCCTGATCGGCCAGCACGTTCGCCGTGTTGTTCAGAAGCATCGCCTCGGCAGACGGGTTGCCGACCTTGCGCCAAAAAGCCAGCGCCTCTTCGAACGCCGCTTTCGCGCCGGCCAGCTCCCCCCGGTCCTTGAGCAGATTGGCGATGTTGTTTCGCGCGCGAGCCACGCCGACAAGGTCGCCTGCCGCGGCATAGATCCGCTGAGCTTCCTCGTTGGCGAGTTGCGACTTCGCGGGCTCCCCCAAGGAGCGAAGGGCGCTCCCTTCCAACAGTCGCGCCGCAGCGACGACGAGCTTGGCTTCACGTGCTTCGGCCTTCGCCGCCGCTCGGGATGCTGCCTCTTGCTGGCGTTTGAAATCGGAGACCGACTGAGCTGCCTGCGCTTCCGCGAGATAGATCTCCGGGTCATCGCGTTGCGGTGGGAGGCGCCTGGAAAGCGCTTCCGCCGTCGCCACCGCGGCCTTCCCTTTGTCGGCCGAGATCTCCGCTTGGACGAGGCGAAGTCCATACTCCACGTTGTCCGGAAAGAAATCCCAGAGGGTCGCATAGATCTCGACCGCCTTGTTCCACTCGCGGTTTGCCTCGCGGAAGCGCCCCTCGACCTGGAGGCGATCCTCCCGAGAAAGGCTGGCGGACAGGTCGAACGCCGTCTTGGCCTCCGCCTGGGCCTTGGCATCGTAACCCAGCCTGGACCACGCGAGGGAAAGCGCTGAGTGCGCCAGTGCGTGATTGGGATCCTCGAGGACAGCCTTCTGCAGCACGTCACGCGCTCCCAGGGCATCGAAGGCTCGCAGTTTCGCCAGCCCTTCCGAATACAGCCGAGCGGCCTCGGGAGCCGCGGGAAGCGATGCCCGAACCACGGCGGCTTCGGCGGTCGAGAGTTCCTCGACGCCGAGCCTTTTGCGCAGCTGCGCTCCAACCTGCGACACCAGAGCGAACAGGTTCTTCTCCGTCCCGGTTTGCGAGGAGACGGCGATCGTCTCTCCCGCCGCGGCATCCTGAAGGCGCACGTCCAGGCGGATCTGCCCGCCGTCTGGGTTCCCCAAGCCGAGGTATGCACCCACCACGACGAAATCGGCGCCCAGGTTGTTCCGCACTCGGGAGAGCGAGTCGGTGGCCAGCGTCTCGACCTCCTTCAGGGCGAGCTCCACCTTCATCCGGGCCACGGTTTCTTCCGGAATCGTCCGCAGCCTCTCGCCGGCGGCTAACTCCGTGCTGAGCATCTCGGACAGCGCAGTGGAAAGCCACGCGTCGTCGGAGCGCCCTGAGAGATTCTTGAAGCCGAGCACGGCGACCGAGCGCCGGGTCTTGAGGGGCGCGAGAGGTCCGGCAGCGTCCTTCGCGGGCCTGATGCTATCCAAAAGACGGTCCCGCCACCGCTGAACGCTCAGCGCCGAAGACAATGCGACTGCCAGGGCGACCACCGCCGCAGCGAAGAGCCACCGGGGGTAGCGGCGCTGAGTGAGCGGTACTGGCGGTTTTTCGGCTTTACCGAGCGAACCTGCCTCGCTCCCGGGGGAGGTGGAAAGGCTTTGCAGCTCCAAGGACAGCTGGCGCGCCGACTGGAAGCGTTCCTCGGGCTTCTTTTCTAGGCAGCGCCAGACGATCTCCTGCACCTGCACAGGAAGGTGCTCGGGCAGCTCGGGTGGTTCGTCGTTGAGGATGGCGTAAGCCGTTTCGACCAACGAGCCGGCCTTAAAGGCGCGTTTGCCCGAGAGCATCTCGTAGGCGATAGCGCCCGCGCTGAAGATGTCCGAGCGACGATCGGCGGGCTGGCCCTGCACCTGCTCCGGAGACATGTATCCGATCGTTCCCAGAATGGCGCCGGTCTGGGTTTGTGCGGGTGCCGGACGATCGGGGCTTTCGATTTCGGGCTCGAGCAGCTTGGCAATGCCAAAATCGAGGATCTTCAGTCGCCCATCCCGAGTGATGAAGAGATTTTCCGGCTTGAGATCTCGATGGACGATTCCCCTCTCGTGGGCCGCGGCAAGCCCCTCGGCGAGCTGGTTGAGATAACCGGTCGCCTCCTTCGGAGCGAGGGACGCCTCCGTGAGGCGCTCGCGCAGAGTGACACCCTCCAGAAGCTCGGAGACGATGTATGGGTTTCCCTCGTGCATCCCGATGTCGAAGATGGTGAGCACATTGGGATGGTTAAGCGAGCCTGCCGCTCGCGCCTCTTGCTCGAAGCGCCTGAGCTCCTCCTCGGGATGAGTGCATCTGGCCAGAAACTTGATGGCAACGCGGCGGCCGAGCTTGGCGTCGCGCCCGGCGAAGACGCGGCCCATGCCACCTCGGCCGAGCTCGCTTTCGATGACGTACCGCTCGTTCAACGTCGAAGGCGGGTTTGCGCGCGAATCGGCGGTCGCGGGTGGAGTCAGAGTCGGATCGACGACGTCCATCGCCCGAGGCGATTGGTCCTCAGCGGACTCCGCGACCGCTGCCACCTTCGGAACAGGCTTCACCTGGAACCTCACCCTCCTTGCGCATCGCTCCTCCCGGCGCCGGATGCTAAACACGGAGGCTGGTCTTGCTCAAGGCCTGGTGCTGACGAGCAAAATCAGCCGCGGAAGTCCTTCAGGTCGATGCGGTAGCGCTTGATCCAGCGCTGCACTTGCGTCCGGGCTTTCCCCAGCGCTTGCGCAACCGCGGTCACATTGCCCGCGTGCTGCTTGAGAAGAGCGCGGATCTCCTCGCGCCTTTGCCGGTCAACCTCGGACAATCGCCCGGACTCGCGATCTTCAGAAAGGCCGCCGAGCCGCTGCCAGGCTTTTTTCGCTCCTAATTCCCGGACCGACTCCGGAAAGTGTGCGAGCTCGACAGGTCCGGTCCTTGCAAGCAGCACAGCGGTCAGGAGGCACTTCTCCAACTCGCGGATGTTGAGCGGCCACGGGTACGCCAGCAGGGCACGGGCTGCATCGCTGCTGAACTTCACCTGGCCCGCGCGATGGGGCATCTCTCTGGTGAGAAGCCGGCCAATGAGCAATCCAAGATCTTCCCGGCGTTGCCGAAGCGGAGGCAGAAGCACCGTGAAGCCGGAGATGCGCGCCAGCAGATCGGCGCGAAATTCGCTCTTCTCGACAAGCGCATCGAGGTCGCGGTGCGTTGCTGCGAGCAATCGAACATCGACCTTCACTGGTCGGTTCGCGCCGACTGGCAATACCTCGCCCTGTTGCAGAACGCGGAGCAGGACAGCTTGCGCCGAAAGCGGCAGGTCGCCGATCTCGTCCAGGAAGAGCGTTCCGCGATCGGCGGTCCGAATGAGCCCCATCCGGTCTTCCTCCGCGCCCGAAAAAGCCCCCTTGCGATAGCCGAACAGCTCGGACTCCACCAGTGCTCTCGAAAGCCCGCCGCAGTTGACCGCGACAAAGGGGCCGGATCTCCGGGAGAGCTGATGGATGGCGGCGGCGGCGACCTCCTTCCCGGTCCCGCTCTCCCCGCGGATCACCACTGAAACTGACGAGGGCGCGATCGCCTCCAGCTTGTCGAATTCCTCGCCCAGTGAGGGCACGAGGGTGGCAAGGCCGTCTGCCACCTCACGCAGCCCTTCGGCCGACACGAGCGCAGGTCCCTTGGCCGGACCGCCGAGGGCCGAGCGAAAGAAAAAGAAGGAGTGGCCCAGCTCGATCAGATCGCCGTCGGAAAGCTCCGCACGGTCGGTCCACTGGCCGTTGACCAGCGTTCCATTCTTCGACTTCGCATCCTCGATCACCCAGGATCCCAGGACACGGCGAAGCACGGCGTGAGACGAGGACATCCAGGAGTCTGGAATTCTCAGCGCCAGCTGCCCCCCGCTCAGCTGCTCTACCCGCACACCTGAAGCTTCCGAGCTGCGGCCAATTTCCACGGACTCCACCTCATCCAGGGACAAGCGCCCGCTCGGGGTAAGGGGCAACTCACATTGAAATGCGAAGAAGAGGCACGGGTGGACGCCCGAGGCAGGAGAAGGTTTGACGTGACGGGATAGGGTCGCCCCTTGCGAACCGATGGAGTTTCCCATCTCAGCCGCTCCTTCATCCGGGCGCTTTCGATTTGCAGAATCTGCGTGTCAACTCGAAGCGACCCCGAAGGGATTCGAACCCTATTTCGGCGATTAAATCAAACATCCAACAGCGCACGCCTCTCGGCTGGTTCGCTTTGCTGGACCTTGGATTTGACAGGTAACCACGAACAGCCTGGCGGCGTTAGCGCCGAAGTGCAAGAAGTAAGCAGTCTGCGATTTCGCTGGGAGAAGACGATGCCGCGTGACGAAAAGGTCGAAGCACCGGGTCCGGCGGCGTTGCGCCTGATCGCGACTGGAGCGATGGCGCGGACCACCGGCTCGCCGCTGACGGAGGGAAACGGCGTTCGCATCCTGCACGACGCGCCGGAGAATTACCCTGCATGGGAAAAGGCGATCGCATCTGCGCGCAAGACGGTGCACATGGAGATGTACATCTTTCGCGCCGACGAATGGGGCAGCAGGTTCGCTGCGCTGCTGGCCGAGCGCGCCGCTGCCGGCGTGAAGGTGCGGGTGCTTTGCGACTGGTTCGGCTCGTGGTCCACTCCTCGCCGGCTCTTTCGCCCATTGCAAGACCATGGCGGCGTAGTCCGTTACTCCAACCCCCTGCATCCCACGAACCCACTCGCGGCGCTGCGGCGCAATCACCGCAAAGTGATCTGCGTCGACGGTTCAGTGGCGTTCATCTCGGGCTTGTGCATCGCGGATCCTTGGATGGGCAACCCGGCCCGCGGTATTCCGCCATGGCGCGACACAGGCGTCGAGCTGCGAGGACCAGCGGTCGCACACGCGGAGGAGGCCTTCGCTCGCTCTTGGCGCGACTTCGGCGGCGCGGTGGACGACGACGAGCTGCCGGCCCGCGAAGCGATCGCCGCGGCGGGCAACCACGGGGTGCGCGTGATCGCCTCCACGCCGGAGACGGCCAGGCTCCTTCGAGTGGACCTTTTGGTCGCCGCGATCGCGCGACAACGGCTGTGGCTGACGGATGCGTATTTCATCGGGAACGTCCCTTATTTGCAGGCGCTGCGGTACGCGGCTGCAGACGGCGTAGACGTTCGGTTACTGCTGCCTTCCCGGAGTGACATCCGGTGGATCGCTGCAGCATCGAGGAGGCGCTACCGGTTCCTTCTCGAGGCCGGGGTCCGGATTTTCGAGTGGCGCGGCCCGATGCTGCACGCCAAAACCGCCGTCGCCGACGGCCTGTGGACGCGCATCGGATCGACCAACCTCAACGCCGGCAGCTGGATGAACAACTGGGAGATGGACGTCAGCATCGAGGATGCGCCCATTGCGCGCGAGATGGAGGCACAATACGAGGACGACCTCCAAAACGCCGACGAGATCGTGCGCTCGAACGGCGCCTTGGTGGTGCGCCCGCGGCCGGCACCAAAGCCTCTGAACAAGGGCATGGGCCGGGGCAGCATGCCCACCGGCACGGGCAGCGGCGGCCAGCTGCTGAGCGGGGTCGGCAGCCTCGGCAGCGCGGTCGGCGCGGCGGTCACGGGGCGCCGTCCGCTGGAGCACTTCGAGCGCGCGCCGCTGATCGGCGCTGGCGCAATCCTCCTGCTCGTCGCCGCGGTTGGATTCTGGCAGCCACAGGTCATCACCTGGCCGATTGGAATCGTTCTCGCGCTGCTCGGGCTGCACCTCGTGAGCCGAGGCATCCACGCGTGGTTGCAGGGTCGACCGAGGCCACAAGACTAAACGTACGGCGGCGAGCCTCTGTCTCACCTCGGAGCTTTGAGTTGCGGCGTCTCTAAGGTTCACCCAACCTGATGCGTGCGCCGCTCGAAATTGTGGGCGATCGAGTCGATTCGACATTCTGGAGTGTAGACTTGCCCCCTTCCAGCAACCCACGGGCATCGACAATGCCGAAGAGTTGGATCAGCGTCGCGACGAGCCCGGTCCAGCCGGTTTGGTGCGACGCCCCGATGCCGGCACCGTTGTCGCCGTGGAAGTATTCGAAGAAGAGAATCAGATCGCGCCAGTGCCGGTCGGTCTGGAACTTCTCCGTGCCCCCGTACACGGGGCGCCGACCGCGCTCGTCGCGCAGGAAGATGCGCGTAAGGCGCACGGCGATCTCTTTCGCCACTTCGAAGAGGTTCATCCTCCGCCCCGAGCCGGTCGGGCACTCGACCCGGAACGAGTCGCCGTAGAACGTGTAGAAGTGCAGCAGTGCGCGAATCAAAAGCGCGTTGACTGGCATCCAGATCGGCCCGCGCCAGTTCGAGTTGCCGCCGAACATTCCGGTGTCGGACTCGGCCGGGAGGTAGGAGACTCGGAATTCCTGTCCGTGCACCCGAAAGACGAACGGATGCTTGAGGTGGTGGCGCGAGAGCGCGCGGATCCCATAGGGGCTCAGGAATTCGTTCTCATCCAGCATCCGAGGGAGGATCCGGCGGAGCCGTTCCGTCGACACCAGGGCCGAGATGGCCCGGCCGCCGTACCCAAATTCCTCATCGCCAGGTGCGAGACGGCCCATGCCAGGCGCGTGGAGGTAGCTCAGTAGTTCTGGGAATTGTCGCAGCCGTTCGTCGAAGTGCGAGATGACCTGAGGCACCCGCTCGATGTCCGACGGTTCGAACACCGTGTTGGCGCAGATCGGCAACAGCCCGACCATCGAACGGACTTTCAGGCGAGTCGCGGTTCCATCGGGCAGTCGAAGCACGTCGTAGTAAAAGCCATCCTCCTCATCCCACATGCCACCCTCGCCGACCCGGTTGATCGCGCGAGCGATCAACAGGAAGTGGTCAACGAACTTCACCGCAAGGTCCTGGTAGGCCGGGTCTCTGGCGGCGATCTCCACAGCTATTTCGAGCATGTTTTGGCTGAAGAGCGCCATCCATGCGGTGCCGTCGGCCTGCTCCAGGTGCCCCCCGGTTGGCAGCGGCGCTGATCGATCGAACACGCTGATATTGTCGAGGCCGAGAAAGCCACCCTCGAATACGTTCTTCCCGAAGCGGTCCTCGCGGTTCACCCACCACGTGAAGTTGGCCAAGAGCTTCCCGAAGGAGCGCGTCAAGAACTCGATGTCGGGTTCGCGACCGAGCGCCTGCTCTATCCAGTAGAGAAAGAGGACGGCCCAGGGATGAACGGGCGGGTTCACATCGCTGAAATTCCACTCGTACGCGGGGATTTGTCCGCTCGGATGTAGATAAAGCTCGCGGAGCATCAGGTCGAGCTGTTGCTTGGCGAAGTCCGGATCGACGCTCGAGAGCGCAATCGCGTGGAAGGCCAGATCCCAGGCGGCGTACCAGGGATACTCCCATTTGTCGGGCATGGAGATGACGTTGTCATTGAGCATGTGCGACCACTTGCTATTCCGGACGGCGGGTCCCGATCGATCGAACGGATCGACCCCGTGCTCGCGCAGCCACGTGCTCGCATCGAAGAAGTAGTACTGCTTGCTCCAGAGCATTCCGGCGAGCGCCTGCCGCATCACGTGCGCTTCGTCCTCGGTAGCCGCCGGTGGCGTGAGGTACCGGTAGAACTCGTCGGCCTCCCTTTGGCGCGTCGCGAATACTTGATCGAAGTGGGCGAACGGCGTGGGCAGCTTAACCGGGGCCATGTCCGAGAGGCGCAGTCGCAGGACGGACGTCTGCCCTGGCGCCACCTCGATGACGTGGTGAGAGGCGGCCTTGGTGCCCGTCCTCGCCGGGTTCACTGCGTCCGGATTCCCGTGAACGAGGTGCTCGTTGATGCCGTCCTTTGCGAAAGGTCCGGCGTTCTTCGTGCCGAAAAGGCGCTGGTTGTTGGTCTCATTTTCCGTGAACAGCAGCGGAACGTCGCCATCGATGTAGAGCCAGCGGTCCCCCAGCGTCGCGTGAGACGCCGCGATGACCCGCGTTCCGCTGGGGCGGAGCTCCTCGCGAAGGGAAGGCTTCGGCGGCTCCGCCCACCAGCTCCAGGTGTTGCGGAACCAAAGCGTTGGGAGGACGTGAAGCCTGGAGGCTTCCGGGCCGTGGTTTTCGACAGTGATGCGAATGCAAAGGTCCTCGGGTGCTGCCTTGGCATACTCGACGAAGACATCGAAGTATCGATCGTCCTCGAAGACTCCCGTGTCGAGCAGCTCGTACTCGAGCTCGGTGCGCGAGCGGCACTTGTTGGTCGCCACCAGGTCATCGTAGGGGTAGGCGCGCTGCGGATACTTGTAGAGGTAATTCATGTACGAATGGGTCGGGGTGTTGTCGAGGTAGAAATAGTATTCCTTGATGTCTTCGCCGTGGTTTCCCTCGCTGTTGGTCAGTCCGAAGAGGCGCTCCTTGAGAATCGGATCTTTCTCGTTCCACAGCGCCAGGGCGAAACAGAGGCGCTGCTTGTCGTCCGAGATACCGGCCAGCCCGTCTTCCCCCCAGTGATACGCGCGGGACCGCGCCTGATCGTGGGGGAAGTAGTCCCAGGCATCGCCTTTATCGCTGTAGTCCTCGCGGACGGTGCCCCATTGGCGTTCGCTCAGATAGGGTCCCCACTTCCTCCACGGAACCTGCTGCTCGCGAGCTTCCTTTAGCCGCTCCGTCTCACCGACTATCTTTAAGGTCTTCACGTCGCTGTCCTGCTGTTCGCACCGCGCGTCCGAGGGTGTTAACCCTTGGGCGGCGATTTTTGGCGAGACTCAAGGCGGCAGGTGCAAAAGTGAACGCGCGGCCGAGCACCGATGCCAAGGCGCCGCCGCGCGTCACCGACTGCCTTTGAGTTGCACTGCCCTCGCCGTGTTCGGTCCCGAGCCGTGCCAACGCGCCTCTCCGGGCACCTCTTTCAGTGCTTTTCGGGCCGACACCGAGAATGCCAGCCGGGTCACCCCGCTCACACAGAGGTTGACACCGACGATGGTGCCGATGGCCCACGATGAGCTGCCGGGCCAATTTCGCACGATGAGGAAACCCAAAACCACCGCCACGATGCCGTCGAAGAGAATTGAGGGCGCTACCGATCGTCTTCCCCAGGGTCAACGCGAAGCGGTCTTGCTTAAGGATGTGGCAGGGCTGAGCTACCAGCAGATCGCCACCGTCAGCGGAGAATCAATCCAGGCGATCAAGAGCAGCGTTCGCCAAGCGCGGTTGAGCCTGCAAGAAACAATCAATCGGTTTTATTGCAAACACCGAGGAGGCGAGAGGCGGCGACCCGTCCGAGCCGTCCCCGCTACCAATACTTCTCTACTGGGCGGACCTCGATCGCGCCCCCGAGACGAGCAGCGGGGATCCGCGAGGCCATCTTGATCGCCTCATCGAGGTCCTTGGCATCGAATACGTAATATCCGCCGATGGCTCCCCCGACATCGACGAACGGACCTTTCTGCGCCACCGTCTTGCCGTTTTGCACGCGCACGGTCGTTGCCTTCTCTGGAAGGCCAAGCGGGAGCCCCGGGGTGACGCCGGGTGTTTGGTTGATGGCCGCGTACTCGGCGTAGATCGCTTTCTTTTCGTCTTCCGAGACAGTCGCCCAAGCCTGCTGCTGTGCGGGTACGGGCGTGGTGGCTTGATAAATCAACAGTACGTATTGCATCGCTTCTTCCTCCTTGTGGTGAGTCCGTTCCTCAAAGGCCTCCTCTCTTCTCGGCGAAGCTCCCGTTTTCTCCACCGGCGGCAGACCGTTTTTGTTGTCCTTTCAGCACCCAAGGCGAAGCTGGCCATCGAACGCGAGAGGGCAGGCCTGCATCGTGCTTTCTTACCGATACTTCCTTGTCACATCGACCGCGGTTCATCCGTCATCGCTATCTATGACGGATGCCCCTGAGGAAATGTGACGGACCGCAAATGAACGGTGGGCAGTGCGCCTCGGCCACGAGGCGAGCGCCCCGCTTGGAAGGTGACGAACCATGCACGTCCTGAAAGACAGAGTAGCGCTCGTGACGGGGAGCTCGCGGGGAATCGGCGCAGCCATCGCCAAGCTCTTCGCGGCCGAAGGCGCGCGAGTGGCGCTCCACGGTAGAGATCAGCAGGCGCTCGGTTCGGTTCAGGCTGAAATCGAGGGCAGGGGTGGCTGCGCGACTTCCTTCCGAGCGGAGGCCACCAAACTCGCCGAGATCGAAGCCATGCGTCATCACATCGAGGAGAGATTCGGACCCGTAGACATTCTGGTCGCGAATGCCGGCGGGAGCTTCTCTCCGGTTGGCCCGATCGAGGAGACGGATGAAGCTGCCTGGCACGCCTCGGTCGACGGGAATCTCACCGCCACGTTTCTCGCCATCAAGACCTTCTTGCCCGGGATGAAAGCCCGCAAGGCCGGAAACATCATCACGATGTCATCGTCTGCCGGGCGCCGCCCGCACGAAAAATCCCCAGTCCCGTATGGCGTGGCGAAAGCGGCAATCGAACTGCTGACGCAGGACGTCGCTGCTCAGGCTGGCCCCTACAACGTGCGCGTGAACTGTATCGCGCCGGAGACGATTCTAACTGAACGGAACCAGCAGCGGATCCCGGAAGCAACGAAGACTGCATTGGTGGATATGCATCCTCTAAGACGTCTCGGTACGCCCGAAGACGTTGCGCGCGCCGCGCTCTTCCTGGCATCCGAGGAGAGCACATGGATCACCGGCGTTATCCTCGATGTAACCGGCGGCGCTGTGATGGTGAGCTGAAAGGACGTCGTCGCGGTCCGTGACAATTGAAACGCGCCTCACCAAGCTGGAGGCCAAAGCACGGGAAGCAACGGCGAAGATCTCTGATTCGCACAGTGAAATGCGAAACGCCAAGCCCTCTGCGATCGCATTCCCAAACATCAAAAAAACGGAGCACCGCCAGGATCAAGTCCATAGGGTACGTCGTAATGGATCACTTTTCGCAGTTAATTTTTTCGCAGTTAATTTTTCCTCACCGCGGGGAACGAAAGAAGACCCGGAAAAGTCATGCGGGAAGCGTCCCGGGCAGGAATGATCGGCGGCACGCCGGCTCGCTGGACGAGGCTTGGGCACGAGGTGTTCCTCGCGAACTCGCGTGGGGCCGATACGCTTCGCGAACTCGCTGCGGAGACGGGAGCGAAGGCGGTCACCGTCGTCGAAGGCTCGCCCCGCAGACGTGGTCGTCTTCTCGGTCCCCGAAAAAGTGGTTGCCGACCTCCCGTAGGATCTTTCGCGAACGTGCCGAACGGTGTCGTGGTGATCGATACGGGCAACTACTACCCCGCGCGCGACGGAAGGATTGAGCTGATCGAGGGAGGCAAGCTC
>Ga0126379_10002375_pt1 | contig 11956 bp, 10 predicted proteins | sample PanSoiMetPlot_24_FD_92640 | JGI IMG/M metagenome (GOLD analysis project Ga0126379, IMG submission 92640) | Tropical forest soil microbial communities from Panama - MetaG Plot_24 | ecosystem: Environmental > Terrestrial > Soil > Tropical forest > Bulk soil | place: Panama | collected 2016-02-17
GCCATTCTTGTCCTCGTACGAGCTCTCGAGAACGCCATCCAGGACGATCGCTTCGCGCAGCCACTGGGCGTTGCTCGTCGCTTCGTAGAGATCCAAAAGACCGGCAATCATGAAAGCGTAGTCCGCAAGATAGGCGTCGTGCCGGGCCTGGCCATCCTTGTAACTGCGCAGCAGGCGCCCGTCCTTCCGCATGTGCGTGAGTATGAAGTCCGCGGCTCGCTCAGCGCGCCGCGCGTAAATCTCCTCTCCGAGCATCAGGGAAGCCCGGGCATTGGCCGAGATCATCAATCCATTCCAGGCAGCGAGAATCTTGTCGTCTCGGAGCGGCGGTGGGCGCCTGGAACGGGCTGCGTAGAGCAGGTCCTTGGATTCTTCGATGGTTGAGCGAACTCTGTCCGGCGGAAGCTTCAAATCCTTGGCAACGTCTTCCAGCCTCTTGGCATTGTTTAGGATGTTCCGCCCGTCGAAGTTGCCGCCCGAGCTAACGCCATAATATGCGTTAACAATCCGGCCCCGGTCCTTTCCCAGCACCGCCTCTATCTCTGTGGGCGTCCAGGTATAGAAGAGCCCCTCTTTGTCGAGTCCATGCGCGTCCGGGCTGTCGGCGTCGCTGGCCGAGTAAAACGCGCCCTCTGCCGAAGTCATGTCGCGCTCCACGTATCGCAGTATTTCGCGGACCACACGCGCGAAGTCTTCGCGAGCAGTCACTTGGAACGCTTCGAGGTAGTCCATCGTTAGCAGCGCGTTGTCGTAGAGCATCTTCTCAAAGTGCGGGACGCGCCACCGAGCATCGGTCGAATAGCGATGGAATCCGCCGCCAACGTGGTCATACATCCCGCCGGCCGCCATCTTCTCGAGGGTCAGGGTGGCCATCTTCAGAGATTGCTCATTACCTGTACGGCGGTAGTGGCGAAGGAGAAAACGAATCGCCAAGCTGCTCGGAAATTTGGGCGCTCCACTTATACCCCCGTACATCGAATCGAACCGCTGGCCATACGCCTGAGCAGCATCTTGAAGGACCCGGACTGTGGGCAACCCCTGTCCGCCTCGGTCGACTCCAAGGTTGGCCTGAATCGATTGCGCGAGCTGAGCCGAAGCCTGGCCCACGCGATCTTGCTGGGTGTCGTAGATCTCTTTGAACTTGCGCAGAAGCGTGATGAAGCCCACTCGCGCTCCACGGTCTCCGTCGTGAGCGGGAAAGTAGGTGCCCCCATAGAAAGGCTTTCGTTCTGGCGTCAGCCATACCGTCATTGGCCAACCACCGCCGCCGGTCAGTGTCTGAACTGCGGTCATGTAAATCGCATCGACGTCAGGCCGTTCCTCTCGGTCCACCTTGATGGTGACGTAATTCTCGTTCAGGTAGCGCGCGATCTCCTCGTTGTCGAAGGACTCCTCTTCCATCACGTGACACCAGTGGCAGGTGGAGTAGCCGACCGAAAGCAAGACTGGGCGATGCAGCTTTTTGGCCGTCTCGAACGCCTCGTCGCCCCACGGATACCAGTTGAGGGGATTGTGAGCGTGCTGGCGCAAGTAGGGGCTCGACTCAAGGAAGAGCCGGTTGGTGTATTTCGGCGAGCCGTCCCGCTCAAGATGCACCGTGCGAGGCTTGTAATTCGGATCTCGGGCTGCCCAGGAAGCCTTGATTTTCTTCACCAGCGGTTCGGGGAAAGCCTCCGCTCCGGGAAGTGGCGTTGAGAAATCCGGTGCACCACTAGACGCGGCGGGGGTGCCACCGCGGTTGGCGGAAGAAGAGGCCGAGCTAGGCTTGCATCCGGCCGCGACCGCGACCACCACGCAGAGGCAGAGTGAACAGACGTGGCGTTTAGGCACGGTCTTCTCCAACGTCTGGGGGCGGCGTCAATGGGCTCTCTACTCCTTTGTGCTCTGCGAGTTCAGTTCGAAGAGTCGGCGCTGAATCTCATTGATACGCGCAATGACCGGTCTGGAGGTGAACGTCGGACTAGGAAAGTTGGCGTCCCAGCGCGCGCCCGGCGGGAAGATGGCTGCCACGTCCCAGACGACTGCCTTCTTTCCCGAGGCAGAGGCGGGTTGCCTGCGAAGAGAGTCGGTCTTCGCCGACAGAAGGAGTTCTTTGTCCCAGTACTGAGAGGCCCTCGAGTCAGAAATGAGAGAGAGAACTTTCGACGTCGGCGGAGCGAAATCTCTCCATAGAACCGGCTCCCAGACGACGAATACGCGCACGGGCCGGCCGATGACTCTCTTCAGCACGTCTCCGAGTGCGGAGGCCCCCCGCACACAGACAGGTCAAGTGGGGGAGAGCATCGCCAGGACGCGAGTCTGATCGGCTGCGGCATTGAAGGCAGCGCGAAGCTCTTCGAGGTTTTGGTTGTTGAGGTAAACGAGTGGCGGTTGACCCGGCGGTGTCTGGCGCGGGCCGAACTTGTAGGACGCGGCGACAACCACCAGCGCCGCCAGGGCGACTCCAATTCCGACCACGACCGCTATTCGACCCAGTCCAGGCATTCTACTTGGCGCCATCAGGCCATACGCGCGATGTTTCCGCCAGTTACCTCCGGGTAACCTCCCTCACAGACCACCGGAGACTACGAGCAGCTCTCGATCCCGCTTCAGCTGCCGTAGTTTGTCAAAATGTCCTCTTGGCGCTCATCCTCCGGGTTGAGCTGCGCCAATATCCGCTCGTATAGGTGATGATCACCCTTCGTCCCTGATTGGTCTGGAATTTGCTGTTTCCGCAGACCGACAGGCCGTCGGTGTTCTTCGCCGAACGGCACGTCAGGTAACAGTGACAACGGAGAGCCGATGGCCATTTACAAGAGATTGGAAGATTACTGCGTCAGCCCGGGTCCAACCGCTTTCAAAAAGATGCACGCAATGATTAGTGACGATTTCAAAAGGAGAGTCATCGATCGAGAGAACTATGATGAGCTGTTAGAAGACCTGCGGATCGAAATCGAGGAGGCCCGGATCGAGCGCACCCTCGCTTCGGGATAATCGACCAAATGGATTGAATCGCGCCGTCACGCGCCACCGACGCTTGGCGGCGCGCAGTGCCGTCTTCAAATCAATCTGGGGGTTTATCGCGTGGACGTACGAGGTGCTCCCCAGGATTGCCTCCGCCCCCGTTCTCCGGCCGATTCTCTTCATAACGGATGGCTGCTGCCATCGCTGCCAGCGGTCCGAGCTTGTGAGTAAAGTCTACCGGAGGTTCGCCGGCCCCGCGCTCGCCCCAGAATTCCTCGAGGAGCTTCTGACGCTCCTGCCGTTTTCGCTCGGAGATTTCCTCGAAGTCGGCTCGGCTTCGAATGATGTGCGGCGTCAAAAAGAGCAACAGGTTTGTCTTGACGTTCTTTTTCGTCGTTGAGCGAAAGAGATGACCCAACAGGGGTATGTCTCCCAGCACGGGAATTTTCGAAACCGATTCGAGCGCGTGGTCTTCCATGATGCCGCCGAGCACAATCGTGCGATGGTTTTGTCCGACAACGGTTGTTTTCGTTCCCCGGGTCGAAGTGGTGGGCCCGAGGATTTTGTCGGTCGAGGTGATCTCTTCCGTTTGCTCGTCAATATCGAGGCGCACCTCGTCTCCTTCGCCAACATGCGGCGTGACGATCAACTTCAGCTCCACGTTCTCCCGCGTGATGGGTGCGTAGAGCTGAGAGATGCTGTTCACTGTCGTACTGACCCCAGCGTTCTGCGCCTGCTGCAGCGCCGAGGGGGTATACCCCGTCTGGAATGGAACTTTTTGGCCGACGTGGATCTGCGCCTCCTTGTTGTCCATGGCGAGCAGGTGGGGCGTGGAAATGACGTTGACGTCGGAGGTTTGCTGGAGTGCATGGAGAATGACGCCGAACTGCGGAACGTTGACCCCCAGCTGGCTGGACAAGTCCGTCAAGATCGGACCCTCCACACCAGCGAGCGCGCCGTTGGTGGTGAGCAGGTTGGCGAGGGAAAGTGAGTTTGGTTGTCCTGGGTAGTTGGTGCCGAGAAAGACAGGCGCCGGGCCGGTCACCACGCCGTGGAAGCTAACGCCGAAGTCACTGTCGCGCTCGACGTCGATTTCGAGGATCGCCGCTTCAATGAAAACCTGCTTTCGCGGCGTGTCGAGCTGCTCAATCAGGCGAACCAGGCTGCGGTAGTCGGCAGGGTTGGCAATCACCACTAGCCCATTGGTGGCTTCTGAGGCGGAAATTTTGACTTCTCCGGTAATCAGCACCGTTGCTTGGGCTGCCGAGGGTGGGGTCGCCCCAGGCGCAGCGCTCTTGGGCGGCTGGGGCATCCCGGGTGCACCGAGGTTGGCTGGGGGGGCCGGCCCGGGCGCACCGCCATAGGACGGGGCTGGCTGTTTACCGCGTGCGCCCTGGAGCAACGGCTCGAGAGTAGCAACAATTTCCTTCGCCTCCGCGTTCTTCAGCGGATAAAAATTGACCTGTCCGTCTCCGGGGAGCGGCACGTCCAAGTCAGCAAGCAGCTGCAGGATGCGGTCAACGGTCGCGGGATTGCTCAAGACGATCAGCTTGTTCGTTCGCTCGTCTGCCAGCACGAGTTGGCCACTGAACGGAGGCTTCGCCCCCGAGTTTCGTGGCTTGTCGAGGATGCGCTGGACCTTGTCGGCGACATCCTGAGCGGAAGCGAACTTCACTTGAATCACCTTCAGTTGGTCGGCGGGGGCCACGTCCAGCTGCGCGACGATCTTTTCGATTCGCTGAAGGTTGGAGCCGACCTCGGTGACGATGAGGGTGTCTGGCGGAAACGGCACTATCTCCGCACCCGGCGAAATCAGCTGCGCAAGCACGGCGCGAATCGCTTCCAGCTCCGCATTCCGCAGTTGAAACAGACGCGTCACCATTTCCTCATTGGTATGGACCTCGTGCGAATCGACCACCGTTTCGACCGCGGACTTGTTCGCCTTCGACTTCTCGAGGATCCGGAAGAACGAGCCGCTGCGCACAATAGTCAGCCCATTGGCGTCCAGCGCTGCCAAAAAGGCAGAGTAGAACTCTTCTCCGCTGACGTTCCCGTGGCCCTGGTCGGGTCCGATGATCGAGATCTTCCCCTTGATGTTGTCGGGGACAATGAAGGTGCGGCAAGTGACATCCGCCGCTGTTTGAACCAGTTTGTCCACGTCCACCCGGTCGAAGAGCACGTTGAAACGCTTGCCTTTGCGGAGCGTCTCACAGGCAGGGACAGGTTGGATCGCGCGCTCTCCCGTTTCCCTGAGTACTTCAGCGAAAGTTGGCTTCGACAGCAGAACGCATGGCAAGGCGAGGATTGCTCTTGTCCTGGCCTCAGCTGGCGACATCGAGCGCGCGAGCAAGCAACCGCGGTGCCACAGGTTCAGCAATGCATCCGCAGCTCACGGCTTCAGCCGATGTTCATCTCGTCAGTGGCGTGCCTATCCAAACGTGACAATCTGTCTCGAAGGCTGCTGCAAGGCGCAGCGCGATCGCCCTTGGGAACGTCTTTGACGCCCTCGCGAGTGCGTCATGGCGCTTGCTCGCGGCGCGAGGTGTCGCCTTGGACGCTTGGCATTTAGAACGGTTTCGATTTATGTGGATTTGTTTCAAAAGGCTGTGGATTTGTTTCAAGGGGCTGCGGCAAGCCTATGGTGTCGCCCGGTAGATGATCTTGCCGTCGCGCAGCGTGTACCGCACGGCGGTCAGCGCGCGAAGATCCTTGGCGGGGTCGCCCTGAAGCAACACCAGATCGGCCTTGAACCCTTTGGCCACCCGGCCCAGCTCCGAGGCCTCGCCGAATTTCTCCGCAGGCGCGGTGGTGAGTGAAGCGAGGATCTGCGAAAAACTCATTCCGGCCTCTGACATGAGGGCGTACTCTTCGCTCGGATCGGGATCGACGGCACCGAGGTCCGTACCGAAGAGCACCGCCCCCCCTTCAGCGAGCCACGCGCGTAACTGGCCAAGCTCAACGTTGACGATGTTGTCTTGAGCCAAGGCGCGGTCGTGGCGGCCATAGTACTTCCAGATCCACAAGGTTGGTGTGAGCGCGACGCGGCGTTTTTTCATCGCCGAGAGCAGAGCGCCATCCCACGGGCCGGAAGAGGGCGTGGTGTGGGCGACGATGTCCGCTCCGGCGTCGACGGCAGCGAGCACGTCCGTAGCGTTGTTGGGATGAACGAAGACGAGCTTCGTTGAGCGATGTGCCTCGTTGACAACCGCTTGCACCGTACTTTTGCTCAATGCTGGTCCGCGGGCACCAGACGCAAATAGCTTGATTGCATCAACGCCTTGCTGAACGAGTTTTTGAACTGCTGCCGCCGCTTGGGTGAGGTCGGCAATCTCGTTCATCGGCGTTTTCATCACGCCCATCATCGCGCCGACAATGTCCGGAGGAATGCTGCCCGGAGGAACGATCCCCTCGCCGGTGGATCGGATACGGGGGCCCGAAACGCCTCCGGATTCAATCCGCCCGCGCAGTCGGCACGTATTGTCCCAGGGGGAGGAGAGGTCGAAGGCGCTGGTGAATCCGTACCGTGTCAGGAAATCCTGCAGCTGCCGGTTAAGTTCGGGGGCGGGGATTTCAGCGGCGTTCGCCCATTTGCGTTCAAAGAAGTGCACGTGGCTGTTCCAAAAGCCGGCGACGGCGGTCAGGCCAGAGCCGTCGAGAGTTTGGGCACCTGGCGGGATGGCGGCACGCGGGCCGACCTCTGCGATTTTGCCCTCGTGGATGAGGACTAGGCCATCATGGATTGGACCCGTGGTTGGGTCCTGGTAGATGGTGGACCCCAGCAGAGCCAAATAGCCGTCCTCGCTAGGCTGGCCAACAGTGAGCGGCCGCACGGGACGAAGTTCTCGACGATCGAAAGCAGGTTGTCTAGAGGAGGAATCAGATGGATCCCAGAGCAGCGCGACGACTCCAGCGCGTGGAGGAGCATGTTCGCTTCGAGAACGCTCACGACCTCGACGGTCTGATGTCCTCCTTCGGGTCGAGCGGCTTCTATGACGACGAACCCTGGGCCGAGCACCACGACGGGCTCGAAGCGGTGCGCGGCTATTATCAGGATCTTCTGCGCGCGGCGCCCGATTTCCACATCGAGGTAAGGCGCCGTTACGTCAGCGAGGACAACGTGGTGCTCGAGGTCCAACTGAGCGGCACGCATTTGGGTGGATGGCGAGGGCTTCCCGCCACCGGCCGCCGATTCAGCTTTGCCCTTTGCGCCGTCTTCACGTTCGACGACGTCGACCGGCTCGCGGGCGAGCGCATCTACTACGATCGAGCAACCGTGTTGCAGCAAATCGGCGTGCTATCTGATCCAACCAGCCTCAAGGGGCGTATCGGCACATTCCTTCTCCATCCAATCACCGTGGCGCGAGCTTTTTTGCGCATCGGCGCGTGAACAGCCCTCTTGACGCCCCCGCCGCTCCGTCGGATGGTGCGCAGCCTTGGAGCTCATCAGGCTCGAGAAGGCCGAAATCGGCTACAAAAAGCCGCTGCTTCCACCCTTCGACCTCTCGGTGCGAAGCGGTGAACGGCTCGCCGTTCTCGGCCCAAACGGCGGCGGGAAAGGCACGCTGCTCAAGAGCTTGATCGGCCTGCTGCCTCTCCTTTCCGGCAAACGCGTTTTCCCGAACGGACGCCCGCCACGTGCGGGCTACGTGCCGCAGGCGCCTCGCATCGACCCCATTTATCCGCTCACCGCCCTGCAAGTAGTCCTCCAGGGGCGCTACGGACGAATCGGCCTTGGGCGATTCCCCAAAGCATCCGACTGGCGCGCCGCCATGGCGCAGTTGGAGAAGGTGGGAATGACGGAGATGGCCAGCGCGCTGTTCCGCTCGCTCTCGGGAGGGCAGCGCCAGAGAATCCTTCTCGCCCGTGCCTTCTGCGGCGAGCCGGAGCTCCTGGTGCTGGACGAGTTCACCTCCGACATGGACCCCGTCGCGTCCGCTGGGCTGTTGGCGGAGGTGGCTCAGCTGGCGGACCGGGAGAGGGTGTCGGTGATCTTCGTCACCCACGAGATCCAAGCGGCGGCTCTCTACTCCACAGCGGTGGTGATGGTCGACGCACGGCGCAGTCAGTTCGCCGCAGGCCGCACTGAGGAGCTTTTGACCGCCGAGGCGCTATCGCGACTTTACGGACAAAACATTTCGCTCGAACGCCGCGGGGAGCGCACCGTCGTCTTTGTCGAGTCGGGGCGACCGAGGTGAGCCCTACCATCAGTCTTGCCGACTTTTGGGCGCTGTTCGGCAACGCGATCATCGCCGCGATGCTCGGCGCCGCGCTGTGCGGCTACCTCGGATTTTTCGTCGTCCTCCGGCGGCTCGCGTTCGTGTCCGCCGCGCTCGGGCAAATTGCCGGGTTGGGCGTCGCCTTTGGCTTTCTTCTCGGCAGTTACTTCGGCGTCGATCCGCACGCGCCGACGCCGGTCTATCTAGATCCGGTAGTGCTCGCGCTCGTCCTTTCAGGTCTCGTTTCTGCCGGCCTGGGGTACGTCTCGCGCGTGGAGCGTACGTCGCCGGAGAGCCTCGTTGCGCTCGCCTACCTCTCCTCCACCGCGATCACCATTCTCCTCTTGGCGAGTCCGCGCATCGTTCAAGAAGCTCACGAAGTGGGGGATCTCTTGTTTGGAAACGCGGTGGCGGTCCGGCGCGAGCACTTCATCGAGCTCGTCGTCGTCGCCGCAGCCGTGCTCTGCTCTCACGTCTTTTTGTTCAAGGACTTGTTGTTTGTTTCGTTCGATCGAGACATGGCTCAGACGGTCGGTCTTCCCTCGGTGAAGATCGAGCTCTTCCTTCATGTTTCGATCGGAATTTCGGTTGCGGTGTCGACGCGGGCGATCGGAGCCCTTCCGGTGTTTGGATTTCTGGTGTTGCCCGCCGGAGCCGCGCTGCTGGCCTCCGATTCGGTGCGCGGCGTGCTCGCACTCTCGATTTCCGGGGCGATGCTCGCGGCGGCGGGTGGCTTTTATCTGTCGTTCGTCGAGTCCCGTCCGACGGGGCCGCTGATGGTGGCCTGCGCCGCTGCCTACTGGCCGCTCGCCGCGCTCTATCGCTTAGCGCGCCGCCCGCGGTAAGCAACCTCCGCCTGGCTCCTGCCCCGATCGATCGCGCAAGCCTAGCGGTGTGCGCCGTTGAGGTTTCGAAGGATGGCGTCGACCAAATCGAAATACGTTCTTATCTCCGTCCTGGCGCCGACGTCGGAAGCCATCGGTATCAGCTTGGCTCCGGTCTGCGACGCCACCTCCTCGGCGATTCCCCGGTTGTAGTAATCCTCCATCAGCAGCGCCGAAACCTTCTCCGCCTTCATCAGCGAGATGAGGCGCAGCGGGTGATCCGGGGACGGTGGAATGCCCGGCTTGATCTCCACGTAACCATCCTCCTGGAGCTTCAGCCATCTCGACACATACGACCAACTCTTGTGATAGGTGACGATTTTCAAGCCGGCGAGCGGTTTGGCCTCTCCGTCCCACTGAGATGCTTTGCGTTTGATGTCGGCCAGGAATTTGTCGAACTGACCGTCGAAGTAAGCCTTGTCCCCCGGCCGAAGTTGTTTCAAACGCTCGGAGATGCCCTTCGCGATCCGGACCGCGTTGACCGGAGGTATCCAAAAATGCGGATTGCCCCTCGGATGGATATCTCCCATCGCGCGCGTCACCTGCGTGGTCGGAATGTCCAGCACCTCGATGAACGTCGATGCATCAATGTCGCCGAGCTGTCCGGGTTGAATGTTGCCATTCCGGGACTCGGTCACCAGGATGGGTAACCAGCCGATTTCCAGGTCTAGCCCGACGCGCACCACAACGTCCGCTCGATGCAGCGCGACCGCAAGGCTCGGCTTCGCTTCGACGTAGTGGGGATCCTGGTAACCATGGGACAGCGACTGCACCGTCACCTTCTCTCCACCGACTCGCTGCGACAAGTCAGCCAGCGTCTCGATGGTGGTGACGACGTTGAGGCGATCGTCCGCGGAGGCCCACCGCGGAATGAGAACCAATGAAAATACCAGCAAGACGAAAATCCGTCTCATGTCCGTCCTCAAAACTTGTGCGCCCCATGGGCGCCAATGGCAACCTCGAATTGAATGTACGCCGCGAAATTGTTGACGTGAGGAAGCGCGAGCTGCTGGATGATGGCGGCCTGCGAGTCGACGGCGTCGTATTGCACGGAGCCGCGCAGCTTCGAGAACTCGCTGGGGTAAAAGGTCAAATCAAGGGTGGTGCGGGAGGTGAGCGGCTGCAGGTCGGACGAGGGCACGCCGAGCAGGTCCTGCCGCAACCCGACGAACCAGCGACGGGCGATTTGCATGACCAGCTGCGTGTAGAGCCCACCGTCGGTGAGCCCGTCCTCGGTTGCCGTCGAACCGATCCTCCGCAGGAAGTACTCCGTCGTCCAGGCGAGGCTGAAATAAGTCACCGCCTGATTTGGCGGCTTGTACTTCACATAGAGGTCGACTCCGTAGAGTATGGTCCGCGCCCCCTGATGGATGGTGGCGTCGCCCTGGACCAGCCCCGGTGAGACGCCGGTGGCCACATTGAGGCCGCCGAAAATGGAAACGCTCTCCGAGGGCGGAAGGAAGAGCTTCAGCTCTCCGGCGTAGGTGAGGTCTGTCCGCTGTCCGCCCCCGAAGCTCGGTAAATGCGGATAGGATCCGGGAGGGGGGACGTCGGGAGCCGTGATGCTGAAGACCTCCCCCATCAGCTGCAAGAAGAACGGGAAGGGGAGCAGCCAGGAAAGCTGCGCGCCCGGAGGACGCAGGCCATCGGTGCCCAAATAAGCGGCGTTGATCAACGGCCGTTCGACGAAGTCCTGAACGTGAAGATGCATGCCGTTCTGTCGACCGAACGCCGAACGAAATACTCCCGCCTTGACCTGGAGGGCGGGCAAGCTGGTGGTGGTGAGGAATGCCTCCTCGACTTCCAATCCGTTGAGGTTGGGGATGGTAAGAAATACATCCGCGCGAAAATACGGGTCGACGATCGATTGGAACGCAAGCTCCAGCTCTTGCAAGGTGATTCCCGCCGAGTGCTCGGTCAGGCTGCCTTTGAGATCGGGATCATCGCCCGCCAGAAGCAGAGGCGCGCGCTGGCTGAATCCGGCCGCTCCGGTTGCAATCACGGCGATGTCGGGATTGAGGCTCTGAAAAGAGCCGCGGGAGGCAATTTGCGGCGAGGCCGCAGCGGGAACGCCTGCGGAAGGCACCGGCTTTCCCGCGGCCGCATCCAGCTGCTCGGAAAGCGAAGGCTCGGTGCTGGGCGTGCCGCCATCCGCAGCTGCGCTGGCGGGAGCGGCCTGGCCGCGGGCTGCGGCCTCGAGCTGCTCCGAGAGCGGTGACTCGGCACTCGGCACTCCCGCATCTGGCGCCGCCGCCCGGACTGCTCTTCCAGCGTCGATCGCCGAGTTTCGCTGAGCCGATGCCGCGAAAGGCCACCCGGCGAGCGTCGCCGCGGCGAAGATCTTGATGAGCGAGCGTATACGAGCTCCCATCGATTAGCGTCGTAGCACGACGGCTTCGCTTAGCGACTATTCGAAACTCGTTGGCGCCGCTGCGCCGCGCACCGCCTGCCGCAAGGCGGCCCGGGCGAGCAATCGGGTCGAATCAAGCGTCGGCAGTGCTGAGTTCGAGTCGCTCATGATCAAGGGGATCTCCGTGCAACCAAGGATGACGGCGTCGCAGCCCCCATCTTTCATGCGGGCGATGACCTGCTGAAAGTAAACGACCGCCTCCGGTTTAAATACGCCATACACGAGCTCATCCATGATGATGCGATTGATTTCTTCACGCTCGGCGCTGCTCGGGCGTACATACCCGAGTCCGCGCGCGCGCAGCTTCTCCGGATAAATCTCGCTCTCTACGAGCCAACGCGTTCCTGTCAGGCCGAGACGCCCAAAGCCGCGTGTCGCGGCCTCCCCAGCGACGACATCAGCGATGTGCAGCCAGCGCAGCGGCGATCGGGGTTCAACATAAGGAAGCGCCTGGTGGATGGTGTTGTCGGGGCAAATCAGGAAGTTGGCGCCACCTTGGGCGA
>Ga0126379_10002376_pt1 | contig 11953 bp, 12 predicted proteins | sample PanSoiMetPlot_24_FD_92640 | JGI IMG/M metagenome (GOLD analysis project Ga0126379, IMG submission 92640) | Tropical forest soil microbial communities from Panama - MetaG Plot_24 | ecosystem: Environmental > Terrestrial > Soil > Tropical forest > Bulk soil | place: Panama | collected 2016-02-17
CCCATGACGAACAGACCGGATAGCAAACAGACCGCGAGTGCGCCGAGACCCACATAGCCGAGCAGCAATACGTCGGAAAGCACCTGATCGCGATAGTCCTTCCAATGCGCTGCGGAATACCACAGCAGTGGCGCAAACGTAACGACACCCACGATCGTGTGCAGAATCACACTCCATTCGATGGCGGGATGAAACGGTCCGAAAGTGATGGCCAGCCCGGACAGGAGTTCGAATAGAAGAATCGCCGCTGCCGTCTTGGATAAGACACTGGACCAACCAGTTCGACGGGGTTTCTCGGCAGCACCTTGCGATTGCATCCTCGCCTCCGCTCGATGGGGCAAAACTCATGATTGCCGGGCCGCGGCCACAATAGTTCTTTTGCTTTAGCCGCGTTCTTCGACTCTCGGAAATCTTCGAAGGGTACGAAGCAAACGAAGTCCGAGCAATGACAAAAGTCACAGCTTCGAATCTTCGTCTTGCATAGGGCCGCGGCCAAGGACCATTTCGGTGCGCGTCTTCTACGGATGGAGCCGTGACAAAAGTCATCGTCTCAACAATGTCTGGAATTTATCGTTTTTTCCGGAGCGATTATGAGCGAACTCATCGACAATCGGGCACGACGCATCGCAACCCTGAAGGAAATCATTCAGCACGTTCATAAGGGCGAGGCTCCTGACACCGTCAAGGGCCAGTTGCGCGAGATGGTGCGGCAAACGAATCCCTCGGAGATTATGGCCATGGAGCAGGAACTGATTTCCGGTGGTATGCCGGTCGAGGAGGTCCGGTCGATGTGCGACCTTCATTCGCAAGTGACGCGGGAAGTTTTGATACAACTTCCCGCCAGCCCGATTGCCCCGGGTCATCCTGTCGACACCTTTCGCAGAGAGAATGCTGCCATCCGCCAGGTGATCGCAAAGTTTCGCAAAACCATCGACGAGTTTTGCGCACTGGAAGACGCTCACGTATGTAAGGAGCAACTATTGCAATTGCGGCAAAGTGCGAACGAGTTGATGGACATTGACAAGCACTATCAGCGAAAGGAGCATACCCTGTTTTCTTTCCTGGAGAAGCATGGGATTACCGGCCCATCCAAGGTGATGTGGGCAAAGGACGATGACATACGCGCAGCTCTAAAACGGCTGAATCAGGGGGTCCACGAGTGCCCCGCCACAGTGGCGGACTGCAAGAAGCTCGCCGCTACATCGGCATTTCCTGCGCTCGGTGCGGTCGAGGAAATGATTTTCAAGGAAGAAAACATCTTGCTTCCGATGTCCCTTCAGACTCTGACCGAAAATGAGTGGGCGGAGATTTGGGCGGCCTCGCCTAGGTATGGCTGGTGTTTGGTAGGACCGCAGGAGGGCTACACCCCGCCCAAGAGTGTCGGCGCAGGCACGCCGGCGGTGCCTAGCGAAGGAACGATCACAATGCCAACTGGACATGTGACCGTGGAGCAGCTTACGGCAGCGCTTTCCACTCTCCCCCTTGATCTAACGTTCGTTGACGCCGATGACCGCGTCGCATTCTTCACCGAGGGGCCCGATCGAATTTTCGCTCGTTCGAAGGCAATCATCGGACGCAAGGTCCAACACTGTCATCCCCCGAGCAGCGTCGACATCGTGGATCGAATTCTTGACGACTTCCGCTCCGGGCGGGAAAACGTCGCGGAATTCTGGATCGAGTTTTGCGGCAAGTTTGCACACATTCGTTACTTCGCGGTTCGCGAGAAAGACGGCAAGTACCTCGGGACCCTAGAACTCACGCAGGACATCGCTCCGCTACGAGCGTTGACTGGGGAACGAAGACTCTTGCAATACAACTAGGAATGACTGCATCGAAACCAAAGTTGGCATTGAATCCGAAGCATCCAGAGAGAATTTGCTGGGGATGTGACAAATATTGCTCCGCCGACGATCTTCGCTGCGGGAATGGAACAATACGCACACAACATCCAGTCGAACTGTTTGGTCAAGATTGGCTTGAGTGGGAGCTGAACGTCAACAGCGAATCAACTGGTGACCTTGCAAATTCGGGTGATCACAACAAGTCATCTGGTCGATGAATGCGAAGGATTTTGTCCCAACGCGTCACAGAATTGCTAGGATTAGGAATGTCTGGCGAAAACGTGGGGTAAATCTGTGGGGTCAGCTCAGAACTCACAAACGCGACACTTGCTGCTTGGCACCGTCTCGTTCACGGTTTGCTTTGCGGCGTGGGGTCTGATCAGCGCCTTCGCTCCCAGTTTCCGGCAGAAGTTTCACCTTTCAGCTACGCAGACTGCATTCCTGGTTGCGGTTCCAGTACTTCTCGGTGCTCTCGCCCGACTACCCATCGGTATGCTCGCCGATCGTTTTGGAGGTCGGGCGGTCTTTAGCGTCCTAATGTTCTTCGTTGCCGTTCCCGTAGCTCTGGTCCCTTCCGCGAACACCTATCAGAACCTGCTCGTCGTCGCATTCTTGCTGGGAATGGCGGGATCTTCTTTCGCCGTCGGAGTTGGCTATGTTTCGCGCTGGTATTCCATGGAGAGCCAAGGCAGCGCGCTCGGTGTATACGGGCTGGGAAACATTGGACAGTCCGCTGCTGTGTTCCTCGGGCCCGTTGCCGCCGCTGCCCTCGGGTTTCGTTCGGTCTATATGGGAATGTCAATCGTGCTCGTCATTTGGGCTGCTGTATTCGCCGCCTTTGCACGAAATGCCTCAGAAACGACTCGCCCAAAAGGTCTCTCGGAAATGCTCGGGGTGCTCGCTCACGAGCCGCTCGCATGGGCCCTGGCAGCTTTTTACTTTCTCACCTTTGGCGGGTTCGTTGCCTTCTCGATTTATCTGCCGACATTGTTACGCGATCAGTTTGGTCTCGAACCAGCTGACGCTGGGTTTCGAACCGCGGGTTTCGTCGTTCTTGCAACTCTGTGCCGCCCGGTTGGGGGATGGCTGTCTGATCGAATCGGAGGATCACGCGTTCTTTCGTGGATTCTGCCTGCCGTGGCTGCATTCGGACTGCTGCTGGGTGTGCAATCGATGATTCCGTTCACGGTTGGTGCTCTGGCATGCGCAGCACTGCTGGGAATCGGAAACGGCGCGGTATTCCAACTGGTACCGCGCTACTTCCCGAACCAACGCGCAACGGTCACGGGATTGGTCGGAGCCATGGGGGGCATGGGAGGTTTTTTCCCTCCTCTTCTGCTAGGTGTCTTTCGGGATAGGCTCGGAGTTATTTGGCCCGGTTTCTTGCTCCTGTCCGTGGTCGCATGCCTCCTTTGGTGGCTCAACGCTCGCGTGTTCTTGCCCCGAGAGGACGAACTGGAAGCGAAACTTCCTGCCGATGTCATCCGCACTGCCGACAAAGTGAGGGCAGGAGCCTGGGCGACCTTGTGGACCAGCGTTCTTGTCGCCGCGATTGTACTGGGCTCGCGCAACCTTCAGAACTTTGACGCCGCACTCGTTATCTATACCTTCGCTATCATCTTCGCGACATGGGGCGTCGTCTACCACTATTCGGTCTGGATTCGAAAGCCGCCGACGCGCGTTTACTGGCAACGTGGCTGGCAGCTTTTCAAGGAGCGGGGGGTACTTCGGAGTCTTGGCGGAATCGTGGGATTGGTCGGAACCCACCTCCTCTCGCAGACCTTCATCGCGAAGCGGTCCTTCCTTCGGTGGGCGATGCATCAGTTGATCTTCTGGGGTTGCATTCTGGCGGCTGCGATTACGTTCCCCCTCGTTTTCGGTTGGATTCACTTCACCAGCGCGCCGAACGACCAAACTGTTTACGTGACCTACCTCTTCGGCTATCCCGCGGGTCACTTCCACCTGCATACCGTCACCGCGTTGTTGCTCTTCCACGGCCTCGACATTGCCGCCTTCCTCGTGCTCGGGGGAATCGGACTATCGCTGTGGAGGCGGATGCGCGATGAAGGCGCGCGTGCGGTTCAGACATTGGCGATGGATTTCTGGCCGCTGATTCTTCTCTTTGCCATCTCCATTACCGGCTTGGCTTTGACTGTCTCTCAGGAGTGGCTTGGTGGAAGCTTTTACGATTTCATCGCGATTCTGCACGCGATCACCGTAATCGCTGCTTTGCTCTATATCCCTTTTGGCAAGTTCTTTCATATCTTCCAGCGGCCGGCACAATTGGGTGTGAAGCTCTATCAGAAGGCAGGCGCGGAAGACAGTGGCGCGATCTGCTCGCGTTGTGGAGAACGCTACGCTTCTCGGATGCACGTCGAAGACCTAAAGAAAGTTCTGCCACAGGTTGGCTTCAACTATTCCATGCCTGGGCCCGTCGCGAGCTGGCAGGATCTTTGTCCAGCCTGCAAGCGCAAGTCGCTCTCGATGGCGCAACTGAGACTCAAAGAAGAAGCGAATGGCTAAGGCTCCCATCTCGGAAGAGGCGCTCAAAGAGCAATTCGGGCCTCATCTCAACTATGTTCCACCCGGCGGCTGGAAGAATGAATCCATCCACCCTGCGGAAAAGCTGGTTAAGACGCATTGTTGTTTCTGCGGACAGCAATGCGGCATCCAGCTCAAAGTTCGAGAGAATCGCATCATCGGTTTCGAACCCTGGGAAGACTTCCCCTTTAATCACGGCATGCTTTGCCCGAAAGGGGTCAAGCGCTATATGCAAAGCAACCATCCGGACCGGTTGCTTGTGCCAATGATGCGCCGATCCGATGGGTTCCAGACAGCGAGTTGGGACGAGTCTCTCGACTTCATAGTCCGCCGCCTTCGTGAAATTCAGGACAAGTACGGTAATGACGCGGTGGCGGTCTATGGCGGCGCATCTCTGTCGACGGAGAAGTCTTATTTGATGGGCAAGTTTGCGCGCGTCGCTCTTGGAACGCGCCACATCGACTATAACGGGCGTCTGTGCATGGTCTCTGCCGGCACGGCTTACAAGCTGGCTTTCGGAATCGACCGCAGCACAATTCCATGGAGTGAGATCCCGAAAGCCGAGGTTTTGTTTGTTATCGGCGCAAACGTCGGAGAATGTGCACCCATCACCACAGACTATATCTGGCGCTGCCGCGACAATGGCGGACGGCTGATTGTCGCTGACCCTCGCATGACGCCGATCACACGCAACGCTGATTTGTATCTTCCGCTTCGTCCCGGCACGGATCTCGCATTGTTGCTAGGGATGCTGCACGTGATCCTGCGAGATGGGCTTGAAGACCGCGAGTTTATCAATCGCTACACAACCGGCTTTGAAGATGTGGCAGCAGACGCGAAACAGTGGGACCCGCGGCGATCCGCCGATATTACCGGCGTTCCTCCCGAAGCGATCGAAAAGGCGGCACGCTGGATTGGCAAGTCCAAACGCGCGATTCTCATGCACGCCCGCGGCCTCGAACATCAATCAAAGGGCGTCGAGAACTGCTCGGCAGTTGTGAATATTGCGCTCGCCACCGGAAACATCGGGCGCGAGGGTTCCGGACCAACCATGATTACCGGCCAAGGCAATGGTCAAGGTGGAAGAGAGCACGGCCAGAAGTGCGATCAGTTACCGGGACAGCGTTCACTCACCGACTCTGCCGCGCGCGAGTACGTGGCTGGCGTTTGGGGTGTTCGGCCAGAAGAACTTCCTCAGCCCGGCTACACCGCACAGGAAATCATGAACGCAATTCACAGCGGAGAAATCAAAGGTTTGTTATCGATGTGCTTCAATCCACTGGTTTCGCTTCCCGACGCAAACTTCACTCGTGAGGCTTTGTCGAAGCTGGAGTTCTTCGGAGTGATTGATTTCTTCATGTCCGAAACCGCACACCACGCTGATGTGGTTCTCGCGGGCAGCTTGCAGGAAGAAGAAGACGGCCTCGGCTGCAGTGCCGAGGGGCGAGTGATCCACTGGCAGAAGAGTATTGATCCTCCAGGCCAAGCTCGGTGTGACTCTGACATCATCATCGACATCGCGCATCGTCTGGGGCGAGGCCACTACTTCCCATTCAAGAACCCGGCTGACATTCTCGAAGAACTTCGAGTGGCGTCTCGGGGCGGAGTGGCCGACTACTACGGCATCACTTACGAACGGATTGACAAGGAGAGAGGTATTTTCTGGCCTTGCCCCGATCTGGATCATCCGGGCACACCAATTCTGTTCGCCGACAAGAAGTTCTACACGCACGACGGCAAAGCTCACTTCAACAAGACGGAATGGCGGCCCAGCGGCGATCCTGTCGACGCGGAATATCCGCTGTATCTGACGACTGGACGGGTAGTCAGTCAATATTTATCCGGAACACAAACGCGGCGCATCGGCGCTTTGGTAGACCAATATCCGGAACCTCGAGCCGAAATCCACCCTCGGCTTGCACAACAGCACAATATTAAAGATGGGGACTGGGTGACGGTCACGACGCGCCGTGATGACCTCACCGTGCGCGCCATGGTGGTGAAAACGATTCGGCCCGACACGATCTTTATTCCCTATCACTGGGCCGGCACTCGAAGTGCGAATCGTCTGACCCATCGGACACTCGACCCGCGTAGCAAGATTCCCGAGTTCAAAGTTTCCGCTTGCAGAATCGAACTCGCCGAAAATCCAGACACATCCGATGACGATCGATCTGCGCATCGCACCGGCGCTTCATTGGGAGGGACCTAGTGTTCGGGTATGAGTTTTACATCGATCCCTCTCGCTGCATCGGATGCCGCTCGTGCCTGCAAGCATGTGAGGAATGCGAGACGCATCGCGGAAAATCGATGATCAATTTCGATTTCATCGAACGTCGCGAAAGCATAACTTCTGCCGCTTACGTTTGCTGGCATTGCGATGAGCCTACTTGTGCTCAGGTCTGTCCGGCGGACGCTATTAAGAAAGGCGACGACGGAATTGTTCATTCGTCCCTGAAGCCTCGCTGCATTGCATGCAGCAACTGTGTGATTGCTTGCCCGTTCGGTATTCCCAAGATGATGGAACCCGAGCAGCAAATGATGAAATGCGATATGTGCTATGACCGTACTTCTGTCGGCAAGCGGCCTATGTGCGCCACGGTGTGCCCGAGCCAGGCACTCGCGTACGTCAGGCCAGAAGAAATTGCTCGACGCCGAGAGAAGCCGACCAACATCTTCTATTTCGGCGAGCAAAAAATCACGACTAAGGTCTTCATGATGGCTCCCGCCGAACGGGATGCAATCGCTCTGGATGTGGTCGATTACATGTGGGAGGAAAAGCATGAACTGGCTGCGACGATCGGGTAGCGAACCGCTGTGGAAGGAAGAATTCTCGGTTCGAACTGCAGACGAACGCTACGTAACTCGTAGACAGTTAAGCAAGTTCCTGGTGCTGACAAGTTTCGGGATGTTTGTCGGCAATCTCTGGATTCTGGTTCGATCTCTGTTCTACAAGACGCCTACGTATCCGCAGCAAAAGGTAGCCAGGCTGGGAGAAATACCGGTGGGAGGAGTGAAACTGTTTACATTTCCGACCAAGGACGACCAGTGTATTCTGATACGCGTTTCGGAGAACGAGCACGTCAGCTACAGCCAGAAGTGTACGCATCTGTCCTGTGCGGTTTACTACTCACAGGAAAGCAACCGGCTCGAATGTCCCTGCCACAAAGGGTTCTTTTCCGTAACGGATGGTTCGGTACTCCAGGGTCCTCCCTCTCGACCCCTACCGAGAATCGTTCTGGAGAAGCGCGGGGACGAATTGGTTGCCGTAGATATCAGGGTGTCATAACCATGCCTGGAAATACTGAATTGCCGCCCAAAACCCGTGGCTTGACCTCTATTGCCGGCGCAATGTCGCTCATTGCCGTCTTGCTGATCGTCCAAATCTGGTTGCTGAGCGCCGCGCTCGAGTCATTCCTAGCCGGCAAACGTAATAGCGCACTCCCTGCCGCGACCTTCTCAGGCTTGATGTTTCTGATTTGCTTCGGCCTTTATCTTTTTGTCGATCGCGTCGACTCGGATGTTCGCAACTCTTCTACCGAACGATAGGGTGCATTGAATGGTGGTCGGGGAATGCCGGTTCAGATTGGAGCAAAGGCGCACTGATTTTTCAGACCCAACGGGAAACTGCAACAATAAGGTAGAGTCTCTAGATGGCAAAGCGCGTACCGGCCCGACGACGTCTTCGCAAAGCCAAGCCCGGCACCAAAGGCCTCGATCCCGCACAATGCAGGTTAGAGCAGTCAGAAGGATCTGCCGCGGAAGCCGCAGAAGCAGTCGAGAAGGCTGGAGGGTGTGTGGTGGGTCAGTACAAGGAACCCCTCGGCGGTCATCCGACGCTAGTCTCCATTCTGCCCATCGACAAGATCGATCCCACGCCGTTTCAACGCGATCTGTCCGACACGCACCACAAACGTCTAGCTGACGTCATTAATAAGACAGGATATTTTCTCGATCCGCTCATCGCAGTACTCGCACCCGGTAGCGGATTCTGGACCCCCAACGGCCGGCATCGCCTCGAGGCCATGCGTCGCCTTGGCGCTAAATCCATCACGGCACTCGTTATCCCCGAACGCGAGGTCGCATGGCAGATCTTGGCTCTAAATACGGAGAAAGCGCACAACCTCAAAGAGCGCTCACTAGAAGTCATACGAATCTACCGTGGCTTGGTCGATGAAGATGGTTCGCGGCCCGAATCAGGATTTGCCTTTTATCTCGACCAGGCTGCACTCGTCACTTTGGGAATCTGCTACGAACGAGTCCCACGTTTGGGCGGTGGCGCTTACCATCCCATCCTTCGCCGCCTTGAGGATTTTAACGACGAGTCATTGCGCTCTGCGCTTAAGCAGCACGAGAAGCGGGCCACGATGGTGCTTGAGCTCGAGGAAAAGGTCGCCGCCGTAGTCAAGAAATTGAAAGAGAGCGGACTGGTGAGTCCGTATTTGCGATCGTTTGTTGTAGCGCGCATCAACCCGCTGCGATGGATCAAGGGCGAACCTCCACTTCTCGAAGATGTTCTGAAAACAATGCGCGAGCGCATAGCGAAGTTCAATGTCGAGAAGATTAGGCCTCAGGACCTCGCTGGCGCGGCAGGTCCGCCCGACGAAGAAACGTAAAAGAGAGAAGACCGCGAATGACCAGCTCATCAGTCAGAAAACACGCGGGGCCCGGGGAAGCGACTGATCTGTCGCCAATGACCGAGCCCACCTTCGCCGAGCGCGCCCAGACGATGGTGTACTTGGGTCGCACGGGCAGCCTGTCTACCTTGTCGCGAAACTCTCGGTAGCATTCAAAATGGTTCCGCCAGGGATTCTTTAGCGTAAACGCCCCCGATTACATCAACTGAGACGAGGGCGAAGTCCGCAACTCCGGACCAGTCACCGTCGCGGCCCGGAGACCCAGATTTCGCAACGATTCCGAATAGACTTTTGTCGGCGATCTCCTCTTGCACTCGGGTAACGAACCATACATTAACTCGCTACAGGACGCGATATAACTGTGACCCTATTTGGTGCCTTCGCCTGCCGCCGGACGGATCGGTCGGTCGGCAGGAGAAGTAAGTATGCCGGGGCCCAAAGGTCAAGCTGGGAGCGGACGCCTCCGCGGCGGCCGGCCCGGTTGGTCGCGCCACTTCCGCGGAGACGGATATCGCCATGAAGGCTGAGATTCTGTCTTGGTCGCGAGCTCGGGGAGTTTTTGGCGGAGTGTCGCTTGAAGGCTCAACTATGCGTTCCGATGACGGCGGCAACAAGAGTCTCTACGGGAAAGAATTAAGCCCCAAAGAAATCGTACGTGAAGGGAAGGTTCAGACTCCCGACTCGGGCAAGCCGCTGATCGACCTTCTGCAGCAGACGTCGCCGAAACATGCTTCTTAAGCTTTGACGGAGAATTATTGTCAATTACTTGCATTTAGCCTGGTTCGCAGCCAAAGCTTGTTACTCCCTGCGGGCGTCGTAACCTGCGGGTAGAGTTTCCGGATTTTCCGTCACTTTTATATGCAGGGATTGCGATTCGACGATCCTGGCGGGGTGACAAATCAACTCGAGCAGGAAATTGAAGATCAAAAAATACGATTGCCAGCATCGGTTCAGTTCAACGACGCGGTTACGCCGCAAGGAAGTTCTTATGATGGTATGTGTGCTGGTTTCTCGGGAATCCACGGCAACATCTCGGTAAATCCCGAATTCGTCACCACAAACAATTTTCGCTTGAAGGACGGTTCCCCTGTCATCGATGCAGGTAGTAATTCTGTTCCTGACTGTCTAGCAAGGACTTCGCAGGTATCCGCGAATCATCAATGGCAACGGCGGTTCTACGGCAATTGTAGACATGGGCGTTTATGAATTTCTTCCTGTCGTCCTTACTCCCAAAAGCCTTAACTTTGGTTTACAGGCCATCGGCAGCAGCGTAGGCAAAACAATCAAACTGACCAACGCTCAAACCAAGGTTCTGAACATCTTTTCCTTCTCGGTTTCGATAGGCTATTCCGTGCGTGGTTGCGGGAGTAGCGTTGCAGCATTCGCGAGTTGCAATTTGACCGTGACATTCCATCCATTGACGAGCGGGTCGTTCAAAGGAACGCTAACTATCAAGGACAATGCTGGAAGCAGCCCACAAACAGTTAGTCTTTTCGGTAGTGCTCACTGACCCAGCAATTTCAATTGTTATTCGGATTTCGTAATCTGTCTGGCCGATGGAGCCTACGCTTCCGTGGATTTTCGTCAACCGGCGAAGCCTAAACGTCCAGACCATCCCCGACTCTTGTTACTCGTTGACCACCAACGTGCCATTTGCGACGCCACCGCTTCTCAGTAGAATCGCATCAGCATCAAGAGCGGTCGGAACCCCCGATCCGGCGACCTGCGCGGAGATCGTAAGGTGCCTTGGGCCAGCAACTGGCTCGATGTGACGAGGAAACTCGTAAGAGGGAATCTCTACCGAGACACTCTCCGCCGATGCTGGCGGCTTTTATTTTGCTCGTTCTCTTGATGCGTGTTTCAGCACGAAAAAGCGGCACGCATCTATGGATGATGGTTCGTCACCAGTTCGTCGCGAAATACCTGACGTTCTCGTTTACCGTGAGGGCGGTCTTGCTCTTTTCTGCCCACTAAGTCACCGAGCCGTTACTTGGATCGAGGAACACATTCCGCCAGACGCTCAGTGGCTTGGCACTGGATTGGTCGTGAAACGCCGCTACGCCCTCGACCTCGCGCAGGGCATGAAGGATGCGGGGCTGCTGTTGTGGTGAGCAATAAGTCTCGCTGGAGTCGATTGCCGTGAAAGATGTGACGCCACTTTCCAGGCCGACGACTCGTGAAGAAGCAGCTTAGAAGTGTTTCGTGCAGGCATTGTGAGCTCGCAGAGCAAGCCCGGCAGGCGAAAGGACGACTTCAACTATGCAGATGATCGTTGGCTTCATGAGAAGCTCTTCTTTGTCATGGATTGAGGACGGATCACGTCAGTAACTGCTCAGAACGTCGGGCGACGCTTACTTCACTCAAGCGGGGCTTCGGGCCCCGCTCGAGTACCTGCTCAATTCGGGCTCGGACTTCGCGGTCGTGTTAGTCAACAGGCTTGAAGTAGTGCTTGTCGAGCCAGTAAGCAACCTTCTTACCGAGCACGGCTCCCTGCACGTCGGCGGTGCGGAAGTGGATGCCGGCCCACACTCGCGCATCGATGACCTCCTTGAGTGCATCCGAGAACCGGTCGAAGCTCCGCGTGGTACCGGACTTGTTGCTGAAGGCGCTGAAAGCAATTTTATCCGTGCCAAAGAAGTTCTGGAGTGTGTGTATGAACGCGCTAGTCCCGCAGGCGTGCCCCGAGGGGTGATCGGGGAAGGGCGGCGTGACGAGCGGTGGCCCGCTGAAGGCCGGTGTCGCTGGGTCGAACAGCGGCAGCCACGTCGGATCGGCCACCGTGGCCGGGTTGCCGTCGGTATCGGCCTCGCGGATCGCCGTTATCGGACGCCAGAACTGCCAGTAGTACTTGTCGTTCCAGCAGCCGATCGCGGCGTCAGCCGCAGCTAGATTTTCCATCGCGAATAGGCGGGCGCTCTCAGCGATGTTTAGCCC